>Ga0210018_1000674_pt1 | contig 17627 bp, 25 predicted proteins | sample CryGeyCG2014_010_2_FD_183967 | JGI IMG/M metagenome (GOLD analysis project Ga0210018, IMG submission 183967) | Groundwater microbial communities from aquifer - Crystal Geyser CG09_land_8/20/14_0.10 (SPAdes) (version 2) | ecosystem: Environmental > Aquatic > Deep subsurface > Groundwater | place...
GGAATCGGTTTGTCCAACGCCTCTAATTCTTCCTGGCTGAGATTTACTGGCTCATAGCCTAGATGCTTTACTGAGCTATCAAATTTCTCGTTGGTACGAAGGACGGCGTTTTCAGCAACAACCTTTGGCTTCTTTGGAGGTAGTTCTGTACCGCATAATGGGGGTATGGGGACATCAAGGCCACCAATAGGAATCTTCTCCGGAACAGCACCAAGGGGGTATCGCTTGAGGACAAGAGGGTGAGTGGAGGTAGCATCCCTAACCCTCCCCCAGCGCTCTCCTTCATCTTTAGAGTCTATAGCACTTGAAGCACCATTATCAAACTTGACGACTGCATAATCCTCAATTGGTTCTTCACCGGGTATTGGTGGGGCAGGTATGCGAGGGTGATATTCGATAACTGTACCCTCCATTCCCTTCTCTAGCCAAACCCCCTCAGGCCAAGTACCACTTCGCCCTTTAATTTTATCAATGTAGCGGACTCTATCACCCACTTTGATAAAAGGCTCTTTCAAATAGCTGGGACTACCAGACTCGGCTTTGGGGACTGCAATCTTCCCAACAATTTTCTTATAGAAAGCCATACCTTCAGGAGACATCTCAATAGCTATTGGAAGAACTAGGTTAGGTATCTTCTTTACCTCATCAATTAAAGCTGCTGTAGCCTTACCCTTCAATAGACCTTCACCTTTGATTACTACAGCACCAACTCTGACTGTACCATTTGGTTCACCAAACAATGTCACCACTGCAATTGGATTTCCCTTCGGGTCACGATATACAATACCATGTTGCTCATAGGATAATCCTGGTTTCCCTTTACCAAACTCTGATAAGATTCTTTGTTGAATCTCAGGTGGCATAGCGATACCAGTTATTTCATAAGGCATTTAGCCTCCCTTTGCTCTGGCTATCGCTGTCTTAAAGGCATTGTCCAGCTTCTCCCGGTACCCGATATCATCGATGGTATGGGCAAGAAACTCTGGCGAGTCGGAGACAAACTCCATCTCATCCTCAGGGTTGGGGGGAGAAGGCTTGGTGGGCTCGTTGGAGATAATGGCTGTCTGCATCTTCCCCCATATGCCCGGGTGTTTTTCAGCATAGTGTTTTCGGAGCCAGACGATTCTCTCAGGAAACTTGCCTTCCTCCAGCAGCTCCTTTGATGCACATTCTCCGCATATTCGGCAGCAAAACTTTCTCAGTGGGTCGCCCTCAGTCTCAGCTAGCAACTCTATAGTTTCGAGAGACAGCTCACCAGATGGTTCTCGCCATGTTGGTGCAGCTCTCATAGTAGGCGGCCGCTCGACTCCGGGCGTGTGCACTACATAAAGGTCACCAGTTTTTATGAACTCACCCCCCATGGCAGCAAGGGCCTCTGCCCAATAGTGGTCCGGGACTCTGAGAGGGTTAATCCCGCTTAGTCCGCTATAGATAAAGGTCTCTTTATCACTAAAGACATTGTTTCTCAAAACATAATCACAGAATTTATAGGGGTCGAAGGGTTTGAGCGCCGGTAATAGCTTCTCGCTAGTTTCTGGCATTTTTTCTATCCCTGGTGCCCATGAGCCAGTGATGTCGTTGCCTCTTGCATCATAGACTCCCCAGGTTACACCGTAAAGCCACGCCTTATCACCTGATTCAAATTCACGAAATCCACCCTCAACGAGCCTAAAGAAGCCTGGTCCCATCCCTAGAGGACGGTTTTTTTCTTCCTGCTTTTCGATTAAAGTCCTGTGTGTAACTCTAACCATGTATTGAATTTTCTCATCCCACTCTCCACCTTCCATTGGAGGAAGACCGGTACCAGCAAGGCATTTATCAATCCACCCCTCTAAATAGACTTTTCTATCACCCCAATCAAGCCAATAATTGATGGCTCTGGTATCGTTTTTATCCGGGACTTCGTTAATGAACCTGTCGATTTGTGCTTTTTCCTGGGTATTAAACGTTGATGGTGCGCCTTTCGGGAATGCTGAGGGGACATCGACTGGCATTAACTCTGCCGGGTTAGGATTCTCAGAAGTTGCTTCGTGTATGATTGAGGATCCCACAGTCTGGGGTATTCGCTTTTTAAGTATCTCGCCGGTCGCGGGATTCAGCCCCAGCTTTTTGACTCTCTGGTTTTCCTCATTAAAGGATTCCTCTGAAACAATATCACCAATGTGAAAGACAGTCTGGCCAGGGCTTAGCACTGTGACATATTTCGGGGCAGTAGTAGCCGCCAGATGCTTGTCGGGTTTTACCGCAAGCTGGCGGCCAGTGCTTTTTTTGATGTTGCCGGAACTGGAGCTGCCTTTTCCCTACTACGTTCTATTTCCCTAATACGTGCTAGTTCCCTCCTCGATGGCGCTCGTATGATTATGGCTAAGATAATGGCAACAGCACCGGCGACAGCGATTAGCTTGACCAGCGCACTAGCGATTGACTCAATCTTCACAATGCTAAAGGCGATGAGACCAATAATGAGAATGGGGACTATAAGTGGGATAATCGCTGCCCATTGAGGAGAACCTTTGGTTAGCACCAAGTCCGTGACGGCTATTTCCCCATCGAGGTAGGCTGAAGGATAGTTTACATGGAAGCCATTGGCAATAAGATTATTATAGATAGACTCGATTTCAGACTCAGATGGCAAGCTATTAGTGCATAGCTTGAGTCTAGCCCGCTCTCCAGTATTAAGGCTATCCTCCATGGCATTTAAGGCTAATGTCATGTCTTCCAGGTCATAACCGATAAGCTCCCTTGCCATATTACTCCTCCTTTCGCCGATATCAACTACACGCATCCTGGGGCCACAGTCACCTCAATTATGTGGATTGTGTGAGCCTCTGTCAACCACCGCTAGCTAAAGCAGGCAGTTCAATAGGTTGACACTCCCTAGCACTAAAGTGCAGGGAGTGTCAATCATTCTTTCCTGCACCACAAAAAGGGCACTTATCATATTCACTGGCTTCTACTTTCTTCGCTACCCAACTCTTCTTGCATTTACTGCATGTAAATTTTGCCATCTCCAGTTCTGGTTTATAATCGGTAGATTTGCCCAACGCATTTTCTGGATGCATCGCCAGGTCCAGGAGGTAGGCTCGCAACTTCACTATGTACTCAGCACCAGGCATACCCATTTCTTGAATGGCTGTAGCCAGGTCAGGGCGAGCCTCACCGATAAATTCCATAATCCTGACGGCACTAATGGTTTCGATCAATTCAGCGTTATCAGTGACTATGGAAAGGTTCATCCCTTCTAACGGTGGAAAAAGGTTTTGTTTGATTATCTCTGGAATATCCTCACTTTTTACGGGAGCGAGATAAGCCCTTATGCCCTTGACTATAGTGCCATGCATGGCCTCAATAAAAAACTCAAGGAGAAATCGGTTGCCGAATTTTGCCAGTCTCCGTTTCATTGGAGATAAAACCACCACTTTCATTTAACCTCCCCCTCGCCCGTATGATCTTCCTCCTCGCCCATATGAGACAGAGCCGTGGCTGCTTTGCTCAGCAAATCCTTGAAGGTCTGGGCTATCTCCACTCTCGTCTGATGGGCTTCTTCATCCTGACGCTGCTTGTCCCGGTGCTCCTCAAGTTTAATGAAGGTGCTAAGGTCAAGCACCATAGGTTTACCATCCTTATCGGTCACCTGAATTGGTGACAATTGAGATGTGGACGCGGGTGCGCTTTCACGCATGATGATTACTGGTTGGCCTGGTGCGACGTCTGTCACCTGACCAGTTGTTTTGTCTATTAAGTGGTAGGAAGAAGAAACACCTGCTGCCACTTTTGGCGTTTCCTTAATGATAACCAATGGACGTCCTGGTTCTATTTCCTGTACTTTCCCCTCACCGTCTACAAGGTAGCTGGGGCCGGTTCTCGTTGAGTCTGGAGGTATGATTAGAGGCTTACCAGCTTCCACTTCCTCTACAGAATAGCCTCCCTCCCCTGGCTTGACAACCCAGGATTTTCCTGCTGATTTCCCGTTTGTGACGCGGTCGACTATTTTTAGAATGTCATCGACTGTGGAAATGTTACTACCAGCCGCACCGGTATCTCTTCTCCTGCCTGCTCTTATTTTGGCCAGGTCAATTGCATCTTTGTAATCCATATCACCACTGCCCTCACCAACATTGACGGGGAGGTCATCTTCACTAAGTATATAGTCTCTCTTGCCAGTCTTCTCCTCCTTTTTCTCATCCACTTTCCTATCCTGCGTACTACTAAATTCGGCTGGCATATCGGCAGGAATAGGTTGATGCATCTTTCCCCGCCAGGCATTGAGCCAGCGCCCACGGAGGTCTTTCCGGATATCCATTTCTATCATCGCCTGGGCTACCCATTTTATATCCCTGAAGTCTCCATTCCACACATGGTCAGCTGTCAGTTTGATAAGTGACAGAGGAACTACTCCTGTTTGCCGGCCCAACTTCAGAAATTGCTGATACTCAGTAGTGGCCAAGGACTCCTCAGTCTCTTTAGTACCGAGCCCCGGCTCTTTCCCCGCACTCTCATCGAGATCCTTAAACTCTCCAAGACTTAGTGCTTCATCTCTCCCCTTATCAGTCAGGACATAATTATGGTCACCGGTATCCTGGAGCAATTCAGCCTTTACCCAATTGTCTAGTTGGCTCTGGAACTTGCGATAGCTCACTCCAACCTGCTCCTCCAGTTGAGCTCGAGACATAGGCCCGCTGGCCGCAGCCAGAATACCAAAAATCTGTGCTTTTGTTGCCATAGACACCTCCTTTAGCAATAATACTACTACGCATTAACAGGTTTTGTCAACAGTTTTACTAACAGTTTTACTAACAGTTTCACTTAGGGTGCCACCGTGGGTCTCCCGTTGACATTCCAGTAGGTAAACTGCTACGATAATACATACTGAAAGGATAAGATGGATTGGCTTGCTTTACTGGCACAGACGGCAGCAAAATTACCGCTCGAGCGTATTTTTGTCAGGCACCCGGACAATAAAAAGAGGCTCGAAGAGCTCCAGGAAATCCTGGGCGGGTCCCACGCTGAACTAGCTGAATCTCCCCCCGAAGTAGCCACTACTACTGAAGAAGATAATTGGGGGGATCTTGAACCGCGTCAACAGAAGATACACCTGGCCTCAAGAGAAAGTGGTAGCTCAACTGAGGAAACCGTTGCCTATCAGAACCGTGAGATAGGCAAGCTCTTGCTACGCATGGAGAGGCACTACGCTCAAAGGCTGCGGATTAACGGTGTCCCTTGTGATTGCGGAAGCCAAAAACATCTTCTTGACCTGGAATCTCTATGTGAAGAGACTATTCCCATGGTGGATAATCCTGATATCTACTACCATATTATCGATTGGACCAAAGAGGTCGCCCCAAAAAGCACAGATGAGGCAACCAGGGGCGGCAAGTACGATACCGAATACCCTATGTTCTCCCGCCAGGCCAGAGACTTCAGAAAGGAGATAATCGGTAGCCTGAAACCATCTGCCCTGTTTACTAAGACACTTGAGGAGTTGCCCGGGTCAAGTTTTGTCCCTGAAAAATCTGTGTGAGGTGAGCCATGAATCTAATCTTATTCACCGGCAATGATTGTGACCCGTGCCACCAAGTAGAAGAATCATTCAAGCAGCATTTCAAAGAGGAACTTGACAGTGGGGAGGCTGAAGTAGTAAATTTAGATGAGGATGAGGGCGCGCAGCAATTCTGGATGGAGAATGAACTTCCTGTAGCTCCGATAGTGGTAGTTGTCTCTGACCAGAACAAGCTCGTTAGCGTTCTTGACCCGAGCGAGTTGCTGAAAAAGGCTTCACCGGCTGAAGCAGCCGTTAAGCCCCAGTAGGTCGAGCTGGGATAAAAAGAAATTTAATAAGGGAGGGATGACTAAAAATGCCAGCACCTTGGAAAAGAGTATCACCGGTAATGCCCGCAGTAGGTCAGATCCAGGCAGTTCAGGCAAAGAAACACGTAACCGTGTTTAGCCGTTCGCCTAGCGCTCCCGGTGCAGGAACACCCAAAATCAAGAGCGCCTTTACAGCATGTGCTGCCACCACTATCGGCATCGAGAAGCGTGGTGATAGGAATATCAAGATGAAGGACTGCATGGAAGCTAAGGGGCTGAAGACTGGTGTCTATCACAAGAAGTCCCGGGCTAAGGTAGGGTCACCGCTTTTCGGTAAGGTCTATACCTATGGTGCCGGGGCCTAAAGCCTGATACACCTGACAAAAACAAAGAGGCCAGCTTTTCGGGAGCTGGCCTCTTTGTTTTATGGAAGCAGGCAAGTTCGGGACCGATAAATTGGTCTGACCAAAGTTAAGAAAAAATTGACCAAATAGTTGACTCAGGCACAAAACCATTAGACAACTGTTCAGAACAAACCAAGCCCCCCTTAAAATTTCAATGCCAGCCCACAGAAACAACCTAGCTTGATATAAAACTACCCCAAAAGCTAGAAACGAAAAAACAGGGGGGAATTACTGGCATTCATTAATGGCGTTTAACCTTTCCTGGAAGGATGAACGATACTCATGATCACTGATTGCGGTAGCAGATTAAGGATGCCCGCCTTATCCCGGATCTCAATGTCGTGTTCTTTCTCCCAGCAAGGGAGGCATAGTCCCTCACGGCTTTGATAGACCTCCCGCCCACACCTGGAACAATTTACCCCGGCAGCCCTATCCCAATCTGACTTGCTTGTATGATGCCTCCGCCTTCCACCAGGAACAATCTTCAGGTTAGGGTCTACTTCTTTGAGTCGGCGTCGGAGTTCTTCAGACATCGATGTCTATTGTTTATGCCGGTCAGCCATAATTTTTTGATATGCCTCATTCACTCTCTGAAACTCCTTCGGGTCCGGATGGGTCCCGGTATCAGGGTGAAGTTCCTTGCAGAGCAGACGGAAACGCGCTTTAATTACCACATCATAGTCCTCAGGGTGGCAGTGCAGTACTCGGTAAGGGTCATCTGCCAATGTCTCTTCCTTATTTGCACCGGTTCCCGTTGCCGCCTTTTTAATATCCTCACCCCAAGCATCTAGTATTCTGTGCCCGATAACCCGCAAGCGTGTTCCAGTCGCAATAAAGGCTATCTCATCCACGTTGCGCAAGAAATTAACCACGCTATTCATTTTTATCCTCTTAGCCATAAGCCCTCCTTAAACTTTAACAGCCAAAGCCTTTGCCAGCTCGACAGGCTTAATATCAAATTCCCGGAGCCCGACACCTGTGGCGAAACAATAGGTATCATTAAAGATACCATGGATGATATATTTCCCCCGGGTATGTTTGCGTGGTGAGGCAGTTGATTCCAGTGTGCGGTCCTCACCACTATCGCTTCCTAAAACTACCCACATATGGCCATCTGTTTCACCATCAAGGGTCCAGAGGCCAAAGGCACAGTATACCTGGTCCGGGGGAATACCAGCCGCTCGGATGATGCTCGCAAGAAGAATAGCGGAATCATCGCAATCCACTCCGGTGCGTTTAGCTAATGTCTCAGCTGGAGTACGCCACAGATCTCCAACCTCGCTGCCATAGGTGGTAAAGGAATTAACAAGCTCCTGAGCAGCACTAATAAAATCGGGTGCTTGTAGCAGCACCCGGGCAACCTCCCTCACTTCAGGATCATCGGGCATTACTAAGGAGCGGATAGAGTGATATTTATCGTCATGCCGAACATTGGCTAGGAGGTCATCATATCTCTTAATCTTCCCATCCCCCACGACTATAGATACAGCACCGTTTTTAATGAGCTCTTTCACAAAGCAAGCCATGCCTTCCTCCTTTATCTAATGACCCCATCCCTTACTCCCCTGTATTCCCAGGGAACTTTCCCTGGGATTAAACCTTGCTTCTTGAAACGCCTGGCTGATGTGCCAATCAAAGCATCCCGGTTCAGCTTGATTGAGCCAGGCCCAAATCTCTTGATGATATCCTTGCCGAACCTCAGGTCTTCCCTGCATCCCTGGAGGGGAACGCAGGACTCATCATACTTAACCTGGTCAAAAGCATCTTTCCAGATAGCCACTACCCTGGTGGTAGCATTAGTTCCCTTCAGCCAATTAGTTATCCACACGGCCCCGAAGGCAGCTAGGCCGGTATCATCGATGATACACTCCACAGGATGGGCAGCAATATAGCCTTCCTGGAGGGACCGTATCAGGTTTTCAATGCAGTCGGGTGCCAGGACATTATCTGCATCGGTAAAAAGCAGAATATCTCCCTGGGCCTGCCCAGCTCCCTGATTCCTGGCGTTGGCGGGCCCGAGCATCGGTATATGAAGGCACGTGGTGCCATACTGCCGGCAGATTTGGTCAGCTAGCTCATGGCTGTCGCGAGTAGATGAATCGGCAACGATAACCTCAATTGGCTCATAGGTCTGGTTCTGGATAGACATGAGGAGTTTGGGCAAGTAATCCTGTTCCTCGAGGGCTGGGATTATAACTGAAACCAAGGGACCGGAAACCCTGTAAAGTGGCTCCTCGGCCAAGGCCTTTAGGACCTGTGCCCTGAATTTGTGCATCGCTTCCACAGTCTTTCCGATTGTCACTCCCACGGCAACCCCGGTGAGTGCCAATAAAATCACTTTAGCTTTCATTGATTTCTTAACTCTTGTCAACCCCAGTATATCACCCCGCGGGGGTCTTGACAAGCCCCCCGATATAGTAGCATAATACTGTATGAAGGAGGTGAAAATGGTTGTAGCTGAGATTAGAAATCCTGAAGTAGCAGAAAGGAGGCAAAATGGAGGCGGGCTATGAATAAATGTCCTTTTTGTCCTGATGAAACGTTTATGACCGAAGATGAGCTAACGACACATATCTTTAGTAAGCATCCAGAGAAGACAAATACCGCTGAGGCTTTTGGTGAAGCGATGAGGAAAGCAACGCAAGGCCAAATGAAGTATCAGCTGGCTGCAATGTTGACTCAAGCAAGCCTTGGATCAAAAGGAGAGGAGAAAGAAGTCGTTTTAGAGTGGTTCAAATACTTTGTCAGGGAGCTTTCCAACTTTTTTGGCTAGTTGAAGGAGGGATTTGAAATGAAATTACCAATAGAGTTTCCATTATGCCCAATTTGTCATTCTAAGGGGACTGTTGCCCGAATTGCTTGCGCCGATGAACCTTCCCTCCCAAAAGGTATCTTTGTATCCCTGGAGAAAGTATTTACACCCATTCAGAACATTAACAAAATAGCAACACCTGTTGTCAGAGGGATCATGGTCCACTACGACGTTTGTGTAAACTGTGGCACTCGCTACTGCACCAGGGCCGAGATAATAAGTGCTCCCATAGTGGCCGGGCCTCAACCAGGAATGCCCATAACGCCTAAAAAGATTTAAGGGAAAGGGCATGATTGATTTTGAGGAGATGAAGTGCCGGCACCAGGAGGGAGTTAAGCAAGTGGACTCCCTCAAGAAAGATGAGGGGACGGTTCTCATGCGCTACTGCAGCCTGGTAACTGCCGCGTTGCTGAGAACAGGCGCCCAGCGAAACGCTCCGGTGAATGAGGTTGTAGTCAATGCCTGCAAGAATGGCATCGCCCTGGGGCTCCGCCTCACAGTAGCAGGTGGTGAGATCCGGGGAAGACAATGAATAACACAAAGGAGGAAAAAGATGTTTGAACATGAACTAACTCAATCTGAAAAGGTGAAATTGGTAGCTACTCTCGATAGACATAATAGTGAAGACTTTGACCAGGAGTTTTTTCAGGAACTAATGAGTTGCGATATCCCCTTGCCGGATGAACTTGATGACCGAATACGCCGGGCAATAAAAAAGTTTACCGATATTCTCGTGGCTTCCACAAAAAAAGATAGTCTCCCTCTCGAGGGAATCCCATGGGGGGTAATCGGGGGTGTCTTGATTCAATCTTTGCTCGTAGGCTACGAGCTGGGGAGGAAATTGCGCCGGCCGCTCACCGCGAATGAAAGTGAGCCAAAATAGATGAGGAGTTGAAGAAGATGGTCCGAAAAAAGAACCAAAAAAGAACCAAAAAAGTATCAGCCGAGACTTCTAAAAGGATTCAGCCATACCTGGAGAATTTGAAGGATCGGCTCTCCTCGCCAAGACTGAGAGCTCCCGGCACAATTTCATCCTACCTCGAAACAGGACAACGATTTCTCTCCGGGCTAGATGGAGACCGAGAGCCGACCGACAGCGACTTCCGCCGTTACTTTACCAGACGCCGAGAGCAAGGTATTTCGGAGAGGACACTACTCAAGGAGTTTTTTCACTTGAAGAAACTGGCACTCGCAAATAAATGGCCGTGGCCATTTACCCCTGACGATGCTCCCTACCCTGAGGAAGTGACTCAACTCCCCTTTCTCGAACAAGCTGAAATAGAGCAGATGATAAAAGCTAGAGCCAAGCTTTCCAAGGCAGAAAGATTTTACCTGGCGGTGGCTACTACATGGATAGTTCGCCGGGAGGAGCTCAGTCGGATCAAGAAAAGAGACTACGATGAAAACTCGATAATCCTCCACACGGCCAAGCACGGTAAGATGGCAAAACACCTGATTCCAGATTGTCTCAAGCCAGTTTTTGCTGACTACCGTGCAAAGGAGCACTCACCTATATCTCTAACAGGAATATTCAAGCGTATCTGTGAAAAGGCTGGATTTGAGCATAAGCCTCGGACGGGATGGCACAGTATCAGATACACGCTGAACACTTTGCTCAAGGAAGTATATCTGCCCCAAAACAGGCAAAGCCCCTCGCTCCTGGACGACTATGCCCATTGGAAAGTGAAAACCGGCGGGCGCTATGCCGGGGGAAATATGACCGAGTATTATCGCCGTCCCGAGCTTGTCTACAAAGACCCCTCTGACGTAGACAGGATTATTTACTCCATTCACCCCTTCCTTCCTCTCTGGGAGAAGAAGCGCTAGCAAAGTATTAGCACACTGCTAACACTGCTAACACCTTGAAGCTAAAATCGGTGTTAGCAAGTGTTAGCAGAAATGCTGGTTGCCGAGCATTTTGAGGCTGTTTGCGGTGTTAGCATGAGCGCTAACAGCGGACCTCTAAGTAGTTGTTGCCCCAGGGTAGCCCTCAAGTATCCCCACGATGTTCCCCTCAATGTCCCGGACAAAGTCCGATTTTCCGCCCTTGTTTTTGGATAGGCATTATCAGCAAAGTGGAGCGATTTTACCGGATTTTTTCGCAAATGCCGGCAAAAACTATTGACAGCCTATTGCTAACCTGCTATTCTAATCATAGCTAGTCAATACAGTATAGGTATACTGATTAGCTTTGTTAGCACCTTAACAAATAGCAACCGATGAAAGCTAGGTATGAGAGACTTGGCGGATTGCTCATATCGGAGCTGATAGCCCACCCTGTTACTTGCTCCAGTCTGTTGCTCCCTTAAAGGGGGGAGTAAATATGGCAACTACTGAGTATCTTACAGACGAACCGTATCGGGAATATGGCGACGGTTACTCCAAGCTTACTGGTGATTGGCTTACCTATTATAATGTAGCGACAAAGTTCGCTCACAAGGCAAGGTATGAGGATAGAGACGATCTGCTACACAATATTATGCTTAACCTTGCCATAGCTGACGGAAATACCAGACACAAGCCTGATAATCCATCTTGGCTGTATCGGATAGCTAGCTTCACCGTAGCTCAATACTGGAGAGACTATTATTACCGGACAAATGGTATTGACTGCGGGCATTGTAGCAACACACAGCGTAAAAAGTGTAGAGACACAGACCTATACCCAAACTACTGTCCGAAGGCTGTTGAGGTTGCCAGCCTATCACAGGAAATAACAGACGACGAAGGCAATACTATGGAGCTTTGGGAGACCATAGCCGATGACAAGGCGATAGATTTAGACGCTTGGATTGACGATAAAACTTGGCTAGGTGGCTGTCCACAGAGGCTTGTTGCGATTGCCACCAAAAAGGCACAGGGCAAGCCACTAAACCACAAAGAGCAAGTCTACCTTTGCTACCAGAGGAAAAAAGAACTCAAAAAACGCCAACAAGTTCTGATTTTTTGACCTCACTACCCAAATATAGTAGTGAGGCAAAAACAATGCTAGCGGTTGCAGATTGCGAGTAGCTTTACAGTTTCAATTATTACCACGCTCTAGTCAATGCCTAGCCAAAGGCTCGGTTAGGCAAATAAACAAAAGGGGGTGATAGATTGGAGCAAGTGAATATAGTAGGCAAGCGTTCAGGTGAAGGCTTTGTAGCTCATAAAGCACAACTCGTTGACGCTTTGGCAAGAGTGCAAGCTGAAAGAGTGTTGTTGTTTAACGACGACATCACTCTAGGCAAGAGAGGTTTACTAGCCTATCTTAAAGCTCTAGCAGGTAGTAACATAGTCAAGGTTGTCCCTGCTAGCAACGGTGCTAAAGGTGTTAAGGTAGTTTGCGGTAATCATCAAGGCTATTTACCCGATGAGGCTTGGATAACGGATAAAATGCCTATGACCTTCAACCAAGTCCAAGTGTCTCCCTCTAACGCTGTTACGCCTAATCTCGGTAGTGTTGAGCTAGCTGACGCCCTATCAAGGGTGGTAGGCTTTGCCTCAATTGAGGAAGCGAGAGCAGTCTTACAAACGGTTCACTTTCTTCAAAAGGAAGGCAAGCTGACCTTGACAGCTTGCGATGGCTACAAACTAGCTGAAGTTAGCCTTAACTTTGAGGCTGGTGAAGCTGAAGCCTTGATTTACGCAAGTGAATTGAAAGGCTTAATTCCAGCTTTACGCAAAGCCAAAAGAGTAAAGGTTAGCTTTGAGACGAAAGCTGATGAGGAAGGCGGTTTAGTTACTAAACTACTCATCATTGATACCGAACTGATTAGGTATAAGCTCACTAGTCAAGATGGTGAGTATCCTGATTATGAAAAGGTTATACCTAGCGAGTTTGTAGCTACTGCTAGCTTTGACACTAAAGCGATGATGAAGGCAAGCCAAAGCCTTTTGTCCTCTTGGTATGATGATGATACCAAACCACTATACCGACCTTTGACGCTAGCGATTAGCGAAGGCACGGTTACCATAGAGGCTAAAGAGGATAGAGGCAAGGCGGTAATTGAAGCGGAGGCAAGCGGAGAGGGTAAAATAGCAGTCAACGGTAAATACTTACTCCAAGCCTTGAAAGCCTGTGGGGGAATAGCCGAAGTCAAGATAGCAAACGCAAGCTCGCCAATACTCTTTAGCTCCAACGGTTATCGCTGTCTGGTAATGCCTATCCTAGCCGAAGCACCGAAGGCAAAAGCGAAAGCAGAAGCCGATGTGCTAGCCGAAGCCGATGCGATAGCCGAAGCCGATGCGATAGCCGAAGCCGATGTGATAGCCGAAGCCGAAGCGATAGCCGAAGCCGATGCACCGAAGCCGAAGCGACAGCGAAGCCGAAAGACAAAAGTAGCCGTAGCCTAACGCAACAGCCGAAAAAACAGAGCCACACAAAAAGAGGGGTGGAATAGTCCCCTCTTTTTGTCTTTTTGGAAGGGTGTAAGTCCCCGAAGTGGGGATTTGCACCCCTCTTTTTGTGCCTAAAATCACCCCTTAAGGAGGTTGTATGGCAAAGAGGCTATTAAACAGTGCCGAAGTCCTGCAAATCCTCAAGGATGAAAACTTGAGGATAGAGGTAAGCCGATTTGTTGACTCAATTGCCTACCTTTGGAAAGACGAACCCCTGGATGGCGATGACACAGCAAAGATTGCCCAGATGGTGCTTACCGAACTTAATAAACACAACGGCAATAAGTGAATAAGTCATAAAGGGAAAGGTTAGAGGGTAGGGAAAATGAACGGAAACCCTACCCTCTCTTTTTGCCCAAATTCAGATAGAAAGGAAGTGAAAGGATGAACAACAGAAAAGAAGTGGCAAAGCTAAAAGCATTTTATCAGGAAGACCACCGGGAAATCATTTTAGTAACGCTTCACCTTGCTGGTATTAGTGCCCAGGTAATTGACTTTATTAGCGATGGTTTGTGGAGTAAAAGACAAGCAATTATTGGACTAGATTTATCTGATATGTATAAGAAGGAGAACGCTGGCTAGGCGTTAATCTAGCCTGAAAGGTCGAAATCGATAGGGTAACTATGCCCTGGAAAGGAGGACAAATTGGGGCAGCTCAGTTTACTCGATAGTGGGGAAAAACAGGACTACCAGATAGAGAAAACGACCACTGTCAGGCTGGGAACGAAAAGCGCTGAAATACCTCTACGGAAGAGGAATAAAGCAGCCATAAAGAAGCTAAAGGAAATTCTACTCCAGCTTGAGGGGAAGGATATCCTGGTAAGCCAGTATTGCGACTATTGGTGGTATCAGGATTTGAGGCTTAAAAGGCTTCAGGTGCAGTGGTTTGATGATAGTGCCTTCGTTCTGTGGGGGACCAAAGCACAGGTAAGAGTCCTGCATCTTAAATTCCTGTATCACGTGCGGGAGCAATATACAAATGGCAAGCCATATTACCTGCTTGATTTCTGGAACGGCTTTCGGAGTGAGCCAGTTGATAAATACTATCGCGGCGGCTACCAGTGCCTTGAGATAAGAGCTGCGAAGTAAAGGATTCCCCCGGAATTGGTAGGGTAACTATGCCCAAAAATCTCAAAGAAAGGAGGTGATAACGTATTGCACAACCGAATAGTAGACAAGCAGATAGACAACCTGGTTGGTGCTCTGATGGACCCTATTATTGTAATGCCCGGCGGCTGGGGAGATAGTTTGCCGGACTGGATTAAAGGGGCGATACAGATGGAAAGGCTTGTCCAGCTAATGACAGGGGAAGAAACAGGCACCGACGCTGAGGCTTGTGCCTACCTCTTTACCGCCAGCCTGACAAATCCCATGGATAGCGAATGGACACGAATTTACCTGTATATCGCAGGGAAGGTCGTATCCCGAAATAAGGGCACAGAAATCCCGGAGGATATTAGAGTAGATTCGCTCAATGATGACGAAATGAGGTCACTCCGGGAGTTAAAACAATGGATTTGGGACCGAAGAGCCAAAGTAGGGCAGGAAAGGCGAAGAGCAGGGAAGGCACAGGCTAAAGTAGAGGCGGAAGCTCGAACTCCGAAGCAACTGGGCTTGCCGGTCTAAGAAGTCAGATTAATAGGTCACCCCGCGGGGTGACCTATTTTTTTGCCCTTTGAGTTTGACAGGCAACAATCTCAAAGGTAAAATGACATTATAGGAGAGAAAGTGGTTAGCACTCAGCCAATAATCATCAAGGCGGACCCACCTAAAGTTAGCCAACGGGAGGCAGCACCTGCTGCCACCTCTTATGACAGTCGCCCTCGAAACAGCCGGATTGTTGTGGGATGCCTGCTATTAGGCGGTATTGTTTTTGGTGCCTTCCTTTTAACCAGACGGTCACGAGGCACCACTAGGATGCCACAGCTACAGGGGGGCATCAACCCGGGAGAGAAGAAGGCGGCGCCTACTGAAGCATCTGACGCGGGTCTAGTCCGATACAAAAATACGGAAATTCGTGAGATCCAGTGGGACTATGAACATATGGTCCCGATAAAATTTATTATTACCAGGGAATCTCTGCAGCTGCCATGATATCGAGTAAACCACTGTCAGCTAAAGCAGACAGCTTTTCCCTGCCCAACCCCACTAAGGGCGGGCGAGAAGCACGTTAGAGGGGGAACGTAAACTATGGAGAGTAGATTGACTCAAGGTATCCAACATAATAGAGACTTCACTCTTACTGCCACGTCCATTCCCACCTCTCAGTGCATATTGAAGCCTTACTTGCAAATAGGTAAGTGCAATTTCCGCTTCCCCCCGTTTTTCCCACAAAAATGGCAACAGGGTGGAGAGGAACTTCGCAACTTCTGGCAGACTGGAAAGTGTCCATCGCCAAAGTTGCATATTAACACTCATTGTGCTTTTGGTTACCTGTCCGCCAAACTGGCGTTGATAAGCGTCAAGGATGGGTTTAAAGCCTGCTGTAATCGTGATGGACAAACGGGCACGCTGGGACTCTGGTCGCATCCGCATATAAATACAACCCTCACCATCAAAGTGACCAGCAAAGTATTCCAAACTTGGTTGTATGGTCTCTTGTATAGCATCCATACTTTAATAATACGTCAATATTATTCTATATGCCAAGTCTTTGAAAAGAAAGGAGGATTGGCGAATTCCTCTGTCGCTTAAAAGCGACAGTCTCCTTCGCCTAACTTTTATGAATGAAGGAATAGAAAAACAAATACGGGAGTTGACCAAGCCCAAAGTAGAGATAGTTGACCACCTGGGTGCTCCAGCTAACATCGAGAACTACGATAGCTTCATGTCGTTCCTTATGCTCACCTCCATTAACGCTCAAGCAGCAAAAATACGAAAATACCTTGAAGATAGGGAATCCCGGGGAACCATACAAAACTTTGATGTCCTTGCCACCTCTCCCTTCCCATCTCACGAACTCAATGTGGAACCGCCAGCCCAATCAATTTCGCTAAGGAATGACGGTCCACCCCCGGGGAGTCCCCCGGGGAGTCCCGGTATCCTGTGGATAGAATGGAATGAAAGGAATAGTGGTAAGACTATCCTGAACCCGACTGAATCCTGTCACATAAAATTTGAGACGCACAAACTGAAGCGCTTTTACGTCGGTTGTCCAGCCGGTGCAACCGCAATGGTCCGCGCTGCGACTAAAGGATGAAGGAGTCGCAAAGTGACAGCTGAACTTAGACCACCCCCAAACCTGGATGACCTTGCCGATGTCAGCGTTCCCCTGCCCGGGAGCCAGTACTTCCTCTACTGGGACGATGCCACTTCATTGTGGAAGTGTAAGGCACTGGCCGCCACCGATATACCGAGCCTGGACGCCGCAAAGATAGCGTCCGGACGTTTCGGTATGCCCAGGATGCCTGATGGAACTTCAGGGCTTGTTCTCACTGCCCAGGGAACTGGTGTTGACCCTGTTTATACTGCAGGAGAAGACAGCTATGCCAGGATATTAGCCTGGCTGGGGGTATAATATGACTTTAATCATAAAATCTTTAGCCGATGGGCAGCTGCCAGCGACCACGGGAACCCTTTACATTGTGCCTGCCAGCACCAGAGCACTTATCAAAACCATAAAGGTAGTCAACTTGAACACAATCGCTGAAACGATAAACCTTTATCTGGAACCTTCAGGCGGCACAGCCAGACGCATCATTCCTAAGAACCTATCTCTCGGCATTGGCTATCTTTTAGTTGTTGATGATGAACTTACCCTGGAAGCAGGAGACAAGCTCCAAGGTTCTGCCACCGATGCTACTATGGTTGATTACACAATATCAGGAGTAGAGGAGTTGTAATGAAAGTATATGATACCGAAGGGAAATTATTAACCACCGCAGGAGCCAAGACTGGCGATAATGAAGTATATGGGCTGCTTCAGCAAGGTTTAGCTGCTAACAGACCAGCAGCAGGAATAGTAGGGCGTCTTTATTATTCCACTGATACTCTGATATTGGATAGAGATACAGGAACAGTTTGGGAGGAAAAAGCCAGAGGAGAAACTGCAACTCGCCTTGCTCAGTTAGCAGAGAAAGCTCATAGTTCACTGACTGGACTGGAAGGCGACGACCATACTCAATATCTCAATGTAGCCCGGCATGATGTAGTAGCGAGGCATCCGTTGTCAGTGCTGGATAGTGCAGTCTGCAGCGAAACTGAGGCTGATAGCAAGATAACCA
>Ga0210018_1000675_pt1 | contig 17625 bp, 12 predicted proteins | sample CryGeyCG2014_010_2_FD_183967 | JGI IMG/M metagenome (GOLD analysis project Ga0210018, IMG submission 183967) | Groundwater microbial communities from aquifer - Crystal Geyser CG09_land_8/20/14_0.10 (SPAdes) (version 2) | ecosystem: Environmental > Aquatic > Deep subsurface > Groundwater | place...
TTGCCGCGTCATTTGCCCTGACCAAAATCGCAAAATCGTTATAATCGGTATCCTTGTCTGATTTCTGAATCTCCAGTATCTTCTTTATGGTTTTATTAACTTCTTCTTCTAAGCTTTCAGCTTGAATGTGTTCTATTACGCCCTTTCCCTTTTCTTTTGCAAACAATTTTTTGCTTATCTTGTTTACGTATTCAAGGCGGTCAGGATCATTGGCTTTTATGAATTTGTAAGCCAAATCCAGAATATTCTGGCAAGACCTGTAGTTTTTAACCAAAGAAATTTGTTTGGCTTTCGGGAAATCTTTTTTAAATTGGATAATATTTGAGAAAGACGCCCCTCTCCAGCGATAGATCGCCTGATCATCGTCAGCGCAGACAGTCAGATTGTTTTTTGATTCAGCCAGAATTTTTATAAGCTCGTATTGCGCCCAGTTTGTATCCTGAAATTCATCGACTAAAATGTATTTGAATTTTTCCCTGTATTTTTTCAAAATCAGTTGCCTCTTCTGAAACAGTTTCAAACAATAATTTATCAAATCGCCAAAATCCAAAGAACTGTTCTCTAAAAGCAAGCGCTGATAAGTATGGAAAGCTCCAGCCACTTCTTTTATCCTCTCCGTTTCATCATCTTCTGGCATATCGTCCCTGGTTTTTAGCTTTTCGGCGTATTCTAAATAATCTTCAGGATAAATTCCCTGGTCTTTACAATGGGAAAAATGAGAAATTAAGGCTTGGATAAATTTCGTCGGATTTCCCAAGGGTTTGTAATAATTAAGATCGAATTTATCCAAATTACGATAAACCAAAAGCCAGCCGGCCGTGTTGTCTAAAATCTTAAAATCTGCCGGCAAGCCGATATCTAAGGCATAATCGCGCAAAATCCTTTCGCAGAAAGAATGGAAAGTAGAAATCCACAAATCCACATAGCCGTAGGGCAAAAGAACATCAACCCTTTCTTCCATTTCCGCGGCCGCCTTTTCGGTAAAAGTTACGGCCAGTATTTCTTCTGGTTTAGTCTCCCCTTTTTCTATCAAATAAACTATTCTCTGGGTAATAACCGTCGTCTTACCGGTTCCAGCCCCTGCCACAATTAAAAGCGGTCCTTTACCATGAACCACAGCTACCCTTTGTTCTTTATTTAACTTTGTTAAATCTAAGGGCACAATATCATAATATCAAAAAATCGCCCTCTTGGCGATTTTAAACTAAATCTGTCTTAGTTCCTATTTATAACTTTAAGTTAATTTTAATTATTCTATTTGTAGCGCTTAATCAATAAATGTCAACGCCGTCCCTCGTTTATTCCATCGGCCGGTACGCCCAATGCGGTGGATATAGTCATCGTAAGTTGCCGGTATGTCGTAGTTAATAACATGACTCACGTCGGCAATATCTAACCCTCTAGCCGCAACGTCGGTTGCCACTAAAACTTGGATGCGGTTATCCTTAAACATACCTAGCGCTCGTTGGCGCTGAGAATGATTTTTATTTCCATGTATTGATTCGGCCTTAAAGCCTTTATGGATAAGCATTTTTGAGAGTTTTTCTACTCCGTATTTGGTCCGTCCGAAAATAAGCACTTTATTAAATTCTCTTTGATTTAAAAGATTATTTAAAACGTCTAATTTTGTTTTACCTTGTTCAATCCTAACAATGTTCTGTTCAACATTTTTTGAAGTGTCCCTCGTCTTCACCGAAACCCTTACCGGATTTCTAAGAAACTCTTTAATAATTCTTTCCACCTCGTATGGAAAAGTTGCCGCGAAAAAAAGCACCTGGCGCCCTTTTGGCACCCCATTCATTATAAAGCGCGTGTCATTGATAAAGCCCATATCAAGCATTCTGTCGGCTTCGTCCAACACGACGGTGCTGAACCTGGACAAATTAATCATTTTTCTTTCTATTAAATCTTTTAATCTTCCGGGCGTGCCGATAATTAAGTTGTAATTATAGCGAAGCTCTGAAATCTGTCTGCCTATACTCGCCCCTCCCACGCAGCAAACGGAAAACATTCTCATGCCCCTGGAGAAAAATTTGAATTCCTGGTCTGTTTGAATAGCCAACTCGTGAGTGGGAGCTACAATTAAGACTTGCTCCTTCGGATTAAGCAGGATTTTATTGATGAGGGGCAAAAGAAAAGCGGCTGTCTTCCCTGTGCCGGTATCGGCAATGCCCACAACATCAAAACCCTCAATAATATGCGGAATAATTTGGTCTTGAATTGGCGTGGGTATTTTGTAACCCTTATTTGCAATAGCCCTTATTAATCGTTGATCAATTTTAAAATCCTGAAATTTATGTTCAGTCATGAAATTTTCATTTCCTTCAGCCATAACCGCTTTGTTGATAAACTTTGCGGGGTCTATTCTTTCCCCGGTCCGGCCTATTGGTCTCCTGCGGCATAAACGTAAAGAGCCCGCATTTTTGTAGTGGGACTGAAAGAGGTATTTTTTCGGTCCTCTATTGTTAAAACTTCTTGTGTGCATAATTTTTATAACATCCGGTCTTTACAAATAAAAAAAGACCGGTTGGTCTCGTAGATTCTTAAATAAAGCTCTAAAGCTTTAATTTTTATGAGAATATTCTCTTAAAACTAAAAAACTATGAGATTCAGTTACGCTAATAGTATATATTAAGATTAATATTCTGTCAAGCCATTTCTAAAATCTTAATTTCATATCTACTTTCAGAATAGCTCCATCCTAAAGAAAAATCAGAATATAGTAGAATGCTGCGGGGCTTGAACGCTATTAGAACCTATTTTATGAGGACAAAGGAGTATTTTAAGATACCGGTTTTGACTACTCCATAGTCTATCCCATCCTGCTACCCACTATTTTGCGGTATTTAGCCGTACGAAGATCTGATTTGACAAGTACTATAAAATAAAGTATTATAAAACGTCAATTGACGGTTCTTTAATAATGAAATAGGAGGTATCGACCCGTGAAACGATCATTGAATGATACAATGTTAGTAAAACAGATAAGGCTAGCACTTCTAAACCACCACCAAAACAAAGAGTACAGAGTTTTCAGCTCTTTCCCCCTAATTTCTAGCGACCCGACAGTCATGTTCATCAATGCAACCATCACTCCCTTTAAACACTATTTCCTCAATGAAGAGCAACCAATAAACTACGCTTTCATCCAAAGATGCTTTAGAATGGGCGGAGCCAGCGAACTTGAACTGGTAGGAACCAATCCTTACTACCACACTTTTTTTGAAATGTTTGGCAGTGGAACCTTTTCTATCAGCTACCAGGAAGCTGTCTCTTACCTGCTAGAACTGCTTAACCTTCTGGCTTTTAAGCAAGATCAACTGTATTTTGCCACGCCCAAAGAGCAAGACTTTAGAAAAAGCTTGATAGCCAATAATGTCGAGCCCACCCATATTTTTAACCTCGGAGAGAGAAAACTCTTTTGGCAGGAGTGGAAGTTCGGAAGGTTCGGCCCAGTCGGAAGCGGTTTAACTGTTGTTTACTCCCGTTCTCCAAAAAAGGTTAGCTCTATAAAAGAAATAGTTAAGGGGTCAGACGAATTTATCGAATTGGCCAATCTCATCCACGTGTACGGCAAAGAAATGTCTGATGGTAGCATTGTGCCCGCAAAAAACCCTGGCTTTGAATTCGCAGTAGGTATTGAAAGACTAGCTGCTACTCTGCAAGGATGCAACAATTACCAAATAGATACTATTTCACCGCTTACCGAGCTTGTTACTTCCTTCTTTAAGGAAAAGGGTTGTTATCCCGACGGTGCAGTTGTCCGGCTACTGACCGACCATTTAAGGGGTATCTGTGTTTTAACCGATGAGGGTTTAAAGCCCGCCAATAAAAGACAGGGCTATGTTTTCAGGAAACTAATCAGGAGAACATTAGAAAAATTCTGGATAGTTATTGGGCAAATCTGTCCAATTGAGCCGCTGGTAGAACAATTCTGCTGTCAATTTAACCAGTGTAGCGAAGAAAAAATATCACCAACAGAAACAGCAGAACTATTTGCCGAAGAGACCAATGTTTTCTTAACAGGAATTGAGAGAGCGAAAAAAGTCCTAAAGAAAAATCCCGACATATCCCCTGCTGTACTTCTGGATACTTACGGACTTCCCAAAACTCTAATTCCAATTCTTGAACAAGGAGGTGAAAAATGAGCATAACAAGTAAAGAGATACGGAAAAAGTTTCTTGATTATTTTTCAGAGCATAGCCACCTGATATTGGAAAGCGCCTCTTTGGTGCCAATTAACGACCCCACTCTATTGGTCGTCAATTCCGGAATGGCTCCCCTAAAATCCTATTTTACCGGAGAACAACGGCCACCCCAGCAACGCCTCTGCAACATTCAGAAATGCGTGAGAACGAACGACATTGAGAGCGTGGGCGACAGGCACCATCTGACCTTCTTTGAAATGATGGGCAACTGGTCAATCGGAGACTATTTTAAGGAAGAAGCTGTCGATTTTGCCTGGGATCTACTCAAAAACGGTTTTGGTTTCGATTTGTCTCAAATGTACGCCACCGTATTCGGCGGTGATAAAAAATTTCCAGCAGTTCCCCCAGATGAAGAATCAAAGGTAGCTTGGGAGAAATATTTACCAAAGGACAGAATTATTTCTCTTGGCGCCAAATTTAACTTCTGGGGACCTGCCGGAGACACCGGACCCTGCGGTCCTTGTACGGAAATCTTTATAGACCGTGGAAAAAATTACGGTTGCGGCAAAGACAGTTGCGACCCCAGCTGTAATTGCGAACGTTTCCTGGAGATATGGAACGCCGGGGTGTTTATGGAGTACTACCTTGACGAAAATGGGAACTTGAGGGAATTACCCCTAAAAAGCGTCGATGCTGGTGCTGGTCTCGATAGATTTGCAGTAATCCTTCAAGGAGTAGACTCTATCTATGAAACAGACTTACTCTCTCCCATAGTAGAGGTTTTTGCTCCAAAGGATAATCTAGAATCGAAATCAGTCCGCATTATGACCGATCACCTACGCTGCGCCACCTTCATGATTGCTGACGGTATCTATCCGGCTAACACCAAAAGGGAGTACATTGTAAGGCGAATCATAAGAAGAGCGCTTCTCCACGCTCGTCTTGCCGAAAAAGACCCAGAGTCTTTCATTCGGGCCACTAAAGTGGTAGTAGAGCTCTTCTCTCCTTACTATCCTGAACTGATCAGATCTCAGGGTATCGTTGAGATGGCTATCAGGAGAGAAACCGCTACTTTCGGCAAAACGCTAAATCGAGGCCTCAAGGAACTAGAAAAGGTTTTCCCCAAGTCTCAAGAAGTTATTAGCGGGGCCGATGCTTTCAAGCTCTATGAAACCTACGGTTTTCCTCTGGAGCTAACAAAAGAAATCGCTGCAGAAAAAAGCTTGAAGGTTGATGAGGAGGGTTATAAGAATCAACTTGAAAAGCACAAAGAACGCAGTCGACAAGCAAAAGGAGGTGTCCAGTAATAAAGACATCTCCTTTTTTATTTTTTGCCAATTATTAGTAATACGTTGCCTCTCCCGACTACATCCTGGTTAAAACATTCTCGAAATTCAGTCGCTAGGATCTTTTGAAAATTCTTTTTATTCTCTAAAAGGTTTTTACTTTGTCTGCTTTGTCCTTCTATTCTTGCGTCTTCTATATTAGGGTAAACAAAATTTGGAAAGCCAATCACCTCAACTTTTTTAAATCCGTTTTTCTGGTAAAGTTTCCTAATTTCATTTGGAGTAAAACAATGAATGAAAGGCATTTCGCTTGTATATCTTGTTTTCCCGCTTTTTATATCCGCTAGTTCATTAACACGATTATTCAATATACTAAAAAAGTAAGAATGATATTTATTTGCCACAATACTTGCATATAAGCCTCCCTTTTTCAGTTTTCTAAAAACCTCCTTTAGGGCACGCTCTGGGTTTTCTGAAAAACTCAAAACATTATAAAAAGAAATGGCTATATTATAATAATCATTGGGGTAATCAGATAAGTCTTCAATGTTACCGAGGTGAATTTCCATTGTATTAGTCAGTCCTTTCTTTCTAATTTTTCTTTCGGCCTCAGTGAGCATTTCTTTTGTTATATCCACCAAATCAAAATGTAATTTGAAGCTCTTTTTTAAAAAATTGTACAAAATCAGCGACCATCGACCGGTTCCTGCGCCAGCATCAAGCACTTTTAATTCCTTTTTCTTTAAAAACGGCTCAATCAGTTTTACCTGAATAATTTTTTCCAATAATTTATCAGATAAGCGCCAATATAGCTGTTCATCAACTAAATCATATTTTGCTGCTTTTTTGCTAAAATATTTAATTACATCTTTATAATGAGAATTTACCATAACTTGTTTAGGGTTTATTGATTTTTACTGCAACTAAAATAAGGAAGGAAAATCTTGAAAAAAAACGAGAAAAGAACTTATCGATTTTCTTAAAAATGAATGCTGGTGTTTCAACCGGCAAAACGCTTCCAATATAATCAAAAGAGGTCTGTTCGATTTTAATACCGCTCTCCTCGGAAGCAATGCGAATTAATCTTTTTAAACTATCAAGATTGTATTTTTTCTCCTCTCCCAATCGATATCCTTTTATCCAAAATGTTAGCGGCCTTAAAAGACCGTGAGAGAGTAATTTTGCTTTAATTATTGCCAATGATTTAAAATTGGGTACCCCAAGCAACATCCATCCTGTTGACTTGGTAACGCGCAGCATTTCCTTCACAATTTCCTTAGCTTGTTCAAAATTATAATGTTCGATTAATCCTATATTCCAGCAAAAATCAAATCGATTATTTTCAAAAAACATATGAAAAACATCTCCCTTAATAAACTCTGCATTCTTAACTCTATAATAATCAGCTAACTTCTTAGCGCATTTCAAAGCATTGTCAGAACTGTCCAACAGAGTAATTTTTTTTACTAAAGATGCTAGTCGCAAAGAAGAATTACCTGACCCACAACCGCATTCTAATATTTCTGAATTATTATTTAACGGAATATTTTGTAAAACGAATTTTCCAATTTGGTTATAACAATCTTTCCACCAATAATATCTAACTTCTTGGAAACTCTCGACAGAATAATTTCTGTTAAATTCTTTTTCCCAATCAAAATCCTTTATTTTTTTATCTTTAAACATGAGTCTATTCTTTTACTCCGTTTTCGCTAAAATAGAAAACGTTTTTCGCAGAATCTAATTTAACCTTTATTCCTAAAGGAATGGTAATCATGGGATCAGTGTGGCCGATATCAACCCCGAAAAGAATAGGAAAATTATAGTCTTTAGTTCTTTTATAGATAATCTTTTTTAATAGGCTTACTTGTTTTGGCGTATAACCAAAAGGCCTGCCAACGATCATTCCTTTTATTTGCTTAAATAAACCTAAAGATTCTAAGTCAGTTAAACAAGAATCAATATTTTCGGGACTTTCTCCTTTAGTAAAATCACTTTCACTCTCAGAAATTTCCCAAAATAAGATGGAGTTTTTAAAATCTGGCCAATATTTTGTCCCCCTTAGGTGCATCATGGAACTAATACACCCTCCCAGAATTACTCCTTCCCCCTTGCCTTTTTTTAACCATTCCCAGCCTTTGTTTTTTTCCATGCGACGGGGCCTCTTCAAGTCTTCTTTTTTAAACCAATCTAAACTTTCATCTGTCCAAGCTAAAGAAGGAACGATCTTACCCAGAGGTTGAACATTCATTATGGTTTTTTCAAGATATTTCTTTGTATAAGGAATTATTTCCGGGTTCTCTGCAAACTGGGTTAGAACTGCTGGACCATAAAAACTTACCAAATTAGCCTGAGTATTTAAAGCAAAGTGTAAAACGGTTATATCTGAATATCCTAAAAATATTTTGGGATTTCTTTTAATTAAATTAAAATCTAAATGTTTCAAAATCTGATTTGAGTGGCTGCCTCCAATAAAAGAAAAAATAGCTTTAATTTTCTTATCACCGAAAAAATCATTAATGTCTTGGGCGCGTTCTTCCGCACTGCCGGCAGTATATTCACTTACTTTTAAAGCGTTCTTACCGAGGACAACCTTAAAGCCCATTTTTTTAATCATTTCCACGCCATTTTTTACTCGATGCGACACTAACCCAGCCAATGGTGCGGAAGGGCTAATAATCCCAATAGTATCTCCTTTTCTTAATAGTTTTGGTTTAATTAATTTAGGCATATCTACGGACGATTTTGATTATCAACCCTTGGGAAAGCTTTTGTCTCCCAAATAAAAGGTAGTTTTAATATACTTTGAATAAATCTCTCAATCCCCATGCCCCAGCCTGAATGGATTTTTGGGTTTCTAGGATCTCTTGATTCGATATACGCTTGATAGTCTTTAAAATTAAGCTTAAAATGTTTTGCCTTCTGACGTGTTTCCTTTCTGGTGTGAACTCTCTCACCGCTACCAATTAATTCTCCATAACCAGGGAAAAGAAAATCGGCATTCATTACCAGGTTTAGATTTTGAGGATCTGAAGCATGATAAAAAGCGACCTCATCCTCAATAAAATGAGTCACAAAGACGGGCTCGCCTATGATTTCAGTCAACAAGATTTCTTCGTAAGCTCCAAAATTTCTGATTGTAACTGTATTATATTTTTTCTTTTGCGTCCCTTCTCGTAATAACCTAAAGGCATCATGGAGAGTTACCTGTTTGAAGTTTTTAAATTTTATAAACTTTTTGAGTTCTTTTATCTCTCCCTGCATCAAGAAAACATTTAGTTCCTTGTTGCAATTCTTAAGTAGATAACCAATTAAGAATTGTAGAAATTTTTGCTGAAATTTCAGGTTTTCCTTAAATCCAATATTGCTTTCGAATTCAATATGGGTAAATTCTGGCAGGTGCCTGAAATCTGCCCTTTCCTTTCTGAAGCTTTTTTCCCAGCAGTATACCTTATCTACTTTTGGATTAGTAATTGCAAATTCTAAATAAAGCTGTGAAGATTGGGTAAGAAAGGTCTTTTCGTTGAAAAATTTAATTTGGAACGGATCAACATCCGAAGAAATAGTACCAGTTAAGGCCCCAGGCGAAGAAATCATCCTAGTGGTAATTGGTAAATCAAATAACAAAACGTTTCTCTTTTCCATAAATTCGTTAACCCCCCTAAATACTGCGTCCCAAATCTTGATTAAGGCCGCCCATTTTTCGTAATTTCCTTTTATTGTTAAATGCCGCTTATTTAAGGCTGTAGGCCGAATCATCCTAACCTCGCCAATAGGCTTAAAGAGCTTATTTCCTTTATAAGCTATTTTTTCGTTCATTATTTGATATGGGCCTAAGTTCATATTTCTTTTTGGCTTGCCCAAAATGTTTTTTTATCTTTAAACCATTTAATTATATTTCTTTGCAAACTGAGAGGTAAAACTTTTTCTTTTTGAAAGTCCTTCTTATCAAAAAAGATGAATTCAATATGGTCTTCCTTACTTTTATCCTTCACTTTTTCAGCGATGACGTCAAAAACAAGATTAATTTCATGATGCTTGTCTTCATCGTCTTTATCTCTATAGATATTTTCCACTATGCCAATAAAGGATACTTTTTTAATCCTGATATCTAATTCCTCTTTCAATTCGCGTATAAGCGCCGACTCAGCTGTCTCTCCGAAATCTAGGTGCCCGCCCGGAAAAAAGTAGTACTTCTTTAATTTATGCCAACAAACTAAAATTTTCCCTCTTTTTCTAATCACTGCTCGCACACAAATTTCAAGTTCGTTTCTATATTGGTTTTCCATCCAATATAATATTTTTTTCGCCTTTGCCATAATAGTATATCTTATCAAAAATTCGCCATTTTAGTGAAGTAAATTAACCTTTTTCAGCCTTTTTTATTATCCCCCGAATAAAAGAATCCTTCTCGGCCGTATATGTGTCACGGTCATCTTTGTATTTTTTCGCTAATTTTTCTTTTAATTCATTGTATTCTTTAACAGTTCTTTTATGTTTCCGAAGATAATCTCTAAAAAGTATGCAATTTTTCCAGAATCTCCCATTTAGTTTCGCTATATGGATATAATGAGTCCTATTCTTTTCACTTCCTTTCGCAAAAAAGTGTCTCCCTTTTATCCCCGCACTATGTTTATATTCATAACCTTGTTGCTTTAAAGATTTAATACATTTCTCTCCATTTTTTAAGTTTTTTACGCCGACAGCTATGTCAATTATAGGTTTGGCTTTAGCTCCAGGAATAGAAGTACTTCCAACGTGTTGAATATCTAAAACATATTTTCCAATCACAGAACGAAGTAGTTTTTCCTCCCCTTTATATAATTTTTCCCAAACTGGATTGTAAGAAAAAAGTCTAACTTTCTTTCTTTTTAAGCCTATAATTTTCTTTCTTTTCATATTTCTATTCTACCAAAAAACCGCCTGATTGGCGATTTTCTGAAATACATTGGCTCTAACATTAAACGAGTTCAAACTTTCTCTTTAACCTTACCAAATTTAATCCATAAATCCAAGAAAAGAGACCTGAAAAACTGAAAACCTGACCCCCGACTATATACATTCTTAATATTATTTTGTTATCAATTTTATTCTCTCTTTTGGGGGCTCGGTCGTTCGCTTTCGCTCGCTCCCTCGCCCTTATTTTGTATTCAAAAATGGGGTTAAAAAAGTCAAAAAAAATTAAGACCGGACTAATGCTAGTCGGCCCGCCTTACAAGAATTATTTGAGGACATAAAGCAATTAGAAAAATTGATAAAGATTATTTAGCTTACAAACTGATAGGTTTGCCCGTTTTCCGAAAGATTTTTATCGGCTAATAAAAATTTGATGCCTCTAATCCAGCAAAGATTTTAAGGAACAAAATGCTTTCTTTTGTTCAATTTGAATTGGATTAGCTTCCGTATAGAAAGAACAAAGATAAAATGTTTGAGGGTGCCAGAAAAGAGGCGACAAAATATGACATTTGGAGTATACTGAAAATATGGAAAAGTTATTAACTCTAAAGGAAACGGCCAAAATACTACGCGTTAGTGAACGCAGTGTGATGCGTTATCTTAAGGCCGGGAAGCTTAAGGGTTCGAAAGCTGGCCAATGGCGAATTAAAGAAAGCGACTTAGAGAAGTTTTTAAAAGAAAATTCAAATATAAAAAGCAAAAGAAATAATTGAGTAAAATCGTATATGTTATTACATCAATTAAAATCAAAGTGGAATAAAGAAAAAGAGGCTTATAAAATCCAAGAGGTTGGATCTGGGGTTCAGATTTTCGTGAAAGATATTTTACAACTAGAAGAAATATTTGCTTTAAGAAAAGGGTTAAAATCTACGCCTCTTGAAAGACGAAAGAATGAGTTTTTAGAAGAAGAAAAAACGAAGGAACAAAGAAAAGCCGACATTGTAATTTATATTTCTTCAGACATTATAATTCCAGTTGAAATAGAAAAATATCAAAATATTGAAGCAGGCACAAAACAACTCTTGAATTATCAAGCTGATTTAGATAAAAAATATGGCATTCTAACTGATGGGTTTACTTGGCGTTTTTATAATAACAATATTTTTCGTGAGTATAACTTAAATCAAATTTTAGACGAAACCGAACTTTTCTTAGAATTTTGGAAAGAATATATTAAACCTGAATTTTACTACCTCTTATTTTTTGAACCCTTTGGACAATTACAGCTTATTAAACAAGAAAAACTGCCCGTAGAACAAAATCGGCAAATGTTCTTTGAGGATATTACGAAATTGATAAGAGGGTTCAAGAATAAACTGCAAGTTGAAGGATATTTCAATGGCTTAGACAAAAAAACGAAAATAAAGATGGCAGTAGAAATAACTTATGCTTATATAATTCAGTTTATTTTATACAAAACTCTGGTTGATAATGATTTCGGGAAATTTAAAAAAGAATTTGAAAATATAGTTGAAACAATACATAAATCTTTAAAAGAAAAACGGTACAAAGAAATTTTAGGGATTATTGATGGAATTTCTGCTCAAATTTCTAAGAATATTTACCGACCATTTGCAAAAGAACAGGAATTTATTAACCAAAAACTCTTACAACTCTACCGAAGCGTAGAAAATGAACTTTCGGATGTTTCGCCGTGGTTAGACATCTTCGTTTTTATTAAAAAATATAACTTTGCCAACATTGAAAATGAAATATTCGGTTATATCTACGAAAATTACTTAAAAGAACTTTATACAGAAGAAAAGAAAGGGCAGTATTTCACAGACCCATCTGTGGTTAATTTTATGTTACAACAAATAGGTTTTACGCCTGAAGAAATAGAGAAAAGATATAAAATTGATAAAAATAGCATTTCTCTAATAGACACTGCTTGTGGAAGCGGAACATTCCTTTATAGTGCCGTTAATCAAGTAATCAGAGCATTCGGCAATCACAGCGAAGAAAAATCTAAACAAATTGAAGAAATAGTAAATAATAATATTTTGGGGTTAGATATAGAGGAATTTCCTTTATATCTTGCGGAAATGAATATCTTAATGAGAATGCTACCTTTGATTATTACCGAGAAATACAATAATCCTGTTGATAAAAAAATTAAAGTATTTTTAACAAAAGATAGTATAGCCGAATTTAGAGACACTGCATTAGCTAACACAATGCACGATTTTGAACTAAGAGGTAGACAACACAGTCTTTTTAAAGAATTGGATTTAGGATATACAAGCTATGTCAGAGAAGAAACTGATTTAGAAGAAATGAAAAAAAGCTTAGAAGAACAACCTCAAATTCCTCGCCGTCGCTTTGATTATGTAATAGGTAATCCGCCTTATGTGGGATATAACGAATGTTTAAAGCAAAAGGTTTTAATTTTTGAACTAATGAAGCAAGGTAAAGCAAATCTTAATAATATCTATGGAGTAAATCTTCATAGTATCCCAGATAAACTTAAGAAATATCGTCCTAATCCTAATTTATATACCTTTTTTATCGCATTAGGCATTGCTTTGCTCAAAGATAAAGGGAAAATCTGCTATATTATTCCTCAAACAATATTAACTGCAGGAGACCTTGATGTAATTCGTTATCATCTTGCCAAATTTACTACAATTGAAAAAATTATTACTTTTAGTGGACAAATGTTCATCGGCAGGGGTTTAAAACAAAATAGACCAATTCCTACCTCAAGTTTAATTTTCGTTCTTGATAGAGAAATGCCGTCGGCTCTTCATAAAGTTGAAATAATAAATTACAAAAATCCAAATGATAGTATTGAAAAGACTTTACAAAATATTTTGGCTGGTAAAAACATTAGTAAAAAGGAAATTTTACAGGGAAAATTATTCCAGAATGTCGCTAATTGGAATTTTATCAGACAAGGTAAAAAGTTTTTAGATTTTTATGACGAATACAAAAGAAAAACGGAAAACATTTCTATTTACTATGAGCACTCTTTGGCAAGCTCCCGATTTAATAGTAAATTTTTCTTTGATAGCGGGTATAGTATAGATGAAAGAAAAATACTTAAAGAAAAACCAAACCAAGAATATTACTACTATCCTAAACTTAATAACAATTTTTGGACGCTAAAAGACTATCGGGGATTTTGGTCAAATATCCGTTCAGGGACTTCTCCGCTTGTAATTAAATTAAGACAAGCTAATCAAGGCTATAATTTATTAGATAGTAAATACAAAATTATCTGGTCTTATGCTAATCCGAGTAGGTTTCATTTTACACACCTACCAGTTATCTGGGCAAGGAATCAAATTTGTGCCATCGGAAGTGAGAATAAAGAAGAAGTTTTATATCTATTTGCACTATTAAACTCCCCCATCTCAACCTCAGTTTTAAACTCTAATTTAAAAAGCGAGCACGAAAAAAACTTCTTAATATCAACAACTGCAATAAAAGAATTTGTGCGTATTCCTAAAATAACCGAAGATAATCAACGAACCAAAGAAGAAATTATAAAAAGAACAGAGGAAATACTGGCTTTAGAAGAAAAGAGGCTAACAGACTTTGTGGATTTCTCAAAAGTAATGCTCCAAAAATTTGATAAAGTTTCGGTAGAAGGTAATGACTTAATTTTAGAAAAAGATGACGAAAAAATTAAACTTGCCATTAAAGGAAATCAGGGTTTGGTTAAAAAATCCCTTAATGAAAAATACAGTAAACAGATGATAGAATTAGAAAAACAAAAAATTAGTTTATCAGAATTAAAAGATTTACCGATAATTGACTATGAAAAACAGCAGAAAATAAAAGATTACATTGATGATTTAGTATTTGCTTTATATTCCAACATTGGTTTAGAAAAATTAGGCCTAAATCACGCTGAAAAAATCAAAGCAAAATGTTCCAGAAATCCTTATTATAAATTGGTCAATAATCAGAAATTATGAAAGCTATAATTTTAGTAATTGGAAAATTTTAGAATTATAAATGATACTCAATTTATAAGAAGAAACGCTATGATTACTAATCAAAACAATAAAATTATGTACCCATACCCTAGAGGATCAGAGTGGCGTAGATGGGATTTACACATTCACAGTCCTTTATCCATATTAAATAATCAATATCCTAAAAAATCCGATGGCTCGCCAGATTGGAATCAGTTTATAAACAAACTTGAAGAAGTAAAAGATGTTTCAGTGATTGGAATTACAGATTATTTCTTTATTGATGGATACAAAAACATTACAGATTTTCAAAGGCAAGGGAGGTTAAAGAACTTTAACTTGATACTTCCAAACATAGAGTTGCGGTTAGATAATTTCGTAGTTAGAGATAAAAGTAAAGATATAAACTTTCATGTTATTTTCAGTAATGAATTAGAAGTTGAAGATATAGAAAAGCAGTTTATTGAGGCGCTTGATATTCAAATTAGTGGTTCTGTAAGCGGGTTGGAAGGCAAAAGGAAATTAAACAAAAAAACAATACGCGAAATAGGTAAATTGATAAAGAAACAACATTCTATTTTTAAAACTGATTCAGATGAAGAAGCAGCGTTAAAGAATATTACAGTTTCGTTAGAGCAGATTCAAGAATTATTAAGGAAAGATCTGTTTAAGAATAAGTTTTTATTAGTACTTTCGGGTGGTGAATGGGCCGATATCGATTGGAATCAGGCGTATTTAACAAAGAAAAATTTTTTACAAACCGCTCATATCTTAGAAACAAGCTCTTCAAATACAATTAGTTGGGCGCTTGGTAGAAAAGATTTACCAAAAGATGAGTTTATAAAAGAGTTTGGTAGGTTAAAACCCTGTATATTTGGATCCGATGCTCATACTTTAGATACAATTTGTAAACCACCCAACAATAAATTTACTTGGATTAAGGCAGACCCTACTTTCGAAGGATTTAAGCAAATTGTCTATGAGCCGGAAGAAAGGGTGTATATCGAGGATTCTTTACCAAAAACAAAAAATGCTGCCAAAGTTATAGACAGAATTGAGATAAAAAATTCAAATAATTGGTTTGAAGAAAAGCCAATTCTTCTAAATGAGAATTTAATAACAATAATTGGCGAGAAAGGCGCAGGAAAGACGGCATTGGTTGATTTTATAGCTTTAGCTGGAGGTGATTTCGACATAAAAGAAGAGGACCCCGGTTCTTTTATCTTTAAAGCGTTAAAATCTTCAAAACAGATAGAAGAAACAATTGAGAATTGCGCAATAACTATTCATTGGCGAGACGGAAGTTTAGATCCAATCACTATATTAAAAGATTTTAGAGATTACAAAGATTTAAAGAAAGTCCGCTATCTTTCTCAAAGTTTTATTGAAAAAAAATGTAGACCCGAACAGGCGGGCGAATTACAAAAAGAAATTGAAAACATAATTTTTCAATATATCCCGACACAAGACAGAATGGGACAAACTACCTTTTCTGATTTAAAGACTAAAAAAACTCAAAGTATACAGTTAAAAAAAACGAGATGTAAACAAGAAATTATAGATTTTAATAATGAAATCTTTAATTTAGAAGAAGAGATTAATAATTTAGATTCTGAAAAAGAAGAAAAAAATAAACTTCGGGCCGAAATAGAACAACTTAAAAGGCAAAAGCCAAAACCGACAACAGAAGAGGAGAAAAGCATTGAAGCAAAGCTAGGTCTTTTAAATAGCAGAAAAAGTCAATTAAATGAACAAATTTCTGTTTGTAAGACACAACTTGCTACTATCGAGATTATAAGAACTAAAGTGGAAATTTTGAAAATATATATAGAGAAGCAACTTTTGGACATTAAAAGCGATCTTGAATTTGTTGGTTTAGCTAATATCTATGAGAAATTGAAGTTTTCAATTTCTCCAGATTTTAATGATGAGCTCAATAAGAGAAAAGGAGAAATAGAAACCAAAATTCAAGGCTTTCAAGGAATTGAAGAATCAAAGGAAGAGATTGGTGAGGGTAAATCTAAAGAATCAATGGAGGTAGATTCGGGCATGTTAACAAATGATTATATTTCTCAACTTCCTTTAAGTAAAATTGATGGATTAATATCTATACTTGAGTCAAAATCAAGTTTAGCAGAGGATAAGAGAAAGACTATTAGATTATTTGAAGAGAAAATTGAGAAAAATCAAAAGAGAGTCGACGAATTAGAAAAAGACATAAAAGAGATAGAGGCAGTAAAAAAACTCTTACTCCCTAAAAAGATTGAAAAAAGAGACGAAGCCTACAGAAAGTATTTTATTTTACTACAAGAAGAAAAAAAGATATTGGAAGAATTATATGCTCCATTAAAAGAAAGTTTAGGAGAAAAAAATCAAATAGAATTTTTTGCTCGGATAGAATTAAATTTAGAGAGTTTTTACAATAAAGCTTGCAAGATAATTGATTTTAGAAAAGGTAGATATCATCGTGGTGAAGGTCTTTTGTTCAAAGAGATTAAAACAATATCTGAGAAAATTGGGCTTGTTGAAACTTTAGATATTTATACCCTTATAATAGCTCAGCTTTTTAAAACATTTGAAGAAGACGAAGGTAAACCCATTGATATTAAAGAGCAATTATTAAAAGGAAAGAAAAGAATCGATTTCTATAACTGGATTTTTGATGTTTCTGATTTTAGCGTGACATATAGTATAAAGTATCAAGGCACAAATATAGAACTTCTCTCTCCGGGGAAGAAGGGGATTGTATTGTTACTTTTGTATCTTGTTTTAGATACAGAAAGTAGTATTCCTCTTATCATCGACCAGCCAGAAGAAAATCTTGATAATAAATCAGTTTATCCTTATCTTATAAATTATTTTAGAGCGGCTAAAAAACAAAGACAGATTATTGTTATAACTCATAATCCTAATTTGGTTTTGAATACTGATGCCGAACAAATAATTGTTGCAAATTTTGAGGCAACTCCAACTACGCAAGAGGCAAGAATTAGATATATAAGCGGGGCAATAGAAAACTCGTTTGTTAGTAAAAAAGCAAAAATTCCTATTGAAAGACAAGGTATAAAAGAACACGGTATTGATATCTTAGAAGGTGGGCCAGAGGCGTTTGGAAAGCGTGAAGATAGGTACGAAATTAAACATTAAATTTTTCAAACTATCAGATATAATAAAATTTTTAATACACAATGTGAGTCCTTTAATTGAAAATCTTTTAAAAGTTCAGGCAACCGACCATAGAAAAATTCAGGAGGAAATTCAAAACAAAAAGTCGAAAAATTAATTGACCAGAATTTAAATAATTAATATGGC
>Ga0210018_1000679_pt1 | contig 17528 bp, 15 predicted proteins | sample CryGeyCG2014_010_2_FD_183967 | JGI IMG/M metagenome (GOLD analysis project Ga0210018, IMG submission 183967) | Groundwater microbial communities from aquifer - Crystal Geyser CG09_land_8/20/14_0.10 (SPAdes) (version 2) | ecosystem: Environmental > Aquatic > Deep subsurface > Groundwater | place...
GCTTCCAAAATCTTAGCGGAAAAAACCGGGATCAAAATCGGATCATCAGCACTTTCTAAATTCTCCAGATATTTCACAAACAATTCAAAAACCTCTGGATGATTTTCGTTTTCTTCCAGAAATTTATCCAGCAGTTCTCCGATATAAAACGCTTTAGCGGTTTTGTCAATGTCGGAGTGGACTTTTTTGAAATGATTCTGAACGACCGCCGAAGTAACGATATAAAAACTTTTGCCTTCGTGAAAAATAAAATCAACCAAACAAAATGGTTCCAGATGCCCACCGAGTTTTGCCAGAATTTTACGCGACCCCTTAGCGATGGCTTTAACTTTGCCCATGTTAAAAGTCAGGACCGTCAAAATCCGATCCGCCTCGCCGTAGTCCATCCGCTTTACAACTATGCCTAAAGTTTTGAGAATCATTTTTCCTTCAAAATCTTCTCTGCCTCTTTGAGTTGATCAAGATTATTAATACCAAGCGCTTCCTGCTCACTCTTAACCGGAATACCGATTACTTTTTTACCTTGTTCCACCGCCAAGCCAATCATATCGGTTAAATAATACTCTTTTTGTGAATTGTCAGAACGTAATTTATCGATATTTGCCCAAAACCAATCGTTATTGAAAATATAAAACCCCGGATTAGATTCCTGAATTTTCAATTCCTTTAGCGAACAATCTTTTTGTTCGACAATTTTGACAATCTCCTCTCTTTTATTTCGAACAATTCTGCCAAATGCCCAATACTCCGGATCTTTAAATTTTACTGTCAGCATTGCAATTGTTGGAGATTCTTTTTTGAATGCATTAATAACTTTTTTAATTGATTTTGGGGCAAACATTGGGTTGTCGCCGTAGCAAACCAAAAGTCCCCTATATTTACCTTCAGCTAAATCTCGTGCCATCATTGCCGCATGACCAGTACCCAAAAGCTCTTCCTGGACTGCATATTTCACATCATCAGCAAAATAGCCCATGACCTTTTCCTTTTGGTAGCCGATAACTAAAATAACATCTTTGATACCAAGATTTCTGAATTTCTCAACGGAGTACCAAACCATCGGCTTACCGGCAACTTTAAACATTACTTTTGGCAAACCGGCTTCCTCCGCACCGATTCTTTTCCCTTTTCCAGCTGCCAATATTACTACAACAATATCTTTCATGGTTTTTGATTTATTTTTGGCAGTCGAGGCAAAAGTGTGTTCCTCTGCCATTCAGCCTAATTTTTTTTACTTTTCCGCCACAGGAACAGTGCTTGCCTTCGCGAGAATAAACTTGAAAATGTTCCTGTGCTTGGCCTTTGGTGCCATCGATTTTATAATAGGTATTTTCTGACGAACCACCGTATTTCAAGCCGATTTCAAGTGCCTTAATTATTGATGACCGCAACTTAGCAATTTCATCATCTGAAATGTCTTTTGCCAAACGGGTTGGTAAAATATGCGCCCAAAACAAAGTCTCGTCGGCATAAATATTACCAATGCCGGAAATTAAAGTTTGATCAGTTAGAACTTTTTTAATATTCCGATTTGGCTTGCTTTTAATAATTTTTGCCAGTTCTGCAGAGGTAAATTCTTTATTGAAGGGCTCGATCCCAAGTTCTTCAGATAACTTGTGCCGTAACTCTTCACTATCAAGCAATTTTATCCAGCCGAATTTTCTCATATCGTTGAAAAACAATTTTGAGCCGTCGGTAAAATCAAAAATAACATGAGTTGTTCCGTTCGGAAGTTTAGCCACCCAGTCAGCGGACGGATGCCCACCAGCAACGCGCGACTTTCCGTCATCAAAAATTAACTGGCCAGTCATTTTCAAATGAATTAGCAAATCGTTATCACCCTCAATATCAATGATAATTTGCTTCGCTCGCCGATCAATATTTTTGACTTTTTTCCCAATGATGTCTTTTTTGTCACCATGAAAAAGCTTCGGCACTCGAATTTCAACACCAGCAATTGTTTTCCCAATAATCGCTTTTTGCAAACCTTTTCGAATTGTCTCAACCTCAGGTAATTCTGGCATATGACTCCTTTTTTAAGCAGCCCATGCTATACATGATCTATCATTTGCCTCTAATCTAAAACCTCTCTGAGCGGCATAGTCAGAAAACAATGCTGTCGTTTGAGATCGCTCTTGGGGCGATAATTGATCCACAGTCCTTTCGTCCCCCAGTGGCTCTAATGCTCCTTCGATTGGGATAGCGCCGACATATCCGCAGTACTCATCAGCAGATCCGTCAGTCAATAACTCCTTAATTTGACCATAGTCAATTCTGCTTTCGACCTGTTCCGGCGACCCGCCGCTGGAATCTGGTGCTTTCCAGTTGGCGTATTTTTTCATATCGTCATTCAAAAATTCAGACATTTTCCTCCTCACAAAATTTCAATTAGTTGCTTCAGACTCGTAATTTTTGGGCCGGAGAAATGGCTTAGCCGCTCAGCTGGATCATGGATATTTTTTTCTCGCCGCATCTCGATGGCAATTGCCCTCGGAAACTCTTTGACAATTTCTTCTAAAGCATCACCGCGATCATCAACAATCATAAACTTTTCCTTCTGTTTGACGATTTTTTTTAGATATTCGGCCTTAGGAATTGGGGTGAAATGAAGTTTTTGAAAATATTTGCTAACACTGGTTTTTTTGATTTTTCGCGGCTGAAATTTTGGATGACCGAGCGAGATCATTTCAACTTGATAATTAGGTAATTTTGAAATTACTTTCAGTGAACTTTCAATATCAGGAAATAGATATTTTTTGGCACTGGTCAGCAAACTCTCAATTCGCGCCTGGGATAGGCGGACATTAAATTGGCGGATTTTTTCCAACCGGGCGAGATGATCAGCCGGCAAATAATTGCCATCCAAACACTCGGCATTATAGCTATCACCAACTTCTTGCTTCGAAAATCCCGATTTTTCAATCTGGGAGATCAGATCACTTCGAAATTTTTGCGAATCAAAAAGCACACCGTCAAAATCAATAAAAAGTTTCATATGGACATTATAGCAAATTTTTCTCTTGATTAATTTCTAATAGTCGGATAAAATGATATAACTAGACTATGAAAATGGACGATGAAAAATACTGGCGGAAAATGATAAATCAGGGACTGATTCGGTTTTTTCTATTGAAAGTTCTTTACAAGGACAAGGAAAGTTATGGTTACCGGTTGGTCAAGCGGGTTGAAGAACTTTCGGATGGTTTGTGTCGGCCGACAGAATCAACAATTTATCCAGCGCTGGAGCAACTTTCTTCCGGCGGCTATGTTGAAGTTAACAAAGTTTCTGCTGGTAAAAAAATCAGAAAAATCTATTCCTTGAATGATAAAGGTCGCTCAGCTTTTCGCGCCGCCGCCAAAGCTTATGGCGAAATTATCCCAACTTTGCGCAAAGCAATAATGCTCTAATAAAAAAACACCTCTGGATTGAGAGATTGACAGGCCAGCTGGTGTTATTTTTTAGTTTCGCTGCTAGCAATCATAAATAGCGCAATGATTGCCGCCACAGCAATAAGTAAAAATCCTGCAGCTGTCAACAGAACATAGAGAGTCACGCTACCACTTTGAGAATAAATATCGGCATTGACCTGTCCCTGACGACCAATAAATATCGACACTATCCCAAGGAATATGACGATAATTGGTAAAATGATTTTTGTTCGGATATTCATCTTAAGTTATATTTTAGCAGAGTTATCTAAATTTTTGCAAGTAACAAAAAAAAGACAGCTCTTAGGGCTGTCTTTTTTTGTCTCGTAGTCTCTATGTTGGCGCTGTCCTACTCTCCCAGGACCTTGCGGACCAAGTACCATCGGGGCTGATGGGCTTAACTTCCGAGTTCGGAATGGAATCGGGTGTACCCCCATCGCTATAAGCACCAACATAGAAACCACGAAAAATACATAATAAGCCAGTAATTGCTAGTCAAATTTTAAAAGTTAAAATCACCCGTCTCGACTCGGTCAAGCCGAGGCGGAAATTGATCAATTAGTACTCCACAGCTGAATCCCTCACGGGACTTACACCTAGAGCCTATCAACCCCATAGTCTTTGGGGGATCAAAGATCTAATCTTGTGGACGGCTTCACGCTTATATGCTTTCAGCGTTTATCCAAACCGAACATAGCTACCCAGCGATGGATGAGGGTCATCCAACTGGCACACCAGAGGTTCGTCCATCCCGGTCCTCTCGTACTAGGGACAGCACCACTCAAATCTTTACGCCTACAGCAGATTAGGACCGACAATCTATTACTTGATAACCACATCAATTACTGAAATTTATCTGTGGCGATCCAATGCGAATTGGATTCTGCATATCGCTATGCAGTTTAGACTATATCTTCTCCGACACTTTGTTCGGAGTTTGGCATGTAGTCGTTGAGGATTTCAAAAGAGCTAATAATTCTTCTTTTTTACGAATACGTCTTTTTCCACCAGCATTCATCTTGTAAGCTAGTTTGATGATTTCAGCCATTCCAACTGATGTTCGGTGTCTGCCAGAGCAGATTATTCGAACAACAGAATAGAATATTTTGAAATCAAGCTTTTTAGATGTAAGCAAATGGTTGAATTCAAAGAATGGAATAACTTTTGTTATAAGGTCAGCCCGATCTCGGACGACATAGACAAAAGTCTCATCCTTTGAATTCCGGTGATTTGGTTTAATGTAGCCGCAGCCTAAAACTTTTTCAACAAGTTCTAGAACATTTCGGCTCTGGAAATTCTGTGAAACATGAAACTCCGGAATCACAGACATTCCTAAAGGCAAGTCTTTTCGTATCGCAAAAGCGATGTGAAAGCTGCCTTCACCATCAACCAAACCACAAACGTACCCGCGCAAAAACTCTTTTGACCTTTCCTGCTGATTGTCTGCACTGGATGAATTTTCACTTTGTAACATATTTCTATAATACAAAGTACCACCAGATACTACAAGTCCTATTAGGACTACAGAGTTCCCAGCATATAGCCAAATTTATAGACAGCGCAATATTCCACTGTCTCACGACGTTCTGAACCCAGCTCGCGTACCCTTTTAATTGGCGAACAGCCAAACCCTTGGGACCTTCTTCAGCCCCAGGATAGGACGAGCCGACATCGAGGTGCCAATCCGCATCGTCTATGTGGTCTATTGGATGCGATCAGCCTGTTATCCCCGGGGTAACTTTTATCCGATGAGCGGTCCGATTATCATAAATGCGGACCGGATCACTAAATCCTGGTTTCCCACCTGTTCGACTTGTAAGTCTCACAGTCAAGCACGCTTATGCTTTTATACTTTCACTCCGATTTCCATCCGGAGTAAGCGTACCTTTGAACGCCTCCGTTACAATTTAGGAGGCAACCGCCCCAGTTAAACTACCCGTCAGATACTGTCTCTCCCGATCGATTCCGGTCGGGTGGTTAGAAGCCAGAAAGTAGAAGAGTGGTATTTCACTAGTGAGTCGCGCCTCGCTGCCGCTCACCGCTCCAAGAATGGATGACTAATGTTTCTAATGACTAATAACTAATATTTACGAATATTTGTATTATTCGTTATTGGCTATTAGGATATTCGTTATCCGTTCTTGGTTGCGTCGAACGATAGTGAGACGCGATTCTCCCACCTATTCTACACATCTAAATCCTAGATTCAATATCTAACTATAGTAAAGCTCCACGGGGTCTTTCCGTCTTGCTGCAGGTAGCCGGCATCTTTACCGGCATTGTAATTTCACCGGATCCCTCGTTGAGACAGTGCCCAGATCGTTACGCCATTCGTGCGGGTCGGAACTTCAAGTTTATTGCCATTATTGCTAATGGATTAGACTATATTTTCAGCTTGTCATATGCTTTAGGAGCTCATCTTTTTGATATTTTCTCTTACCGCAATTAATTTGATAAGAAATTTCGATGATCTCTAATAATTTTTTCGGGTTGCGATGCTGGTTTTTATAAATCGAGTCGCAAACCTGCGAAAATTTTTCAAAGTCTGATTTTTTCGTTCCCACTAAAGGATATTTCCTAAAAAATGGGATGATCTTTTTTACAAGATCGGTTATTGATCTGACTTCGAATTTATAATTTTGGTCATTCTTGGAAAATCTTATCGAGCCACACCCGAAATTCTGGTGAATTCTCTTTATAAGCTCAAGATTTTTCTTATTCTGGCTGATTGAAAAGCTCGGCCTGACTTCAATGTTCGTTTTCAACTTACTGCGCTGATTAAACGAAACACAGAAGCATCCTTCGCCTTCAACAAAACCAGAAATAAATGAATTAAAATCCATCTTTCTCCTTTCCAAGAACTCCATTGCATACTTTTTTCGACAAGCGCCAGCGTATTATCCGATATTACATCGAATCTCACCTTTCGGATCAGTCGTTACGGGGTCCAACTCTTTTTACAAAGGGCCGGACTTCCCACGATATTCTCCTCTGACTTCTTCGGCCACCAAGGAGTTCACCGTTATTAGCTGGTTTACTTAAGAGATATTACTATCTATTTCGGGCAAGTTTTCCGACAACATTACCCGACAAGGAATTTCGCTCTTTATGTTACTACTTTTTTGTCATCCTGAATTCATTTCAGGATCTATTTGTATAGATTCCGGATCAAGTCCGGAATGACAATCAAGATGTCTCGATCATTTCTGTCGAGATCTACATGTCGCCATGCAGTTCAGACTATATCTTAACGGAGAAAATACTGGAGCGCCCCTTTCGTTCCATGGTTCTTCGTTCTCGACGTGTAGTCGTTGGGGGTGGTGATTACTTCTCGAGCGCTATGACCGAGATCACTCTGCGTGACTTCTGATCAAACTACAACCGCGATGTCACAGGAAGACCAGCGGTCAATTCCTGTTCGCGCTTGTTACACTCCTCGAGAAATGCTTCTTCGGACTGACAGTCGAGTTTGAGTCGCTCCTCGGAAATCATCGCAATCTGATGGCGATGAACCGAGATGCACTACTACCAGCCTTACTACCAATACCATCTCATCACCTTCCCTGCTGATTGACCCCACTGGTCGGATTTTCGCTGCAATCCTATTGGATCACGAGCACCGCCAGATACTATCGGGTTATTCCAGCATATAGTCGAATTTTCATCCTACATCCTCGATGGCGTCGAGGTTCGAACGGAGGTCTTTCACCTCACTAAGGCAGTTAATATCCTACCATAGGACCGTTATAGTTACGGCCGCCATTCACTCGGGCTTAGCCCACCGGCTCATCCCCGACGAATCGGGGGATCACCAGTGGATTTGACCTTCGAGCATTGGGCAGGCGTCAGCCCCTATACATCAGCTTTCGCTTTAGCAGAGGCCTGTGTTTTTGGTAAACAGTCGCCTGGGCTCTTTCGCTGCGCCCCGACATTACATCGGGGAAGCTTTATTCCGAAGTTACAGCTGCTTATTTGCCGAGTTCCTTAACGAGGGTTCTTCCGATCACCTGAGGCTTCTCGCCTCACCCACCTGAGTCGGTTTGCGGTACGGTTCCAGATACCATAAGTTTCTACGCTTTTCTTGTCACTGCTATGCCTTACAGAAATTAACCATAGCTTCCTGTAAATCGTTACAATGCGCACATAGAGACAAGCATCCGGAGTGCTGGAATATGAACCAGCTGGCCATCACCTACGCTTTACGCCTCGGCTTAGGGCCGACTAACCCTGGGACGATTACCGTTGCCCAGGAAACCTTGGGTATTCGGTGGCCAAGTTTCTCGCTTGGCTAATTCGTTACTCATGCCAACATTCTCACTTCTCCGCACTCCAGCAATCCTTACGGACTACCTTCATCGCACGAAGAACGCTCCTCTACCACTCGCGCCTCGCTGCCGCTCGCCGCTCCACAAATGGATGACTAATTTATCCAAATGACTAATGACGAATCTGAATATAAATCCGAATATCGAAATCCGAAATCCGAAACAAATTCTAAATTCTAATTTTCAAAATTTTAAACATTCGAATTTTCTTTGTTTGTTTCGAGTTTCGAATTTCGAATTTCGAAATTTTTATTGGTTATTCGTTATTTAGACCATTCGTTATCCATTGCTGGAGTCGTCGAACGATAGTGAGACGCGAATCCGCATCTTCGGTCAAAGTCTTGAGCCCCGTTACATTTTCGGCGCAGAATCTCTGTTAGATCAGTGAGCTATTACGCACTCTTTAAAGGATGGCTGCTTCTGAGCCAACCTCCTGATTGTTTAGGAGATTCCACTTCCTTTTCCACTTAGACTTTAGTTAGGGACCTTAGATGGCGATCCGGGCTGTTTCCCTCTTGACCATGAAGCTTAGCCCCCACAGTCTGACTCCCTGCTAAAAACACGAGAATTCGGAGTTTATTTGGGGCCGACGGCCGAAGCCGCCAAAACCCATCCAGTGCTCTACCTCTCGTGTTATTGGGCAGAGGCTATACCTAAATATATTTCGAGGAGAACCAGATATTTCCGAGTTCGATTAGCATTTCACCACTATCCACAGCTCATCCTAACACTTTGCAACGTGAACAGGTTCGGGCCTCCAGCCGATGTTACTCGGCCTTCACCCTGGCCATGGATAGATCACTCGGTTTCGGGTCTAGTGCATACGACTAATCGCCCTATTAAGGCTCGCTTTCACTACGCCTCCGGGTACAACCCTTAAGCTTGCCGCATACAGCTAACTCGTTGGCTCATTCTACAAAAGGCACGCCATGACCGCGCAAAGCGCGGAAACTCGAAATTCTAAATCCGAAATTCGAAACAATATCTAATTTTCAAATTTTCTAAATGTTTTAAACATTTAATCATTTGAATTTGGAAAATTGTTTAAGATTTCGATATTCGTGCTTCGGATTTCCGTGCTTTGCACGGCGCTGACTTTTTGTAAGTATATAGTTTCAGGTTCTATTTCACTCCCCTTGCGGGGTACTTTTAACCTTTCCCTCACGGTACTAGTTCACTATCGGTGAGAAGTAGTATTTAGCCTTGGAGTATGATCACCCCAGATTCCCACAAGGTTTCACGTGTCTCGTGGTACTCGGGAACACCAACTGCTTGTTACTAAAATTTCGGATACGCGACTGTCACGCTCTGTGGTCGTCCTTTCCAGGTTCGTTCTCCTATCCTTTCACTTGCATTATATGGGTCCCACAACCCCACCGCGCAAAGCGCGGAAACTCGAAATTCTAAATCCGAAATTCGAAACAATATCTAATTTTCAAATTTTCTAAATGTTTTAAACATTTAATCATTTGAATTTGGAAAATTGTTTAAGATTTCGATATTCGTGCTTCGGATTTCCGTGCTTTGCACGGCGGTTTAGGCTTTTCCCTGTTCGCTCGCCACTACTAAGGGAATCTCTTACGATTTATTTTCCTCTGCTTACTAAGATGTTTCAGTTCAGCAGGTACCCTTCAACCCCGCCTCACGGCGGGGGATTACCGATCTTTAAATCGGCAAGATTTCTCAATTCGGACACCCCCGGATCAAAGCTTGTTTGGCAGCTCCCCGAGGCTTATCGCAACCTACTACGTCCTTCTTCGGCTACTTCTCCCAAGGCATCCACCATATACTCTTGTATCCGCCTCGGCTCGACGAGTCGAGACGGGTTGAATTAACTTCTTGTGCCTCAAGACAAAATTTGTCAGAAGGCACTATTTGACTAGCAATTACTGACCCTTATCTTTCGATAAGGATTTTTTCGGAAGAATCTTAATATTTAATCCTCCTTCGTCTCGGCGACTTTGGAGGATTTTGTGAAATTACATTATATTAAATTGTTAAAGTTCTGGGCTAGATTTCAGTTTGTGAACCCTAGGCCTCACAGCTGGAATCTAATTGATCGTCATTGCGAGCGATAGTGAAGCAATCTTTTTCCTATTTGTACTTTCGAGTAAATTCGTAATTTCGTAGGGATCGCCGCCAGGCGATAAAAAATCCACCTTTGATTGCGCAGGTGGACAGCCGACAAGCAAAAAATTGTCAGTGTTTTATCCTGCCTCCCCCTCTCTTGATTGTCGAGAGTTAACCATAAATTGTTTTCCTTAATCCAGCGAAATCTGCCTAAGGCAGACGAAGTTGGATCCCTTGTTGAGTGTGAATTGATCGTATCAAATACTTTTTTCGATGTCAAGTCAAAACAGTGCACTATCCAATAAATTGGTGCTAATAATTTACTTGTTAAGCCATCCTTGTGATTTAAATAATCATCAACTACATGTGTTTTTTCTCATTTTCAAGGGCACCATTTAACCATGGTAGTAAAAATTGGCTAGAAAATTCTACAAGTAATTCATAATTACCAATTATCCATTCTTATAAACCAAAAACCAGATTATCCCTTAACCTCAACACAATAGAGTGTTGCGATAAGGGATATAATCTTTTACAATAGAACTAATAATAAAAGGAGAAATATGAGAAAAGTTGGAAATTTCAAAAATGAGGAACTGTCAGATGAGCAATATTATGTACTAGTTGATTTTATTGCATCGACAAAGAATGTGATCGAAGCGGAAGCGCTGGTTAAAATTTTATTTACCGAAAGTGAAATCGCCGTGATTGGCCAGCGGCTGGCAATTTTGCGAATGATCGCCAAAGATTTTACTTACAGCGAAATTGAAGAAAAAATAAAAGCGTCAACAAATACAATTGCAAAAGCCGTAAATTCGAAATCCAAAGAGAAACTTTTTGAAAAATATTTCGATGAGATGCTAAAGCACTATCGTTACAAGCCGGAAAAATTCCAGAAAGCTTTAAAAAAATTATACCCTACAGCAAAAATTTCTGCCGGTATTGGTATCCGCGCTTTCCTTCGGGAAGAAGCACAAACTCGAAAAAAACTCCAAAACAAAAACGATTAACTCCCTCACCTCAACACTCTATTGTGTTGAGGTGAGGGATAATCGAAAATTCCCACCGAAATGAAATTTAGTCCCGGAAAAATATAGAAACTATTGCATTATTTTTGGATTGTGATAAGTTGGGGATAGTTTAGAATATACTAATTAAAATATACTAAAAGAAAGGGTTTTATGCCTACTCAAAAAGAGAAAAAAGTCAGCGAGAAAAGCACCAAACTTGAACTCTGGGAGGCCTACAACGAAGCTATCGCTCAAATTTCCGATGAGAAGATGACTGTCCAAAGCGATGATTCGGTCAATGATGTAATTAAAAAACTTTCGGAAACCAAAATAAATTTGAGTAGTCAGTTTGATGAAATTACTAAATCCCTCCTTGGTGATCTGGGAGAACTCTATAAAACTTCGGAACAAATCCGCCAAAATAAAGAGGATCTGGTCAAGTATTTTGAAAATCAGAAAAGAGATCTTCAGCATCAAATGGAAGAAGTTAAAAATAAATGGATTATTGAGGAGAAAAAACTTGAAAACGAATTTAAGGAAAAAAAAGTTGATTTGGAAATTCAACGCCAGAGGCAAGAAGAGGAGTATGGATATAATTTAGGCACTTTAAGAAAAAAAGAACACGATGAATATTTGGCTGATAAAATTGCCAGGGAAAAAGCGATAGCGGAGAAGGAAACAGCAATTTCCGACCGGAAAAAGGAAATTGCCGAAATGGAGAAGCAAATCGCTGAAATGCCGGCTTTGATTGATAGAAAAGTAAAAGAAGCGGAGGAAAATTTGGCAAAGGACTTGGCAAGCAAATATCAAACGCAAATTAAGGAGCTTTCAGTAAATAAAGAGCACAACACAAAAATTGCCGAAATTAAAATTGCCAACATGGAGACAATAATTAAAAATCAAGCCGAAGAAATCTCCGGACTTAAATCGGAGCTTTCAAAAGTTAATGCAATGATAAAGGAAATGGCCGTTTCGGCGATCGAAGCAAAAAAACCGGCAATTATGTCAGCAAAGCATTCGGACGAAAACTAGTCGCTAAAATTGACACTAAATTACCATATTCATGCAGAAAACAATTTTGGTTGACCACCTTACTATCGATACCCTAAGGTATCGATAGTAAGGGAATAATCGAGATTAATAATTCTCTGATATATGAAAGATGGGGACTAGATTTTTAGTATAAATCGCCAGGGTTTGTGGCGATATTCGGCGGCGTAGGAAATACCAATGCGCGGGGCAGATGTGATATTTTTCAATGCAATCGCAAATTCATCGTCCTCAAACCAAAGTTGCCTACTATATATAGTATCGTGATTGTTAAGACCACGATTAATTTTTAGATATTTAGTCAGATTCCCCGGACCATAACTTTTGAATTTTTCACTGGTGCCAGTCAACGGAATAATTCCGCGAATCAGCACTGCTTCCGGCTGGTCTTTTTCACCGGTGACGATATTTAACAAATTATGCAATCCCATACATAAATAAACATAAGTAAAACCAGCTGGGCCCCACATCGGCGCATTTCGCTTGGTCTTACCGTGCCGCGCATGGCAAGCCTTATCCTCAACTCCACAATATGCTTCAGTTTCAATAATTCTAGCTTTAATAATTCGTTCGCCAATTTCCCGAACAATAATTTTCCCCAGCAGATCTCGGGCAACTTCCAAAGTATCTCGTTCAAAAAATTCCCGTTTTAATTTCATAATTTTGATTATAGCAAAAATCGGCTCAAGCCGATTTTTGCTTACAAATATATTTTAAGATTTTTTCTATCCGTGAAGATCCGTGTTAAAGATCCCTGTAGGTCATTTTGCGATCCAGCCACCGTCAACAACTAAAGTATGACCGGTAACAAAGTCGGATTCTTCCGAGGCCAAATAAAGCGCGGCATAAGCGATATCCTCCGGCTTGCCAAGCCGCGGATATGGCGTTCCGGCCTGCATTCCCTCTTTCTGCTTCGGATCAGCTAAAATATCCTTGGTCATATTTGTTTCGATAATTCCCGGCGCGATGGCGTTGACATTAATTTTTTTCGGCGCGCACTCCAATGCCAACTCCCGAGTCAAATTGACAACTCCGCCTTTTGCCGCACAGTAGCCGGAAATTGCGTCAAAACCAACCATACCGGCAATCGAAGCGGTTGAAATAATTTTGCCACGGCCCTGTTTTTCCATTTCCGGAATCGCCCGCTTGCAGCCAAGAAATACGCCTTTTAAATCAACATCAATAACTTTTTGCCAATCCGCCTCGGAGAAATTTTCAATTTTGCCCATCGGCGCAACGCCGGCGTTATTATATAGTATGTCCAATTTGCCGAATGCCTCAAGGCACTTTAAAACCATCGCATCAATATCGGCCGCTTTTGAGACATCGGTCTTGATAAAAATCGCCTCGCCGCCGGCGGATTTGATCTCTTCAACAGTTTGTCGGCCGCCTTCTTCCGACCAATCTGCTACTACGACTTTCGCCCCCTCTTTGGCAAATAGTTTTGCCGACGCTTTCCCAATTCCCGATCCGGCACCGGTAATAATCGCAACTTTTCCTTCCAATCGCATTTTTCCTCCTCTAATTTAATTCTTTGCTATATTATAGCACTTGACAAAAATTTAAGCCATCAATTATACTTTAAATACCTAGGGGGTAGGTATAATTATTATAGCAACAATTATGGAACAAGATAAAAAAATTTCAACCGGCTTGAAAAAAGCCATTACCCATCTGACAAAAGTGATAAAAATGTTGGAAGATGGTGAATATTGTATCGATATTCTTCAACAAAATTTGGCGGTCATCGGCTTGCTCCGCTCGGCTAATAATAAAATTTTCGAACGGCATTTACATTCCTGCCTTACAACAGCAATGAAAGGCACAGATGAAAAAAAGAAGCAAAAAATGATTGAAGAAATCTTACAAATTACCATGATAAAATGAAAACAAAAAAAATTTACATTGCCGGAATGCATTGCGCCAGTTGTGAAAAGCTCCTTGACAGTGAATTTCGCAAAATTGCCGGCATAGCAAATATTAAGATAAACCGCGCTGATGATTCAGCTGATATATACTATTCAGATATTCAGCCACATATTTCCGAATTTCAAAAGATTGGTAAAAAATATGACTACAGAATCTCAGAACAAAGACTGGCTAAGATCAGTGGATCTCACACAGCTTGGGAGTGGTTCTGGTCAATTTCGATTGCCTTGATACTTCTTGGCCTTTATAAAATTTTTCAAAATCTGGGATTGTTTAAAGGGATAGCTATTGGCAGTAAAAATATCTCGTTTGGGATCGCAGTTCTAGCCGGTGTTGTTGCCTCACTTTCCTCTTGTTTAGCAGTCGTCGGCACCGTCGTAATCGCTTTCGCTGAAAAATACCAAACTAGGGGAAGCGATTTTTATCAAACAGCTTTAAAGCCCAACTTGCAATTTCATCTTGGACGGCTAATAACATTCTTTTTGCTCGGTGGAGTCTTGGGATTGCTTGGCGGAGAGATTAACATTTCCGGCAATTTTATCTCAATATTCACTATTATCATCGCCGTTGTTATGGCTTGGCTCGGCTTGAATATTTTGGGCATCTTACCATCAATCACTGATGTCGGCATAAAAATGCCAAGCGTTTTGACAAAAAATTGGCATTCTCTGCAACAATCAGAGCATAAAGCAGCACCTTATCTTCTTGGCGGGCTGACATTTTTCCTACCTTGTGGCTTTACCCAATCAATGCAAATTTTCGCCCTGGCCTCCGGCAGTTTTCTAACTGGTGGGCTGACGCTTGTGCTATTCGCTCTGGGCACACTACCAATTTTAATGGTTGTCGGCACAACTGCTTCCTGGGCCAAGTCAAGAAGGATCGAAATTGTCAAAAAAGCCGCCGGGATTTTGGTTGTAATTTTCGCAATTTCTACTTTTCTTTCGGGATATTCTCTTTTGGGAGTAAAATCCGGCGTAGTCTCCAGTTCTGACGACAAACAAACGGCAGCCGAAGATAAACCGATCGCCGGCGAACAAATTGTCGAGATGCACGTCACCGCTTCCGGCTTTGAACCGAGTATACTTAAAGTGAAGAAGGGCGTGCCGGTCAAATGGCGGATTTATGGAGACGATTTGACTGGCTGCACCAACAAAATTATTATCAAAAGTTTGAATGTTAAGGCCGAACTGGATTCTGGAGAAAACATTGTTCGATTCACCGCGCCGGAAAAAGCCGGAACGCTAAATTTTAGCTGTTGGATGGGCATGGTTCGCGGTAAATTCATTGTGGAGTAAAAATGAAAAAAATAATTTTACAAATTGCTGATATGACCTGCGCGAGTTGCGCTGTCAGCAATGAAAGAGCGCTGCGAGAAACGCCAGGTATAGCAAAAGTCAATGTGAATTTTGCAACTAAAAAAGCTTTGATTGAATATGATCCGGCACAAATTGATGAGAAAAAAATTCGCCAGCTGATCGAAAAAAACGGCTATCGGATAATGGAAGAGACGATGAATAATGGCCATAGCCATATGGCCAATGGCAATTCGGAAATTAATAAAACCAGAAACGCATTTATCTTTTCCGCTATTTTTGCCCTACCTCTTCTTCTGCAAATGTTCGTGATGCTAAGTTTAGGAATACAATTTTTTGCTAAAGATTTAATTGTTTGGATAAATCTGATTCTGGCTACAATTGTCGTTTTAATTTTTGGCTGGCGTTTTCATCGAATGGCCGTTTTACAGGCAGCAAAATTTCAAGCCAACATGGATACATTAATTTCCGTTGGCACTTTAGCCGCCTATATTTATAGCGTCTGGGCGATGTTTGCGGGTAGAGCCGGATACTTTGAATCGGCAGCAATCATTATCACATTAATACTTCTGGGAAAATATTTCGAAGCGCTTTCTACCGGCCAAGCCGGTGAAGCGATGCGAGCTCTAATGGAACTCGGAGTTAAAAATGCGCGTGTTCTGAAAAACGGCAAAGAAATTGAAGTTTCAGTAGATGGGGTAAAAGTTGGTGATATAATTATCGTTCGACCGAGTGAGAAAATTCCTCTTGATGGCAAAATTATTGATGGATCATCAAGTATTGATGAATCAATGCTGACCGGTGAATCTTTACCGGTCGAGAAAAATAAGGGTGCTAAAGTTTTTGGCGCGACGATTAATCTTGACGGAGTTTTGAAAATTAAAGTAACGCAGGTTGGCGAAGGCACAGTTTTGGCGCAAATTATTAAAACCGTCGAAGAGGCCCAAAACTCAAAAGCACCGATTCAGAAATCAGCTGACAGAGTTTCTGGAATTTTTGTACCGGCAGTTTTGCTAATTGCAGCACTGACTTTTCTTGGTTGGTATTTTTTCGGCGGCAATATATCAATAGCGATAATAAATGCCGTTGCCGTTTTGGTCATCGCCTGTCCATGCGCACTCGGTTTGGCAACGCCAACAGCAATTATGGTTGGCAGCGGCCGCGGGGCAAAAAACGGCATATTATTTAAAACCGGCGATAGTTTTGAGCGGGCAAAAAATATCTCAACAATAATTTTCGACAAAACCGGGACTTTAACAAAAGGCACTCCGGCGGTGAAAAAAATTGTTGTCAACCGTAAATATAAATTTCCGGATGATAAAATTTTAAAAATCGCCTCGTCTTTGGCCAATAATTCCGAGCATCCGCTGTCAAAAGCGGTCAGTGGCTATGCGCAAGAGAAAAAAATCCAGACAACGGTAATTTCCGATTTTAAGGAGTTGAAAGGTAAGGGTTTGACTGCTAAATGTCAGGAGCATAAAGTAATCATCGCCCTTGGCAATATTAAACTTCTTTCGGAACTAAAAGTTAATGCCGATTTTGCAAAAGTGGCGATTAATTCGTCTGATTCTGAAATTGGCACATTATTATTTGTCGTTCACGATAAAAATCTTGTTGGCTATATTGTTATTGCCGACAAGATTCGCGATGAATCGAAAAAAGTTATTTCCGGTTTGAAAAAACTCGGACTTTTTGTTGCGATGATAACCGGTGACAATCAGAAAATCGCAAATGCCGTGGCCAATGAACTTAAAATTGATAATGTCATTGCCGAAGTTCTGCCTTCAGAAAAATCAGCCGAGGTTAAAAAATTACAAAAACACGGAGAGAAAGTGGTTTTTGTCGGTGACGGCATTAATGACGCACCGAGTCTGGTTCAGGCCGATTTGGGAATTGCTATGGGCAATGCCACCGATATTGCTAAAGAAGCCGGACAAATTATTTTAGTCCAGAGTGATTTGGAGAAAGTTTATGAAGCCATCATACTTTCTCATAAAACTTTTGGCACAATAAAACAAAATTTATTTTGGGCTTTTTTCTATAACGTTATTGCCATTCCTCTGGCAATTTCCGGTATTCTTTCGCCCGTAATCGCCGCCGGAGCAATGGCGTTTTCTTCGGTTTCCGTCGTTCTCAACAGCTTGCGGATTTCAAAAAAATAAGTAATTAAAAAAAACCTGCTGGCAATATCAGCAGGTTTTTTTGTTTTACTTATTTAAGTATTTCCAGAGAGCGGCAATGCCAAGAATAACCACTAGAGCGAAAAGAACGTATGCCAGCCAACCAAAAAGCATCATTGTGCCGCCATTCGAACCCATCATTGTCCCACAGTCAGTTCCCATCATAGAAACTCCTTTTTTAAAATCGAGTCTAATTAGTATTATCCATCAGTTACGAAATTA
>Ga0210018_1000680_pt1 | contig 17523 bp, 19 predicted proteins | sample CryGeyCG2014_010_2_FD_183967 | JGI IMG/M metagenome (GOLD analysis project Ga0210018, IMG submission 183967) | Groundwater microbial communities from aquifer - Crystal Geyser CG09_land_8/20/14_0.10 (SPAdes) (version 2) | ecosystem: Environmental > Aquatic > Deep subsurface > Groundwater | place...
AAGGGGGTAGCTGATTATTTAAGAAAAAATTCACAACCGAGTTATTATGATATTTCACTAAAAGTTGGTCCCAAAGGTGTTAGCCAAAATAGCGCGGTAGAAATTGACGAAGACGATACCTTATTGCCAGAAGCACGGAGGATGGTGATTGAGGCGCGTAAAGCATCGGCTTCTTTGCTCCAGCGACGGTTGCGTATTGGCTACGCTCGAGCTGCTCGGCTTCTTGATTTATTAGAAAAAGAAGGCGTTGTCGGCCAGCAAGAAGGTAGTCGGCCAAGAGAAGTTCTATTAGATACGACGGCAGGACTAGAAGAATAAATTTTCAATTTTTAATTTCTAATTTTTAAACAATTTCCAATGAACCAATTTCTCAATTTCTAAACACGAAGTATGCCTTAAAAATTAGAAAATTATGACGTTAAAGATTGTTTAAAAATTAGAAATTAAAAATTAATGCACTGTGTCTTTCCAAGCTACCACACTAAAAAATGATCTAACTTTAGCCGATAAACTAAAGGCCTTAAGACAGGCTCGTGGTTTAGGTGTTAAAGAATTTAGCCAAGAATTAAAAATTCATGTTAGCGATCTAAGAAATTTGGAAAATGGCGTTTATGAAAAATTACCAGCGGCAGTTTATATCAAGGGGTTCTTAAAACGCTATGCCCGATTTTGTCAGGTGTCATCCACGGAGCTGTATCAGCAGTATGACAAAGAGCGATTTGTTTTTGAAAAGCTTAATAAAAAATCACCGGACATTGTCAGGACAATGGGGGTGTTGCGATCCGTCAAGCCATTCTTAACGCCAAGGATTTTAATAATTATTTTGGGCGGGGTCTTGCTTGCTGGCTTGTTCGGATATTTTGGTTATCAAGTCAATTTTTTACTTAAATCCCCAGTAATTGTTCTGGAAAGCCCATCGGCAGATATTATTACTTGGGACAAGAATTTAATTATTAAAGGGACGGCTAGCGCTAACGGACAATTGTGGTTAAATAATCAACCATTAAAAACAGATAAAGATGGACATTTTGAATCTGTTCTATCTTTGAGCCAAGGATTGAATAGTATCAAGTTAGTAGTTGAAAATCCATTTGGGAAAAAAACAGAAATGGTGAGAAATATTATGTTTCGTTAATAATTTTATTAATTAATAATGGGGGTAGAAATAAAATTATTCTAATTGACCTAATTATTCTAATTATTCTAAAAAACGAACAAAGAGTTATCGTTCTCAATTTGTTGGTCGTTATTTAGAAATTGGGCATTAGAAATTAATTGATTTATGTCTGTGAATACCAAAAATCAAAAAGCGTTAGACAAAAAGGAACTTTTAGCTGATACCGTCGCTGAAATTAAACAGCGTTTTGGTGATGGGGCGATTATGATGTTAGGTGAAGCGCGACGGGTTGATATAGAAGCAATCCCCACTGGTTCTTTCTCTTTGGACTTGGCTTTGGGTATTGGCGGAATTCCCAAGGGGCGGATTGTGGAAATCTTTGGTGGTGAGTCCAGTGGTAAAACTACTTTAGCTGAACATATTGTTGCCAGTGTGCAAAAGCGAGGCGGTGTGGCTGCGTTTGTGGATGCGGAGCACGCTTTAGATCCGGAATATGCCCAGCGGATTGGCGTTAAAATCAATGATTTATTAATTTCCCAGCCAGACACCGGAGAAGAAGCCTTGCAAATTGTAGAAAGTTTGGTTCGCTCTGGAGCCGTAGAGTTAATTGTTGTTGATTCAGTGGCGGCGTTAACTCCAAGAGCGGAAATTGAAGGCGAAATTGGTGATAGTCACATTGCCTTACAGGCACGTTTGATGTCGCAAGCGCTACGCAAATTAACGGCCATTTCCGCTAAGTCAGGCACTACTTTAATATTTATAAATCAAATTCGGATGAAAATCGGTATGGTTTTTGGCAATCCCGAAGATACGCCGGGTGGCAAAGCATTGAAATTCTATTCTTCAGTGCGGATTGAATTGCGTCGTGCCGCCAAGATTAAAAAGGGCGAAGAAATTATTGGCAATCGGATTAAAGCTAAGGTGGTTAAAAATAAAGTGGCGCCGCCATTTCGCTCCGCGGAATTTGATATTATGTGGAATCAAGGGATTGTTGTCCAGTCCGATGTTTTGAATTTGGCAGTGACTTATGGCGTGGTTAAGAAAAAGGGCGGTTGGTATGCATATAACGACAAACAGATTGGTCAGGGGTTAGAAGGACCGATTAAATTTCTCAAAGAAAATCCGAAAATTTTTGAGGATATAAAAAAGGCAATTTTACAAGCAATTAAAAAACCAATTGCTTAAATTATATGGATTTTGGCCAAAATGTTACTCCGCAAATTTATTTTGACATTCGTTTGCCGAGTAGAATTTGTTTAATCGTTATTGCAATTTTAGCTTTGAGCGTGGTTCTTTTGGTAGCTTTATTCGCTCATCGCACCAATGATTATATCCAAAAGATTTCAACATCATCGATGCGGCAGTCGTCATTCAGATCTGATTTAGAATATTAATATATTTTAAACAACAAAAAAGCGCCGGTTCCGCCGGCGATTCTTTTGTTGTTTGAGGTTATCGGTTTGTAAACGGCAATAAAGCCAAATAGCGCGCTCGTTTAATCGCTTGGCCCAAAATTCGTTGGTGCTTTTTGCAAGTGCCAGTGCGTTTAGGGTTCATTATTTTTGCTTGAGCAGAAATAAACTTTTTGAGTAAAATTGTGTCTTGATAATCTATTTCTTTAATACCTTGCTGACAAAAATAGCAAACAGTAGAAATAGGTCTAGATTTTTGATATGATTTGCGAAACATAAAAACAAGAAAGCTCAAATTTCAAAACTCAAATTCTAAACAATTAAAATTACAGAATTGAGAATTTGTGATTTAAAACTTTTAAAACGGAATATTATCTACATTGACTTCGCCTTCTTTGTCGTTCGTATTTGCCGGTAAGGGCTCATCAGCTTCGATAACGGGGATATCTTCTTCGGCGGGTTCCATGGCATGGGGCTTAGCGGCGGGTCTGGCTTGAAAATTATTTCTGGCAGGAATAGAAGCGGCAGTCGTGCCATAACTGCCTTGCGGCTTAGGTCCTAATTGCATAGATTGCATTACAATTTCAGTACGATATTTTTTAACGCCATCTTGGCCTTCCCAAGAACGAGTTTGCAAACGGCCATCTACTAAAGCCAAGCTCCCTTTGATTAAATACTGAGCGCAAATTTCGCCAAGCTTGCCAAAGGCAACAATATTATGGAAATCAGATGCTTGTTGTTTTTGGCCTTGCTGATCTGTCCAAAAACGGCTGGTAGCCAAACTAAAAGTAGTTAACGTTTGTCCGCTAGGCAAACTGCGAGTTTCTGGATTAGCCGTTAAGCGGCCGACAATGGTAACGCGATTAAAATTCATATTTTTGGATTTAAATTTCAGCGTCTAAAATTTGATCTAATTTTTTATCCAATTCTTCTATGGAAACTTTTGTTTCTTTGATTGGTTTGGGTTTTACAATAGTTGTTTCTATCAGATTCTTAGGACCCTTGGCTGTTTTTTCGGTTTGATCAGTAATAGTTTGGGGTTTAGCGGTTTTAATTTTAATTTTTTTAATTTTGATTTTTGCTATTTTTAGTTTAATAAATAAAAACCGCAAAACTTGATTGCGTTCTTTTAAGTATTTTTGGATATCCAATATGGCCGCGCCAGGAATTCTTATTTTAAGAAAAACATAGCTGGCACTATCCTGATGTTTAATGGGGTAGGCTAATATCTTATGAATCGCAGACTTAACTTCATTAATTTCACCGCCTAAATCAGTAATTTGTTTTTTTATCTCAGAGATGATTTCTTCTATGGCGGGTTCATCTTTAGCGGTTTTTAAAATAATGGCGATTTCATAAGTCACAGCCATTGGTTTTTCGTCCTGTGTATTTATTTTTTCTTCCGTCGATTTTTTCATTTTCTTTGGTATATCCTATTTTTTAAGTATGTTAGATTATAGCAAAAGATGGTTGCAAGGTCAATAGCTATTAGGGGGCAAAACCCGACATTAAAAATATTGAAAATTGGTTAAAATGTGCTACAATGTTTTTATGGCAGGGGGCTTAATAGAATCATTTTCAGGTATCCGCGGAATTTATGGCCAAGAGCTGACCGGTGATTTAGCATATAAATATGGTATGGTTTATCATCATATATTCCACAAACCAGGCGCAATTTTAGTGGTGGCTGGCGACAGTCGTAAGTCAACATCTGTTTTAAAAAAATATTTTATACGATCCTTTCAAGATTGCGGCGCCAAAAAAATATTTGATTTAGGCGTGGTGCCGATCCAAGTGGCGGAATTGGCAATAATTAAATTTAAAGCGCAAGGCGGAGTGTATATTTCCGCTAGTCACAATGAGCCGGAATTTAATGGTTGGAAATTACTTAAGCAGGACGGCGCCTTGTTTTATCCGCGACAAATAGATAGATTGATTCGTGCGGTTCATCAGGCGGGCGCCAATAATTTTAAGTCAGCAAACAATCGTCAGATTGCAACTGTTATTGATAAGCACCAACAAGCTATCCAAGCATATATTAGGTTTATTTCAGTCAGCCTGGGCAAACAAGCAATGGCGAAAATCAAACAAGCTAATTTTAAAATTATTTTTGATCCTAATGGCGGCGCGGCCATTTCTGTGATAAAATTATTCTGTCAGGCATTGAATATTCAGGCAAAAATAGTCAATAGCCGTTTGGGCCAATTCGGTCGCAAGGTTGAACCTAATGTAGAATCCTTGGGTTATTTATCGGCTAAGCTCAATGACGATTATTTATTTGCCGCTGGTTTTGACTGTGACGCCGACCGGGTGGAATTTGTCTTGCCGGCGCAGTCAAATTTCGCTAAAGAAATGGGAGTTGTGTTAAATGGTAATTATGTTTTAGCTTTGGCTTGCGACGCGCGACTGGCAGGCACAAAAAATCAAATTGTGGTTACTAATGACGCCACTTCTTATTTAGTCAGAGATGTTATCAAAAAGTATCAGGCCAAAATTAAAGAAGTGGAAGTGGGTGAAATGGTCATAGTTAAGGCAATGGAAAAATATCAGAGTGTCATTGGCGGCGAAGGATCTAATGGCGGCATTATTGTGTCGCCGATTAAATGCCGTGATGGCTTGATGAGTATTGCTCTGATTTTAAAAATGTTAGCTATTCATGGTCAATCTTTGTCAGAAATTTTAGCCGAATATCCTAAATATTATTCTAGCCATAATAAAGTTGTTTGCCAGTCAGATAAGGCGATTGATGCTCGCCAGCGGTTAATTGACTATTTTAAAAATAAGGGTTATAAAATTAGAACTACTGGTGGAATAACTGGTGGCGCTAAAGCTTTATTAGATATAAACACTTACACTTGGTGGCGTCAGTCAAAAACTGAACCCGGCGTTTTTAGGATTTATTGCGAGAGCGACGATAAAAATAAGGTAGATGAATTAGCCCGAGAGACAATACAGATTTTTAATAAATTATAAACGCGTGCAAGGTCTGACCTTGCGCAAGAACTATATGACCATTAAATCAACAATTTTTCGTCCTTATGACATTCGCGGAATCTACCCCCAGGAATTTAATGAAGACGTGGCCTATCGAGTAAGCCGGTCTTTTTGCCAAAAATATCGATCAGCTAAGAAAATTATTGTCGCTCAAGATACTCGTTTAAGCTCGCCAATCATTGCCAATGCTATTATCAGGGGTTTGGTTGATGCTGGTAAGCAGGTGATTGATATTGGTATTGCGCCTGACCCATTGTTTTATTTTATGATTTTTAATCATAAATTAGATGGCGGTATTATGATTTCCGCTTCGCATAATCCTAAGGAATATAACGGTTTGATGCTTAGTGTAAAAAAACCAGGCGCTAAAATGGTTTTAGACATCATTAATGATGATTTATTTAAATTACGAGATTTGGTTTTGTCTGATAGAAAGTGGCCAGCGTCGAGGGGTAAAATTGGTAAAGTTATTAAAATACAGCCAGAAAAAGAATATCTTGATTATGTGGCAAGGAAAATTAAATTGGCGCGACCCTTAAAAATTGTGATTGATTCTAGCAACGGCGCTTGTGGTTTTTTACCAGAAAAAATATTTAAAAAATTAGGTTGTGATGTTAAAACGATTAATGGAGAATTTGACGGGACATTTCCAAATCATTTACCAGACCCTTATTTAGAAGAAAATTTGAGCGATATTAAAAAAGCGATGCGTCAATATAAAGCTGATTGCGGTTTTTGTTTTGATACAGACGGCGATCGAGTGGCTTTGATAGATGAACGTGACCGAAGCGCGAGTGGTGATTTTTGTATGTTGATGTTGGCGCGCGAGGTTTTAAAAAAGAAAAAAGGACCGATTATTCATGATATGAGAATTTCTAAAGCGGTATTAGACGAATTAGCCAAGCAAAAAGTGCCGACATTTTTTTCTATATGCCATCACAACGCGGTCATTGAGGAAATAATTAAGCGCAAAGCGGTTTTTGGCGGCGAGATCACTTTGCATTTCCTTTTTCCTTTAGACTATTATTTGTGCGATGACGCGGTTTTTGCCGCTTTAAAATTAGCCGAAGTTGTTAGCCGACAATCAAGTTTGGCAAAGTATATTGATAGCTTGCCTTATTATCCGTTGAGCCCAGAGATTTTTGTTGATGCGCCGGATGATAAAAAATATCAGATGATTGCTGATTTTGTTAAGTATTTGCGTAAAAATAATTATGATTTTGTTGATGTTGATGGCGCGAGAATTAATTTAAAACACGGTTGGGCTTTAATGCGTGCTTCCAATACCGGACCGATGATTAAGTGCCGTTTTGAGGCAGACACCAAGGAACATTTACTTGAAATAGAAAAAGAAATGCTGGGAGTTTTTACCATGGCTGGTTTGCCGATTACTGAAAAATTGTATCAGGATTTGGGGTTGCGCTAATTATTTGTGCTAATGTAAAAGGCCCGTCTGTTGAAAGATAGGCCTTTTATTTTTTAAAGTTGTTGGTTAAGACGAACGAAGATGAATGGCCGGTGTTTCTGTGTCAAAGGTTTCTGATTCTGGATTGATGACCAGCAATTTTTGTCCTAGTTCCATTTGTTGTTGTATTCTGGCGTCAGGGCAAAAGTGGTTAACAATACTTGGAGCAATGACTTTACTTTGGGGGCAACCAATTAAAATAACCGTTTGATTATTTCCGAGATCTTTAATCTTCTGGCAACATTGCTGAGGATCAGAACAATTGTGGTCTAATGAGCAGGGGGCTGCTTCAGGAAAATATGATAAAATCGGTTCTTGCTGTTGATGCGGGTGATAGTAAACCACAGATTGATCGTGTTTTTCGGTTATTTTTGCTGTTAGAAAAATATTTCCCGGAGTAGGCGTGGGCAGAATATAAATCTTAGAAATTGGTCTAACCATGATCTTCTCCTTTAAAAAGTTATGATTTAGCGCGAAATTTGATTTTATCGCTACGATCACCTAAACAAAATCTGACGAATCCTTTTATACTGGGGGGGGTCGCGAGTATGACATAATTACGTTCTCCTATCAAGAATTTTAAGAACTTCATTGTTGGGTACCTCCTATAGTATCGATGTTGTCATCCTGAACATAGTGAAGGATCTCGGTCTGTAATTTTAGTCGTTGGGATCCTTCGCCCTTGGCTTAGGATGGCAAACGCAAACCCATTACTTGTTTGACCTTAGAAGCCATAGAACTGGCTTGATTTTGTGCTTGCTTGGCGCCGTTAGCCAAAATATCTTTGACTGTTTGGGGCGAGGCCAGCAATTCTTGACGCTTGGCACGAAAGGGCGCTAATTCCTGTGCGATATTTTTAGCCAGAATTTTTTTACAACCAACACAACCAATTTTAGCACTTTGGCAATCTTTGTCAATTTTACTAATTTGTTTTGCTGGGGAAAATAATTGATGGAGTGTAAAGATATTACATTTTTCTGGATGGCCTTTGTCGGTTATTCGCTTGCGAGCAGGATCAGTTACGGCCTTGGCTAATTTTTTGGCAATTACTTCTGGCTCGTCAATCAAGGCGATATAAGAATCTGGTCCCGCGGACTTAGACATTTTTTTTGTCGGATCGGTTAAGGACATAACTTTGGCGCCCGTATTATAAATTAGCGGTTTGGGGATTATAAATGTCTCGCCAAAAGTGTTATTAAATTTATGGGCAATGGTGCGGGTTAGCTCCACGTGTTGTTTTTGGTCTTGACCCACAGGTACATCTTGAGTTTGGTAAAGCAAAATATCAGCGGCCATTAAAGTTGGGTAGCAAAGCAGGCCAGCATTGATATTTTCTTTATGTTGGCTGGTTTTATCTTTGTATTGAGTCATTCTTTCGAGCTCTGCCAAAGGCGTAATGGTGCTTAAAATCCAGCCAAGCTCGGCGTGCTCTTTGACATCTGACTGGACAAATAAAATTGATTTTTGGGGACTGATGCCGCACGCCAAAAGATCTACTGCCAATTCAAAAATTCTTTGAGGCATTTTCTTAGGATCATATGATACAGTAATAGCGTGTAAATCAACAATACAAAAAACGCAGTCATTATCTTGTTGAAGTTTGACCCAATTTTTGATCGCGCCTAAATAATTGCCAATATGGAGCGACCCCGATGGTTGAATGCCACTAAATATTTTCATAATAATTAAATCAAAATGATAAATTAAAAATTTCTAAGCAGAGATTATTTGTTCATATGGAGTATGGCATTTGTCATTAGCGCAATAGACGGGCATTGATTTCTCAATCTTTATCTGCGAACAAGTATTAACATGGTGTTTTTTACAGTACTCGTCGGTCTTTTTTTGGATGACCTCCAGCCCTTCTCTGTTGACTGGCTCGTCAAAAAGAAAGGAATATTCTCCTCCATTGGTCATAAAAACACAATCAGAATCAATTTTACAATTTTGCTGGTTATGAATCACATCTAGTATTTATTTTATTTTTTGTTAAGTTGTGGATTATGTTATTGACAATCTTATTGTCATTTGTTACACCGTAGACACTAGACTTGGGGTGGATATTTCGCATGTCCCCCCTTTTTTTGTTGCGGAAAATACAAATTAATGATGGTTTTCTTCAAATTCTAACTCTTTTTTAAGCCGTACAAAATCCTTGAAATTGCCGCCAGCTAATTGACGAATTTCCTTGGCGGTTCTGTTGCCTCTGGCTAAAATAATTATTTCTTTCTTGAGTCCTCGTAAATATTTTAAAAGTTTCTGGTAATCAATTTTCCAGTCTAAATTTTTTTCTCCGCCGTAAAAAAGATTGGAAGCGTCTATAAAAGCAAAAGTTTTCATAAATGATTTTTTATACCTCTATCACCACTGGTAAAATCATTGGTCTTCTTTGGGTTTTACGAAACAAGAATTCGCCGATTTGATCTCGTAAGTTGTCGCGTACGTAAGTGTCGTTGATATTTTCGCCTGGTTTGGTGCTTTCGTCAATAATTTGACTGACCTTTTTTTTGGTTTCGTCAATTAATTCTTTGGATTCTTTCATATAAATAAAGCCGCGGGAAATAATATCTGGCTCATTGCGCAATTTGGCGGTTTGCCTGTCTATCGTGGCAATAATAACAAACATGCCGTCTTTTGCCATTGTCTGGCGATCGCGTAAAACAATTTGGCCAACATCGCCAACGCCTAAGCCATCAACCATCACGTAGGAGGTGACAACTTTTTCTTTGCTTAACCAAAGTTTTTGAGGAGTGATATTTATCACTTTGCCATTTTCGCCAATGATAATATTTTTTTCCGGGATGTCTAATGATTGCGCGATTTCCGCGTGCATTTTGAGCATATAATAACTGCCGTGAATAGGCATAAAAAAGCGTGGCTTAACTAAGTTGATCATCATTTTTAAATCCTCTTCTTGGGCATGGCCGCCAGCGTGAATGTCCATCATTTGATAGTGAAATACCCGGCCGCCTTGGCGCCACAAGCTATCCTTAAGGCCCTGAACTGTTCTTTCGTTACCGGGGACAACTGATGAGGAAAAAATAATACTGTCATTCTTGTGGATCTGAACGTATTTATGCTCTTTGTTGGCAATGCGCATTAAAACCGCGTTTTCTTCTCCTTGAGCGCCAGTACATAAAAATACTAAACGATTATCCGGAATTTTATTGACTTCTTTGACGCGGGCCAAGGTCCCTTTGCGAATTTTAATATAGCCCAAAACTTGGCTAATTTGAAAATTAGTGCGCATACTGTAACCGTCAATAACTACACGGCGGCGGTATTTTTCCGCTAAATTAATTACTTCTTGGATGCGACTGATTAGAGAGCCAAAAGTAGCCACAATAATACGGCCTTCGGCTTTTCGAAAAATTATTTCTAGATTATCTTGAATGGTTTTTTCGGAAATGGAATGGCCGGGTTTTTCGGCGTTAGTGCTGTCAGACATTAAAAGTAGAACATTATTTTGGCTAAGCTGGGCAATGCGGGATATATCCGCCGGTTGGTCGCCAATTGGCGAGTGATCAAATTTAAAATCACCGGTGTGGATGATTAAACCAACGGGAGTTTTAATGGCTAGGCCAACGCCATCAGGAATGTTGTGGTTAACATGAAAAAACTCAATTTCAAAAACTCCAAGTTTAATGCGATCAGTTTTTTTAATTTGGAAGAGTTCTAATTTGGGGCGATCAAGAAAATCTTCTTGCCTTTTTTGGATTAAACCGCATGTTAAGGCGGTGGCGTAAATTGGCGGATTGCCAATCACGGGCATTAGATGTGGGATAGCGCCGATATGATCATAGTGTCCGTGAGTAATTATGACACCCTGAATATTTTTTTCTTTACCTTTTAGATAGCTGACATTGGGAATGATGTAATCGATACCAAACATATTTTCTTCGGGAAATTGCAGGCCCATATCAACTATAATAATATCATGGCCATATTCTAAAATGGTCATATTGCGGCCAACTTCTTCAAGCCCGCCTAAGGGAATGATTTTTAGCCGTTTTTGAGAATCGTTTTTCGCGACTATTTTTTGTTTGTGAGAATCCATATAAATTAAATCAAATATCAAAAATAAAATATCAAAATGCCCTCACCTTTCAAGGAGTGTTTTATTGATAATCTTAGTGAGTTTGGTTATCGGCATTATCATGAAAGTATTTTTTTATTGAGTGTTTTCAAAGAGTTCTCTCCTTGAAAGGTGAGGGGGTGCTGGGAGGGAGATTTGAACTCCCATGGTATTGCTACCACTAGCCCCTGAAGCTAGCGCGTCTGCCAATTTCGCCACCCCAGCCCGATCAGATGTCTGACATCGGATATTTGACATCTTGACATTTTAGCAGAAATTTGGTTAAATATCAATGGTGGCGATAATTTTTTTAGTCAGTTCCTTTGATTATTATAGGGGGTGATAAAAATGAGAGGATTAAATGCGCCAATGCGTTATGCGGAGCGTTGTATGGGGTCATTTGTGATACTTGTTTTTTCAGTAGTAGTGCCATTTATAATCTGTGTAGCGGTTGTTTCGCATAGTAACTATCCGTTGTGGTCTGTGGTTGTTATCCCAACATCTTTATTGGGATTTTTTATCGCTGTTTACGGGTTGCGTAATAAGAAGGAAGTTGATGTATACCATAAAAAACAAGTGATATGCCGTGTCGTGATTTGGGCAGTAGTCGTTAGTCTGATTGGAGGGTTGGTGTATTTACCGAGATCTTGGTCGATTACGTTGTTAATTGTTCTGTTGGCAATCTTTTTATGGTTAACAGTCCAACTTTGTCGATTGTGTCTTAGCGTAATTTGGCATAAAGATAAAGTTGCGATGGTTTAAAAAGGAGATGAAATGGCAAATATTAGCCAGAAGGAATTTTGGGAATTTTTGACAGAGGCCGAGCTCAAAACATGGGCTAGTGGCAACAGCAAGTATAAGGTTGAAGCACCAACAATTGTTGGTGCTAAACAGTATTCTTATGTTAGAGGCAATTGGCAGTATATAGATACATTTTTAACCTCAGAGAATAAAAGAGAATTTTGGGGGTTCGAAATTGTTTACCTTATAGACAATCAAGAAAAAGAATGTAAGGCGGTTATGATTCGTCAGTATAGTGGCAAGCTGATTGATGTTGTCGATTTGGAAAAAGCCGATATGCTGTATGCTCATCTTCGAGATTTTAGGAAAAAGTGGTTAGAGCTGCCATTGGCTGAAAGACAACAAAGAGTGATGTTGCAAAATAATCCACAAGAAGATCCGGAGGAAGATGCGAGAAAGGCAATCTCAATGGCATATCGCCGTTTAACACTCGCAGATACTGAAGGTCCATATCAGGAAGAGACGCTCGAAGTCGCGTCCGTAACCATTTTGCGTCATCAATTCCGAATTGTAATGATGGCGGAATTAGCACCGTAACAATGTTTAATAGCTTGTGTCAGCTAAACTGACGCAGGCTATTTATTTTTAATTTTTCGGTGTCGTGTAGGCGTCATGCTGAATTCATTTCAGCATCCACGCCGTGGATTCCGGGTTTTGCTTTCGTCCCTCGATAAACTTGGGGCTACGGCAAGGCAAAGTGATGGCCGGAATGACAAAAAGGCACGCTAATTTATTCCGTTAGCCGTTTTTTAAATTCTTCTACGATTTTAACCGGTTCAGGGTCGATTTTATAGGCGAGGGCTAAATAGTAGCTTACCCAATCGCCAAGTAATAAGTTATTAAAGATTTTTTCTAAAGTGTCTTTGCCGTCAATTTCAATAGAATCAACTAAAGCTCCTTTGGCGCGAACTAGGTCGGCAAATAAAGACATTCGCTTAAGATTGCGAATATGATCAGCGCCGTCGCGCATAATCAAAAAATGGAATTTACCTTTTAAATTAGTCAGACCGACCATTTCATTGTGGTTGAGTTCAGGAAAAAAATTCCAAAAAGCGAGTACTTTTGAATTTTCGTTAAATTTAATTTTCCAAATTCTGGCTAAAGATTTAAAACTATTAGAAGCGTAAACTATAGGAATTTGATTAAATAATTTTTTCGCCAATTCTTGGCCTTGAATTTTTATGGTTTTAGGGCTTAAGTTTTTAGCCATTTGTAAGAGTTTATTTGAACAGCTTTTAATAATACCGGCGTTGCTTAAAATTTGTAAAATAGCGGCGAACAAATAACCAGTGGCACATCTGGGTTGGATACCAGTTGAGGGGATAAAAACCAATGGAAGTTTATGGCTTTGGGCCATTTTTTGAAGCTGACCGCCGGTAGTTATGGCAACCACCGAATAATTTTTGGCAATGGCAGTTTCGTAAGCGGAAATTGTTTCTTCGGTATTGCCCGAATAAGAAATAGCAATAATTAAGCTTTGTTTATCGGTTTGTGGCGGTAAACCGTAATCGCGGTGAATATAGGTATATAAAGGAAAATCTGGCATAGCGTCTAATAAAATATCGCCGGGCAATGCCGAGCCGCCAACCCCGCAAATAATTAAATTAGAAAATTTTTGTTTCTTTTTTGGGAAAACTTTTTTAGCCACCTCCAAACCAATTTTGAATTGTTTGGGAAAATCTAAAATTGTTTGACGCATATTAAAATTAAAAATTAAAATTTCAAAATTAAAAATTACGTACTGTGGGCGTCGTTAACCCGCAACTCGCTAACTCGTTACCCGCTAACCAATTAACTGATTTATTTCGGTATTCGTTTCGTCTTAAGATACCAATCTTCAATCTGGCAAAATCTTTGATTTGGCAAATAGATACGAGTAATATTGACCCCTTTGAGTTTATGAGAAACTGGGTAGAGATAAACTGGATTATACAAAAAAATCGCTGGCAGATCATCGGTTAATATTTTTTGAAATTCTTGATATTTTTGCGTTCGGATATCCGAGTTGGATTCTTGGCGCGCTTCTTCTAAAAGTTTATCAGTTTTTGGGTTGTCATACAAGGCCAAGTTAAGTCCAGGATCCTTTTTCTGCGATGAATGCCAAAAGGCAAACGGGTCTGGGTCCGCGCTTAAAATTTCACCAAAAAGCAAGGCCTGATAATTGCGAGATTTAATAAAATCTTGTTGAATGGCGGCAAGCTCCACGATCTGTAAATTAATCTTAGCGCCAATTTGTTCCCATTGTTTTTTAACCAGTTGCCCAACATCAGATAGCTCTGGCCAATCAGTAGTTACTAAATCAATTTCTAATAGAGTCGGGGCAGCGTCGCGGCCAATAGTTTTTTGACGGATGGTAATACCCTGATCGTTTTTAACAGGTGACTGCTCATCCGGGGGTTGTTTCCAGCCAGCTTTATCTAAAATTTCTTGGGCTTGGCTGGGGTTGACATCGGTATTAACTATGGGGGCAACCTTTAAAGGAAAATTAAAATCTAAAGGCGAATTAATAATCTGGCCTTGACCATTTAACAGGTCGTCAACAATGGCTTTTTTATCAGTAGTAAGATTTAGAGCCTGGCGAACTTCTTTGGTAGCCAATGCTTTATTTTGGGATTGGTTAAAAAATATGGCGAAATATCTCGGTAATTGAATGCTCGTTAAATCAACATCAGCGATATCTTGGATTTTATTTTTATTTTGTGCGGTGATATAGCTTAAGCCATCTACTTCGCCTTTGTTAAGTCCAGCAATCGCGTCATCTTGGTTGGGATAAAAACGAAAAGCTAAAGTTTCTATATTCGGTTTGGGGCCAAAATAATCTTTAAATAAAGTAAGTTCTAAGTAGCGGATATTACCATTAGCATCTTTTTGAAGTTTTTTAAAACGGTAGGGACCAGAGCCAATTGGCGACAAATGATGCTGGGCTAAGGGGAAATTAGTCGCGTCAATGCTTTGCCAAATATGGCGGGGTAAAATACCCGTGGTCAAATGATGTAAAAACGGCGCGTAAGGAGTTTTTAAGGTAAAGCGAATATTGTATTGGTCTATTTTTTCCACGTTAACGCCTTGCCAATTAGGCCGTAAGGGGCTGTTGAAGCTTGGGTCTTGGGCGGTTTGTATGGTGTAAATGATATCATCAGTATTAAGCTCTTCGCCATCGCTCCATTTAATATCCTTTTTAATAATAACATCATATGTTTTGCCATCTTGGGAAACAGTATATTTTTCTGCTAAATCAGGCACGAGCTCGCCTTGGCAATCGTATTTTAATAATCCAGAAAAGATTAAACTTGTCAAATCGCGGTCCGGATCATTGTATGAAGAAAATAAGGGGTTGATGTAGCGAGGCTGGCCGATTAATCCTTCGGGATAGATGCCACCGCTTGAGGCCGTAGCTTGGGTTTTTTGCTGATAGCCAATGATTAGCCAGCTAAAAGCAGCTATAAACATGGCAATAGTTAAAATCCAAAAAAAATATCTTTCTTGGCGGCTTAGAGATTTATTTAGGGTTTTAAAGAAATAAGCCCACTGTTGAGTTTTGGGCCATTTAAAGTTTGTCTGCCAATTATGGAATTCAGATTTTAAATTGTGCCAAAAAGTACTAATATGATTGTTAGATTACGGACTAAATAGCTATTCTAACCAAGGAGATAACAATAAAAGCGCTAGCCAGTCCGATGGTAGCCCAAGATAAAACTTTTTCTATGCCTCTTTTGCGGAAATAAGTCGCGCCGCCGCCTTCGCCGATAATCGCAGAGCCAGCGCCGGTGCCTCGTTGTTGCATTAGGATAGATACGGTTAATAAAACGCCGATAATGATTTGAATAATGTTGATTATTTGCATGGCAACAATTAAAAGTTCAAAATTAAAAATTATAAGTTACGGTTAGTATCAGCTGAGTTGTCGGAAGCTGTTGGCTGTAAGCTGTCAGCTGGTGTTCATCCTTTTTGTCTTTTGATTAGCCCAGAAGTTAAAACGTTCATTATGCTCAGAAGTAGTCCGCATTCAAGGTATGCCCAAAAGTCATTAATTGTCAAGTCTTTAATGATTTTGGTTAAAAGCCAGACAAGTCCGATGTTAATAACGATAGCAAAAAGCCCTAAAGAAAGCAAGATTAAAGGGGAAAATAGGGCCTTGAGTGTCGGTTTTAAAAAGGTATTAATTAGACCTAGAATTAAGCCAGCTAAGAGCAGGGTCAAAAAATCGCCTTGAAAATTAACTCCGGGTACCAGATAAGCAACCAAAAAAATAGTAAAAGTGTTTAAAACGACTTTAAAAATAAAACGAGTCATAATAATTGCCTTTTTCGTAATTGGCGATGATAGTTAAGCGCGAAGCGGTGAGCTTCATTTCTAATCCGTTGAATTAAAAAACCAACTTCTGGTTTAAGTTTGGCCAAGGGGATTGGTGAATGATTTTTAGTATTATATAATTTTTCCTGTTTTTTCGCAAGGGAAAAGACATGAGTTTCTATCGGTCCGACTTCGCTCATCATCTTCGATTTGTAGTTTTTAGTTTTTAGTTCCCCTCCCTCTGTGCTTAAGGGGAGGGCTGGGGTGGGGGAATTCTGCGCCATCACTTCCAAGGCGGCGTTGAGTTGAGCTGGACCGCCATCAATTAAAATATTATCAGGAAAAGGCCATTCGTGATGCCGAAGGCGGCGTTGCAGGACTTCTTTTATCATCGCAATATCATTAGCGCCTCTAACTGTTTTAATTTTAAAGCGTCGGTAGTTTGATTTTTTGGGCTGGCCATTTTCAAAAACTATCATAGAGCCAACAGCTGATTCGCCGGAGATATTAGAAATATCATATGCCTCAACGCGGCCGTACCAACTAGTTTTTAGTGGTCCGGCTTCGCTCACCATCTTTGATTTGTAGTTTTTAGTTTTTAGAACTTTTTTATTTAATAATGGTTTAATGATTTGGCTATTGACTAAAACCTTTTCTATGCCAGTCATTTGATCGCGAATTTTGGCCGCCTGTTCAAAATTTTGTTTTTGACTGGCTTGAACCATTGCCTTTTTCAATTTGCTGAGCGTGGCTGATTTTTGACCTCTAAGAATTTTTGATAAGACGTTAGTGTTGCGTGGATGTTCTTTTTGTAGCTTTAAATTTTGCGTTGTGGCTTTGCGTTTTACACTTTGCGCTTTGCCTTGAAGTAAACATGGCGCTAAACACCTTCCCAAATGATATTGTAAACATGGGTGTCTGGGCATTGTTTTACAACTGCGAAACGGAAAAATCTTACGCAAAACGCGCAAGGTAGATTTTAGGGCATTGCCGTCAACAAAGGGACCAATGGCTATTGGTCTACGGTCTACAGTCGACAGTCTACGGTTTGTAGCCAACGGCCTAGAGTTTGAGCCCCATTCTTTAATAACTTGTTTTGCGTTGTCTGTATCCTGTGTATCGCGTTCTGTAGACTGTAAACCGTAGACTGTAGCCTGTGGTGGTTGGTGAGTTATAAATATACGAGGAAAAGTTTCACTGGTAACCGCCACGTAAAAATAATTTTTGTCATCTTTCCACTGAACATTATACGGTGGTCGGTGTTTTTTGATTAGTTGGGATTCTAAAATTAAGGCCGTGATTTCAGAATTGGTTGGACGCGTTTCAATTTTTGCCACTTGGCTCAACCACGATTTGGGATTATTAA
>Ga0210018_1000684_pt1 | contig 17512 bp, 16 predicted proteins | sample CryGeyCG2014_010_2_FD_183967 | JGI IMG/M metagenome (GOLD analysis project Ga0210018, IMG submission 183967) | Groundwater microbial communities from aquifer - Crystal Geyser CG09_land_8/20/14_0.10 (SPAdes) (version 2) | ecosystem: Environmental > Aquatic > Deep subsurface > Groundwater | place...
ACAATTTGGCCTATCTTTTAAAATACGATTCGGTTTACGGCCGTTATCATCATCCGGTCGCAGCGGATAAAAATAGCGGTTATTTGACGATTAACGACAAAAAAATAAAAGTGATTCAAGAAAAAGAGCCGGCCAAATTGCCGTGGAAAGATTTAGGAGTGGATATCGTCGTGGAGGCAACCGGCGTTTTTGAAACATTTGAGAAAGCCAGTCTTCACCTTAATGCCGGCGCTAAAAGAGTGGTGATTACCGCTCCTTCCAAAGACGATGACTTAAGTTATAAATTGGGAGCAACGGTGATTTTGGGAATTAACGACGATGATTTAAAAAAAGTGAAAATTACTTCGAATGGTTCCTGCACGACCAATGCCGTGGCGCCGGCGATGGCGATTCTTTTGGAGAACCCAGGCATTAAAAAAGCGATTTTGAACACCACCCACGCTTATACCGCTTCTCAAAAAATCGTGGATGGTCCGGATACGAAAGATTGGCGGAGAGGAAGGGCGGGCGCTGTTAATCTTGTCCCTTCGACAACCGGCGCGGCTATTACCGTCAGTAAAGTGGTGAAAAGTTTAAACGGTTTATTTGACGGCATTGCGGTTAGAACGCCAATTCCGATCGTTTCTTTGGCTGACATCACTTTTGTGGCTAATCGGCCGACATCGGTTGAGGAAATCAATAAAATTTTGAAAAAGGCTGCTAGTCAAGAACGCTGGCAGGGCATTTTCAAAACAATTGAAGAAGAAGTTGTTTCCTCGGATTTGATAGGGGATTTATGCCCGTCTATTGCCGACCTTTCTTTCACTCGCGTGATTGACAAGGATTTGGTCAAAGTATTGGTTTGGTACGACAATGAAATGGGTTATGCCGCCGGTCTAGTTAATCATGTTATTAAAGCCGGGCAAAATCTGTAATCACATATCACAAATCACGAATCACAATGTTGGTAAAATTTGTTAGAAAACATTGGCCATTATTAATTTTATTATTGGTCTTTGGCTGGCTGTTTTTTAATTTGCTTTCTTCCCATATGCTTTTGGCCAAAAATGACGGGCTTTATTCCGGCGGCTCAACCTGGGGCGATTTGGCTTTTCATCTTTCTTTAATTACGGCGATTAGCGAAAGAGGCGGCTCAGCATTAGAGGAACACCCGGTTTTTCCCGGCGAGAAACTACGCTATCCTTTTATTTCTGATTTAATCAGCGCTTTGTTGGTAAAAATGGGGGTTGGTTTGCGCTGGAGCCTTATTTTGCCAAGTTTTGCGTTTTTAATGGTTTTGATTGCTCTTTTTTATTTTTTAGTTTGGAAAATTACCAAAAGCAAAATTGGCGCCTTGTTGGTGCCTTTTTTGTTTTTCTTTAACGGCAGCACTTTCGGCTTGGGTTATTTTTTTGAAGATTTTAAGAAAAGCGGTCTAGGTTTTTTGACTTTTTTGGGTCGAATGACTAAACAATATGCTCATCTGGCTGATTATCACATTAATTTCTCCAATATTATCGCTGATTATATTCTGCCTCAGCGAGCGGTTATTCTGGGATTGTTGCTGGGCGTCGCCGTGGTTTATTTCCTCTGGGACTATTGGCAAAATAGGAATCCGAAAAAATTATTATTTGCCGGTTTAATCAGCGGCTTCTCGCCGTTTGTTCATACTCATACTTTTATGGCTTTGGCTATTGTCGCTGGTCTTCTCTTAATAATTGATTTTTTTCAGCACCTCAAGAATTTTCGGAAAATTATTGTTAGTTGGCTTTGGTTTTTTGTTCCAATGATATTTTTGGCTCTGCCGCAGGTTTTATGGCTTTTACCTTCTTCTGGCGAAGGGTTTTTCAAATTCGGCTTCGGCTGGATGAAAGACGGCCAAAATTTCTTCTGGTTCTGGTTTAGAAACTTAGGCCTTTATTTGGTTGCTTTTATTGCTGCTTTTATTTTCAGCCGGCCGAAACTTAAAACTTTTTATTTGCCTTTTTTTGGGTTATTTATCATTTCTAACGTTGTTATTTTTCAGCCTCATATTTACGACAATATGAAAGTAATGCTTTGGTGGTTCCTTTTGAGCGTTATTTTAATAGGCGATTGGTTTGGCGCTCTAAGAAAAAAATTGGGCAAAAAAAGTTATCCGGTAATTATCGCCATTTTTCTTTTATTGATTCCAACCGGATTTTTGTCGGTTTTCAGGGAAACTTATGTCAGTTGGCAATTTTTTTCCAAAGAAGATCTGGCTCTGGCTGAATTCGTCAAAAACAACACTCCGAAAGAGGCGATATTTTTGACCTCAGACCGGCATAATCATCCCGTTCCTTGTCTCGCTGGCCGAAGAATCTTAATGGGTTATCGGGGCTGGCTGTGGACTCACGGCATTAATTATCGCCAGCGAGAAACGGATATAATCGCCACGTACGAAGGCGGCGAAAAATCGCTTAATTTGCTGAAACAATATAATGTTAATTATGTGGTGATTGAAAAAGAAAAAATCGTTGATTTTCATATGAATCCATCATTCTTTGAAAAGAATTTTCCGCTTATTTATCAAAGTCCTAATTTCTCAGTTTTTAAAATTGTGATATAATAAAAATAATACCTGAATTTTGATTTTTGAATTTTGAACTTACTTTTATGCTATATTTAGCCACCGATCATCGGGGATTTCAATTGAAAGAAGAAATAAAGAATTTCTTAAAAGAGAAGGGGATTGTTTTTGAAGATTTAGGGAATGCGGTTTATGATTCTGAGGATGATTATCCGGATTTCGGCAAATTAGCTGCTGAAAAAATCAGTCAAAATCCCAGCGAAAATCGGGCAATTTTGATTTGCGGTTCGGGCATTGGCATGGCGATTGTCGCCAACCGTTTTAAAGGAGTGCGCGCCGGCACTTGTCTTTCTTCTTGGATGGCAGAGCATGGCCGCGAGAATGACAATATCAATGTGTTGGTTTTGGCGTCGGATATTACTGATTTCGGCACCGCCAAAAAAATTATAAAAACCTTTTTGGAGACGAAATTCAAAAATGAAGAAAAGTACAAAAAAAGAGTCAGAAAAATAGAGCAAGTTTAAAATACAATAATCAATAACCCCCGGTAGTAGTCGCTTTAGGCGACACTACGGGGCAAGCAAGAAACAATAACCAAAAATTAAGAAATCGTTTAGCGTTTAAGGGTTACGGAACTCGTTTCGTTAAGAGTTGAATGTTTAGCGTCACATTACCGCTTCACAAAACGGGCATCGTAACCGCTTAACCCTTAACCAAAACTTTATATGATGGTTATTCCAGTTATTAACGAAAAAAATTTTGCTGAGATTGTCAAAAAAATAGACCTAATCGAACCTTATTCCGATTGGGTCCAGATTGATATTGCTGACGGAGTTTTTACTCCAAACCTCACTTGGAACAACCCCGATGATTTATTGAAATTAAAAAGCAACATTAGCATTGAAATGCATTTAATGATAAGAAACCCCGAAGATGCCATTGAAAACTGGTTGAAAATTTCCCAAATAAAAAGAGCGGTTATTCATTTGGAGGGAATAACCGATTTGAATAAAATTATGGAGTCGGGGAAGAAATATCAAAAAGAAATAGGGTTGGCGATTAATCCGGAAACGCCTTGGAAAATTTTAAAACCATATTTAGAAAAAATAAATTTTGTTCAAATTTTGGCGGTTAAACCGGGATTGGCCGGCCAAAAATTTAATCCGGAAATTATCGACAAAATAAAATCTTTGAGGGGGTTTAAAAAAGATGTTATAATAGAAGTGGACGGCGGTGTCAGCCTAGAAAACGCGCGTTTACTTAAAGCAGTCGGCGCTGATATTCTTAATTCCGCCACTTATATTTTTGAGAGTCCCGACATTAAAGAGGCGATAAATGCTTTGGAAAATATTTAAACAATGGCTCTTTTTGACACAGATATCAAAAAACTGGAAGAGATAGCGCGGCAGCTTCGCTGCGATGTGATTGAAATGCTTTTGGAAGCGAAATCTGGTCATTCAGCCGGCCCTTTGGGAATGGCCGATGTTTTTACCGCTCTTTACTTCGGCGGCATTTTGAATGTTGACCCAAAAAATCCTTTTTGGGAAGACCGCGACCGGCTGATTTTATCCAACGGCCACATTTGTCCGATTCATTACGCCGCTTTGGCGAGGGCTGGCTTTTTCCCGGTTGAAGAACTGAAAACCCTGAGAAAATTCGGTTCGCGTCTTCAAGGCCATCCTCACCGTGGTAGTCTAGCCGGAATCGAAAATAGTTCTGGTCCAGTTAGTTATGGTTCTTCAATTGCCGTGGGAATGGCTTATGCCGCTAAAATAGACAAGAAAAAATGGCAGGTTTACTGTATAGCAGGCGACGGTGAACAGCAAGAAGGCAATACTTGGGAGGCAGCAATGTTTGCCGGCAAACATAAATTGGATAATTTAACTTTTCTGATGGATAGAAATAATATCCAAATTGATGGCTTTACCGAGGATGTTATGCCGCTTGAACCGCTAAAAACCAAATACGAAGCTTTCGGTTGGCATGTTTTGGAAGTTGACGGCCATAATATTTGCGAAATTATCAACGCCTGTCAGCATGCAAAATCAATTTATGAAGAACCGGTGATGATAATTTGTCATACTATTCCAGGCAAAGGCGTTGATTTTATGGAGTGGAAGCCGGAATGGCACGGCAAATCGCCTAACAAAGAAGAAGCGATGGAGGCGTTAAAACAATTAAGAACATTAAAAGGCCGAATTGCTAGCGAAGCCGAATAGAGGAAATTTCAAAATCCAAAATCCAAAATTCAAAATTTATTATGTTAAATCCAGAAGCAAAATTAAATCCAAAAATATTTTCTTCGGATATTGAGCGAAAGCCGACGCGGGACGGCTACGGTGAAGGATTGGTTTTAGCCGGGAAAGAAAACCCCAATGTCGTTGCTTTGTGTACTGATTTATCAGATTCAACTCGGTCAGCAATGTTTCAGAAAGTTTTTCCGGAAAGATTTATCGAATGCGGAATTGCCGAACAAAATATGATAGGCTTGGCAGCCGGAATGGCTTTGGCTGGAAAAATTCCATTTATTTCCACTTATGCGGTTTTCTGTCCAGGAATGAATTGGGGTCAATTGAGAGTCAGCATCTTACAAAATAATGCTAATGTCAAAATCACCGGCGCTCATGCTGGTGTTTCAGTGGGGCCCGATGGGATGAGTCACCAGGCGCTTGAAGATATTGCCATAACCAGATGTTTACCAGGTTTAGTAGTTCTAGCCCCTGCTGATACCATTGAAACGCGGAAAGCGACTTTAGCCGCGGCTCGTTATGTCGGACCGGTATATTTACGTTTTGCCCGAGAAAAAACCCCGATTTTCACCACTGAAGAAACTCCTTTTGAAATCGGCAAGGCACTTGTGCTTCGTCAAGGGAAAGACGTTGCTATTATCGGTTGCGGACCTTTGTTATACAATGCTTTGGAAGCGGCAGAGGAATTAAGCAAAGAAGGAATTGAGGCGATGGTTATTAACAACCACTCTATTAAACCGATGGATGAAAAAACAATCATTGAGGCTACCCAAAAATGCGGAGCAGTAGTGACTGTGGAAGACCATCAAATTATGGGGGGAATGGGTTCAGTCGTAGCTGAAATTTTAAGCCAAAATTATCCGGTGCCGATTGAGTTTGTTGGAGTAAGAGATCGCTTTGGCGAATCCGGAGAGCCGAATGAATTAATTGAGGCTTTTGGGATGGGTAAAAATGCGATTAAAGAAGCGGTGAAAAAAGTAATGAATCGAAAAAAATGATGTACGACGTTTTTGCCATCGGCTCAGCCACTCGCGACGGATTTTTTGAAGGAATTCCGTTTGTTTTTGTTAAAGATAAAAAATTCAGAGTGGGAAAGGGTATTGCTTTGCCTTTTGCTGGAAAAATAAAAGTTCCGAAACTAACTTTTACCACCGGCGGCGGCGCCACCAATACCGCCGTGACCTTTAGCCGGCAGGGATTTAAAACGGGCTGCATTTGCCGCGTCGGCAATGATGTCAGCGCTGAAGAAATCCGGAGGGAGTTAGAACGCGAAGGAGTTGATACCAAATTTTTTCAAATTGACAAAAAAACACCCAGCGCTTATTCGGTCATCTTTTTGACCAAAAGCGGCGAGAGAACAATTTTGAGTTATAAAGGCGCCGGCGACAATATCTCCGAAAAAGAAATTCCTTGGAATAAAATTAAGACTCGCTGGCTTTATTTAAATTCTTTGACAGGCAATAGGAGCATTTTGGAAAAAGCCGTTAATTTTACCAAAAAAAACAAGGTTTTTTTGGCAATGAACCCTGGCGCGGGTGAATTAAATAATTTAAAAAAATCTCCTCAACTGCTTTCTCATTTTGATATTTTTATTCTTAATCAGGAAGAGGCTTCCTATTTGACCGGAATTTCTTACTTCAAAGAAAAAGAATTATTCAAGAAACTCGACAAATTAATTGAAGGGCTGGTAGTAATGACCAAGGGGCCGAAAGGGCTGGTGGTTTCCGACGGCAAGACATTGTGGCGGGCCGGTATTTATAAAGAAAAAAGGGTGGCTGATCGGACTGGCGCCGGCGACGCTTTTGCCTCGGGTTTTGTCGCGGCTTTTGCCGGCAGAAAGATAGTTAGAATCGGAAATCGCAGCATTTTTAACAAAAAAGATATTGAAAAAGCCATAAAATTGGGGAGCGCCAATGCCACCTCGGTAGTGGAGTATATTGGCGCCAAAACAGGCATTTTATATAAAAAGGACCTAGCCAATAAACGGTGGAACAAACTGGCAATTGCAGCGTTTAATTTAGAATAACTAGAGGATTATTTCTTTTTAAATCATTTTTAAAATGGTAAAATATAAGTGATGTCACGAAGCGTGAATCACTTGAATTTCCGTCGCTCGCCCCAGGTGAAAACAAGTTTTCGCCTGTGGACTCGCTAGGAAATATAGAGGATATCACGAAACGTGAATCCTATGTATTTGGTTCGTTCGCCCGCCATGAAAATAAATTTTCCTGCGGGCTCGCTGCCAAATATAAATGTATGGAAATCCTAATAAAAAACGGGGTAGTTTTTGATGGTTCTGGCAAAAAAGGCGAAAAAACAGACGTCTTGATTAAAGGCGGAGTAATTGTCAGCATCGGAAATTTTAAAGATAAAAAAGCAGAAATTGTAATCGATGCCTCAGATTCTTATATCACCCCTGGTTTCATTGATATTAACAGCGATTCTGACCATTATCTGACTATTTTTACCGAACCGACCCAAATCAGTCTTTTAAAACAGGGAATCACCACAATTTTGGGGGGCAACTGCGGCTCTTCTTTGGCGCCGCTTATTAAAGGCGACCTTGTCAGCATTCGAAAATGGGCTAATCCCAATCAGATTAATGTCGACTGGACAAGTTTTGGCGAGTTTTTGGAAAACTTAAGCCGTTTTAAACTCGGGGTTAATTTCGGAAGTCTTGTTGGTCATTCTACTGTTAGACGAGGATTGATCGGCGAGGAATTTCGGGATTTAACCGAAGAAGAATTACAGCAGATGAAACATTTGATGGAAAAAAGTTTGGAGGAGGGCGCTTTCGGAATTTCCACCGGCTTGAGTTACAGCCATTCTCGAATCACTCCCCCATATGAGATTGAAGAACTTTTAAAAATTCTCGGGAAATATGACGCCCTTTATGCTACCCACTTGCGTTCCGAAGAAGAGGGACTGGTCGCTTCCATTGCTGAAATTGACGATATCGTTTCCGAATTAAAAATAAAAGGCAGACCGAAAATAGAGATTAGCCATTTTAAAGCCTATGAGGGCTTGCTTGATGATTTAAATCTCGGTCTAAAAATAATTAATAGTTTGAAGGAAAAGGGGGCTGATATTAATTTTGACGTCTACCCCTATGAAACAATAGCCGGACCTTTATATCTTTATCTGCCGTCCTGGGCAATTTACGGCGGTTTTGAATTAATGGTCAAAAATATCACTGACAAAATGGTTCGGCCGAGAATAATCAAAGATTTAAAAGAGAAAAAATACCAATATAACCGGATTATTGTGGCAGAAATGTCAGGAACCCCGTCTTTTATCGGAAAAAATATCCAGGAATTGGCCAAAACCAGAGGAATTAGCCCGGAAGAAATGCTTTTAGAAACTTTAAAAATTGGAGGAGGAAGAGTGATTGTTTTTGAAAACAAACTTTCTTCAGAAGAAACAATTGCTCTTTTAAAACATCCTTTAAGCATTATTGCCACTAATGGCCCGGGCAGAAATTATGCCAGGGTTCCCGAAGTTTTGCCCCACCCGCGTTCTTTCGGGGCTTTCCCAAAATTTTTGAGTTTAGCGAGAGATAAAAAGATAATGGATTGGCCGGAAGCGATAAAAAAAATCACATATCTCGCGGCTCAAAAAATTGGCTTAAAAAAGAGGGGATTGATTAAAAAAGGCTATTTTGCCGATATTGTTGTTTTTAACCCGAAGCAAATCAATTCGATGGCTGATTGTCGAAATCCTTATCTTGAACCAGAGGGAATTGAATTTGTGATTGTTAACGGAGAACTGGCTGTTGACCATTCCCGTTTCACCGGCGTTTTAGCTGGTCAGATTTTTAAGCGTTAAAAAATATGCGCGCCGCTCATCACCCCGATTATTTATTTATTGCCTTGGTTTGGATTTTGACCGCCGGGGGCCTCGCTTGTCTTTTAAGCGCTTCGATGATTTTGGGTAAAACCAACTTCAACGATCCTTTTTATTATTTAAAGCATCAACTTCTTTACGGCGGAACAATAGGCCTTCTCGGCTTCCTCTTAACCAGCCGCCTTTACTACCGCAAGTTAGAAAAACTAGCTCTTCCCTTGCTTTTAATTGGAATTTTTTTGATGGTTTTGGTTTTTAGTCCTTTGGGTTACGAAGTCAAAGGCGCTAAGCGGTGGTTAAATTTGGGTTTCATTTCTTTCCAACCCGGCGAATTTTTAAAATTAGCTTTCGTCATCTATTTAGCGGCCTGGCTGACGAAAAGAAGTTCAAAAAGCAAAAATTTTGCCGAGGGTTTTCTTCCTTTTTTGTTTTTTTTGGCCATTATCAGCGCTTTATTTATTTTTCAACGTTCGACCAGCACATTGTTTGTAATATTGGGAGCGGCCATTATCATTTATTTCTTGAGCCGGGCAAAATTGCTTTATATCGGATTGATTGCGATTTTAGGGATAGCGCTTTTGGCAACTTTAATTATGCTGCGGCCTTATCAAATGGAAAGGCTTTTGAGTTTTATGAATTATGGCGAAGAGCCGCAGGGTCGGGATTATCAAATCAATCAGGCCCTGATTGCAATCGGCTCGGGCGGAATTTTCGGAGTGGGATTCGGCAATGCGGTCAGTAAATATAATTATTTGCCTGAGCCAATGGGCGATTCCATCTTTGCTATTATTGCTCAGGAATTCGGCTTGGTAGGAGTGATTATTATAATTAGTTTGTATCTGGTTTTTCTCTTTCGGGGATTGAATATTTCCAAAAACAGTCCCGATAACTTTTCGCAATTATTAAGCGCCGGTTTGTCGATAATGGTGGCAATTCAGGTTTTTATCAATATCGGGGCGATGAGCAAATTGCTGCCTTTAACCGGTCAAACCCTGCCTTTTATTAGTTACGGCGGAACAAGTTTGGCTATTCTTTTGACTTCAATGGGGATTATTGCTAATATTTCTAAATATACAACGCGATAATGGAAGTGAGGGAGAAAAGTGAAAATATCGATTTTCACTTTTCGACCGAACGAGATTACATACGCGAAGAGGATATAATGAGGCAAAGAATTAAACAAGTAAATATCGAGGAAATCAAAATAAAAATTGTTTTGACGGGCGGCGGAACTGGCGGCCATGTTTTTCCGCTCATCAGCGTCCAGCGCGCCTTAAAAAAACTGGCGGAAAGCCGATTGTTGACTTTGGAAACGATTTATCTGGGGCCTGATGGATTCAGCGAAGAGGCTTTCAAAAAAGAGGGAGTTAAAATGACTAAAATTTCTGCCGGAAAATTAAGGCGCTATTTCTCGCTTCTGAATTTTTTGGCTATCTTCAAACTTGCTATTGGTCTTTGCCAAAGTTTGTATCACTTGTGGAAATTTATACCGGATTTAATCTTCAGCAAAGGCGGTTACGGTTCATTACCCGTTGTTTTAGTCGGCTGGCTTTATCGCATTCCTGTTTTTATTCACGAATCGGACAGCGTCCCCGGATTAAGCAATAAAATTGCCGCCAAATTCGCCAAAAGAATCGGCGTTTCTTTTAATAAAACCTTTGATTATTTCCCGAAAGACAAAACAGCGCTTGTCGGCAATCCTATCAGATTGGAACTCTTTTTAAATCAAAACAAGGAAGCGGCTCGCCAACATTTCGGATTTCTCAATGATAAACCTCTGCTTTTGATTTTGGGCGGCTCCCAAGGATCGCAGAGAATAAATGATTTAATTTTAGAAATGCTGGAGGAATTGGTGAAAAATGATATTCAAATTTTTCATCAAACTGGACAAAATAATATCAGAGAAGTTTCAGCTGAGGCAAAAATTATTTTAGGCAATTTGCCGAATATTTATTCCGGTTATTACCAAACAAAAGGTTTTTTTGAAGAAAAAGAATACATCCTGGCTTTGATGGCGAGCGATTTGGTAATTGCTAGAGCCGGCAGCGGAACAATTTTTGAACTTTCAGCGGCTAAAAAACCAGCGATTTTGATTCCCTTAGCAGAGGCAGCCGCTGACCATCAACGTCTTAACGCTTTTGAATATTCCCGGGCCGGCGCAGCCGTTGTTTTTGAAGAAACCAACATTCTTCCCAATCTTTTTGTCCATCAAATTGTCGAGCTATTTAAAAATCGGGATAAATTGATTGACTTAGCCAACCGGGCTAACCTTTTCTTTCAAGAAGATTCGGCGGAAAAAATTGCCAAAGAAATCTTCGATTTATTGAAAATAACAGCATGAAAAAGCCAAAAATAAGCATTGTCAACCCTCGCGTTAGATTTGCGCCTTCGCCAACGGGCTACCTTCATATCGGCAGCGCGAGAACCGTCCTATTTAACTGGCTGATTGCTAAAAAATACAATGGAAAATTTATTTTAAGAATCGAGGACACGGATAAAGAACGTTCCAAACCGGAATTTGAAAAAGACATTATTGATGGTTTGAAATGGCTCGGTCTTTTATGGGATGAGGGAGTTGAGGTAGGCGGCAACTTCGGTCCTTACCGGCAAAGCGAAAGATTAAACTTTTATGAAAAATATCTGAGGCAGTTAATTGAAGAAAAAAAGGCTTATTATTGTTTTTGCAGCGAAGAGGAATTGGAAGTGAAAAGACAAGAGATGTTGAGTAGGGGAGAGATGCCGCGCTATGACGGTCACTGTCGCAATCTTAGCCAAGATAAAATAGAGAAAAATCTCAAGAAGAAAGCTCCTTTTGTCATCCGTTTTAAAATGCCGGCGAAAAAAATCGTTTTCAATGACTTAATCAGGGGCAAAGTGGAATTTGACGGTAATTTGATAGGCGATCAGGTTATTGCTAAAGACTTTCGGTCGCCGCTTTATAATTTCGCCGTGGTTATTGACGATCACGAAATGCAGATTTCCGTTGTTATCCGCGGAGAAGACCATCTTTCCAATACTCCCAAGCAGTTCGCTCTTTATGAGGCTTTTAATTGGCCAGTGCCTCAATTCGGTCATTTGCCTTTAATTTTAGACATTGATCGCTCCAAAATGTCGAAAAGGACAGGGACCATTTCGCTAAGAGAGTACAAAAAAGAAGGTTATCTCCCTGAAGCCATTGTTAATTTTTTGGTTTTTCTCGGTTGGCATCCCTCGGAAAAAATTGGTGAGGGAGTCAAAGAAGTACTTACAAATGAAGAAATAATTGAGCAATTTAGTTTAGAAAAAGTTCAAAAAGCCGGCGCTGTTTTCAATATTGAGAAATTGAATTGGTTAAATAGCGAGCATATCAAACGGCTGCCGCTTGAAGAATTAATTGAAAGGGCGATTCCTTATTTAAAAGAGTCTTTGGGTGAGAAGGCAACCAAGGACCTTGAATTATTAAAAAAAATTATTGATTTCCAGAGAGAACGGCTTAAAAAATTGTCCGAATTGCCGGAATTAATCCATTACTTTTTTGAATTACCCGATTATGAATCATCTCTTCTCTATTGGCAAAATATGGAGAAATCAACACTTTTGGCCAATATTGACTTTTTATACAATTTATTGTCTTCTTTAGAAAATGAAAATTTTACCAAAAAACAATTGGAAGTCGTTGTCATGCCAGAGGCGGATAAAAGAGGGAGGAGTGAAATTTTATGGCCGTTGCGCGTTGCTCTGAGTGGTTTGAAAAACTCCGCCGGGCCTTTTGAAATTATGGAAGTTTTGGGTCAAAAAGAGGTTTTAAAACGACTGGAGATTGCCCATCAAAAGATAAAACAAAGCTGATGATAAATAAAGTCCTCGGGGGTTTATTAATCTTAGTCGCAATTTTTCTAGCCGTTAATTTAAAAACGGCGAATTCGGTTACTTTCGGAGAACTGCAAAATCAAATAGATGCCAAAAAACAACTTCTTGAACAATTAGAACAAGAGGAGGCGCGCTACAACGAAGAACTGTCAAAAACTCAAGAGACAAAAAAGACGCTCAACGGCGAATTAAATAGAATTAAATCCGAAATAAATAATGTTAATTTTAAGATTAAAGTCACGGAGACAACAATTGACAAACTGATTTTGGAAATTAAACAACTGGAATTGGAAAGAAAGAGCACCACTGAAGAAATTGAATTTAAAAAAGAGGTTTTAGCCCAAAATCTGAGAAATTTATACGAAAAAGACAAAAATAATAATATGCTGACTCTGTTTTTAAAAAATGAAAATTTATCCGATGCGATGCTGGAAATAGAGAGCATGGTATCCTTTGGCAAAACTATTAAAGACGACGTCAATAAACTCCAGGAATTAAAAAACATTTTAACCGAACAAAAAACCTCTTCTGAGAATAAGAAGAAACAAATGGAAGAATCAAAAAATATTTTAAACAGCCGGAAAATCATCGCCGTCAATCTTCAAAGCGAAAAAACTGACATTTTGAATAAAACAAAAAATCAGGAAAAAAATTACCAAGCATTACTCCAGGATATTGAAAAACGCCGAGTAGAAATAGAAGCGGAAATAGACCGTCTGGAGGAGTCCTTAAAAGCCGAAATTGACCCGAATCTTCTGCCGACGTTCAAAAGCGGTCTCTTGCTTTGGCCGGTTAGCGGCAAAATCACCCAAAATTTTGGGGCAACGAGCGCTGCCAAATATTTTTATAGTAAAGGTTATTACAAAAATCCGACCCATAACGGCATTGATATTCAAGCCTCGATCGGAATGCCGATTTTAGCCGCTGATGACGGCGAAGTAATTGCCCTGGGCAACCAAGATCGCTATTGCTATCGGGCTGCTTACGGTAAATACATCGTTATTCGCCATAATAATTATCTGACCACGCTCTATGCTCATCTGTCTTTGCAAAGCGTTCAAACTGGTGATATAGTCAAAAGGGGAGAGATAATCGGCTACACCGGAAACAGCGGCTTTTCTACCGGTCCCCATCTTCATTTTACCGTTTATTTTAGCCCCACCTTCAGAATAACCAGCAGTAATTTCTGCGGTCCAATGCCGATTGGCGCCCCTGTTAATCCTTTGAATTATCTTTAATAATTTTAACAACCGGATTATGCGACATATTCATTGTGTTGCCTAATCTGGGTCGGATTTGGCAACGAAATTACATTTCATCGCCAAACTAAAATTGTGCGACACAATATTTTAATTATAATAATATTTTTATTCGCGGTTGTTCTATTAAGCCAAAGCCAGGGACTAAAGGCACAAACTTCAAATTTTTCGCTGCCAGAAGCGCCCTTTGATATTAATCTTAAAAATCTGACTGATGTGGAAAAAATCAAAAATTTTCTGCCGCCGGTCTTTCGGGATTTTATAATTAAATTGGAAAATATAAGCACCAAGACTATCCAATCAATCTGGGAATCGTTTAAGTCGGGCGGACTTGGGCTGGGAAAAGGTATTAAATTGAATGACTGGCTTAAAAAAATCGGCAATTTCGCGGAGAAAACTAATCAATATATCAAAGAAACTCTTGGTCTGGATTTAATTGTTATCTTTAAAAAAGCGGGGATAGCAACTATTTGGTTGTTGAAAAAAATAATTGATTTGCTAAAGAGTTTAATTTCTTAAAACCTCTTAAAAAGCCTTCTGGTTGGGTCTAAAATGGCCCAGCAATCAATATACGCCAGAGGTATATGTCGCAAAATCTACCTTGTGCGACATATAGCCAAACAGCCGCCAGGCTGTTTTTTATTATCCCCTTTCGGTTTACCCCGTTAGAAATCTGCGATGGTTCTTGGAAGTAATTCATTATGTTTTTTATTGAGTTTGTTTAACCCCCGCAAAAAAGTGTTTTAACACTTTTTTGCCAAGGATAACAATGGCAGATTTCTAACGGGGTTTCGATTGCCAGCCCTCTAAAAATGTTATAAAATATCAGAGATTATGAGAATTTCTTATTCAAGTTTGGAAACTTTTGAGAATTGTCCCAAACGCTACGAATTTCAAGTGAAGGAAAAAATAACTGCTCCCAAAACCAAGGAGCAGGCCTTTGGCACCAGCCTCCACAGTGTTTTGAAATTCTTGTATAAGCAGTCCCCTATTTTCCCGACCCTAGAAGAACTAATCGATTATTTCCGTTTGGAATGGGAGCAAAACGCTTCCAAAGTTAAATGGACCGACGTCAAAATGAAAGAAATTTATTTTGCGGAAGGCAGAAGAATTCTTGAGGATTTCTACCGAAAAAACATTCCCCAATCCCCTACTATTGTGGCTTTGGAGTCGAGATTTGAAGCGCCGATTGAAGATAAATTAAAAGAAACAAGTCATGTTTTAACCGGCATTATTGACCGAATCGATAAAATTAAAGACGGTAAATTCGAAATTATTGATTATAAAACCAGCCGCCGAATGCCGGCCCAATCAACTCTAAAGGACAATCTTCAACTTTCGCTTTATACTCTGGGTTTTTTGAGGCGCTGGCCCGAGATGGCAAAATTGGACGACCTTGATTTAAGCCTTTATTTTCTCAAACACGGCGAGAAACTGTCAACCAAAAGAAATCAGGAAGATATTAACCAAACCCAAAACAGGATATTAAAAAACATTACTGAAATCGAAAAAAACTATTTCCCGCCCATCCCCTCGCCTTTATGCAATTACTGCCCCTACCGTTCAATTTGCCCGATGTGGTCTCATTTGTATCAAGAGGAAACGCCGGGAGAAAAAGAAGTTAAAAAAATGGTTAATGAATATTTTGGTCTCAAGGGACAATCTGATGAAATCGACGAAAAATTATTGACTATTAAGCGGCAAATCAACAGTTATTTAGAGAAAAAGGGGCTGGAACGGGTTTTCGGCGATGAAGGATATATCGGAAGAAGCACTCAAACCAAAGAGGATTATGATATGGAAAAACTCAGAAAAATTCTCGAAAAGAACCATCTTTGGCTTGAAGTTTTGACTTTAGACAAGAAAAAATTCGAAACCTTGTTAAAAAACCTCCCCTCTCCCCTCTTGAAAGAAATTGAAGCCGCCAAAACAAAAACCCGAACGCAAAAAATTCTCAAAGCCGTCAGAAAAACTTTGGAGAAAATAAAAAAAGACTGGGAGGGATAAAAGAGAAATTTCTAATTTCTAATCATTCAGAACACTTCTCAAAAACAATCGGCACTTTTTGAGTGATTTTTGAAGCAGTCAAATAACCCAGGCCGAAACTCAGGACGGAAATTAAAAAGATAAACAGGGCAACGATGATTTCTTTTTTGTATTTTGTGAAAAATTCGCGAACTTTCATCATATTGCTTTTTCCATAATTTTTTGCTAATATATTCTCGTATGGCACATACTAAATCAGGAGGTTCAACAAAATTAGGAAGGGATTCCGAAGCCAAACGCTTGGGGGTCAAATTATTCGGCGGCCAATCGGCCAGAGCCGGCGCGGTTTTGATTCGTCAAAGAGGAAGCAAATTTTTAGCCGGAGAAAATGTCGGAATCGGAAAAGATGATACGCTTTACGCTTTAAAATCAGGAATGGTTAAATTTTCCACGGTTCAGAAAACCAGTTTTAACGGCAAAAAAAGAACCGCTAAGAAAGTTTCGGTGATTTCTTAGTTTTAGTTTTTTTAGATTTTTTATCGATTATCGCCTCGCCTTCTCCTTTTATTGTTATTTTCAAATCAGCCTCAATTTCCGGGCTGAATTTTATTTTTACAATATGTTCGCCCAACTCTTTCAGATGCTGATTTAATTGGATTTGCTCTGGTTCGGTTTCTATCCCCTTTTCTTTGAGTTTAGCCGCTATTTCATTTTCGCTTATTGCTCCAAAAACACTCCCTTTCTTATCGGTTTTCAAGGTGAACTCTAATTTCAAAGAAGCGATTTTTTTGGCGAAATCGCGGAAAATTTCCAATTGTTTTTCTTTTTCTTTGTTTATTTCGTTGAGTTTACCCTCCGTTTTTTTAATATTTTGAGGAGTGGCTAATTCGGCTAAACCATTGGGAATCAGAAAATTTTTGGCGTAACCGTCAGAAACATTTTTGATTTCATGTTTTTTCCCCATCTTGGGAATATCTTTTAAGAGAACAATTTTCATAAAAGATTGATTTGTTTTTTGATAATCTCCAAGGCCTTTTCCAGTTGAGGATCTTTTTTGTTTTCGTAATCTGCCTCGGTTATTTCCACTTTATAGTCGGGTTCCAGACCGTTTTCGTTAATAGAGACGCCGCTCGGGGTCAGCCACTCAGCGATGGTTAATTTAATCATCGAATCATCGTAAAGTTTTTGAACCTCTTGAACGGAGCCCTTACCGAAGGTTTTATCACCGACAAATTTAATGTGCCGATTGTCTCTTAAGGCGCCGGCTAAAATCTCCGAAGCGGAAGCCGAGCCTTCGTTAGTTAAAATAATAAGCGGCATATCTACCAAGGCCTGATTGCCACTGGCTCGAAAAACCGTTTCTTTTTCATTTTTGATATTTTCCCTCACCACCACTTCTCCTCTTTTTAAAAACCAGCCGGCGATATCAACGGAAATTTCCAGATAGCCACCCGGGTTGTTTCTTAAATCCAAAATCATCGCCGGCGATTTTTTCATCAAAATCTCCAAAGCCGCCCGATAAAAATCATAAGACGCGTTTTCGTTGAAATTCAATAGTTTTAAATAAGCAATGTCATTGTCCAAAAAAGACAATTTCACCGCCGGGACCACAATCACATCTCTGACAATTTTAAAATCCTTGGGCTTCTCAAAATCTTTTCTCAAAATTGTTAAAATCACTTCCGACCCCTTGATTCCTCGAATCATTTTTACCGCTTCCTCGACTGTCAGGTCAAAAGTGTCTTTCCCGTCAATTTTCAAAATTTGATCCCCAGCTTTAAGACCGACTTGCCAGGCTG
>Ga0210018_1000685_pt1 | contig 17510 bp, 16 predicted proteins | sample CryGeyCG2014_010_2_FD_183967 | JGI IMG/M metagenome (GOLD analysis project Ga0210018, IMG submission 183967) | Groundwater microbial communities from aquifer - Crystal Geyser CG09_land_8/20/14_0.10 (SPAdes) (version 2) | ecosystem: Environmental > Aquatic > Deep subsurface > Groundwater | place...
TTTCCTCAAACCCCGTAGTAGATTTTCGACAAGGTTTTTCTGAAAGAAAAACCTAATATTGCGGAGCAAGTCGAAAATTCACTACGGGGAAACCAAAAGTTCCCCTTTTCCAAAAAGTAGGGGGTGATAGAAACTATTAAAGCCTTTTCAATTGCGTTTATCCTTGACAAATCCATCTACTTTGTTATAATATCTTATTTAGAGCATTTAGTCAATTTCAAATTTTACCTTCCGGCCTGCCTGCGAGGAGCCACCGCTGATTTAGATAGATTTTCTTTCTAAACAAGTGAAAACATAGGTATCCCTCCTTAAAACCTATTGTAGCTAAAAATCTTAGGGTTTTCTACGTTTTCGTAAAGAATTCTAATGACTTGCAGACAGACTGAAGGGTAAAAGAAAGTTAAAATCTAAAACAGAAAATTAAAAATTGAACAGGAGGTGATACAAATGAAAGAAGTAAGTGAGGGTGAAAAGATTTCTATTGATGGCGTAACTTATCGTATAGGGGAAAATTCAGCCGAATCTATTAATTTGTGGCTGAAATGTTTTGAAATGGGAATAACGGATGAAATGGTCGAAATTGACCTTTTCCGTGATGACGGGCAAGGCCGAAATTCTTTCCCTCCTTCCAAAATTAAGGAGGCGCTGGAGAAGGCGGATTTTAACAAAACGCGGCACGGCCTGTAATCGCCGATAAAAAGAGGCGAAAACAATATAAAAGCCGAGAGATCTATTGTGTTTTCTCGGCTTTCTTGTTTTCTGTTTATTGATTATATTTACTTATCACTTTTTCTATACCTTCTTTTGTCGCCATTTCAATCGCTTCAGCTGTTTTTTCAATCACTTCTTTCAAAATTTTTTCTTCGTCTTTATTAAATTTTTGTAGAACGAATTTTTCTGTTTTCTGTTTTTTGCTGTCTGTTTTCTGAGATTTAATTCCAATTCTAAACCTGACAAAATCTTTTGTTTTTAACTCTTTAATTATTGATTCCACGCCTTTGTGGCCGGCCGCGGAGCGGCCCTTTGAAATCCTTATCTTTCCCAGAGGAAGATCAATATCATCATGGATAACAAACAAATTTGTATTTTGTATTTTGTATTTTGTATTTAGTTTTTTCACTGCCTTGCCGGAATTGTTCATAAAAATCTGAGGTTTAGCGAGGATTACTTTTTTACTGCAGATTTCTCCTTTGGAAATTTGAGCATTGAAAATTGATTGGAAATTGAAAATTGGAAATTGAAAATTGACGGCGATTTCATCGACCGCTCTAAAGCCGACGTTATGTCGCGTTTTTTCAAATTTTTTGCCGGGATTGCCTAAACCCACTATAATTATCATACATTTATTATATCACTGGACTTGCAAAATATAAAAATTGTTGCTATAATGTTAGCGAACATGAAAAAATTATTATCTTTTATCTGGGAAATCATCAAAATAGTGATTATTGCTTTGGCGATAGTTGTGCCTATTCGCTATTTTTTATTTCAACCGTTTTTTGTTAAGGGTGAATCAATGGAGCCAAACTTTCAAAACGGCGATTATCTGATTGTTGATGAACTATCCTACAGATTAAGAGAGCCTGAAAGAGGAGAGGTAATAGTTTTTAAATACCCGAGAAACATATCTCAACGTTATATTAAAAGGATTATCGGCCTGCCGGGTGAAGCAGTAGAAATTAAAGATGGCAAAGTGACGGTTTATCAAAAAAATTCAGAAATTAAGGTATTAGACGAATCAAACTATCTCCCTGCTTATTTCCAAACGTCAGGCAATCTTCGGATTAATTTAAATGAAAATGAATACTTTGTTTTGGGCGACAATAGATCGTCCTCGTCTGATTCAAGAATTTGGGGTTCTTTACCCAAAGAAGACATTATTGGCAGAGTGTTGATCCGGGCCTGGCCAGCGGCTGCCATAGCAAAAATTGAGGCCCCTGCTTATTAAAAGCGAAGAGGACTTCGTCCGTCGAGTCGAAGACGAGACGAGAGAAGAAACGCTTTTCTTAGAACCCTTCTTTATCTTCGCTTACCGAAGCGTCAGCTGAGGTGGAAAAGAGGTTTACCTCTTTGACCCTACGGAAGCTCGATCCATGAAGAAACCAAAATTTCAATCGCCAACCGGAATGCACGATATCTTGCCGGAAGAACAGAAATATTTTCAAAGAATTTATGATGTTGTTGAAAATATAGTAAATTTTTACGGCTTTAAAAAAATCGACACTCCGATTTTAGAAGAAACACAACTTTTTGAGAAGGGCACAGGTTTATCTACTGACATTGTTCAAAAACAAATGTACAGTTTTAGGACAAAGGGCGGCGACCATTTAACTTTGAGGCCGGAAGGAACTCCTTCAATAGCAAGGGCCTATATCCAGCAAGGGATGTTTAATTTGCCTCAACCGGTAAAACTTTGGTATTGGGGTCCATTTTTTCGTTACGAACACCCTCAGCAAGGCCGTTTTCGTCAATTTTGGCAATTCGGTTTTGAAGTATTTGGCGAGACGGGAGCTGTGATTGACGTTCAAAGCATCCAGATTTTTTATAATATTTTAAGAGAACTCCGTTTAAAAAATTTATTCATTGAGATAAACAATATTGGAGACAACCAGTGCCGGCCCTATTACAAAAAACTTTTGATAAGTTATTTCCGGTCCCGAGAGACGAATTTATGTTCTGATTGCAAGAGAAGGTTAAGGGAAAACCCTTTGAGAATTTTAGACTGTAAAGAAGAAAAATGTCATCAGGTTATCTCGCAAGCCCCTCAAATGATTGATCATCTTTGCGAGGAGTGCCACGATCATTTCAAAGAAGTTTTAGAGTTTTTAGACGAAATTGAATTATCTTACAGTTTGAATCCTCATTTGGTTCGGGGACTTGACTATTATACTAAAACTGTTTTTGAAATTTCCCAGCAGTCTCCGGAAGGAAAAAGCCAAGGGTCGTTGGTGGGCGGCGGAAGATACGATGTTTTGACTAAGCTTTTAGGCGGTAAACCAACTCCAGCCTGCGGTGGGGCCGCTGGGATAGAAAGAATTGTTGCCGTGATGAAAGAAAACAATGTAAAATTTCCAGAACCCTCTTCTCCAAAATTGTTTTTAGCTCAACTGGGAACATTAGCCAAAAGAAAAAGTCTGAAACTTCTGGAAGATTTCAGAAAACAAAAAATTCAAGTTTCTGAATCTTTTGGCCGAGATTCTTTAAAAGCCCAGCTGGCGAGAGCTAATAAAATTGGAGTAAAATATGCCTTAATTTTAGGCCAAAGAGAGGTTTTGGAAAATCAGATCTTAATCAGGGATATGGCGACAGGAAAACAAGAAACCGTGAAATTAGAGAAATTGGTAAGAGAAGTAGAGAAGAGAATTAAAAAGTAAAAAGCGAAATGCCTATGGAATGTATTTTTTGTAAAATTGTAAATAAATTAAATCAGGCCGAAATCGTTTATGAAGACGAAAAAATTTTAGCTTTCAAAGATATTAAACCGCAAGCTCCCACTCATCTCTTAATTATTCCCAAGAAACACATCCCTTCGGTTGATCATGTTGAGACCGAAGACAAAATGTTGATGGGAGAATTAATTTTAGTTGCAAAGATTATTGCCAGAGAAAGAAATTTAAATAGTTACAAACTGCAAATTAATGTCGGTCGTCCGGCCGGTCAGATGGTTGACCATCTCCACTTACATTTATTAGGCGAAGAGGATAAATCCTCTTCTTCACCCCTTGCTGCGGCTCGGGTAAGCAAATAACCATGGCTTTAGAAATTTTAAAACAAGAAAGAGAAACCAGTCAGAGTTTGGTGCGTCGCTTTCAAAAAAGAATTCAGCAAAGCGGGCTTTTATTGCGAGCCAGAAAAATTAGGTTTAGACAGAGAAGAAAATCAGAACAAATGAAAAAAAGAGCGGCTCTCAGAAGAGAAGAGCTGAAAAAAGAATACGAAAAACTTAAAAAATTAGGCAAAATCAGCGAATGGCAGCGCTAAAACAAAAAATCCAACAGGATTTAACCACGGCTCTAAGAGAAAAAAAAGAGCTGGAACTTTCGGTTTTAAGAATGTTAAATGCGGCTATAATAAATAAAGAAAAGGAAAAAAGATATAAAATTAGTAGTCAAAGAGATAAATCTCTTACCGAGCTTCCGAAGGAAGCGAAGGTGAAGAAGAGAGTAAAGCTCTCTTCGCCTTTCCACCCTTCGCTTTGCTCGGGTAAAGTAAAGACAGAATTAGGCGAAGAGGATAAATCCTCTTCTTCACCCTTCGCTAACGCTCGGATAACCGAGGAAGAATTAGAAAAAGAAAGCGGGCTTTTAGAAGATGAAGTATTGGAAATAATCTCTTCGGAAATTAAAAAAAGAAAAGAAGCGGCTTTATTATTTGAAAAGGGTAAAAGAATGGACCTGTCTGAAAAAGAAAGAGCGGAAGCTAAGATTTTAGAGAAATATTTACCGGAACAACTTTCAGAGGAAGAGATTAAAAAATTAGCCAGAGAGATAATTGAAAAAAATGGCGCAAAAAACCTGAAGGATATGGGAAAAGTAATGGCAGAATTAATGCCAAAATTAAAAGGAAAAGCAGATGGCGGTTTGGTTTCAAAAATCATAAGAGAGTTGCTGACTCAATGAGTTTTCAACTCATTTCGATCTTCAATAAATTTTCAATTACCAAGTTTCCATTTATGGAAACGAAGGTGAAGATGAGTGCGAAGAAAAGTTTTTCTTCTTTCGTTTCGTCTTCGACTCAACGAACGAAGTTCTCATCGCCATATTTCGATGATTGAAATTAACAATTTAACATCGGTTCCTGTTGACAAAAATTTTTTAAAGAAAGTTGCTGGAAAAATTATAAAAAAAGAAAAAAGGCTATTAGAATTATCTATAGCTTTAGTTGGGCCGGCTAAAATAAAAAAGCTAAATAAAGAATATAGAAAAAAGAACAAAATTACAGACGTTCTTTCATTTCTATACAATGACGCCGGAGAAATAGTGATTTGCCCAAAGCTAATCAAAAAAAACGCCGGTAAATATAACTCAACCTTCAAATACGAGCTAACCCGGGTCTTAATACACGGTATTTTACATCTTTTGGGCGAGAACCATGAAATCTCTAAGAAAAAAGCAAAAAAAATGGAGCAAAAACAAGAATATTATCTTAATCTGTTTTTAAAATAATGGCTAAAGGCAATGTTATTATTGGTTTAGATATCGGCTCAGGAACAATAAAAGCTTTGGCAGTTTATAAACCGAAGAAAAAAGAAAGGTTGGAAGTTTTAGGATTTGCAGAGGAAATTTCTTCCGGAGTCAGAAAGGGAGTAGTGATAAGCCCGGATGAAGTGTCGGTTATAATCCGTTCAGTTTTTAAAAAAATCAGTGAAAAAATTAATCAAAACCCGAGCCGCAGCGAAGGGTGGAGAAAAACGAATGTTCTTCGAGAAATTAACTCAATTTATGTTAATGTCGGAGGAAGCCACATTTTTTGTACCGGCTCCAGAGGATTGGTTTCTGTCTCTCGTGCTGACCAAAAAATTTCACCGGAAGATGTGGAAAGAGTATTGCAGGCTGCCCGGACATTTCCTCTCCCCTCCAATAGAGAAGTTTTGGAAGTTTTACCCAAAGAATTTATTATAGACGGAGAAAAAGGAATTAAGGAAGTCTTAGGAATGCACGGCGTGAGATTAGAAGCTGAGGTTTTAGTTCTCGGCGGCTTTGCTCCTTATATTAAAAACTTAACCGAAGCAGTTTTGAATTCTGGTTTACAAATTAATGACCTGGTTATTTCTCCCATATCCAGCTCAAGAGCCGTGCTTACTCTAAGAGAAAAGGAATTGGGAGTGGCGCTTTTAGATATTGGAGCGGGGACGACAGGATTTTCGATATTTGAGGAAAGAGACTTAATTCATTTAGCTATTTTACCCATCGGTTCCGGTCATATTACCAACGACATCGCCATTGGTTTAAAGACAGATATTGATATTGCCGAAAGAATAAAGCTGGAATTCGGCACTTCATCTTTTCAGGGGAGCGATAAGAAAGAAAAAATTAAATTGTCAGAAGGAGAAACCTTGGTTTTTTCCCGAAAACAATTATCTAAAATTATTGAAGCGAGAGTTTTAGAAATTTTTAAAGAGGTAAATAAAGAATTGAAAAAAATTTCACATCAGCAGCTCTTGCCTGGCGGAGTAGTTTTGACCGGCGGCGGCGCCAAATTGCCGAAAATTAAAGAGTTTGCAAGAAGAGAGTTCCGCTTGCCTTGCAGATTGGGTCGGCCTCAAGGATTTTCATCAGCTCAAGAAGATCCTAAGTTGGCCACTGTCTGCGGGTTGGTGTTGAGAGGACTTGATTTAGAATCAGAAAAATTAGGTTTTGGCGGCGGTTTTTCCATTCGCGGCAAAGGTATTGGCTCCAGAATAAAAAAAATATTCAAAATTTTCGTTCCTTAACTTTTTAAAGATATGGATATTTTTGAAAAACAACAAACAATTGAGGCGATAAGAACAGTCATCAAGGCGAGGTGGCTTTATGTTTCTGTTGTTGCTTTCCAGGGAGTGATTGCAAAATTATGGTTTCCGCAAGTTCCTTTGCCCAGCGGTTATTTAATGTCTTTTGTTGTGATTGGAACGTTGTTTATTAATTTTTTGTGTTGGTTGGTTATTAAGCAACAGCCAGAAAAAATAAGCAATTTTGGTTTAAGATTTATTAAGTTTTCTCAGGTGCCGTTGGATGTCTTTGGCATTTCGGCAATTATTTACTTTTCTGGTACTGCCAACAAAATGCTGATGATAATGTATCTTGTTCCTATTATGGAAGGTACCATTCTCTTTAAAGTAAGGGGGATTGCTTTATCCACGCTTTTTGTTGTTGTTTTGTACACTGGCTTGGTGGCTTTGGAGTATTACGGATTGATGCCCAAGATATCTCCAGAAGCAGCGAGCCAATCTCCGGGCAAACTTTTAGGGGGAGAGCCAATCTTGACTCAGGGTCAAATAATCGGTTTCAACCTGTATATCATAGCCTCGGCTATTTATGCCGGGTATCTGGCCGGACTGTTCAAAAGAAGAGAAGGAAAATTACAAATCCAAAAGCAAGAATTAGTTGAACAAACTAAGATTCTCACTCTTCAGACCCAAGAACTGAACCAAGCCAAAGATCAAATTCAATCTGCTTTGGTAACATCAGACACAGCCAGAAGAGCCGCCACCCAAGCCAGAAACGAAATGGAAAAAGCCAACACAGAATTGCAGAAAAAGATTGATGAATTAGAAAAGTTCTACAAGATAACAGTTGGCAGGGAGGTGAGGATGGTGGAGTTAAAATCTCAGATAAAAGACCTTAAAGATACTATAAAAAAGCTAGATGAGGAACTGTCTGGCAGATAAAAATTATCGCTGTTTAACCTCTTTAATTTTTTAAAATAGGTGATAAGGCGAAGAGAACTACGTTCTCTTCTTCATCTACCCAAGTCGCAGCGAAGGGTGGAGAAGAACGAATGTTCTTCGACTCGTTTATCAAGTTTTCGCACAGCGGAGTCGAAAGAGAATTTCATTCTCTTTCTCACCTTCGCTTCCTTCGGAAGCTCGGTAAACGAAGATGGAAAAGAGGGTTGCCTCTTTGACCCTACGGAAGCTTGATAAATGAAAAAGTATATTTTTTATGAAAAATGTAACTAAAATCAAAGTAGTGGGCGTAGGCGGTTCGGGTTGCAACGCAATTTCTAGAATGATGAAATGCAAGATTAAAGGAGTGGAATTAATTGCTTTGAATACCGATGCCCAGGACCTTAAAAAAATCAGAGCCCATTTAAAATTACGCATTGGAAAAAAAATAACACAGGGTTTAGGTACAGGGATGAATCCGGAAATTGGAAAACAGGCGGCTTTTGAAAGTAAAGAAGAAATTTCTGAAATTTTAAAAGGCGCTGATATGGTTTTTATTACCGGAGGTTTTGGAGGAGGTACTGGCACGGGTGGTTCTCCGATCGTGGCTGAGATTTCAAAAAATCTTGGCATTCTAACCGTGGCAATTATCACTAGACCTTTTTCTTTTGAAGGCCAATTTAGAAAAAAAATTGCCGAACAGGGTTTGAGAAAACTTAAAGAAAAAGTTGATACCTTGGTCAGTATTCAAAATGATAAACTGTTAGAAGTTTTAGATCCGAAAACGACCGTGATTAATGCTTTTTGGGCCTGTGATGATATTTTGCGTCAGGCAGTTCAAGGAATTTCTGATTTGATTTTACTCCCAGGCATAATTAATATTGATTTTGCTGACGTCAAAGCGATTATGAAAGATTCGGGCTCAGCCTTGTTTGGTATTGGCAAAGCCAAAGGTGAAAACAGGGCCCAAGAAGCTGCAAGACAAGCTTTAAATTCGCCTTTGCTTGAAATATCTTGTCGCGGAGCCAAAGGAGTTTTGTTTAACATTTCCGGCAATAAAGATATTGCGCTTTCAGAAATTGATGAGACGGCTAAGATAATCACTCAAGAAATTAATCCCGAGGCCAAAGTTATTTTTGGCGCCGTGCAAGATGAGAAATTAAAAAAAGGCGAAATAAAAGTAACGCTAATTGCCACCGGCTTCTAAGGGAGTTTAAGGGTGTGCCCTGTAGTAGATTTCCGACAAGATTTTTCTAAAAGAAAAATCTAATATCGCGAAGCGAGTCGGAAATTCACTACAGGGTGTGGATAACTCGCAATTTTAACAGGGTTTGACAAGATTTGACCCTGTTTTTTATTGAGCTAAAATGAAATAATCTTTTCATATTTCCTAAAAGGAAATTTTTTATTGCTATGCCCCGTAGTGAAATTTTGACTTGCCTATGGGAAAAAAAGAGTTCAGCTCCTGTCAAATTTCTACTACGGGACGGGCAGCAAAATAAAATTAATTTTTACTACCGGGTATGGTTCAAAACAAAATCACAAAAGTCAAAAAAAGGGATGGTTCAATAGTTGATTTTGATGAAACAAGAATTACAGATGCTATTTTTAAAGCGATTACTGCAACCGGTCAGGGGGACGGCAAAAAATCCAAAAAGCTCTCCAGTAAAATTATTCAGATATTAAATCGCCGGTTTAAAAAAGATGAAATTCCTCAGGTAGAGCAAATTCAAGACATAGTTGAGGAAGTTTTAATTTTAGAAGGTTTGGTTGATACCGCCAAGGCTTATATTTTGTATAGAGAGCAAAGAAGAAGAATCAGAGAAGCGGTAGCGATGGTTGACGAATCAACCGAGGGAGTTGATAAATATCTCCAGGAGTTAGATTGGCAAGTCCATGAAAATGCCAATATGGCTTATTCTTTGCAGGGACTTAACCAATATACAATTTCTGCCATTACCAAAAAATACTGGTTGAATAGAATCTATCCAAAAGAAATCAGAGAAGCGGCGGCAAACGAAGATTTTCATATTCATAATTTAGAAACCTTGGCACCGTATACTTTTTTTGGCAGAGAAGTGGTAATTGCGAAATTAAACAGGAATATTAAATTGATTTCATTGAAAGATCTTTACGAAGAAATTTTTCAGCAAGAAAAATTATTAAATAAAGACGACGGGGCTTTTGCAAAATATCCGGAAGACCTCTTTGTTTTAGACAAAGGAGGTTGGGTAAAAGTTTCAAGAATGGTTAAAAAAGATAAGGAAAGAAATATGAGATATATTAAATCAGAACAGGGAAGAAGCGTAATCGTGACAGATAACCACCCTTTCATAATAAAAAAAGATGGAAAAGAAAACGAAATTGAAGCTAAAGAAGTAAAAGAAAAAGAAGATTTAGTTTTTTCTGCTTATATTCCTTCTTTATTGAGCGCAGAAAATTTATTCTCAAAAAAATATATTTACGTTGCGGAGGAATTAATTGAAAAAAGACATACAAATTTCTTTTTAGAAGGATTTGAATGGCAAGATTTTGTTAAAAATTGGGGCGGATCTTTACGGTCGCAGGGAACTTTAAGCGTTTCTAACGGCGCGAATAGTGTAAATAATGAGTTAAAATTGACTGAAGATATTGGCTATTTAGTTGGCATTTTTATTACTGAAGGCAATTACAACAGTTGGAGATTGGAAATTACAAACAGCGACGAAGAAATTATCAAAAAAATTCAAAGGATTTGCGCTTCCATAGGAGTTAGAGCGTATGTCAATAACCGCGAAAATACAAAAAGAATTTCTTTAAATTGCAGCACCTTAAAGCTTCTTTTTGAAAAAGTTTTTCAAATAAAAGACTTAAACCGGAATAAAAATTTGCCCTTCGATATTCTGACTTATAATACTGATTTTATAAAAGGAGTTATCGCGGGTATTATTGACGGCGACGGCTGTGTAGATCCGGAAAATAAAGCGCATAGCAATTCCCAAGTTTTGATTAGAGTTTCTTCCCGTACGATGATGGAACAATTATCAATTCTTCTTCAATTCTTCGGAATTATTGCAAGAGATAGAGTTAGCGTTGAGGATATAGGGAAGAAAAATATCTTTAACGGGAAAGAAATTACCCAAAATTATCCTATTTATGGCATTGTTTTTTCTAAAAAAGAAGGAGTTGATTTTCCATCGTTCAAATATAAAAAAGCTGTTGCCGCCAAGAAGCATTGGAGAGTTGAAAATTATGGATGGAGCAAGGTTCTTAATAACAAATTTACAACTATTGCCGACGACGTAATTTTTGATATTACAACCAATTCCGGCACTTTCTTTTGCAATGGGCTTTTAGTTCATAACTGTATGGGCTGGGACCTTTACGATTTATTATTACGCGGTTTTGGTGGGGTTGCTTCCAAGATAGAATCTCGGCCGGCCAAACATTTTAGAACAGCGATGGGCCAGTTGGTTAATTTCCTTTTCACGTTGCAAGGAGAGTCAGCCGGAGCTAATGCTGTTTCCAATTTTGATACCTTGCTCGCTCCTTTTATTAGATACGACAATCTTAATTATTCTCAGGTTAAACAAGCGATGCAGGAGTTTCTTTACAATTGCATGGTGCCGACTCGGGTCGGCTTCCAAACTCCATTTTTGAATGTTTCTTTAGACATCAAAATCCCTGAATTTTACAAAAAACAGCCGGTGATTATCGGCGGGAAACCTCAAAAAGAAACCTATGGAGAGTTTCAGGAAGAAGTTAATGTTTTCAACCGTGCTTTTTATGAATGCATGATGGAAGGTGATGCCAAAAACCGGCCGTTTACTTTTCCCATCCCGACGGTTTCCATCACCAAAGATTTTGACTGGGATGATCCTAATTTAAATCCTTTGTGGGAGGCGACAGCGAAATACGGGGTGAATTACTTTTCAAACTTTATTCATGGCGACTTGGAACCTGAGGATTTTCGCTCGATGTGTTGCAGACTCAGATTATCAAATAAAGAGCTTTATAAAAGAGGAGGGGGATTATTTGGGTCAGCCCCCCTTACGGGTTCGATTGGCGTTGTTACCATTAACATGCCAAGAATTGGCTATCTTTCTAAAACCAAAAAGGAGTTCTTTGACAGATTGTCGCATTTGATGGATTTGGCAAAGGAGAGTTTGGAAATAAAAAGGAAGGCCTTGGAAGATTTTATGGAAAAAGGCCTTTATCCGTATTCAAAGTATTATTTAGCCTCGGTAAAACAATTAAGAAATGCCTATTTTGGTAATCACTTTTCAACCATCGGACTTATGGGAATGAATGAAGCTATTTTGAATTTCCTTGGAGAGAATATTGGCTCAAAAAGAGGCAGAAAGTTCGCCATAGAAGTTTTAGAATTTATGAGAGAAAGATTGATAAAATACCAAGAAGAAACCGGTAATTTGTACAATCTTGAGGCAACGCCGGGCGAAGGGACATCCTTCCGTCAGGCAAGAACCGACAAAGAGAAATATCCAGACATTAAAACCGCCGGGACAAAGACCGTGCCTTATTACACCAATTCCACTCAGCTTCCGGTGAATTATACCGACGATATCTTTGAAGCCCTGAAACTCCAAGACGATTTACAGAGGTTATATACGGGCGGAACCGTCGTCCACCTCTTTTTAGGGGAGAGAGTTTCCGATGCCCAGATGGCTAAAAACTTGGTCAGAAAAGTTTTTGAAAATTTCAAATTGCCTTACGTTACCTTAACCCCCACTTTTTCCATTTGCCCTAGTCACGGCTATTTGGATGGAGAACATTTTGAGTGTCCCAAATGCATCATAAAACAGCCCTGCGAAGTTTACTCAAGGGTGGTTGGTTATTTAAGGCCGGTCCAGCAGTGGAATTTTGGCAAAAAACAGGAGTTCAAAGACAGAAAGGAATTTAAACTTCCTAAGGTTGAATCACCAAGATGATAAAAATCGGTGGGCTCCAAAAATTTACCCTTATTGATTATCCTGGCCGCATTGCGGCCACTGTTTTTCTCTGCGGTTGTAATTTTAGATGTCCTTGGTGTTATTCTTCAGAACTTGTTTTGCCGGAAAAAATAAAAAAACAGCCCAAGATTTCAGAAAAAGATTTTTTCAAATTTTTAAAAGAGAGAAAAGGATTATTAGAAAAAGTGACGATTTGTGGAGGCGAACCTTGTCTTAATAAAAATCTGCCTCAATTTTGTAAAAAAATTAAAAAATTAGGATACGGAATTAAATTAGACACCAATGGCTCAAATCCTAAAATGCTAAAGGATTTAATCGATAAAAAATTAATTGATTATGTGGCTATGGACATTAAGGCTCCCAAAGAAAAATACAATAAAGTAACGGGAGCAAAAGTTAATATTGAAAAAATTCAAAAAAGCATTGATATTTTAAAGCAAGGAAATGTTGATTATGAGTTTCGCAGCACTGTCGTTCCTTCGGTCCACAGCAAAGAAGATATTCTGGAGATGGCAAAGTGGATTAGCGGAGCTAAAAAATATTATTTACAAAACTTTAGACCCGAAAAAACCATTGACCCAAAATTTGAAAAAATAAAACCCTATCCCCAGGAATTTTTATTGGAAATTCAAAAAGCCATCGCTCCTTTTTTTGAAATTTGCCAAGTAAGGTAAAATAGGATAATGACCGCGTCTAAAATTTTTCTGTATTTTTGCCTTTCTTTTGTTTTAGGCATATTTTTGAGCTCATTTTTTAATTTTTCTCTGCCAGTTTTGCTGGCGGTTTTAATTTTGGGAATAATTTTAATTTCAGTTCTGTGGAAGTATAAAACATCGGTCGTGATAGGCTTCTGTATTTTATTTTTGGTTTTGGGAATTTGGCGGAACATGGCAGTAGAATCACGAATTCTGAATTCCGAATTGCGAAACCTTAACGATTTAGAAGAAAAAATTACTTTAGCGGGAATAGTTTCAGCAGAGCCGGATTTGAGAGAGAAAAGTCAAAAATTAACAATCAAAACAGAAAAAATCTACTACGAGACCCGGCCTCGTAGTATTAATGGAAAGGTTTTGGTAACTACGGCTAGGTATCCAGAATACAAGTACGGAGATAAATTAAAAATTACAGGGCTACTGGAAGCGCCGCCGGTTTTTGAAGAGTTTAATTATAAAGATTATCTTAAAAAAGACGGGATTTATTCGGTGATAAGTTTTCCCGAAATAAAAATATTGGGACAAAATTTTGGCAATCCGATAATGAAACCTCTTTTTTCTTTCAAAAATAAATTTAAAGAAATCGCCCGGCAATTTATCTCACCGCCTCAAGAAGGAATTTTGGAAGCTTTAATTTTTGGCGATGAGGAAAACATTTCCGACGACTGGAAAAACAAATTAAATTTCACCGGCACCAGACACATTGCTGCCGTTTCAGGGATGAACATTACAATCATATCTTTTTTAATTTTAAATTTCCTCTTGATGCTTGGTTTTTGGCGACAGCAGGCATTTTATTCCACTATTTTTTTATTGATTCTATACATTTTAATGATTGGCGCTCCGGCATCGGCAGTCAGAGCAGGAATTATGGCCGGTCTTTTACTCTTGGCTCAGCATTTAGGCAGAATGTCGCAGGCCTCAAGGGCAGTGGTTTTCGCCGCCACTTTTATGTTATTTTTAAACCCTTTACTTTTAAGGTTAGATATCGGTTTTCAACTTTCTTTTTTGGCGATTTTGGGAATGATTTATCTCCAACCATTTTTTTCTGATATTTTTAAAAAAATTCCCAATCCCAAATTTTTTCCGATAAAAACCACTCTTTCAGCCACCATATCTGCCCAAATTTTCACTCTGCCAATTTTAGTTTATAATTTCGGTTATATCCCGTTGGTATCGCCAATCACCAATATTTTGATTGTTCCATTTTTAGCCCCAATTACCATTTTAATTTTTATTTTTGCTATATCGGGAATGATTTTCTCTGGTTTTGGGTGGATTTTATCCTGGCCTACCTGGCTCGTTTTAAGTTATCTTGTGGGCATAATTGATTGGTTTTCAAAAATCCCTTTTGCCTCTTTAAATTTAAACAATGTTCATTGGGCTTGGTTAATAATTTCTTATGCTCCTTTAGGCTTTTTAGTTTGGCGAATACAGGAAAAACAGAAATTAAAATTTTTGAACTATTAGTGATAGAATAAAAATATGGAGCAAAAAGCGTGGATAATATCGGTCAATATGGGTTACGGGCATCAGAGAACCGCTTTTCCTTTGCGAGATTTGTGTGAAGGGAAAATTATTAATGCCAATGATTATGAAGGGATTCCGGGAAGAGACAAAACAATCTGGGAGGGAACGAGAAAGTTTTATGAATTTATCTCCCGTTTTTCAAGAATTCCTCTGATTGGCAGAACCGTCTTTTCAATTTATGATCAATTTCAAAAAATTTTAACTTTTTATCCTAAAAGAGATTTATCAAAACCAAATATTCAATTAAAACAAATTTTTTCTTTAATAAGGGGTGGGTGGGGTAAAGACCTTATTGAAAAACTAAAGATTAAAAACCGAGTTTCCATTTATGGAAACGAGGGGGAAGATGAGAACGAAGTTCTCATTGCCCATGAAAAACTAAAAAATAGTTTACCGATAATCTCTACCTTTTTCCTCCCTGCATTTATGGCTGAGTTTTTCGATTACCCGGGTGAAATTTTTTGCATGGTTTGCGATGCCGATATCTCCCGAGCATGGGTACCATTTAACCCAAAAGAAAGCAGAATTAAATATTTCGCCCCGACCGAACGGGTAGCGGAAAGGTTGAAACTTTATGGAGTAAAAGATGAAAATATCTTTTTTACCGGTTATCCTTTGCCTTCAGAAAATATCGGAACTGAAAATTTAGAAATCTTAAAAGACGATTTGAAGCACCGGCTTTTTAATTTAGATCCAAAAAGAAAATATTTTGAAAAATACAAAATTTTAATTGAGACTCATTTGGGCAAATTGCCAGAAAAAACAGACCATCCTTTAACCGTCTTATTTTCCATCGGGGGAGCGGGCATCCAGAAAGAAATTGCTCTAAAGATTATTAAAAATCTATTCGATGAAATTAAAAGTGGTCATCTCAGAATAATTTTGTCAGCCGGGATCAAAGAAAAAGTCAAAAATTATTTTGAAGAAAAAATAAAAAATTCGGCCATTAAAAATTGTTTAGGTAAAAATATTGAAATACTTTATTGCGAAAAAATTGAGGATTATTTCAAAGAATTCAACCAGAAATTAAGAAAAACCGATATTTTGTGGACAAAACCATCAGAGCTCTCATTTTATTCAGCCTTAGGAATTCCAATAATTATTGCTCCGCCAGTCGGCTCTCAAGAAGAATTTAACATGAGATGGCTTTTGAAATCAGGTTTTGGCATCTCTCAAGAAAATCCCAATTATGCCAACCAGTGGCTTTTTGACTGGTTAGAGCAAGGTTATTTGGCGGAAGCTAGCATGCAAGGCTTTATTGAGGGAGAAAAATTGGGAACTTTTAAGATATCGCAGATAATTCAAGAATTTAAACGCGAATAATCACGAATTTTATGTCTTGGCTTATAATAACTGTTTTAGCTTATTTTTTCCTAGCAGCTGCTTCTTTATTTGACCGTTATTTTTTGGCAGGACCAATACCTAACCCTAAGGTTTACACTTTTAATATCGCTGTTTTAGGGTTTTTCGTTTGCTTATTTATAATCCCGTTTGGGATAAACCTGCCGATAATAAGTCTTTTAATATTAGGCTTGGGCACGGGATTAGTTAGAGTTTTGGCGATTTTATTTTTGGCAAAAAGTATCGCCAAAGGTGAAATTTCTCGAGTTGTGCCAGCTATCGGAGGACTTTTGCCAATTTTTACTTTTTTACTTTTTTACTTTTTTCAGCCAAAATCCCAAGGCGAGATTTTTGATTTCTCTCAAATTGCGGCATTTATTTTACTCATTTTGGGTTCTGTCTTATTTTCTCTTAAAAAAAATTACGCTGATTTTTTTAACTTTAAAAATTTAAAGTATATAATTATAGCTTCTTTTCTTTGGGCTCTTACTTTCTTTTTCTCCAAAACCGTTTTTTTAAAGACTAATTTTTTGAGCGGCATTTTTCTAATTTTGTTTGGTGGGGGGTTAGGAGCGATTGGTTTTCTACTTTTTCCACAATCTAGAAAAGATATTTTCTGTCAAAAAGTTACCCATAAAATACCTCTACTTTTTCTTTTTGGTCAGACTTTAGCAGGATTAGGAGTTGCTTTTCAGTACTACGCTGTTTTTATAGCTAAAAGCAGTCAGGTCCCTTTAATTAATGCCTTGGAAGGAACGAGATATGTTTTTTTGTTGTTTTTTGTGTTCTTGTTGTCATTGTGGAAACCCTATCTTTTGAAAGAAGAAATGAAAGGAGCTGTTCTCTTTCAAAAAATCCTGGCTATTTTGTTAATCGGCGCGGGCCTGGCTTTAGTTGCTTTGTAAAATGTTAAAGAAAATTTTAAAAAAAGTTTTACTGGCATTTTTAGTTGTCTTTTTGCTTCTGTTAGGCTACTTTTTTGTGGGTGTAACTAAGCCTGCCAAAGAAATTACCTGGGGAGTGAATTTTTCCCAAAAACACGCCGAACTTTTAGGGCTGAACTGGAAAGAAACCTATTTGGCGTTGCTTGACAATTTGGGAGTAAAAAACTTGAAAGTGGCGGCCCAGTGGGATTTAATTGAGCAAGAAAAAGACAAATATAATTTTGAGGACCTGGATTGGCAAGTTCAAAAAGCCGAACAAACCGGAGCAAAAATCCTTTTGGTTATCGGTATAAAAACCGGCCGCTGGCCGGAATGTCATATTCCTGACTGGGCTAAGAATTTTTCCAAAGAAGAACAGCAAAAAGAAATTTTAGAAATAATTGAAGAGATTGTTTCACGCTATCGATTTACGAAATCGATAGATATGTGGCAGGTGGAAAATGAGTCGTTTTTTCCTTTTGGCGAGTGTCCTTGGACGGATAAGGAATTTTTGAAAAGAGAAATTGCTCTGGTAAAATCATTAGATTTACAGAAGAGACCCGTCTTGATATCAGACAGCGGCGAAGGTTCTTTTTGGATTCAATCCGCCCGACTGGGAGATATTGTAGGGACAACGATGTATAAAAAAGTTTGGTTCCATCAATTAAAAACTTACATTACCTACCAT
>Ga0210018_1000688_pt1 | contig 17479 bp, 20 predicted proteins | sample CryGeyCG2014_010_2_FD_183967 | JGI IMG/M metagenome (GOLD analysis project Ga0210018, IMG submission 183967) | Groundwater microbial communities from aquifer - Crystal Geyser CG09_land_8/20/14_0.10 (SPAdes) (version 2) | ecosystem: Environmental > Aquatic > Deep subsurface > Groundwater | place...
AGCAGTCATAGCCAGAAAACACCGAAGAACATCAGTATCTTTTGGCTACGACTGCCTTTTTGCAAGTATCTTTATATTTAAAAGAGCAAGTAGTATTATACCAATATAATACACCAATATATCAAATCTGTCAAGGGTTTAGGATTTTGGCGTTTTTTTATCCCTTTTAAAAATTTTCGCCGTCCCGTTTCTTCGGACATTTTTTGCGGTCTTTGGCTGTCCTGCGAAGCAGGACTCTCGCTGGCTCGCCGCCTGCGGCGGCGGGCTAAAAGTCAGCATCGGGATTTTCTTGAAAATAAGTTCGGATTTTGATTAAAACAGACCGCCAATTTACAATTTCAGCTTTTTTGAGGGTCGTTGCCTCGCCCCGCCAGAGGCGGGGCAAGGCAGAAATCGCCCAAAATCCGAATTCTGAAAATTGGCGGAGGCGGGAGGATTCGAACCTCCGGTACCCTTTCGAGTACAACATCTTAGCAGGATGCTGCATTAAGCCGCTCTGCCACGCCTCCATTTACGCCAATATTCTACATAAAAATCAGCGGTTTGTAAAATAAAACCCCCTTGACACGTCAAGGGGGAGAGGTGAGGGGGAGTTTGTTAAAAAATTCCTGCCAGGCTTTTTTCAAGCCCGTTAATAATTGCTGGCAGTGCTTCTTCAAATGTCAAATTGACTTTATTGGCACTTGAAGCGACTCGGGTTCTGTAAATTTTCCAGTTACCCGCTTTATTCTCGGAGATTTGAACGTCAGTGATAATTCCATAGGTAACATTCTTCACAAGGGAGCCGGCGATAAGTTCGGTTGCCCCGCCGATAAGTCCTCCAATTACTCCTCCAGTAAACGGTTTATCGGATTCAATTCCGATTGCGGCGCCGGCAAGACCCCCAGTCATAGCTCCACCCCAACCAGCGTAGATTGACTGGTTTAGAGCGGATGGGCTACACATACCAACCGAAAGAATATTGACCTGAAGTCGATAGGGTACTTTTGAGGGATTGCTGTTAATTTGATAACCGCGTTGAGCTATAAGGCCCTGAAGATTGGAGAGTTCTATGGATTTGTCAGAGGTGTTTTTCACCTCAATCCAAATGCTCTTTTTTTCCGGAGATACTGGTTCAAGGAAAACCGTTTCAGACATTTGCGTCTGAACAACTAGGTCTTTATGCTCCAGCGCAATCTGCGCCGCCGCGCAGCCGCCAACCATTAAAGCCACAATTGCAAGAATAAACAATCTTAATCTTTGCACTTTCATTCTTTCCTCCTTTTTTATATATTTGATATTAAAAGAACCAGCTAAACCCCCTTAACCTAAGAGAAATTTAGCATAATTTAAGTATTTTGTCAATAAGTGCCCATATTTACAGGACTTTACAAACTTGAAAAAATATGCTATATTAAGAATTAAGAATTAGATCTTTAAATCCAAAAATAAAGAGGAGGCGATTTATGGTTGATATATTTATTGAGGAAGTTTCGACCGACCGGCGGCGGGTTTCTCTTCGGGCACTGAATGTTAGATTTGTTTTTACTCGAAGAGACGGTTTTATTCGGCTTGTTTCAAAGAGTAAGCCCGAAGCCCAAGTCTATGATCCAGCTGCCTGCTGGGTTCCGAAAGGCGTTTTCTTGGCCGTCTGCCGAAAGGCAGGGGCTATTCTAACCCGCTAAACCTACTCTTTCCCGAGACCCCGTTTGTGGGACCTCTTTTTTATTTGAATGTGGATTTTTGGGCTGTTTTTTGGTATAATAAAACATATATGCATTTAGAAATTTTAGACCCAAAAAGGAAAAAACTTTTATCAAAACTTGATTTTTTAAATAAGCAAGGTTTTTATATGGCCGGCGGCACCGCTTTGGCATTACAAATTGGTCATCGAACTTCTCTTGATTTTGATTTTTACACCGAAAATAAATTTGTTTCCGAAAAAATTCATCAGGAATTAAGAAAAAGATTCAATGAGGTTGTTCTTTTGCAGAAATCTGAGGAGACCTTAATTGTTAAAGTCGACAATGTAGCAATAAGTTTTTTTTGTTATCCTTATCCATTGATACATCCAGAAATTAGATGCAAAGAAATTTATCTCGCCTCCAAAGAAGATATTGCGGCGATGAAAATTATCGCGATTTCTGACCGTGGGGCAAAAAGAGATTTTATTGATGTATATTTTTTATTGAAAGAGTTTTCTCTTAAGGAGATTTTCGACTTTGTGAAGAAAAAATATCCAGAATTTAATATTTATGTAGGTCTGCGCGGACTAGCTTATTTTGCGGACGCAGAAAAGAAACAACAAAGAAAACTTTATTTGTTTAGATCAGTTTCCTGGGTTGAAATCAAAAAATTTTTAATTAAGGAAGTCAGAAAATTTCAAAAAAATGCTTAAAAATAAAAAAATTCCTCAAAAAATGCGGTGGTTATTTTGGTCGTATGATATAAAAACTCTAGATTTTGATCGTGACAAGGATTATATTATTTCTCAAGTTTTAAACTACGGCACGTGGGATGATGTTAGATGGCTTAAAAAGACATATTCGGATGACGAAATTAAGAAAGTTATAAAAAATCCATCTCGTGGAATTTGGTTTGAAAAAGTTTTAAATTATTGGTGCGTGATATTTAACATCCGACTCAAAAAAGATCTTTTTCAAAAGGCAATTTTTAGGGTGAACGTTTAATTGCAAGGCGGGGGCTATTCTAACCCGCTAAACCTACTCTTTTCTGGGGCCCCGCGTGTCCGCGGGGCCTCTTTTTATTTTTAATATAAAGGTGATATAATTTATTTATGCGGAAAATTTATTTAGATTACGCGGCAACTACCTATATTGACCCTATAGTTTTGGATAAGATGTTGCCGTTTTTAAAAGGGAATTTTGGGAATCCTTCTTCTTTATATTCAATTGGGAGACAAGCAAAGATGGGGATTGAATATGCTAGAGTCAGTGTCGCTAAGATATTAGGAGCTAGTTCTCAAGAAATTATTTTTACCGGTTCAGGCACCGAGTCCGACAATCTGGCAATTTTCGGCGTCGCAAAATTTTATCAAAATAAAGGAAAACACATTATTGTTTCCAAAATAGAGCATAAAGCGGTATTGGAAGCGGCTAAAAAATTAGAAAAAGAAGGCTTTGAAATTATTTATTTAGACGTTGATTCAAAAGGGTTGGTTAATCTTTTAGAACTTAAAAAATCTTTAAGGTCGGATACAATTTTAGTTTCCGTAATGTACGCCAATAATGAAATCGGAACTATTCAACCGATAGCTAAAATCTCTGAAATTATCAGAGAGTTTAGAAAAGAAAATTTGCTTCCGTTGTTTCATACCGATGCTTGCCAAGCCGCCGGAGCTTTGACTTTAAATGTTAAAAAATTAGGCGTTGATTTATTGACTATTAATGGTTCAAAAATTTACGGTCCAAAAGGAGTTGGTTGTTTGTATAAAGCTAAAGATATCAAATTAGATCCGATAATTGTTGGCGGCGGTCAGGAGAATAATCTTCGGGCCGGAACGGAAAATGTCGCTTTAATTGCGGGTTTTGGCGAGGCTTTGAAATTGGCGGAAAAATTAAGATTAAGAGAAAGCCGGCGGCTAAAAAAACTGAGGGATTATTTGATAAAAAGAATTTTGAAGATTATTCCTCATTCTCAGCTTAACGGCCATCCCGAAAAAAGGCTGTCAAATAATATTAATATTTCTATTGCCAGTATTGAGGGTGAAGCGTTAGTTTTAATGCTAGATAAATACGGCGTTTTCGCTTCAACTGGCTCCGCTTGCGCTTCCCATGATCTAAATCCTTCTCATGTGCTTTTGGCCATGGGCCTCGCGCCGGAACTTGCTCATGGAAGCTTAAGATTGACTTTAGGCAGAAAAACGACAAAGATGGATCTTGATTATGTAATGAAAATTTTACCGGAAATAATTTATAAATTAAGGAAAATTTCTTCGATATCTTCAAATTATAAAAAATAATGAAGTATAAAGAAGTAAAAAAGTTAAAAGGGGATGTTATTTATTTCGGCGATAAATGTAAGGAAAAATCGTGGGTTTACAGTGGAATAGTAAAAGACCACTTTTTTCACCCAAAAAACGTGCTTTTAGATGATACATATTATAAAGCCGACGGTATTGGCGTTGCCGGAAGTCCGGCTTGCGGCGATATGATGATGGTGTGGGTAAAAGTTGATTCTAAAACGCAAAAAATCGAAGAATGTAAATGGCGCACTTTTGGTTGCGCGTCGGCCATAGCTTCAACATCAATGATGTCCGTTATGGTTACGGAAAACGGCGGCATGGACATAAAAAAAGCCATGAATTTAAAGCCGCAGCAGATTCTTGAACGGCTTGGCGGATTACCCGATAGAAAATTTCATTGTTCCGTTTTAGGGTATCTCGCTTTAAGAGAAGCAATCGACGATTATATTCAAAAAAATGAGAAAAAAATCAAATCTTCTAAAAAATAGTTTTTTTATTTTAAAAGAAAGAATTAACGAGACCGACGATATAATAACTCTTAAATTTTCCCCGATTAAAGGTAAAATATTTTCTTTTATACCCGGTCAATTTGTTGATGTTTATTTTTTGGACGATCGTTGCGGCGGGCAAGGTAAACCCTATTCTATTTCTAGTATTCCGAGCGATCATTTTTTAAATATAACCGTTAAAAAAATCGGCAGATTTTCAGGTGTTTTACATAATTTAAAAATTGGAGAAAAAGTAAAAATCAGTTCTCCTCAAGGGCATTTTTATCTTGAAGATGAAATGAAAGATGTTATTTTTTTGGCAGGCGGTATTGGCATCACGCCTTTTTATAGTATCATCAGCGCTTATTTTAAACAGGAAATTAACGATAGAAATTTCACTTTATTTTATAGCAATAAAACTGCGAAAGACGCTGTTTTTTTAAAAGAATTAAACAAATTAATGAAAATGTGGAAGAGATTTAAAATCATTAATATTTTTACTCGGGAAAAAAAGAAAAACTATTTTGATAAAAACAAAGAATTTCAGTCGCTTAACATTAAAATTTTGAAAAAATACTTGAAAAGTTTAGGCAACAAGCATTATTTCATTTGTGGATCAATAGGGTTCGTTAATGATTTGTGGAAATGTTTAAAAAACAATAAAGTTAAAGAAGAGAATATCAGAGTAGAATCTTTTTATTAAGATTTTACTGCCGGATTTTAATAATTCTAACGGGACAAATATCAACGGCTTTCTTGGCACAATTGGTATTTTTGTCTTTTATGGCAATTTCAAAATCATTTTTTATTTTTTTAGAATTTTTAAGATTAGCCAAACCGTCTTTCTTGTCTATTTCAAAAAATTTGGGGCAAGCAATGGCGCAAGCGCCGCATCCGATACATTTTTTTCTTTGGTGGATTATTTTAACCATTTGGTTTATTATAATTATAATAAATTATATAATCTAAAACCATGAAATTGAATAAAATTATAAATCATAGTATAAATTTAGAAAATAACGAGATAATTTTTTCGTTAAATACTAAAATTTATCCTCAAGAGATAATTTATAAAACTTGTTATACTTTTATTGACAGAATGTATGTTTATCTAGACAGCTTAAAGAAAAATGAGATAATAGTTTCGCTTAAGAGTAAAGAAAAATTAACAAAGAAACAACCGGAAAGTTTAAAAGATGAGTTTTTAAACGAGCTTTTAAATATTTTAATCAGAGAGGCTGTTTCAAAAAAAAATCAGAAATTTTTGGAATATATTATCGGAGGGGCGATTACCGCTTCGCTTGAAAAGCCGGAAATGAAAAAAGAAAATAAAAAAGAGGGGATGGATAAAGTTGAGAAAGAAATAGAATTTCTTAAAAAAGAATTGGGGAAGATTGAATGTTCGGAAGATTATAAAAAAGATCCTTTAAATATTAAAAAGATTTTTAAGGATTATGAAAAAAGAAAATAAACAGTTTTTAAAATTTCATAATAAATTATATTCTTTGGAAAGTCTTAAAAAGGCGATTAAAGCTTATGAAAAAATTGCCAAATTTAAGCTTATAAAAGAGAAAAAATATGCTGTGGTGGAAATAAAAGTTTTGAGCTTTAATCAAAACGAAAATATTGGCGATGAATTTAAGAATTACGCGTTATTTTTGAACATTCAATCTTTATGATTTCGGCTAAAATAAATTCTAAAAGACTGGGCGATTTTCGATTTAAAAAAATCGGAAAAGATTATTTAATAACTAATGATGTCGGTAATTGGCAGTATTTAAGCGCTGAAAATTTTAAGCGCTTTTTAAACGCAAAAATAAGTCAAAAAGAAAAAATTTATCAAGAATTGTCGGGAAAAGGATTTATTGATATAAATAAGAAAAAACTTGCTGAATTAGCCGGTCAATATTTAACTCTTAATTATTCTTCGTTTAAGGGTCCGACGCTTTTTATTATTGTTTTAACTTTGAGATGCAACCATCGTTGTTTGTACTGCCAAGTAACGCCGGAAAGTCCGATGGCAAAGGGTTTTGACATGAATGAAGCTACGGCAAAAAAAGCGGTGGATTTAATTTTCCGAGCACCATCGCGGTTTATCAGTATTGAATTTCAGGGCGGCGAGCCAGTTATAAATTGGCCGGTATTGAAGTACATTGTGAAATACGCTAAAGAGGTAAATAAAGAAAAAAACAAAAATCTCAAAATTAGCTTGGTTTCCAATCTTACTCTTTTAGACGAAAAAAAGTTAAATTTTCTTTTAAAAGAAGACGTAAGTATTAGCTGTTCTTTCGATGGCCCGGCAAAAGTTCATAATAAAAATCGAATATTTTTAGAAGGCGGAAACAGCTATGAAATAGTTTCAAAACAAATTAAAAAGATCCAAAAAACAATAAAAATAAAAAAGAAGAAATCCAAAAGGAAATTTGTTGATTCTCTTAATGCTATTTTAACGGTTTCCAGATTTTCTCTGCCTTACTATAAAGAAATTGTTGATGAATATATTAAAACGGGTTTTGATAATATTTTTATTCGTCCTTTAAGCCCTTTTGGCTTACAGCGTCAGACTTTAAATATAATAGGTTATCGAGCAGAAGAATTTATTGATTTCTATAAAAAATCAATGGATTATATTCTGAAATTAAATTTAGAAGGAAAATTATTCGTAGAAAGAAATGCTTATTATGCCTTAAAGAAAATTCTTAAAAACGAAGATGCCAATTATCTTGAAATGCGGTCGCCATGTGGAGCCGGAATCGGTCAGATGGCTTTTAATTATGATGGCGGGATATTTACTTGCGATGAAGGAAGAATGGCTGAAAGAATGGGATATGAAAATTTTAAATTAGGCGATGTTTATAACAATAATTTCAATCAATTAATTGACAATGAAATTACCAAAACAATGTGTTTGGCTTCCTGCCTTGATAATCAATTTAGTTGTTTAAATTGCGCGTATAAGCCTTATTGCGGGGTTTGTCCGGTGGCGAATTTTATAGAATACGGAACAATTTTCCCGCAAATTTCCAATACTGATAAATGCAAAATTAATAAAGCGATGTTTTACTATCTTTTCTCAAAAATTAGAAATAAAAAATATAGAAATATTTTTGAGAATTGGTTAGAAAAATTACCCTATCTTAATGAAAAAGACTATTCTAAAAAATAATGCCGAAATAGTTAACGACACACCTTACGCTTTAAATTTGTTTTTTACCGGAAAATGCAATCTTAATTGCCATTACTGTTTTGTCAAAAAAGAAGGAATAGAAAATTCTACTTTAGATGAAAAATCATTAAAAAAAAGTGTTGATATTTTATTTAGTTACCCGGGTAAAAAGAAAACCATTAGTTTTAACGGCGGAGAGCCGACCTTAGAATTCCCATTAGTTAAGAAAATTTATGAATATGCCAGAAAAGAAGCCGAAAAAAGAGGGATAATTTTGGATGTAGCAGTAATGACTAATGGAACCCTTCTTAATCAGGAAATGATTGATTATTTTATAAAGAATAAAACGATTGTCAAGATAAGCATTGATGGCGATAAAATTACTCACGATCAGAATAGACCATTTAAAATAAATCCGCGATTGTCAAGTTTTGATACGATTATAGAAAATATTAACAGGATAAATTCTGGCAATTTAAGATTAGCGGCTTCAATGGTTTTTACTCCTCGAAATATAAGCCGATTTTTAGAAAATATAAAATTTTTAAATAGTAAAAAATTCTATTATATTGAATTTTACCCGGATTTATACGCCCGTTGGAAAAAAAATGATTTAGAGAAAGTTAAAAAAGTTTTTAAAAAATTTGAAATTTATTATATAAAGCTTTTTAAAACTAATAAAAAAGTATTCAAAAACTCCTTATTGGATACTTTTGTTAATGATGTTGAAATCGAGAAAATGGAAAAATGCGGGAAAATTCATATCAATGCCTTGGGCGGATTTTATGTTTGCGACAAAGTTTTTTCACTCGGATTAGATAAAAGAAAAAAATATATTGTAGGAAATATTGAAAACGAAATAGATGATAAAAAAAGATCCTCTCTTTTAAAGAAATTGCGAAAAGATTTTTTCGCAGAAAGCAAACTAAATTGCAAAAAATGCCAATATTACAAATATTGTTTTTGCCCGTTGGGGCATTATATTTATTTTAAAGAAAATAAAAAGAACGTTAGCGCCGACTTTTGGCAGTCTTTTTGTTATGTTTCGCGCGCCTACAACGAGACTTTTTTGAGAATAAAAAGCGCTTTAAAGTATAATGCTCGTTTTATAAAATTATACAATTATTAATCCTGTGGATAATCCGAATTGGAGGTTTTGTTTAAATCCGTTATAATAAAATTGAAAATTCTTGATTAATTTTTTTAAATTATGGAAAAGAAAGAATCTAAAAAAATTTTGCCTGAAATTAAAAAAGAGCTAAAAACCTTTTTAATGAGCGAGGAGGGGAAAATTGTTGAAAAAACGGCCGCTAAATTGGGGGTATCATTGATAGCAGTAGCCGGAATTTTGGCTGGAGTAATGGGGCCTAAAGATGTTCAGGCCGCTTGTACGCATACTTCCCATGGCTCCCACGGTTCTCATGGCTCCCACGGTTCTCATGGCTCCCACGGTTCTCACTCGCGAGGCGGTTGGTGTTAAAAAGAACAATAAATTATGAACGGCGAAGAAGAATTAAAGAACGCTAACAATACTAAACGCAAGAAAATAGTTATTGGCGGCTTCATTTTGCTTTTTTTTATTTTAATGGGCGCGGCCGCCTATGGGATTTATGTTTTGAAATTTAAAAAACCTTCTCAAATTACTCCGCCTCAAGCTTTAACTCCTTTGCCTAGTCCGCTTGAAGAATTTGAACAGTGCCAAAAAGCCGACTATGACAAAACGCCTCACTATGGAGAGCATGCAAAAGATGTTTTTTATAAAATTGCCGAAATAATGGCCAATAAGGATGTAGGCGCTTGCAATGGATTGGGAGACAATAAAGATTTTTGTTTCAATACATATTATAAATTCTTAACTTTAAAAGAAGGCGCTTCCGCTTATATTGAAAAATTAGCTTCTGCGGAAGATGTTGTCGTCGGAAAAGCTTATATCAATAATAACCCGTCTTTATGCGATCAGATTAAAGACGACGTAATTAATAAAGGAATTTGCAAGGCAATAAGCGCTTTAGATCCCAAATATTGTTCTTTTACCCAAGAGCAATTGTCAAGTAAAGAAAATTGCCTTTCGGTAAGCGATGAAGAAGGAGGCATAAAAATAGGTTGCGGCGATATTACCAGAAAAGAAGCTCAATCATTATGTTTGAATTCTTATTACGCCGCCAAAGCTTTGAAGGAAAAAAACATTAACGAATGTTCAAAAATTGATAATATTACCGGTCGTTTTACCCGTCTCAATTGCTTGGCTTTGTTATCAAACAATCCCAAAGAAGAAATAAATAAATTTTATCGTGAAAACGCCTGCTATGAGAAATACGCTACAATGGTAGCCCAAATAAAAAATGACCCGTCAATTTGTGAAAGAATCCCCTTAAAAGACGGTCATAACAAAGAAGAATATGAAAATTGCGTAGGTCAATTTAAATAATTTCATATTTAATCTCACTGGAAAAATAAGGCTCTAATCAGAGCTTTATTTTTTTTATGATTAGTTTATAATTAAAATTATGATTGCTTTAAAAAACAAAGAAATTTTTGGTTAGGGAAGATTCAATGAAAAACTACGATATTTTATTTAAACAAATTACTGAAAAGATAGCTAATACAGATTTTAGTGGCTACACAATTCAATATCCTCCCCTATTTTCTTGGGAAGTTGCTGATTCAGCTGATTTAACGGAAGAAATTTTGAAGGCTTGGAAAAGTCTTCTCATCAAAAGACAACCATATTTAGGACTCTATATTCACCTACCTTTTTGCAAACAGAGATGCTCTTATTGTCGTTATTTTGCTCTTAAATTAGAGAGGCAGAGCGATCTGGGAGACTATCTTTCGGCTCTTAAAAAAGAAATTCAAGTTTATCGAAAAATATTTTATAAATCTCCCATTCGCTCATTGTATTTTGGTGGTGGCACCCCTTCTTTGTTAAATATTAGACAATTAGATGATTTATTTAGTTATCTATATAAAAATTTTAATCTCTCGCAATGTCAGCAGATAACCTTTGAGGGTAATCCTGATTTTCTGGATTTTAAGAAGTTAAAATTATTAAAGCAATGGGGAGTTAATAGGTTGACTATAGGAGTACAAAGTTTAGATTCAAAGGTTATCAAAGCAGTTAATAGATATCAGTCTCAAGATTCTTTCCTAAAATGTTTCCAATCTGCCAGAAAAGCAAAGATAGAAAATATTAACATAGATTTAATGGTTGGTTTGCCTTTACAGACAATAAATAGCACTCTTCAAACACTAAAAACAGTAATTAAACTGCAGCCGGAAATGATTCATGTTCATCCTTTTTATCCTACTGCTTTAAGTGAATTCATTCGAAAAGGTTGGCGACTTTCAAAAAAAGATATGCGACGAAGGGAAGTAATGTCTTGGCTTAGCCAAGAACTTATTCAGAAAGCCAAATATCAGCCCATAAAATTTGATGCCGATGGGAAAAATGAGGCAGCGCGTAATATTCAGCTTTCTGATGCTATAGAATATAACGCACCTTTTCTAGGTATAGGAGCAGGGGCAGTTTCTCATATTACTAATTATTTTAGATATGTGAATGCTATTGATATAAAAAAATATATAGCTAATTTAGATAAAAATAAATTACCTATCTTTTTGGGTTGTCGTTTAAGTAAGAGAGACGAAATGATTTATTTTATTACTGCCTGTTTAAGGTACGGGCAAGTTGATAAGCTTCAATTTAAGAAAATGTTTAATCAAGATTTAAATAAAATTTTTCAGAAAGAAATAAAGTTTTTGGAGAGAAAAGGAAAAATTAAAAATACAGATAGATATCTTTATTCTAAAATGGAGAATTTAGGCGAATATGCTATTTATTCTAAATATTTCTATGATAAAAATTTAATTGAAAAATGCAAGAAAATGTTTCCTAAATTTAAGAATAAACTTAAAGAAGAAGAGATAATATATTTAGAAATATGAAACAAAATAAAAAAATTTTACCCGATATTTTTATTAGAACATACGGATGTGCCTCCAATAGATTTGACTCACAACAGTTGACTTTTGATTTAATAAACAATAATTTTTTCGTTTATAATCAGTCTTTTGGTAGTGATAAACAATTTTTTCGAGACAAATACGAATCTTTTATTGCCTCCAAGGTAAAAATTTTTATTATCCATACTTGTCCCATAACCTCTTATTTAGAAAAATTAACTAATGAATTTATAAAATATCTTCAAAAAATAAATAAAAAAGCAAAAATTATTTTGACGGGTTGTAGCACAAGATATAAATATTCCTTATTAAAAAGAAAAAATATATTAAACTCAAAGAATTTAGTCATTATAGATTTAGATAAGATTCCTTATTATCTTTCTAAACGCCGAGGTCAAACCAGTAAATGTGAGGTTGAATTTAATCATTTTGAGCCAGGGACAGTTTTAATAAAAAAGGGTTGTAATAAATATTGTACTTATTGTATTTGCCCCCGGATTTGTAAAAAATTTCGTTGTTTAACTTTTCAAGAAATTCTGAGTCAAATAAGACAATTAAAATCTTGGCAATTTAAATCTATTGAATTCGCTGGTCCATGTATTGGTGATTGGCACGATCCTTTTGACAACTCGTTGACTTTTTTTGATTTAGTAAAACATATCTTAGAACAAACTGATTTTAGAATAACTAATTTAGAATTGCACCCCAGTGATGTACCCAATGAATTGATATATTTTTTAAAAAGTGAAAAAATTGATAGAGAAATTAGCATTCCCATTCAATCTGGCTCAGATCGAATACTACAGATAATGAATCGGAGATATAATGTTGCATACCTAAAAAAAATATTCAAAAAATTATTTACTAAAATTCCAGATTTGCGATTAACAACTGATATTATCGTTGGTTTTCCGGGAGAGAGCGAGAAAGATTTTAAAAAAACTATTAATTTCTTAAAACAATTTCCTTTTTTTCAAATAGATGTTTATAGTTATTCTCCAAGAAAGGGGGCGGTTGTTTCTAGTAGGCGACGGATTAAAGTTGAGGATATACGGAGAAGAATTTCAAGATTAAAGGAAGATAGAATATTACAAAAAATTATCAATATAACTAGTTTATAACCTTGTTGAATTATGGACTATAGAGACTATTTAAACTTTAGTAAAGAGATTTATGCTTTAAGATTATCAATAACCACTGGTTGCATTCTTGGTTGTAAATATTGTTTTGTTAAAAAAACCAACCAAATGATGGATTTTTTGACAGCCCAAAAGGCAATTGATTTGTTGCTTATCTCCCCCGGAAAGAAAAAACTTTTGCTGATTTACGGCGGCGAGCCATTATTGCACCCTTCTTTGAAAAAGATAATCTTATTAGCTTTAGATAAAGCAAAAAATTTAAAAAAGGAATTAGATATTTCCTTAGCTACTAATGGCTTACTCTTAGATAAAGATTTTTTGAGCTTTTTTAAGAAAAAGCAAACTAGAATCTCTATTAGTATTGACGGGGATAAAGAAACTCATGACCAAAACAGGGTTTTTATTAACGGCAATGGTTCATTTAATTTGCTTTCAAGAAAATTACCCCTTGTTTTTAATTATTTAAACCAAAAACAATTATCAGCCATTATGACCATTACTCCAAAATACAGCAATAAAATGTTTAATAATTTTTCCTATTTAATTAAAAAGGGATTCAGAAATATTCATCTTGAGCCAGTGCAAAAAACAAATTGGTCTAATTCTCAAAAGGAAAACTTTTACTTTAATTTTGAAAAAATTATTAATTATGTTTTGAAAAATATTGAAAATAAGAAGTTTATTTTTCTCAATTCAATTAACCCGCTATTAAACCAAGAAAAAAACTTTGAAGAAATTTTGTATTGTCCCTTTTATAAATGTTTAGAAATTTATCCTCAGGGAGAGATGGCTTTTTCGCCTTTTTTGCTGAATTTGCCAGAATCTCAAAAGAAGAGATATATTGTTGGCAATGTTAAAAAAAGGTTTATTAAAAGATATCAAAATTGCCATCCTGGTCAGACGCCTTATCAATGTCAAAATTGCTATCCAGATTATTATCAAGATATTAAAAAATCCGGAGCGCGGCTGGTTAGCTGGCGCAATCAGCTTTATCAGAAGGCAACCGATCATATTTATCAACGATCTTTAAGTGATAAAAATTTTAAAAGATATATTAAGGAGGCGAAAAAGCGTATTTTTGAGTAACCCTACGAATTACGAATTTTTTATGAATATACGAATTTTTAATCTATGACAGCTAAACAAACTAAACAATTTATTAATGTTTTATCCAAAAAATGGGAAATCGAAAATAAAAAATTTCTTTTTGAGATAGTTGATTTTTTAGATAAAGGTATTGATAAAAAAGTAAATTTTTTTAATGGGTTTGAGCTTTCTTTGATTGAGGGCGAGTCAAAAATAAGATTACTTTACTTAAGTTTCTGGCAGCCAAATTTATCAAGTGCAAATATTAAAAAAATTCTCAAAGAACGGGAAAGAACCATAATTTCTATTTTTCAACAAATAAGCCAAAAATTTCATTCTCGTTATAATCTTTCATTGCTTCAAATTTTTTTTCAGTTTAATAAAAAAGCCGGCCATTGGCCGATTCAATTTGGATTTGAATGTCAAAAAAACTCAAAGCCAAAATTAAAAGTTTATTTAAGCGTCAATAGCGGCGATTTTCCTTGGGAAGAATTTTGTGATAAATTCAAACTTAACCGCGGAATTTTAAGTAAAAAATTCAAAAACAAAAAATTTGACACGGTGGCGATTGATTTTTCGCTCGATAAGAACTATTGTTTTAAATTTTATCCGTTAATTGCTATAAATAGAGGATTACTTTACAGGGTGGATAAAAATTCAAAAATTATATCAATTAAAAAATGGAGAAGATTTCCCGATGGTTTGACGGTAGACGATAAACGAATCTCAAATTTTATAAAATTACCGCCGAATTTATATAAAATAATCGAAAATAACGATTTTAAAACACATTATCTTTGCGAAGAAAATGGCAAAAAAAGTATCTATTTCAGGTAAATCTTATATTGTAAACATTAGCTATTTTTGTAATAGTAATTGCCGATTTTGTTATAATTTCGGTGGTCAAAATATAGAACCAAAATTAAGCTTAGAGGAAATAAAAAAAGAAATTAAAAAAGCAAAAGAAAAAGGCTACAAAATAATTGCTTTGTTTGGTGGAGAGCCGACGATCCACCCGAATTTATTTGAAATTTTAGATTTTATAAAGAAAAATGAGTTGTTTGTGCGGTTTGAAACAAACGGAAGAATATTTTTTTATCCCAATTTTTGTAAGAAAATTGCAAAGTATAAAAAGATAATATTTGCTTTTCAAATTTCAGTTCACGGACTCAATTCTAAAATTCATGATTGGGCGACGCGAACCCCAAAAAGTTTTATTCAAACAATAGGAGGAATTATAAACCTTAAAAAATATCTGCCAAAAATAGATATTGCTTCTTTTACTGTGATAAATAAAAAAAATTTTAACCACCTTTTAGAAATTTCTAGATTCCTTGTGGAAAAACTTAAAATAAAATTTCTTAATTTTTCTTTTATAGATGTCAGTGGTCGCGCATTATTGAATTCTTCTTCATTGGTTAAATTTTCAAATATAAAGCCATACTTAGATAGAACTTTAAATTATTTAGAAGAATCTGAAAAACAAGGAAAAGTACTCCAATTTTTCATTGAAAAAGGACCGTTTTGCCTTCTTCCGAGAGCCTATTTTCAGCATTATCGGTTTGAACCAGAATTATTGGCAAAAAATTATATTAAACATAAAGCTTGTTATGCTTGTCCTTTTAACGAGAATTGTGATGGCTTTTCCTTAGGTTATATAAATTTATTTGGTTTCGATGGTTTAAGGTTGGGAGGTTTTACAAAAGAAGAATTAAAATATTTTTTTAGTGGAGTAGACCTTAAAAATTTATCACAAAACAAAAAATTTATTAAATTTGATGAGTTTTGTAATCCTATTTTCGTTCCCAATAAGAAATTGAAAAATCTTCTTTTAAATAAATTAAAAGAAATTTCAAAAAAAGCTGGTGTTTCGCTTCTTCTTTATAAAAACAAAAAAATAGATGTTTTTGACGACCCAGAAATTAAAATTCCAAAAAAAATTTTAAAATTTGATCCATCAATCTCAGAAAAAGATTTAATTGAGTCAATAAGAAAGCGACTAAATAGAGATTTTAAGAGTAATTTGACGTTGGAAAATATTACTTTAACCACCGGTGGCCGTCACTCTTTATTTTTGGTTTTTCTTTTATTACTTAAACCCGATAACGAAATTATTCTTCAAGAACCTTGTTGGGAAGGATACGATTACGGGATAAGTAATTTAGGAGGAAAAATTCGCATTATAAAAAAAGAAGTTTCTATAAAAGAAGTTAAAGAAAAATTAAATGAAAGAACAAGAGCAATTCTAATTACTAATCCTTATCTTTTTGATTTTTCTGTGCTTTCGCAAAAAACTATTAAAAACTTGATAAATCTTTGCAATAAACACAAAATATATCTAATAGTTGATGAAATAGTAAATCGATATTTACCAAGACCAATTTCAATTTTGGAAATTTGCAACTTTGAAAAAGATAATGTAGTTGTAGTAAATTCATTTTCAAAAAATTATTTCATACCCTTTTGTCGGGCCGGTTTTTTAATTGCTAAGAAAGAAATAATTAAAAAGGCAAAAATTATTCTTGATTTTAGCGAATTTAAAATCACTCCTCAGGCAGTTTCAATTTCTTATAAGATTTTAAATACTCCAGAGGAATGGCGAAGTAAATTAGCCAAAAAAATTTATGAAAAAGGCGGATATTAAAACTGGATTTCTCTGCAATAATAATTGCCTATTTTGCGTCCAAGGAGACGAGAAGAAAAAATTTGGTAACAAATCAACTCTTGAAATAAAAAAGATTTTAAAAAACGCTAAAAAAGATTGCCAAATCGTGGTTTTTACCGGCGGAGAGCCGACAATCAGGCAAGACCTTGTTGAATTGGTGAAATGCGCAAAAAATTTAGGTTTTCAAACGATTCAGGTTCAATCAAACGGCCGAATGTTTTCCAAAGAGAAGTTTTGCCGAGACATAATCAAAGCCGGCGCCAATGAATTTGCCTTAGCGCTTCACGGCCATATTCCCGAGCTTCATAATTGGCTTACTCAAAGCAACAGTTTTTATCAAACAATAGGCGGCATTAAAAATCTTAAAAAACTTAAACAAAGAGTAATTACTAACACAGTAATTACCAAATCAAATTACCGTCATTTGCCGGAGATTGCTAAACTTTTGATCAGCTTAGATATTGATCAATTTCAGTTTGCTTTTGTCCACGCCTTGGGATCGGCGGCAAAAAATTTCGACAACATTGTGCCGCGGATGGCATTGGTGACGCCTTATCTTAAAAGAGCCATTGATATTGGAAGATATTTTAAAAAAGAAGTAATGACCGAAGCAATTCCTTATTGTTTTTTGCAGGGTTATGAAGATTGTATTTCTGAAAATATTATGCCGAATATGAAAATCTTCGATCTTAATTTTATTGTTTCCGATTTTACTAAAGCTCGGGTTGCAGAAGGAAAATTAAAAGGACCGAATTGCCGAAAATGCAAATATTTTAAAGTTTGCGAAGGCCCTTGGCGGGAATACCCCCAAAAATTCGGATGGGATGAATTTAAGCCGATTATGAAATAAATTTTAAAATATGGCGGAGACCAAATTACGAATTAAAGACAAGGTTGCTGAAGAGAAAAGACATTGGGTGAGATTAACGAAAGTTTGCAATAATAACTGTCTTTTTTGTTTAGACAAGGAAAACCAAAACGGTGAAATTGTGCCTTTTAATCAAATAA
>Ga0210018_1000689_pt1 | contig 17476 bp, 14 predicted proteins | sample CryGeyCG2014_010_2_FD_183967 | JGI IMG/M metagenome (GOLD analysis project Ga0210018, IMG submission 183967) | Groundwater microbial communities from aquifer - Crystal Geyser CG09_land_8/20/14_0.10 (SPAdes) (version 2) | ecosystem: Environmental > Aquatic > Deep subsurface > Groundwater | place...
CAGCTTTTTTTCCTTCCGGCGTTTTTGAATCGTGCCGCGAGAAAGTGCTATCAAAGTAAAAATCAACGATTGATTTTGAATTTTGCAAAATATTCTCCCAGTCTTTTGCGTTTTTAGAAATAATGTCGGCCGGATCGGAATCTTCCGGCAATAAAAGAACTTTGATGTTAAAACCAAAGGTCTGAGCCAAGTCAATTCCTCTTTTGGTCGCAGAATCTCCAGCCACATCCATGTCAAAGGCGGTTAAAAGATTCTCCGAATAACGTTTGATAATTTTTAATTGATAAGGAGTCAAGGCGGTTCCGGAAGTGGCGACCACGTTGGTGTAACCGGCCTGGGAAAGCAATATCACATCGGTATAACCTTCCACCAAAACGCATTCGTTTTTCTTCCTGATTTCCATCTTATTTTTATCCAAGCCGTACAAAGCCTGGCTTTTATCATATAAAAGAGTATTGGGAGTGTTGACGTATTTGGCTATTTCGTCCTTTGATTTTTCCCCGAAAACCCGGCCGCCAAAACCAATCACCTGAGAGTTCAAATCAAATACCGGAAAAATAATTCTGCCCCGAAAACGGTCGTAATAATTTCCGGTTTCATTTTTTACAACCAAACCGGCTTTTTGAATTTCTTCCCTCTGGTAACCCTGACTTACTAAAAAATCGGAAAGTCCCTGCCACTTGTCAGGAGAATAACCCAGTCGCCATTTTTTTATTGATTCTTCGGTTATGCCTCTGTCTAAAAGATATTTTTTGACGCTGTCTCCGATTTTATTTCCCTCCAGTTGTTTCTCAAAAAATCGGGCGGACAATTCGCAAATTTCATAAAGCCGGGTTCTTTCGGTTTTTAATTCCTTGCTTACGGGTTTTAACTCAACTCCTGCTTTTTGGGCTAAAATTCGCAGCGCATCGCCAAATTCCACTCCCTCAACCTCTCTGACAAAACCAAAAATATCTCCCCCTTTGCCGCAGTTCCCTACTACAAAATTTGGCGTCATATAAGAGTGGTCTTTAGCCACCGTCAAGTTGTAAACATCCCCTTCAAAACTTTTCCTTTTTATCGCCCTAATTGGAGTAATCCAATATAAAGTTTTATCTTGGGAATTTTGGAAAAATTGAGAGTAATTTAAAATATAGTTTTCTTGCCAATGTATAGTGAAAGCCGCTTTGTGATGGACATTCTTCTTATCAGTTTTTTCTTTTTCTACATAAAATCCAGGCGATTTGCCCTGCCTCAATAAAATATCTCTTATCTGCTCAGCTAAAATCAATGAAATTGTGGTAATGGTTTTATACTTTCTATTTTTCTTACACTTTGCAACCTTACCGGTGTAGCCATCGCCCTTATAAATTGCCTCTAAAATTATTCTTTGTTTTTCCAGGGGAAGATATTGAAATTCAAATGAGATGTGCTTATTTTCTGCGTGCAAGCCGCACAAATTCTCAAAGATATTAGACAATTTAGAATTACAAACACTAACTTCTATTCCGGTTTTTAATCCCTTTTCCCGTAAATGAATCCCAGTTTTAATCCCAAAAATTTCCTTTACTAAATTTTTAATTTCTACGGCAAATTTCTTTTCGTGATTACCCAAACTAAATCTAATATAGGCTCGGTGATTGCTACCCTCGGCGATATAATACCCTATCAACCTTAGAAAATTATCATCTATTTTTATTTTCGTAGGAAAATCTTTAATCCTCGGCCCGAAGTTACTAACTTTTCGGTTATAATATCTATCTAAATTTATAAATTCTATATCTTTAATTTCTTGATTTATTGGGTAAAGCAAAAAATCGTTCTTTTTAAGCTCACGGGCTGGTATTTTTTCTATTTTGTAATTTAAGTAAAATTGCGGGCAGTGTTTCTTCTTACAATTCCATTGACAAATTCTTGTTAACCGGCTTTTATGAATGCAATTATTTGTTTTTATTACATATACCTCGTGGTCTCCAGTTAAACAAACTACTTGGTTTGATTTTCTAGTCTTAATCTCAATCATATCTCCCTTATAAGGACGCCACAATGTTCTAATTACTGGCATATATCTTCCCTGATGCGTCAAAACCGCTTGCCCCACTTTAATATCCTCAATATTATGGAATCCTTTTTCTGTTTTGATTAAAGATTTGGCCGGGAAGCAGCCAAAACAATGCCAGATTTGGCGGGCCGGTGAAACAAAAAAAGACGGTTTTTTTTCAGAGTGGAAAGGGCAAACCGCCCGAAAATTAGCTCCAGTCTTGTGAAGTTTAATATAACCACCTATCACTTCCACTATATCCAAACGATTTTTAATTTCATCAACGGGAGAACTCAACATAAATAATTCTCTACGAATTACTAATTTTTACGAATAACTAACTCTTTTCAATGGGCTCTACTTTTTTCTTAGCAAAATAAAAGATATAAATGATTTCCAAGAGGGCTAAGGTGTTTACAACGAGTAAAGCGATAAACCAGCCTTTATGCGAATTTCTGGCTGCTTTCCATAAAGCTATTCCTTTCCAGGGCAAGGTCCATACCAAAATTAAAATTAAAATTGGCGTAGACAAAAGAAGATTTTCCATCATAGGGATACTTATTTTTTAATTTTTAACCAATTTCGGCCTTTTAAAATTCTGTCCACCATTTCAATTTCCTCAAAAATTCCCTCAATTAAATCGTAATTTTTTGCTTCCTCAAAAGTTACCCATTTGTAATCCACGTTTTCGTCGTTTAGTTTGACATCGCCTGATTTCCAGTCGCAATAATAACTTAAATTAACCACCGGAATGCCGTCAGGCCTAATAAAAACGAGGTCAAGCAGATAATTTAACTTTCCTACTTCCAAGCCGGTTTCTTCCTTTATTTCTCTTTTCAAAGAATTTTCTACGGCAAAATACCAGGCATCGGGCGTTGTTTTGGGAGTGTTAATATAATCTTCCGTTTCCAAGCCACCGCCCGGCACGCACCACCTATCCGGAAAAACTTTCCTGTCAGGGTTTCTTTTGACTATTAAATATCTGCCATCTTTATGGATAATCGCTGTAGCCGTAACCCGATGAAGTTCCGGATTTTGAATTTCCATTTTGGTGTGCGTTCGAAAAAATCTTTACCCCGTAGTGAAACAAAGTTTCTACTACTGAGGCGAACTGATTTTACGACTGATTGGCGAGGCGGGCGGAAGGGCAAAGACCGAACCCCCCTTCCGCCCGCCTCGCCTTGAAGCGGAAGCGAAAAGGACGATTTCAAGTTTTTGGAAATAGGACCTGCTAATAGTGCTTCCTCACCTCGCCTAAACGCACTTTGATCTCAGCTTTGATTACCTCAGCGGCACACCACAAAAGACCGTACTCGAATTGGTGAAACTGATAAGAACTATGTTTAGGCAAGCGAAACTCAAAGATATATCTCCACGACTGGAATAGATCTTTCGATCGTGCCAACAAATCCGGCAGAGCCAATTGTTTTTTGTTATAATTGTCCCATCGTGGTTTCTCTGATAGACCTTTGGCGAGCGTAACGGCTACACGACCGTGCAGTTGGCGTACTTGGTCAGGCCAAGCTGTTTCATACACACTTTCGATAAGTTTCCTGACTGACCGAGGTATTTTGTCGTACAGATAGTGGAGATTATGAACTTGTGGTACCTTCAAGTCAAAAAGCATGAGTAGGGTTTTTAAGTAAAGTTCTATAGCAAATGCAAGGTTTGCCGCACAGACCACAATATATCCCAATTCATTCGACATAGCTTTAGAGGATTCCACTTTTGTTGATCCTATCATAGGAATTAATTCCTCTGCCGTCCGCTGAAAAGCCTCGCCGCATGTGAACGCCGCTTGGATTTCGCTATGTTTCTTCATAGGTTTGGGGTTCTTTAACATGTTAAAAGCACGTCCAAAAAATAATAACTGATTTTACTCATCGGAAACAAAAACTTTTAAATTCTATCCTTTTTACCTTGATTACATTCCCAACACAAAGTTTGTAAATTTTCTATATCACTTTGGCCATTCTTTGCGACTGGAGTTTTATGGTCAACTTCTAATCGCACTTTATTGTCAACAGAAGGACTTCTGCCACACTTAACACATTTGTAGTTATCTCTCTTTAGTACTTCCCAGCGGATTTTAAGAGGCAATGCGACCCTCGCCTGCTTTGAAGCAACACTACCCAATAATTGTTGCTCCGAAATCTCGCCTCTCTTAAAACGAGCAAGTAGAACGCACGCCTTATGTAGGCTACCCCACTGCCTTTGGTAAGGGCCAGTGGAAATCCTGAATCCGTATTTCGCTATAGAGGGCTGGCCAGGCGGTCTCCCGAGCTCTCGCCAGACAAGTTCTAAATTATCCATGAGCTCCTGAGACGAAAATCTACGGGATTTCACTCCAGTCTCAATCCCAATCAATGCGAGTGCTCGGCGCCAGCTCCCGAACCTATTCGAAACGGTCCACGAGTGGCAAACTTTATCTTTCCATCGATCATATTCTCTTGTGGTGAAGGGACGAAAGTTGCACCGTTGTGCAAAGTCACGAAGCGAATCGAGAATTTTCTTATCGGTGATATGAGTAATCTTCGCATCGAGACGGAATTCAAATTCGTCCTTAGGCGTAATCATTTTATTAAGTCCTCAATTGAAACACTAAGTGCTTTGGCAATTTTCGCCATAACTTCATTTAAAAATGTTTTTTAATAAACGCTCTGCCAGAGCCGGATTTTAAGTATTTTTCGAAATCAAATGCTTTGTATTTGTCGTGAGCAACAAAATAAAATTCTAATTTCACCGGAAGCCGATTTGCTGTTGCGGGTACATAACCTTTTTTATGTTTTTCCAATCTATCTTCAAGATCATCTGTACAGCCAATATAGTAACCATCTTTGCATTTTAAGCTGTAAACGTAGTGCATTGTATGCCCGCTTTCGCGTGTGTCTACTGGCGGAATTCGTCACGCCATAGCCACGCTTCAGCGAGGCGAAGGCGGAAGGGGTGGGATTCGAACCCACGGTACCTTTCGATACACGGTCTTTCCAGGACCGCCAATTAAACCACTCTTGCACCCTTCCTTTTGTTTTGTTCTTAAAAATTATTTTCTGATAAATGTTTCAACAATATCTTTTGCTTCGTTATCGGTTTTTTGGACCAAAGGATGTTTCATAAAATAAGAGCTAACATCAAGATAGCCGCCGATTTTTCTGTCTAAAGCGAGTTTCGCGCAACGGATGGCGTCAATTACGACGCCCGCTGAATTGGCTTTATCGTCAACTTCCAGTCGCAGTTCCACCGAGTAAGGAATATCAGCGAACATTCTTCCCTCAACCCTGATAAAAGCCAATTTCATATTTCCTAAAAAAGGAATGAAGTCAGAAGGGCCGATGTAAATTTTGTCTGCCGGAATTTCTTTATTAATCTGGCTGGTCACTGCCTGGGTTTTGCTGATTTTTTTGCTTTCCAGACGGGTTCTCTCTAACATATTCAAAAAATCAGTATTGTGGACTAAAATATTAGAACAAATAAAACGTTCGTAAGGCTTTACGCTCAAATCGTAGACATATTTATTTTCCCCGCTTTTAATTTGTTTAATCTTTTTTACTTTTAGAAACTTTACTTCTCCCTGGCACAGGTTATACAGATGACTGCTAAGATTATCGTCTTTTACCTTTTCTAATTGATTCATAACTACTCCTGCTGAAATCTGGGGACATCTCCACCAAGTCTCTGATTTTATTTTCCATCTTTCTCTAAGGACTGACAGGTTGGGAATTAACTTCTCTCTGAGGCTTTCTTTTTTATCTTTAAAAATTATTGAAAGTTTCTGATTTTTCTCTTCTTGAAGAAATTTCACTCTCTCCGTAAAAATTTTAAAATCTTTGTATCCCGTAATCAGTCCGTGCCAACAATATCCTATTCGCGATGGATAGGCTTTTTTTCTTTTCCCTGTCGGATATATTTCTTTAAAAATTGTGGAATTTATGCCAATCCTTAAAAATAATGTTTGGATATCTCTAATCAATTCTTCTGAAACTGACGTCCATCTCACTTGGTCTCCAATCGTACCCCCATCTCCACTGACATATCCCTTTAATACTTGGCTGATTTGTCTATCAGAAAGATTAAATATCCAGGAAGGAACTCTTTTGGTAAAAGCGATGCCCTTCAGTTCAAAAACTGTTTTAAAAAGCGAGCCCAATATTTTTGAATTTATTCTTAATCCGACCTGTTTTCCACCTTTAATTCTATAAGAAAGGTTGAGGTCTTTACAAAAAGATGCCACCACTTTTACTGAATCGGAGTCATTACCGCAAGCTAATTCAATATTGCTGCTTCCCTTCCTGTCATACGAACCATCAGCCAGCCATATTCCAACAATTTGTAAAAATTCATCCGATAAAGGAAATTTCACCGGAATTTTTATTTCCGGGTAACCACAAATTTCAAAAAAATTGTTTTTAATTTTTACCTTTCCTTCCCGGTAAGAAGAACTCTGCATTAACTTTCTATAATAAAATTTTAAATCTATAAATCGCTTTTCTTCCTGGAAAAAAGATAAATTCTCGGGTACAGATATAAAGCTTTTTCCGGCTTTCAGCTCCTTTACCGGAATTTCTCTAAGCCTGCCCGTTTCATCTAAAATAAACAAGTTGTGGTCTTTGGTAATTTTTATTTTTCTTCCTCCTTCCAGTTCTATTTCAAAAATAGGTTCTGAAATTTTATGCCTAATAAAAGCCTCCACTGGGATTGTTCTTACTTTGAAATCGTCGTCTACTGTTAAGCATTCAATTCTTTCAGAACAATCATCTTTTGTGATTACTTCTTTCCCGTCTTTTCTTTTCTTGGCTTCACAATTTTCTATTAAATTATCAATAAATTCTCCTATTTTTTTATATCTAATTTCGCCGTTTATTTTAAGCAGAAGCATTTGATCGCCGGTTACGCTATTTCCACCGACATTTATCTGGTAGGTTTTATCAATGGTCGCTCCTCGGTCCGAACAGAGTTTGGCCAAAATTCGGTGAACAATGGTGGCTCCGATTTGACCTTTAATGTCGTCGCCGATAATCGGAATTCTTTTTCTTTTAAATTTTTCTGCCCATTTTTTGTCCGAAGCAATAAAAGCCGGCAGACAATTGACAAAAGCGCAACCGGTTTTTAAAGCCATTTCCGCCCAAAACTCGGTTGCTTTCTGGCTACCGACCGGCAAATAATTAACCAGAACTTCTGTTTTTGTTCTTTTAAGTTCTTTTTCAATTTCCTCTTTCAATTTTTCAATCGGGCTGGGATTTTTTAACGGCTTTATTTTATTTTCAACATAAATGCCGATGCCGTCCAAAACCGGTGCTTCTCTGACAATCACCCGACTCTTTGGAAGTTTTATCCATTTAACTAAATTAGGGGAAGCGAAAACTGCCTTATCCAGGTTTTTTCCGATTTTATTGGCTCCAACATCAAAAGCAGAAACGAATTCAATGTCGCAAAAATCATAGGGCCCGATTTTTTCGTGCATCAGGCCGATGATTTTTTTGTTTTTATTCCTGCCCCGTACCGAACCGAAAGTTCTGGTGCGGGGTTTTTTGTAATACTCAATTCCCTGAATCAGACCGGCGAAACAATTGCCGACGCCAATGATGCCTACGCGAATTTTTTTTGCCATAATTTTAACAAGCTAAACCCCACTACAAATTTATCAATTTCTAACGGGGCAAATTTAAAATTATATTAGATAAATAAGGATACTGAACCAAAAATTTATAATTTATAATTTTAAAAACGCTGAGGAAATCCAAAACTTCTTCCCTTAATTTTTCAGGTCCGGTAAAAATTTCCCAAAATTCCTGAGACAGGGTTTTTATGTAATCATTTAAAATTTCGTATTCTGCCTCTTTTTTCAAATACCCGACAATCTTTTTAAATTCACCTCTGTCCAGCCAAATTCCATGGCACACGTTGCAAACATCAACCACCACTCCCGAAATCGATGAACTTCGTTCATCTTCACCCTTCGCTGCAACTCGGGTATCTGAATAATAAACTTCATAAAGCGGCAGCCGGCAGGCAGGGCAAAGCCTTATGCCAAAAGCCACTTTAAACTTATTTTTATCTTTCCATAAATCAATGTCCAGCCATCGCAAACCTCTGTCTCTGTCATCCTTTGCCTGTTTTAATTCATCTTCATCAAAAAAAATACCAAGGCACTGCGGGCAATAATCCACTTCTGTCTGGTGAAAAATGGCTTTTTCTAATTCTTTTCTGCATTTAGGACACATCATATATCCATACCTCTTAAAATTTTTATTCTCTCTTGAATTGGCGGATGAGTCATAAATAAAGTGCTGATTTTCTTGCCCTTGAAAGGGTTGGCAATATAAAGATGGGCAGTGGCTTGATTAGCCACTCTTAATGGTGCAGGATCTGCCGCGATTTTTTCAAGAGCTGAAGCCAATCCTTCGGGATATCTGGTCAATAACGCGCCGTCAGCATCAGCCAAAAATTCCCGTTTGCGAGAAATCGCCAACTGAATCAAAGTGGCAATCAAGGGCGAGAGAATGGCCAAAATTATGCCGATTAAAGCCAGAATTGCGCCGATCTGACCTCCTTCCCTGTTATCGCGGCCTCGTCTGGCGCCGCCCCAAAAAGAAAATCTCAAAAACCAATGAGAGAGCAAAGCTACTAAACCAACCAGAACAACCACCACAGTTGAAAGCAGAATGTCGCGATTGCCGACGTGCGACAATTCATGCGCGATTACGCCTTCCAACTCGGTACGGTTTAATTTTTGGAGTAAACCGCGAGTTACGGCAATGCTGGCGTGATTTTTATCTCGGCCGGTGGCAAAGGCATTGGGAGAGGCATCTTCTATAATGTAAATTTTGGGCATTGGCAAGCCGGCGGTAATACAAAGATTTTCAACAATATGGAAAAGTCCAGGATTTTCTTCGTGCTTTACTTCTCTGGCTCGATTAATAGACAAGGCAATTTTATCAGAATACCAGTAAGAAATAAAGCTCATGCCTGAGCTGAAAATTACGGCAAACCACAAAATCGTAGGATTATTCAAATTATAGCTGAAAACATAGCCCAGTCCGATAATAAAAACCAAAAAAACCGTGATTAAAATCCAGGTTTTGGCAACATTTTTATCAACCTGAGTGTAAAGCGTAGCCATTTCAGTTATATAATACGATACTTTCGATAAAAAATAAAGGGGGCATATTGCTTTAAATACGCCTCGATTAATATCGTTATTTCCTGCTTAAAATTCTAAAAGCTCACTTTTGCAGGTTCTTTTTCGGCTGCATCTTCAACTCCAAAAAATTCCATTGGCTTGAATCCAAAAATATTGGCAACAACATTAGCCGGGAAAGTTTCAATCTTAATATTCAAATCCCTGGCATTCGCATTATAAAATCTTCTGGCCGCCTGAATTTTGTCTTCAGTGTCGGTCAATTCATCCTGAAGTTTCTGGAAGTTCTCGGAAGCTCGCAATTGGGGATAATTTTCTGAGACAGCAAAAAGGGTTTTTAGGGTACCGGATAAAGCATTCTCCGCCTCGCCTTTTTCTTTTAAGGTCTGGGCGCCCATGGCTCGGGTTCTCGCTTCCGTGACTTTCTCAAAAACCTCTTTTTCGTGAGCGGCGTAACCCTTGACCGTTTCCACCAAATTGGGAATTAAATCGTATCTTCTTTTTAACTGGACATCAATGTCTGAAAAAGCTTCTTTCGCCCGATTGCGCAGGGTGATTAATCCGTTGTAAACCGCCACTATCCAAAGTAAAATGGCGCCGGCCGCTATCGCTAAAATAATTAAAATGCTCATATAAATTTTTGATTAAAATTTATTGAAAAACGACCTTTGTAAAATTTATCTCTGCTTTAATTTTACACAATTGCCAGATTTTAGTAAAGCAAAAATCCGCCCCTCGGCGGATTTTGCGATTGTTAATCAATTTAGTAGTCTTCCGACATTGACGGCATTCTTCCTTCTTTTTTCTCTTCGGGCAATTCGCCAACTACCACTTCCGTGGTCAAAAGCATAGCCGCTGCCGAAGCAGCGTTTTCCAAAGCTAATCTCACCACTTTTTTAGGATCAACTATGCCTGCCTGAACCAAATCTTCATAAATAACTTTCTCCGCGTTAAAGCCGAAGTTTCCTTCATGTTTCCTGACTTCTTCAGCCACAATTGCACCGTCCAAACCCGCGTTTTCAGCAATCTGTTTGATAGGCCCGGTTAAAGCTCTTTTTAATATCTCCAGCCCGGTTTTCTCATCGCCTTCTAATTTTAACTTTTCCAAAGCGGCCGCGCTTCTTAAAAGCGCTACTCCACCACCTGGTAAAATTCCTTCTTCAATGGCGGCTCTGGTGGCATTCAAAGCGTTTTGTGTCTTTTTCTGCCTGGCTTTCTGTTCAACTTCAGTTGCCGCCCCCACTTTAATCACGGCCACTCCTCCTGAAAGTTTTGCCAGTCTTTCTTGTAATTTTTCTTTGTCAAATTCAGAATCAGACTTCTCTATTTCTGCTTCTATTTGTTCGATTCTCTCTCCAAGCTTTTTCTCCCATTCTTTGTGTCCCGGGTCGCCTTCCCAACTCTTATCGGCGTATCCTCCAGCAATAATAGTATTATCTTTTGTTGAAATAACTTTTCTAGCCGTTCCCATTTGGCCGGGAATTACATTTTCTAATTTTAGACCAATCTCTTCAGAAATTACCTCAGTGCCGGTTACTATTGCGATATCTTCAAGCATTTCTTTTCTTCTGTCGCCGAAACCAGGCGCTTTAATTGCCAGAGTATTGAACGTGCCTCTTAATTTATTAATCACTAAAGTGGTCAAAGCTTCCCCTTCTACTTCCTCGGCGATAATCACCAAATCCTTCATACCGCTCTGAGCCATCTTTTCCATAACTGGCAAAATTTTCTGTATAGACGAGATTTTTTTGTCTGTTATCAAAATGCGGGGATTTTCATACACTGCCTCCATTCTTTCGGCATCATTCACCATATAAGCTGAAATATAACCTCGGTCAAACTGCAAACCTTTAACAATTTCCGGCTGTTCCACGATTGATTTTTTTGATTCTTCAACAGTAATGACGCCCTTTTCGCCAACTTCAGAAAAAGCTTCGGCAATTATTTTCCCGATTTCCGGGTCGGTGGCAGCGATGGTGGCTACTTTGATATACTCTTCTTTTGAGATTTTATTTGCTTGAGCGCTAAGATATTCAACAATTGCTTTTACTCCTTTTTGAATACCTCTTTTTAGAGCTAATGGATGGGCGCCGGCCGCCACGTTTTTTAATCCTTCTGAAGCAATCACATTAGTTAGAATCATGGCTGTGGTGGTACCATCACCTGCTCCTTCGCTGGTTTTTTCGGCTACTTCTTTCATAATCTCCACGCCCAGATTTTCTATTTTGTCCGGCAGTTCAATTTCTTTGGCAATACTTACGCCATCGTCGGAAATTTCAGGCGCGCCAAAGCCTTTGTCCAAAACCACATGCCTGGCTTTGGGACCCAGGGTCACTTTTACAGCATCAGTTAATTTGTCCATGCCGGCTTTTAATTTTCTTCTGGCTTGTTCGTTGAATAAAATTTGTTTTGCCATAGTTATTCTATGATCGCCAAAATATCCTCTTCTCTGGCGATTAAATATTCTTTATCGTCAACCTTTATTTCGTTCGGGCCGTATTTTGTAAATAAAACTTTTTGGCCGGGTTTGACGTCCAAGGAAGTATATTCGCCTTTTTTGTTCTTCCTGCCCGGACCTACGGCAATTATTTTGCCTTGTTCCGGCTTTTCTTTCTCGGCGGTTTCCGGCAACAAAATACCCGTTTTTGTTTTTTCTTCCTCCTTAATCGGTTCAATCAAGATATGATCTGAAAGTGGTATTATCTTCATAAAATTAATAATGTGTGTTAGCAAGCGCGACCTTTGAGCCTTCGACTCGGCTCAGGCTCAACCCTGAGTAGCAATCGAATGGGTTGAGTGCTGATTTTTCTACTTTTGTATTTTATCCACAATCAAGAAACTTGTCAAGCCCCGTAGAGAAATTTTGAATTGCTCCGCAAATTTGATTTTTCTAAAGAAAAATCTTTTCAAAATTCTTCTACGGGGCAAGAGCCAAGAAACTTGTCAAAAACTAAAAACCTTGCTATGATTTAGTATTCTTTAACAATTTATTTTCTGAAGGAGGTAAATATGGCCGATAGACATAAAGTATGGAAAAGAGGTCTTTGTTGGAGGGGATTTGATTGCCACCCGGTGGCAGTCAAAAATAACAAAGAAGGGAAGCAAAAACCTAAAAGAAAAATGAAAGGAGGTGAAAGGAAATGAAAAAAAGATGGATTTTGATTATTACCCTGGCCATTGTCCTCACTTTGCTGACCATTCCAGTCGCCCATGCCCGTGGTCATCATCGTCACAGTCATTTCAGTATCTGGATTGGGCCACCGGTTTTTTGGGTGCCGCCACCAGTTTATTACCGACCTTATTACCAACCACCCTATGGTTACCCCGGCTATTACCCACCGGCTTATTATCCACGCTATTATCGTGAACGAGAATGGGTGCCTGGCCACTGGGAGTGGGATAGCTATTGGAGTCGATGGCTCTGGATCCCCGGTTATTGACGATGGTGCGACCCGTAATTGGTCTTTAAGTAATTGGTCTTTAATAATTCGCTTTTTAAAAAAATGGCGTCAAGCATATACTTGACGCCTTTTTTATTTTTAAAATTCCTAACGGTGGTGTTTTCAATGATGATATGTCAAAAGTGAACTGACTGTACTATGGAGCTGGTTTAACACGCTCCAGGAAGGAAGAATTTTTTGGATATCCTTTTCCTCTTTGATTTCTCTGACCCTCTTCAAGATTTCTTGTGTCCTCTCTAAACAATTTTCTAAATCCTGTTTCTTTTCCATAATTCACCTCCTGTTTGCCAAAAACTCTGCTTGACTGTCTTCTTTTCCTTCTCATTTTTCCCTCCTTTCCTCTTTAAATGACAAAGGACATATTATTTGGCTATTTTAAGATGCCTTCCTGTATAACTTTTCTTTTCTTTAATAATATCATGAAGCGAACCTTCTGCAACAATATATCCGCCCTTCTCTCCACCTCCGAGCTAAGTCAATTATCTAATCAACATTTTCTGTTGACTCAAAATAATTTTTATGATATTTTAAAATAATGCGGAGAAACGATATAACTCCTAAACTTCTAAGAGAACTTTATTATAAAAAGTTTCTTTCGAAAAAGGAAATTGCTTTGCTTTTAAAGTGTAATATAACTACCATCCATAAAAAGATGAGGAAATTTGGCATCCCAGCGAGAAAACAAGGTGAAGCCGTAAAGATAGCAATGATAAAACAAATAATAAAAATCCAGAAATCTAAATTAGAAATTTTGTACTTAAAAAAGAAGTTCTCTTTATCGGAAATCGCCAAGAAATTGAACCACGACAGATCAATAATTAAAAGAGAGGCAGAAAGACTCAAAATACCGCTCCGCTCACATTCTGCTACGATGAAATTGGTTGCGAACAAAAACAAAGTTAAAAAAACACTGCTCGCGAAACTTTATTGGAAAGAGCATCTCACACCAAAACAAATTGGAAAAAAACTCAATAGACACCCTGAAACTATCCGTAGATTAATGAGAGGATATGGCCTTAAAAGACGGTCTAGGAGCGAAGTTAGGACGCACTATCCAAGATTTAACTTTTCTGATGACCTACTGGAAGAAAAAGCTTATTTAATTGGTTTCCGAACCGGAGATTTACGAGTAAATTCCTCTGCCGGTAAAACTTCGATAACAGTGGATTGTACTTCCACAAAAGCTGAACAATTAAAACTTTTTAGAGATTTATTCAATAAATACGGACACGTTTGGGTAAGTAAGCCAAGGAGTGATGGAAACCGAGTTTTCTTAGTCCGCCTAAATCATACTTTCCGGTTTCTTTTGCCAAAAAGAGATAATATTCCAAAATGGATTCGAGAAAATAAAAATTACTTTCTTTCTTTTCTCGCTGGATATACAGATGCTGAAGCCAATATTGGAATCTCTAAAGAAAATGTGGCAAAATTTGCTCTAGCTTCTTATGACAAAAATATTTTAAAGCAAGTTCATAAAAAACTTCAAGAAATAGGCATTGAATGTAATCCCCCTAGAATTCATGTCAAGAAAGGGTATAAAAAATCAAATGGTTGCGTGTATAGAAATGATGAGTGGCGGCTTAATCTCAATAAAAAATCTTCATTACTTTTGCTTTTGGAATTTTTAAAACCGAGGTTAAAACATCAAAAAAGATTAAAAGATTTAAAAAAAGCAGAGCAAAATATAATTAAGCGAAATCAAAGGACTTTACCAGAGAAAACTTCTCTCAGATATTTGCCGGTATAGGATTTACGGTTTTTAGCTATTTCATGAGGAGTACCCTCAGCCATAATTTGACCACCTTTATCTCCTCCCTCCGGGCCTAAATCTATAACCCGATCTGCGTTACGAATGACGGAAAGATTATGTTCGGTAACCAACGCCGTGTTTCCTTTATCCACCAAGCTTCTTAAAACGAAAATTAATTTTCTAATATCATCTAAATGAAGTCCAGTGGTTGGCTCGTCTAAAATATACAAACTCTTGCCGGTGGCTTTTTTGGAGAGCTCTGTTGCTAATTTCACCCTTTGCGCTTCTCCGCCGGAAAGAGAGGGTGCTGGCTGGCCCAATTCAATATAGTTCAAACCAACCTCATTTAAGGTTTTTAATTTTAAGTAAAGTGCGGGGATATTTTTGAAAAATTCTAGGGCGTCTTCTATGGTCATTTCCAAAACGTCAGCAATATTCTTCCCATGATATTCAACCGCCAGAGTTTCTTTGTTAAATCTTTTACCTTTGCACTCCTCGCATTCAACGTAAATATCGGGCAGAAAATACATTTCAATTTTTTTAACTCCCTGGCCTTCACAAGCCTCACATCTTCCTCCTTTGACGTTGAAAGAAAAACGGCCGGCGGTAAAACCTCGAATTCTTGCCTCTTTGGTTTTTGAAAAAAGGTCTCTGATAAAAGCGAAGGCTCCGGTATAAGTGGCTGGATTTGACCTGGGTGTTCTGCCGATGGGCGACTGGTCAACCAAAACCACCTTGTCTAAATGCTCTATCCCCAAAATCGCCTCGTGTTTTCCCGGTTCTTCTTTCGCTCGGTAAAATTTTTTCAACAACGCCCGCGCTAAAATATCATTCATCAAAGACGATTTTCCGGAACCTGAAACCCCTGTAATGCAAACGAATTTCCCCAGAGGAATTTTGACGTCAATGTTTTTTAAATTATGCTCGGCCGCACCCTTTATTATCAGCCAATTAGCCATAGGAGCTTTTATGGCTATATGGCTTTTAAGGACTGTGTGGCTGACTTCTACTTTTTTTCTCCCTGACAGATATTCACCTGTTAAGGTTTTTGATTTCAGCAAGTCCTTTGGCGTTCCCTGAAAAATCACCTTTCCGCCATGCTTTCCAGCGCCTGGTCCAATATCAATTACCCAATCTGCTCCTCGAATAATAGTTTGTGGATCATGCTCGCAAATTACAACTGTGTTTCCCAAGTCTCTTAATTTTTTTAAGGTTTCTATCAGCCGGCCCTGGTCCCGGGGATGAAGACCGACTGACGGCTCGTCTAAAATATATAAAACGCCGGTCAGTTTTGAGCCAATTTGCGTCGCCAATCTTATTCTCTGCTCTTCCCCGCCAGCCAGAGTAGCCGCTTTTCTGTCCAAAGTTAAATAATCTAAACCGACGTCAATTAAAAATTGTAACCGATTTATTATTTCTTTTATTATTAAATGAGCTATTTTTCTTTCATTTTCTTTGAGGAAAATTTTTTCAAAAAATTCTTTCACCTTGTCAATTTGCATCTCTACCATTTTATCAATCGGTTTCCCTGCTACCTTGACTGCTAAAACTTCCGGCTTTAATCTTTTCCCATGGCATTCTTCGCATATTTTTCCCACCATATACTGCTCAATTTCTTCCCTTGCCCAATTAGAATCCGTTTCATGGTATCTCCTCTCCAGCCAGGAAACGACCCCTTCGAAAACATCTACGCCATATAAAATCATATCAATTTTCTCTTTCGGCAATTTCTTAACGGGGGTGTCCAAATCAATATTTTTCTCGTCTGCCAACTCTTTCATTTTCCACCAGAAAAATCCCTGCCGTCCGACTTTGTAGGAAGCCCTCGCCCAAGGGAAAATTGCTCCTTCGGCAATTGATAAATTGGGATTAGGAATTACCAATTTGGGGTCAACTTCCAGTTTTTCTCCCAATCCTTGGCAGGCTGAACAGGCGCCAAAAGGAGAGTTAAAAGAAAAAAGTCTAGGTTCTAATTCCGGCAGAGAAATACCACATTCTTCGCAAGCAAAATGCTCAGAAAATATTAAATCTTTAACCTTAGGTTTGGAATTTGGAATTTGGAATTTGGAATTTATAATAACTATTCCTTTCCCAAGTTTCAGAGCAGTTTCCAACGAATCAACCAGGCGGGAATTGTCCAAATCCTTATCAATAATCAATCTGTCTATTACTACTTCAATGTTATGTTTTTTATTGCGGTCCAAAACCTTTTCCAGCGCTTCTTCTACGCGATAAATTATTCCATCAATCCTGGCTCTAACAAAACCACTTCTCTGAATTTCCTCCAAAATACCGTGGTGTTCACCTTTTTTTCCTCTAATGATCGGACCCAAGACGGTTATTTCAGTTTTTTGAGGTAATTTTAGTATCTGCTCTGTAATCTGGTCAATTGTTTGGCGACTCACAATTTTTCCGCATTTTGGACAGTGCGGTTTTCCGACTCTGGCAAATAAAAGACGGAGATAATCATAAATCTCCGTAATGGTTCCTACGGTTGAACGAGGGTTGTGCGAAGCTTTTCTCTGGTCAATAGAAATGGCAGGAGATATTCCCTCAATTTTATCAACATCGGGTTTGTCCATCACTCCTAAAAATTGCCGGGCATAAGCAGATAAACTCTCAACATATCTTCTCTGGCCTTCAGCATATAATGTATCAAAAGCCAAAGACGATTTCCCGGAACCTGAAATTCCGGTAATGACAACCAGTTTGTTTTTCGGAATATCAACGTCTATGTTTTTTAAATTGTGGACCCGTGCTCCACGAATTTTGATATAATTTTCAACCGCCATGGTTAAGTATTATACTCTAAATTTTAAAATCTTTCAATAGAAAAAGCTGGCGGGCGCCGCAACGGCGCCCGCCAGCTTTTTATTTTTAACTTTATCTGCCTATTAAATTAGTGACCTTTTCAATTAATTTGCTGACGGCTTGAGAAATATCCGCCAACTGATTAGTTAAATCATTCAGTCCGAAGCCTGCCGCCACAATGGAAAACGCCGCGTCGGAAACATCGTAAGCCACTGCTCTCCCTTTGGGATCGTTGTAATCAATTACCCTGATTTTGTATTTCCCGACAGGCACATCAACATTGTAAGGATAGCCAA
>Ga0210018_1000692_pt1 | contig 17452 bp, 17 predicted proteins | sample CryGeyCG2014_010_2_FD_183967 | JGI IMG/M metagenome (GOLD analysis project Ga0210018, IMG submission 183967) | Groundwater microbial communities from aquifer - Crystal Geyser CG09_land_8/20/14_0.10 (SPAdes) (version 2) | ecosystem: Environmental > Aquatic > Deep subsurface > Groundwater | place...
AGTTTGAGTGCGCGCGCCAAATTCGTTGCGCACTCATTCATAATCGAAAACAGTAGAAAAATGTTATGGAGGTACAAGCTACCATTGGGCTAAAGCCCAAGGTATCCTTTGAATGTAATGAAGCAGAAAAACTTACAAACAAGAAACCGGCTGAGGCAATCCAGGAAATCAAGAAATTCTGCAGGATTGCAGTAGTAAAGACTGGAGAGAAAGGAAGCCTTGTTATGGATAATGATGGCCTTCACAAAATAAAGGGTTTTAAGGTTAATGCAATCAACACAACTGGAGCAGGGGATGCTTATTCTGGAGGCTTTCTCTATGGAATCTCACATAACTTTGATGTCAAGACCTCAGGAAAGATTGCTTCATATGTTGCTGCGCAGGTTGTTGCAAGCCATGATTCAATGATGAATAGAAATATCCAGCAGGAAATAGCAGGCATTATCAAAGGTTAATTCTTTCGCCCATCTCAGGTATCTTTGTTTTCATACCAAGCTTTTCAACTTTCTTTGCAAAAGACAGCATTGCTTCTTCTTCTCCATGCACTATGAAAACTTTTTTTGGCTTTGGATTAAAAAATTTCAGCAGGTTAAGAAGCTTGCGATAGTCAGCATGGGCAGAAAAGCTGTCAATTGACTCAATATTTGCCTTTACCACAACCTCTGTTCCCAATAATCTTATTCTTTTCTCGCCTTTTTTTATGTAATAGCCAAGAGTTCCTTTAGCCTGATACCCCACAAAGAGTATTGTGTTATTTTTGTTCCAGATATTGTGTTTTATATGGTGCTTTATCCTGCCTCCGGTGCACATTCCGCTTCCTGCAATTATTATGCATGGCTCATGAAGGTTGTTGAGCTTGATTGAATCCCTTACATTCATTGTGTATTCAAGCCCTGGGAATGAGAAAGGATTATCTCCTGATTTTATTAAATCTGTTATCCGTTTGTTGTAAAGGGAATAATGTTTTTTAAATACTTCTGTCACCCTTATGCCCATCGGAGTATCCACATAGACCTTTATTCTTGGAATAAGATTTTTTTCCACAAGTTCGTTTAGGTCATACAAAAGTTCCTGTGTCCTTTCAACTGCAAAACATGGAATTATAATTTTTCCATGGTGTTTATATGCCTTTAATATTACATCTAGTAGTTTTTGTTTTCTTTTTTCTATTGGCGGATGTATCCTATCGCCGTATGTTGACTCAATAAAAATATAATCTGCCTTGTTCAGATGTACTGTGTCATTTATTATTGGTGTACTGTTTTGGCCTATATCACCTGAAAAAACAATTGTTGTTTCTTTTCCACCCTCGTTGACTTTTAATTCTATTATTGCAGAGCCAAGTATATGCCCTGCATCATACAAAGTTGCATTAATTCCTTCGCATGGCTGAAAACTCGTTTCATAGTTTATTGTCCTGAAAAGCTTCATTGCCTTTTCAACATCATCCTCTGTGTATATCGGATTTCTGGGTGGAAGTCCCATGCGCTGCCTTCTCCTATTTTCAGACTCAACATCATTCCTGTTAACCTTTGCAGAATCAAGCATGACTATCTCAGCTATGTCTTTTGTTGCAGAAGTGCAGTAAATTTTGCCCTTAAATCCCTCCTTAACAAGCTTTGGGATTCTTCCGCAATGGTCAAGATGTGCATGTGTAAGAAGAAGCGCTGAATATAATTTTGCATTGAAAGGAAGCCTGTCATAGTTAATCTTCATTAGATTCTTGCTTCCCTGAAACATTCCACAATCAACTAGTATTCTCTTTTTTCCAGTGGCCAGACTGTAGCATGAGCCAGTAACTGTCTTGGCCGCTCCAAAAAACCTTATCTCCATAATTTTTTATTTTAACTACTGGTATTTATTTGTTTTCTTTGTTAAATATTTTGTATGATATAAATATTTTTAAAGATATTCATTTGTTCAAGTTTAGGGGTGATATTATGACAAGAGGCAAACTAAGTATTATTGCCTGTGAATCAGGAAGGTCTTTTGCAAAGAAAGTTGTAAATGAGATTATTAAGAAAAAAGGAGAGGTTAAATTCATTAGTTCTGATGAAGTTAAATTTGCAAACTCGGAAAGAAAAACAGTTATAAAAGAAAGTATAAGAGGATCAGATATTTGTATTATTCAGGATGTTGAAAATTCTGTTAATGGTTGCTCTGTTGATGAAAATCTAAGAGCACTAAAAACAACTATTGATGCTGCCTATAGAAGTGATGCAAATTACATAACAGCTGTTATCCCTGTATTTCCTTATGCAAGACAGGACAAGCAGGAAGGAAGAGAAGGTATAACTGCTGCAGCAGTTGCAAGAGAAATTGAAGATGTTAATACAGACCATGTTATAACTTTGGATGTGCACAATGAAGCTATTGCTGGATTTTTTAGAAAATCTAAATTTGAAAATTTACATGCTTCTAAGAATATTATTGATTATATTATAGAAAATGAAAAAATGTTTGATCTTAAAAATTTAGTTGTTATGTCTCCTGATGTAGGCGGAGCAAGAAGAGCAAAACATTATGCTAAAAAGCTTAGAACCTCTTTAGTTTTTGCCTATAAAGATAGAAAATATAATACACCCAATTCCGTTGGAGATATTCAAATAGTAGGAGAGGTTAAAGGTAAAAATATTTTGATAGTAGATGACATGATTGATACTGCTGGAACTTTAATAGAAGTGGTTAATGCAGTTAAGAAAAATGGAGCTGAGAGAGTATATGTGGCCTGCAGTCTTGCTTTGTTTAACGGGCCGGCCATAGAAAGAATAACAAAATCTTATGAAAAGGGATATTTAACAGCTGTTATTGGAACTGATGCTGTTTATCACGGAGAGGATTTCCAGAAAAAAAATCCCTGGTACAAAGAGGTTTCTGTTGCAAGTTATTTTGCAGAGGTTATTATCCTATTAAATCAGCATAAATCAATAAGCAAATTGCTTGAATAAATTTAATATAAGGTGGTTAAACTGGAAAACAGGATAAGGGTTGGTGTTTTAATATTTGAAGATAATAAGATATTATTAGTTAAGCATGTTGACCCTATAACAGGGTTTACCTGGTGGGTGCCGCCAGGCGGTGGATTAAAAGAAACTGAATCTATCTTTGAGTGCGGGAAAAGAGAGGTTAAAGAAGAAACAAACCTCAAAGTGAGTTTAGACAAGATTGTCTACATAAGGCAGTTCATTTTTCATAAACAGAAAGAAAATAATATTGATATATATTTAACTTCCTCAAAGCATAAAGGCAGTAAATCTATTAAAGGCATTGTTGGGAAAGGGGAAGATGAGCACTATATTAAGCAAATAAAATTTTTTTCAAAAAAAGAGCTTAAAAATATAAAAGTTTTTCCTTCTGTAATAATGGAAGAAATGTGGGAAGACTATAAAAACAGTTTTCCTGTTATTAAATTTCTGGGAGTAGAAGATGACTCAGAGCACGAAATAATGGAATAATCTTTTCTTTGAAAAAAGAGTTAATTTAATCCAAGTTAGACAGAGTCGAGAAAACGGCTATTTTATAGAAAAGGAAAGGAACTGTTTAGAAATATTTTGCAAATCTTTCTTTTGTTTCTGCTAAAACTCTATCTGCTCTATCGAATTCATCTTTAAATATATCATAATTTTCTTCTCTGGTTAAGACACCAGTAACTCCACCAAATCTTGAACCCATAATATGAATTCTATCAACCAATCCATCGTTTTCTCCATACATTCCACCATCAGTCATTACTCTGGATGGTCCAAGAAAACGAAATTGATAGACTTCATCATTTCTATAATTCCCATTATGATATCTACTTAATTCAGTATGACCGAAAGCACTATCAGGCCTAGTTACTGAATGATATGTTCCATCAACATGTTCTCTATTATAAAAAAGATTATTAAATCCTAATTGCGAAAGGTAGAAAGCTCCTAAAATACCTACAACAGTAATAATTATCTTAATTTTTTTGCCAATATTTTTCATTATTAATAAAAAATAATCTCTATGTTTATAAAGCTTTCGATTATTTACTACTGGTAAGGTTACACATAACAATTCCCTTTTCTAGATTTTTTTATTAAATTGTGCTTCGCACTTGAAGACGCCGTTTTCTCGACTTTTTCAGAAACCTTCGGTTTCCTCGACCCCATTGTGCTCTCACTCCATTTCATTCCGTTCGGGTCACTTAATAGCAATTCCGATGTTATGCATGCTTCGGAAAATCTCCGGAGTTTTTTAAAAAGATTTATATATGCCTGATAATAATTCTATTTTAGTTAATCTTATGATTAAATAATCAGGTGGGTGACTATGGCAAAAGAACAAAAAAAGAAAAATAATGCTAAAAATACAAAATCAAAAGAAAATGACCAGTTCAAAGAAATTGAGTCAAAGCTTCCAAAAGATGCCCAGAAAAAACTAAAGGCAATCAAGTCAAAGCTTGATAAATTCCAAAAAACAGTTTTGAAAAAGTTTGAAAATTATATAATTGGCATTGCACTATTGCCCCCAAAAAAGCCGGAAAAAGATGAAAAACCTAGCGAGCAGATTAATGTTCTTGTCTTAGTTGATGATTCTGACAGCAATAAGATGTCTAAGGATGAGCTAAAGACAAAGCTTTCATCTATCATAGAAGAAATGGCAAAGGGTGTTGATAAAAACCTTGCACCGCAGACAATTATTCTTTCTGAACTGTGGCAGAGCTGCTATGATGCAAAATATGAGTTATTAGAGCTTATTGCAATATCTGCTCCTGTTTATGACACTGGCATGCTGTCTGCCATAAAGATAGCTGAGATCCATAAGTCAATGGTCATCAAAAAGTTTGAGAAATATATTGTAAGCTATGTTTTAGCAGGCTCTCTTGTTCAGGGAAAGGCAACATCTGAATCAGATATTGATGTGTTTATTGTAGTTGATGACACTGATGTCAAAAAAATGACAAGAGCAGAGTTAAAAGACAAGTTAAGGGCAATAATCATAACAATGGGAATGGAAGCTGGTGAAATTACAGGAATTAAAAACAAGCTGAATATCCAGGTGTATATACTTACAGACTTCTGGGATAACATAAAAGAGGCCAATCCAATAATATTCACTTTTTTGAGGGATGGAGTTCCATTCTATGACAGGGGTATATTTATGCCATGGAAACAACTCCTTAAGATGGGAAAAATAAAACCATCTGCAGAGGCAATTGATATGTATATGAACAGCGGTGAGCAGATGCTAAAGCATGTAAAACTTAAGATAAGGGAATTGGGAATGGAAGATACTTTCTGGGCTATCTTAACACCAAGTCAGGCAGCACTTATGCTTTATGGTGTTCCGCCTCCAACACCGAAGGAAACACCTGAACTGATGAGGCAGCTGTTTGTAAAAAAAGAGAAAATGCTGGAAGAGAAGTATGTAAAGGTACTTGAAAACAATATACAGGTTAGGAAGGATCTTGAGCATGGAACAACTAAAGAACTCACTGGAAAAGAAGTTGATATATTATTAGAAAACGCAGAAAACTATCTGAAAAGAATAAAAAGATTATTCAGCCAGATAGAAAAAATAAGAGAACAAGAATCAATGCTTCATGTTTATGACACTGTTGTTACAGTTATAAGAGATATTCTAAAGCTTGAAGGGATAGAGAAAGCTAATGATTTAGAGATAGTAAAGGTATTTGAGAATGAGGTAATAAGCAAAGGAAAAATACCTGCAAAGTTCTTAAGAATATTGCATGCTATAATGAATGCAAAGAAGGATTATGACAATAAAAAACTAACAAAAGCAGAGGTTGAAAAAGTTAAAAAAAGCTCTCAGGAATTTATTAGGTTTATGATAGAGTATATACAAAGAAAAAGAGGCATTGATGTTGAAAGAACTAAAATAAGAGTGAAGTATGGGGACAAATATGGAGAAGTTTTTTTACTTGGAAAAGATGCTTATATCATACATGACATTGACCAGGAAGAAAAAGAGATTTCAAAGGCAGAAATAACTCCTGATGGTGGCTTAGGAAAAATCAGAAAAAGTTCTTTTGAAGAGCTTGAGAAAGACCTCTCAAAAATAGAGATTCTGTCAAAGGTTTTTATAAAAGAGCCGATATTTGAGGACATGAAAAAAATCTTTGGCAAGAATGTAGAAATACTGGTTAACTACTGATTTTTAACCTCTTTTTATTATATTCTTTATTATATATTTTCTATTTTACTTAAGTTTATTAACCAGAAGAACATTATGTTAATATTGGGGATTTAAATGACATTAAATTATAAAACTGGCTATAAAGTATGCGATGCCATGACAAAAAAGCCTGTTTCTGTTTCACCAGAAACTTCTATTGAGGAATGTGCTTTAAAGATGAGGGACAGCCATGTAGGTAGCCTTGTTATAACAAAGGATTCCAAGCTTCTTGGCATATTGTCTGATAGGGATATTGTAAGAAGAGTCATTGCAAAAAAACTGAACCCAAAAGAATTAAAGGCTGAAGAAGTTATGATAAAAAAAGTCATAACAATAGGCCCTGAAAAAGATATTTATGATGCTCTCAAAAAGATGAAGGACGGCGATGTAAGGCACCTTCCTGTTATGAATAAAAAAGAGATGGTTGGCTTATTAACATTAAAAGATATACTTAAAATACAGCCAGAGTTATTTGAGCTAATGATTGAGAAGTTTGAATTAAGAGAAGAAGCAAGAAAACCGATATTTGGCGGTCCGATATCAGAGGGCATGTGTGAGGCTTGTGGTTTTCCATCCACAAACCTAAGAGAAATTGAGGGCTCGTTTCTCTGCACAAGGTGTGCATCCAAAAAGCTTTAGAAACCTTTAAATATATTCTATTTTTCTATTCTATATATCATGCGGGGGTAGCAAAGTCTGGTCAAATGCGCAGGACTTAAGACATAGTTATAAGGCAGAAATCCTGTCTCTTAGTGAGTCCGTGGGTTCGAATCCCATCTCCCGCATTAATAGTTTTGGATTAATTCAAAATCTTCTTATTCTAGTTAGTAAGAATTTCTACGGTGCCAAGTTTTATAGCTCATATAAAGAGCAGAAAGCAAAACAAAAATAAAAAATATCCCAAGCGGGATCATAAGTGAATGAATAGAAAAATTATAGTTCCCTGATTTAACCAATTCTTTTAAACTAATGCTCCATCCTGCAGAAGTATTATCTGCCTCTTGTTTTGTTATACCTGTTTCATTTATTACAGGAGAAACTGCTTCTTTTTTTCCAATAACAGTAAGAATTTTTTCTTGGGTTGCTTCTAATATTTGGTTGTACTCAGATTTGTATATAATGTTTAAATTTATTGAATAATTTTTATTATCCACAACCTCTGGAGCTGTGAAATATATATCATCAATTTTTTTAGATTCTAATGGCTTTAAATTATCTATTTTTTCTGTTGTTTTTATAAAATTAGGCAGGTCGCTTTCTATTATTACATTTATATCCTTAAAAGAATATGTTTGGCTTGGGTTATTTATTTCTACTGAAATATGTGATTTCTCAGAGCTTAACACCTCTTTATCAACCCTAGAATCGATAGATAATATTTTTTCATAACTATCTAAACTTATTGATTTTTCAACCTCTTTCCTAACATTATTAATCATAAATGATGCTTTTGGTTTTAATGTAAGGTTTCCAATGTATTTACTTTTTAATTTTATATTAAATAGCTTAGTTTCTCCTTTATCTAGGCTACCTTTCCAGCTTAATTCCTTGTAATCTTGTGTTAGATATTTTGGTGGCGCTGATATGTCTAATCCTTCAGGTATTATTATTTTAAATGAGGTTATGGTAATGCTGTTGTCATTATTTATATTTGTTAAGTTGATATTTAAATTAGTTTCCTGGTCCAACTTCACTTCATCCTTATCCAATGTTAAAATCATATTCAGTTGGTAATCAGGAACAGTTATTGTTGAGGTTTTAGAATTACCCTGCACTTGTTTAACCCCATTATTATAGCTTATAGATGCCTGCGATTTAAATGTAATGTTCTGCAATGCTTTGAGTATATAATAAAAACTTTTTTCTGTATTTTCTTTTAGGTTACCTTCCCATTTAACAGTTTTGTGTGTACTGTTAGCATATGCAAAACAGTCTGATAGTTGTGTTATTGCAAATGAATTTGGAATAAGATCTGAATAAATAATATTAGTAGCCTCTACATTTCCTGTGTTTTTTAAGGTTACTATTATTTTTGTTTGCTCGCCAATCAAAAAATCTGTAGTTTCAACTGTTCTTGTTAATTCAATTTTTGTAGTTTCTAAAAGAAGCGAGTATATTTTAACAGATGCCTTGTATATATCATCATCTAGGGTTGTGTTATGGTACCAAAATCCTAAGTTAGTAACACATAGCTCATAATTTTCAGTGGTTTCACATGAGCCATTCTTCACAATAACAATTGAATTGGTTGGTAAAGTAATAATCACCTTGTCATGGGCAGAATTTAAGCTAAAACTAAATATTTTATTAGTTATATTAATTGCATTTATTTGGTTAGAATAGACAGTTCCAGAGTAAATTTGCCTTTCGTCCACAGCATAAGTACATGGAATTATGATTAATAACAAAAAGATTATATATAAAAAACTTTTTTTTTGCATATAATAATATATAATATAAATAGTATAAAAAACCTTTTATTATTTTAGTTTTTCATTTGGTTGCCCAGTACATTGGTTGCTGTTTAATTTCTTCTTAAAAACAATTGGGAGATAGAGATTATTCATCTAAATTAATAGTACTATTTTTTAGTAATGTTTTTAAATAATGATAGAATTCCTTAATATTTATAGTTAGATGTATATATTGGTGATAAAAATGATGAAAACAAAAACATTGCAAATTATTGTGTTAATTCTATTAATTAATATGCTCTTTGTAAGAGCATCAATAGATGCAAGTTATGAATGCAGGGAAAAAAACTGCATGGAAGGTACAGAAATAGATTTTACTGTAAACATATATAATAATATCAACAAGAGCATTAATGTAGGTGATGTGTATATAAAAGATAATGATTATAGTGTTATTCTTGGATTTGACCTTAGTGAAAAAATAGTTTTAAACCCAGATGAAGTCCGCAGCTTTAATTTTACAAGTTTGATTAAAGCTCCAACAAAAGGTTATACTTTTTACTATGTTCCATGTTTCAAAATGTCTTATGCTAATAAGCCAGAAGAGGTTTTTGAGATATGCGGCAACACTGTAAAAAGCTTTACAGTTATTCCATTATCCGAGATTGAATGCAAAGAAGATTCTGAATGTGAAGAGGATGAATACTGCAACACATTCAGCATTTATAAATGCAGGAAATTGGAATGCAAGTCAAATGAGGCTGCAGTTAATCATTCATGTGCTTTATTAGAACCAAAAAAAATAGTTGTTATTAATTGGTGGAACATTATATTAACAGTTGGATTTATTATTTTAGCTGTTGTTTTATTGTTTTTATTTGTAGGAAGAAAACAAAAGTATGAAGAAGAGGATTATGTTGATATGACTACTGAATTTAATGAAAAGGAAGAATCTCCTAAAAAAGAGAAAACAGATAAAAAGAAAGAGGAGCAGAAAGAAGAGGAGTTAGAGAATGATAATAAAAAAACTGAAGAAAATAAAGACATTAAGGAATTTACTAAAGAACCTAAGCAAAAAAAACCTAAAAAAGATGAAGAGAATAAAGAAATCAAGGATTCTGTTAAGGAGATTAAAGAAAAGAACGAACCTAAAAAAGGAATTGGAGGGGATGAAGAAATTAAAAAGAAAACCAAACCAAAAAATAAAAAGAAATACAAGCGTGTAAAACTAAATAAAACTTATGAAGAAGTTCCAGATTATATAGTGGATGAACAAAAAGAGAAAACTAAAAAAAAACAGGAGCAGGAAATAGAAGACGATAAAATAGAAATAATGGATTACAGCGGTTACGAAGATGAAGATGATGATGAAGAAAATAGGGATATCCTTTGATTGATTATTTTCATGCCCCGGTGGCTTAGTGGCTATAGCGCCACCTTGGTAAGGTGGAGGTCGCGAGTTCAACTCTCGCTCGGGGCTTGACTAATTGACTAAAAAAGTATGTTTTAAGACGTTTTAAGGGATTATTAGAATTCTTGACTATTCTTTATTTTTATTTAAATTCACAATTTCAATAATTAAATCAACACATTCTTCAAAGTGCTTCTCAACTAATGAATTAGGTATTCTTAAAGTAAAAAAACCTTTCTTATAAGAGTAGTATGTTCTCTTTAAGTCAGCTAAAGCCTGTTTTGGTCTTGTATTATGATATTCTCCATCTACCTCAATATTAATTCCATATTTTGGAATTGCAACATCAATATGCTTATGTTTGTCCCATAACTCCAGAAAAGATGGCACTTCTTTTGTTCTTAGTGCATCATGTATCTTTCTTGCTTGAGGTGTTGCCTTTGCTCTTGCCTTTTCTTCTTTCTTTGTAATATTTTTTATTAAAGGAGTTTTTTTCATTTCTTCTTTTATTTTATAACATTTAAGACAATATCCATTTGTATATTTTGTATAACCACCACATATTTTGCATTTAGCCATACCTAACTTTTAATAAACAGAATATAAAAAACTTTCTATATACATCAAAATCTTTCAGAAATACTTTATTTTGAGCCATAAGGTTTATCAAAGAATGCTATAAGAACTGTGCCAAGTAATATAATGAACGTTCCAATAAATAATAACCAAAAAAAAGCTTTTTCTATAATAACCACCTTATTCATATCTGTTGTGGAAATATTATAAAGCAAACTTACACAAGCCCCACCAAAAAACCCACAACCTACCTTTGTCAATATGTCTCCTAGATAATATAATGGATGCTTCATAACTTAAATTATAACATCAAAATATAAAAACCTTACTATACAAAAGCGAAATTTTCCAGAAAAAGCGAATAAAATTTATTACTCAACCCAGTTACAAGAAACAAACTTATATTCAATAATTTCACAATCTTCAACTATATTTATGCCCATTGGATTTCCCCAACCATTATAATAATATTCTTCTCTCCTACTATTTAGGATAGGCTTTAAAACAAAAATGACTTTAAATTCATTGTTTCCTAAAACTATTCCATCTTCATTTATTATTTTCTTATTGTATGTAAATAAATCATTTTCTATGGTTATGAAATCAAAAGCACCTAAGTTTGTTAGGTAATAATAATTTATGTTTTCCCCTTCATATATTCCTTTTCTCAAATATATACTTCCTGAATAAAAAGAACTATTATCTTTCCATGTTGAACCTAAATTATATTTATTACCCCCTTTAAGATAATAGACCTTTCCTTCACTTACAATTACAGTAATATTCTCTGGAAATAATTCCTTTGCTTTTTCTTCGCAACTTTTTCCTTCGTTAAGAGATGTTTTTATTTCATTATAGGTAGGTATTTCTTGGATATTTGATTCAATATCTGATTTGACTCCTAAAAAAGTATTTTTTATTTTAGACTTTATTGTTGGGTCAACTATATAAGAAAAAATAAGAAGTGCTATAACTAATATAATAACACCTTCAATGATATTTTTCAGAGTCATATATATTAAAGAGTATTAGAAATATAAAAACCTTGCTATATACAAGCTTAAGGCAAAAACTTCCTTTCTAAATTTCCACAATTACATTCATATACATTATTACCCGGAGCAGGATAAAGAAATCTCATACCACCATCATTCTTACAAAAATTCTCACAATCCTCTTGAGCTTCCTCAAGTAAATAATTTTCTTTTAGTATATGGCTTTCTTTAGATAAATAAGAAAAAGCAAAGATAATAAGCACCATAATTAAAATAGCAATTATTAATCCTGTTGGTAGTCTTGACTTTCTTGTGATTGAATAAGATTCAATTTCTTTAACATTTTTATTATAATTATAATCATTCATAAAATCTTCATCATCATTAGATGTGTAAGAATCTAAAGGTTTTTCTTTAACTAAACCATGTATTAGGTCATGTTCTGGTTTTCTTAATAATTCTAAATTGGATACCTTATTATTTCTTTTTTTACCATCTTTATGATGGACTACATAGTCTGAGAATTTTAAAGGGTATTTGTCTCTATTCTTTAAATAGATGTAACGATAAGCCTTCTGTCTGTGAATCAAATCAGAATAGTTTCCTCTTTCATAACCATTTTTATCTATTTTGACTACAGACATTTCAATTCAAGCATATTTAATAATTTGAAATATAAAAACCTTGCTATACACATCAAAACCTTTCAGAAATACCATAGAAATGCCCTATTAAAAGTGATGCATAACATTAATTTAGAAATAATTACAACTTTCGCTCATAGCTTTTTTACAAAACATTTAAATATTAATTCTAATCTTATATTTTTAGTTGGGCCTGTGATCTAGTGGCTATGATGTCACCTTGACGATTTTAAATCAAAATGGTGAATATCCCCGGTTCGAACAGCTTCTTGCTAAGCTGGCACGCAGGAGCGACATTTTTTGCTTCGCAAAAAAGTCCCTCTCGCTCGCTAACGCTCGCAAACAGATAGGGTATGCAAAGAGAAAGCAAGTGCTTCGAAAGTCCGGGCAGGCCCATCACAGCTTCTTGCTAAGCTGGCACGCAAAGAGGGTTTTGCTTAAAAGCCAAACCCCCTTAGCTCACTACGTTCGCAATAAGTAAAGAGGTTGGTAATATCAGAAAGATAAAAGAGGAGTTTTCAAAATATTTCATACTGCTTTTCCTTATCATAGCTGTTGTCCTAGTTTTCCTGATTATCAGACCATTTATAATTCCAATATTAACCAGCATTATAATTTCATATATATTATACCCTTTATATGTATGGGTTAATAAAAAAACAAAGAGAAAAAACATTTCTGCATTCATAGTAACAATGCTGGTCATAATTTTAATAATCTCTCCGATTTTATTTGTTGTAAATTCACTTACAAGGGAAGTTATAGTAGTTTATAGTGACTCAAAACAAAGGATTGCAGAAGGAAATATAATTAATACAGAACCTGGCTCTAATTTATGGAAATTAAACTCTCTCCTGGTTAGTATAGCAGGAAAGCCACAGGTTATTTCTTACATTGACAGCATCACAAATTCTATAATAGGCTCATTATCAAACTTTATATTTACAATACCAAAGAAAATACTCAGTTTTTTTGTTATGATATTTTTAATCTTTTTCATGCTAAGGGACGGGGAGTTAATGGCCAAAAAAATAAAATATTTTATTCCATTAAAAAAGCATCACCAAACTAAGATAATAAATAAATTCAGCAGTGTTACGCGTGCTGTTGTTTATGGCCATTTTATAACAGCACTAATTCAGGGTATGGTTGGTGTATTGGGCTTATATCTATTTGGAGTTAAATCACCCCTTGTATGGGGGAGTATTATGATGGTTGCCTGTATGATACCATTTATTGGATCTCCAGTGGTGTGGTTTCCCCTTGGAGCCTTTAAGCTCATTACTGGTCTTACATCCAACAGCAGTTCTGAAATCATTATGGGAATTGGTCTTCTTATTTATGGATTTGTTATAATCTCCTCAGTTGACAATTTAATAAAGCCCAAAATCATTGGAGATATAGCAAGAATCCATCCTACAATAATACTGATTGGTGTTTTAGGCGGATTGTTAATTTTTGGTGTTATAGGAATTGTTGTAGGTCCTTTGATACTATCACTATTTTTGACATTTGTTGAAATCTATAAAACAGAGATTATCTAAAAAATGAAACTAAAGGTTAAGGATATTGATATTGCAACTGGCTGGCCACTGGTAGCAGTTCTAAATGAGTTTGATGCACTAAAACTTGACCTTCATTATGAAGACAGGATTAAAATTAAGAAGGGAAGAAAAAGTGTTATTGCAATAATAGATATTGCTGATTCCAAAAAAATAGTTTCATGCGGCCAGATAGGGTTATATGAAGAGGTTTTAACCAAGCTAAATGCAAAATCAGGCAATTTTGTTGATATATTTCTTGTTGAAAAGCCTGTTTCTATACAGTATATCAAAAAAAAATTAAAAGGCAAAAAACTAAGTTATAAAGAGTTCTATCAAATCATTGATGACATCATAAAAAATAAATTAAGCGAGATAGAGATAACATACTTTGTTTCTGCCTGCTACATGCATGAGCTTGATATTGAAGAGACTGTTTCACTGACAAAAGCAATGATTAACACAGGAGAAATATTAAAATTTAATAAATACCCTGTAATAGACAAGCACTGCATTGGAGGGGTTGCTGGCAACAGGACAACAATGGTTGTAGTGCCGATAGTTGCTGCTGCTGGCCTAACAATTCCAAAAACATCTTCAAGGAGCATAACAAGCCCTTCTGGAACAGCTGACACAATGGAAGTTTTATGCAATGTATGTTTTTCAATCAAAGAAATAAAAAAGATTATTAAAAAGACAAATGCCTGCCTTGTCTGGGGCGGCTCTGTTAACCTTGCGCCTGCAGATGACAAAATAATAAGAATAGAGCATCCTGTTTCACTTGATCCAGAGGGACAGCTTTTGGCCAGCATTCTAGCAAAGAAAAAGTCTGTTTCTGCAACACACCTGCTTGTTGACATACCGATTGGTATTGGAGCTAAGATAACAAACAGAAAAAGAGCATTTCACTTTAAAAGGCTTTTTGAGGCAATATCAAAAAAGCTTGGAATAAAAATTATGGTTGTAATAACAGACGGCTCTCAGCCAATAGGGAATGGAATAGGCCCTGCATTAGAGGCAAGGGATGTTATGTGGGTTCTGGAAAATGATTTAAGACAGCCTTTTGATTTAAGGGAAAAATCAGTTAAAATGGCTGGATTGCTTCTTGAGATAGGAGGAAAGGCAAAAAAAGGAACTGGCGCTAAAAAGGCATTAGAAATACTGGAATCTGGAACTGCTTACAAAAAAATGATAGAAATTATTAAAGCACAGGGTGGCAAGAAAGTAAAGGCTGATAATATAAAGATTGGAAAATTCAGATATAACTTTAAAGCCAATAAATCAGGGCTTATTGTCCATATAGACAATGAATCAATCTCAAAGATAGCACGATTTGCCGGAGCTCCACTTGATAAGAGCGCAGGAATCTATCTGCATAAGCATGTTAAGGATTCTGTTAAGAAAGGAGATAAAATATTTACGATCCATGCTAAAAACAGGCAAAAGCTGAAGTATGCTGTTAATGTTCTCAAAAAAACAGATGGTGTGGTTATTAAGTAAATCTAATGTCCATAATTTATTCTTTTTCATAAAAACTTAAACAAAATTTAGAAATGTTTATATATAACCAAATAAATAATTAGCTTAATGAAACCAAAAAGAGTGCTGATAGCAAGTTTTGTTCTTATTTTTGTAGGCTTATTCTTCATGCTAAATTTTGATGGAAATATAACAGGAGCGGTAGCCGGAGCCCCTTCAACTGCCTTAAGCCTAACATCAAGTGTACTGTTTGGGTTTTTCTTCATATGGCTTGCTGGGATAATGCTTGTAGGAACGATTGATGAGAAAGTAACCACAAAAGTTCTTAAAGAAAGAGAAAAAGAAATGAATGATTTTCTTTTAGACCAAGAGGCGGTAGTTACAAAAATTCATACAAAAGAAATAGAAAAAACCGGCAAAAAATTACATGAATTAACAGGAGAACAAAGAATAGGTATAGCAGGGAAAATTTATGAAGGGCTAGGAAAGGATTACACAGATTTTCTTGGTGTGAAGGCAACTAAATATTTTGGTAATGCAAGATTAAAAAGGCTATACGTAGAAGATGCAAGAGTAAGTGATGATGATATAAAAAATCTTTCAAACCTCACATTAAAGAGTCTTAATGAAACTTATACAAGTGCGAAAAGTAGTCTACACGAGGGACTAAGTCAGGATATATTCTCAGATGTTTTAGGGAACAAGAAAAATATGGATTATCTAAGCAAGGAATTCCAGGAAAAATTAGGTGTTAAAACGGAAAAAATAAAGAGTATAAAAGATATTACAGGACTTTATACTATATTCAAAGAGAAGGAAAAAGGTAAAAAAAGTGATGAATATTTAAACAAGCTTTTAGAAAACTACAGAAAATAGCTTAACTAAATACTCAATAATTTTCCATCAACTGTTATTTTTGGATTTCTAAAAACCTGATCAAGATGGGTCATTGCAAATATTGAGCCGCCAAACCAGTTGTTTGAGCCGAACGCAATATGGGCGGTTCCAAGGGCTTTCTCATCTATTATTGTTGATCCGATTATTTTGGCTTTTGGGTTGAGTCCTATGCCAAACTCACACACTTTTCTTATTCCCCATGGATATTTGGAATTTCTCTCTGCCCACAATATGGTTTCCTCAAGAAGCTTTGCTTCCTCTTTACCCTGAATGTCAATAAGATCGCCATTCTTTATAATGAGAGTTATTGGATTTTTTATTATTGTAGTGCCATACCTGTTTCTTAAGCTTCCGTCAATAACAACCCTTCCATTAACTGATTTCTTCTTTGGGGGAAAATAGACCTCTCCAGCAGGAAGGTTGCCTCCAGAACCAGGCTTTGTATAATTGCCGTCTGCAGATTTAATATTTGCAACATCAATTTTCATATGCAGGTCTGTTCCAACTTTTGTCCTTACATGCAAATCTGTCCCCTTTTCAATAACTACCTTAAGTTTTCTATGTGCCCTTTGTATTTCCGGGTAATCTATGTTAATGGTTTTTACTAGCTCCTTAAAATCCCTTGTTTCTATATGCCCTAAGCTTGGAGTTGTGACAAATCTCATATTCCTCTTCCTGCAGAAATGCCTGTAGCTTTTGGTTATACCCCTTAAAGAGCCAAGCCTGTTTGACGAAGCAAGAAGTAAAATGCTTTTCTCACCAAGATAATTAATTGCATCAATAATGCTTTTATCTGCAATATCCCCTCTTAATTTTGGCATTTGAAAAAAAATTCTTGGATGCAATCCAAGTTTTTTTGCTGCAAAATAATAAGAACCTGCAAGAACAGCTGCTACACACTTTCTATCATAACCTGTATCCCCTATTATTAATATGCTTTCATTCTTTGCTTTAAGGCAGTCTTTGAAAACTCCCTTGAGATAAGTAGAATAAGTTTTGCAGGTGTCTAATAGGTTCTTTTTTTCAAGCCAATCAATGCAAGCCCTTGAATCCAATTTAACACCTCAAGAATAAATTTAACTTGCTTGTTTTTAAACTTTTTGATTGGGAGAATATTTAGGATTTATCAAAGGACTATTTTAATACACTAAAAACAAATTTTTTGTATTAAAGCTGCCACAGAAAAAGCATATAATAAACAAGCGGCTGCGTTGAAAAAGTCCTAAAATAAAATTAATTATATTGTGGGCTATAGCCCTACAATATACTTCAGCTCTTTGGTTTTTTATCTTAACAGAATTTACACTAGCTCCAAACTTCCTTTTGTAAG
>Ga0210018_1000705_pt1 | contig 17326 bp, 15 predicted proteins | sample CryGeyCG2014_010_2_FD_183967 | JGI IMG/M metagenome (GOLD analysis project Ga0210018, IMG submission 183967) | Groundwater microbial communities from aquifer - Crystal Geyser CG09_land_8/20/14_0.10 (SPAdes) (version 2) | ecosystem: Environmental > Aquatic > Deep subsurface > Groundwater | place...
TGCGGCGAAGAAAAGGGGTCAAAGGGGAAAAGGAATCCTTCGGCAAGCTCAGGACACGGTTGTCGCAGCCGCCTCCGCATCGTTCTCTTCCCACAAAGTTTTTCGTGCCGTTTAAAAATTAAGAAGGGGAAAGAAGAAAAAAATGTCGTTGTTCCATCTCCCCGTATACCAACACACACAATTAAGCCATTCTCTCGCTTTAGTAAAAACTCATGAGTCTTTTTATGCGAATTTTGGCCTGTTCTGTGCTATAATACCGATACATTGTTATATAGTTGTTTAACCTCTGCCCTGAGAGGTTTTTAGTTTTTGAAAATAAAATATGAGCGGAATTGAAAATGAAAATTACAGACAAGGTTTTAGTCCTCAAGAAGAATTACTCCCAATTTCTCCTGAAGTAAAATTTTGGTTTCCTGTTCCAGAACCAGGACAAGTTAATCACGAAGCCAGAATCAGACCAGAGCGAATAAGGATTCCCGAACCAGCCATAGACAGTCTTAAGGGTTATGTTAGAAAAGCACTTCATGAAATATCTGGGTATTCAAAACCTGAATTAGACGGGGTTGTGATTGGGTTATCCGGTGGGATTGATTCAACCGCTACTGCTGCTTTGTGTAAAGAAGCTCTTTCGGGAACAAGACATTTTGTTAGAGGATTAATTATGGGTAGAGCCCCCGAAGGCCAACGGAGAGAAATGAATGCTGTCGAATATCAAGATGTGATGTTTGCTATCCAATCGGCAAGAGATATGGGTGTTGATTATGAATATGTTGATATAAGTCCATTAGTTGATGCTGTTCATCAGGTTTTTCCAAAATCTCAGCCATGGGAATTAAGTGGTATTTTACCAAGGTTAAGAGCTTCGCTTTTATATCAGGCAGCAGACAATAACAACGCTATTTGTGTGGGAACAACGAACGGAACAGAATTTATTCTGGCTGCATTTAGTGTTGGAGGCCCGGCAGGTCATTTTCAGCCTTTTGTAGATTTCTATAAATCGGAAGTCTACAAAATTGCAGAGATGTTAAGAGTTCCTGACTATATAATAAACAGACAACCAGGAATTAGCGAATTGGGTATTTACGATGAACAATTATATGGGGCAAGTTGTTATGTTTTAGATCCAATTTTGCGAAGAATGAACTGGCAAAAGAAAAGCCCTGAAAGAGTGGCTAAAGAATTGGGGCATGACGTTGAATGGCTTCGGAGAATTAAAGAGTTAAGAATCGAAGGAGAACGAGGCAGGAAGTATCCTCCTGCATTCGTAGTTGGCAGAGGATATAAAATAAAAGTTAAACCTGATGTTAAATTTGACAGAGATAGATATTTTAACAATTTGTCTGAATGAAAACTTAATTGGATATGATTATTAATATTGGCTATTTTCAATTTTTGCCAGAGTTCCTTAAGGTTCACAAAAATCTAGAGGAAGTTAAGAATCTTCTTGAGAAAAATAGGGAAGATCTCAAAAAACTGGATTTAATTGTTTTTCCTGAATATTTTCTGTCGGGTCCTTTAAAGCTTGATTTGATAAATAACTACGAAAAAGAAATCTCATCAAATGAAATTCTTACCTATCTAAAAGAGATTTCAAAATTTTATTCTAAAACAACCTTTGTTATGGGGTCGTTTCTTTTGAAGCAAGGAGATAAATATTCAAATACAAGTGTTGTAATTAAAAATGGAGAACTATTGACTCAGTATAACAAGAAGGCTCTTATTTATAATGAGAACTATATTTGTGAGTCGAATGATAAAATAGCAACTTTTAAAATAAGAAAAATAAAAGTCGGCTTAGCGATTTGCTGGGATTTGATTCTCCCTGAAGTATTTAGAAAGTATGCCAAGAAAGTAGACTTGGTTGTTATACCGTCTTTCTGGGGAATTGGTGGAAATGCTCTCCAAGCTAAATATTCATTTTCTTTGGAAAAAAAATACTACACTGCACTGGGAATAACTAGAGCTTATGAAAATTCATTCGCACTCCTATTTGTTAATTCTGTAGGTAAGTATAAATCAAGTTTTTATTCAGATCGAATAATGGGTGGTTCATATTTTGTTAACCCGCCTCTTGGGATAATTCACAAAACCAACAATAAAGATCCACATATTCTACACTCTGTCAAATTTGATATGAAACCACTTAATCAATACAAAGAATACTATGCGACTGATAAAGATTATTTTTATTACAAAACTAAAAAAGTAATTTAATATGGCTTATTACGCTGTTTACAAAAATAAAATCAAAAGCAATATTCAAAAGCTGAAGCAAGCATTCGAATCTAAAAATTTGGATTTTGAATATTTTTACTCTGTTAAAACAAATTTTAGTGAACCAGTTTTGGCAACTGTTAAAGAATTTGGTTGTGGGTTTGAAATTCTTTCCGATTTTGAGTGGAAGAAAATAAAGGGATTTAATCTGAAAGCTTTAGTATTAAATGGACCCGGGAAAGATGCTAACTTCGTCAAAGATATTTTAGAAAAAGTGGATATTCTTTATTTTAATATTGATAATTGTTAGATTACGATACGTTGTACCAAGTAATTAAACCTCTCTTTTAAGTAACCGGCAGGTGTCATATAGTTTAATTGTCTTAATTTTACCTCAAAGTTATATCTATTCAAATAGTCTATTAGTTTTTCTTCCAAACCCCCGATATTCTCAAAAAGATATCTTCGGAAAACTTTGTTTTTGACTTTTTGGTTAAACCTCTCGACCATGCCGTTAGTCCAGGGGTGTTTGAATTTTATGGTTCTGTGCTGGATTTTGTTTTTGGCGCATATTTGGTCAAAAGGATGGATCTTTTTGGTTTTTCTTGCCAGGGCTTTATATGTAAATTCAAATCCATTATCAGTTAGGATGTAGTTTACTTTATATGGGTAAAATCCCAAAACCATTTTCAGAAATCTGGCTCCGTTGGTTTTTGTTTTTCTGTCTGTTAGCCAAACAAAAGCAAGCTTACTTACCCTGTCAATACAGGTGAACACATACCAGCGTTTATGGTTGATTTTGGGCGTGTAGAGAGCATCGATGTGCAGATATCCGATGGTGTATTTTCTGAACTTTCTGATTCTTCTTTCGGCTTTAAGCAGTTCATCCGGAAGAACAGACAAGCTGTATCTGACCAGGCATCTGTAAATTTTGACCGGGTATATGTTGGGGATTATTCCTTCAACCGAAAAGAAGATTTCCTCGACTGTCTTTTTAAACTTTTTTCTCTCAAAAAGAATGAGATCTTCCTGCTCTTGGGTCAGACTTATTCTTAGTTTGTGAGGACGAGAGGATTTGTCCTCAACATTTTCTCTTTTTCTCCACTTCTTAACTGTTTGCCAGGAAAGGTGATATTTCTGAGCCAGGCTTAATACCGATTCCGAACTTTGCCTTATTGCCAACCTTATGGCATAATTAGTTTTAGCGTTTTTGTGTAGTTTCTGTAACATTGTTGTCAAGAGATATTACTCTTAACAACGTATCGTAGTCAAACAGGTACTAATATACCAAACTGCCAAAAGAAAATACAAGTAGCAAAAATTCAACATCCGCGTTTGGGCAAAGTTCCCTCGCCAGTCTGCGGGGGAAGATAATATCGCAAGGAGTTTTTCTAAAAAGGTGTTGGTAAAAATTAAATTCTTCGGCTCCTGTTTTCCTTCTCTACAAAAAAGCCCGAGGTGACGTGCTAATTCCTTGGGCGGCGCAAAACGCCGCCCCGCCAACTCGGGGATGGGAGCCTATCTACAAAATGGCTCGCACCTATTTTATCAAAAATTTCTGAAAAATGTTAGCTCCGGCAGTGGCGGCAGGAAAAGGGGTTAAAGGGGAAAGGAAATGCCGCCACTGCTTCCGCTTTCTGCTCGTCCCGCCTTACGGCGGGACTTCGCAATATCGCAATCATTGTTGCTCGGCCGCCTAACGGCGGCCTCGCATTGTCTTAGCTCGCCCCCCTTCGGGGCTCGCTTTCTTCTGGAGAAATTTTCACTTCTTTCATAAACTATGTTGTCATTGGATACCATTTAATGAAACCAAACAAGCCCCACGTTGAACTGAAAAAATTCGGGATAGTAAAAAGGTAAAAGATCCTATCTTGACTGCTTGAAAATTTAGCGTAGTGAATCGAAGCCCTCTACATAATCAAATGGATTAAAACAACCCCAAAAAAGAGGACATCCACCAATACAATTTTTCTTATATCCGCAAAAAGTGCATTTTTTTGAGGGATACTGCCAGGCTCTTTTGCCAAAATTTTTTCTTATCCTCTTCCACACTTCTTCAAACCTATCCTTATAAATAAATCTATCGTTTTCGTCTTTAGTATTGATTAAAATAGTCTTGGTTTGTTTGCAACAGGGAATAATATTTCCCCAAGGATCAAACGCTAAACCAGTGGCAGAATAGACATTACAGCCTCCTTGAGCAAGAGGTACCAAATAGTTTTCTGCAATCATCTTGGTTAGTAATTTACGATTATATAAACAAAGAGGAATAGTAGCATAAAACCCAACTTTAACCCCTTTTTTCTTAAATTTAAAATAGTTATCTTGAATTATTTGAGCTAGCTTGTCTGGCGGAAGAACAAATTTTGCCAAAATCACCTCACCCACACTCGGACAAGCCAAGTTAAAAATGATGGTTTTAACACCGAGCTCGTTTAGGAATTTTCCAATTTTGTAAATTTTGTTTTGATTAAGTTCATTTAATGTAGTCAGAGTAAGAAAGTTAATTTTTTCTTTCAAGCAATTCTTGATGCTGGCAACCGTTTCGTGATAACTTTCCGTCTGGGTGATCAAATTTTGAGTTCTGGCGCTAGTACCATGAATAGAGATTGCCACTAGAGAAACCCCGTTTTCCTTTAATTTTTTAACAAATTTTATATCACTTAATAAGCGACCATTGGTAACCACTTTCATAAATAAATTTAATCTGCGCCCGTATTGAACGAGGTCAAAAAAGTGAGGATAAAGAGTGGGTTCTCCTCCAATTAAAGTACATTTTTTAGCCCCAATCCTTTTCATTTCCTCCATAACCTCTTTTGCATAGAAAATGGGCATGATGGTAGGATTGTAATTTCTCGGTTGAGTGTAACACCACTGGCAGCGATTGTTGCATGAATAATTAGTTATTAGCCAAAATTCTTTAATCATAATTGTTTCCGTTGTATTCTCCTTAAATATGAGACAGTCTTCTCTTTTCAAGCGGCGTCATCATATTAAGTGATAGATGGGCCCTCTTGGTATGATAATAATTAAGGTAATCTCTTACTTCTTTCTCTACCATTGGCAAGTCTTTAGTCCTGTATTTAACCCATCCGACACACTCTTTTCTTAAAGACCGATTAAAGCTTTCAATATAACTTTGCTCATTTTTCTTGTATGGCCTGGCCACTCGGTGTCTTTTGGTAAACTCTAAAACATGGTTCTTAAAGTCATCCTTGTACTCTGGCCCCCCGTCTGTTTGTATCATATCAGAATAACCACCAAATCTTCTCTTCATGGAAGATTGACAGGCAAAATAGCCATCGCTACTGGTTAGAGAAGATCTGAGAACAACATCCGCCTCTTTGGTATAGATATCAATACTATTAAAGCTAAAAATTGCTCCTAAATCAACGGTGTCCATTTGTATTACCTCCCTAGGCTTGTTTGCCTTAGGGACAGGTCCTCTTTTAGTATTTTTCTTCCAGCTATTTCTTAGTTGATACTTTTCTGAAAGTATTTTGTAAATGGTCGGAATGGTAAGATGAACGTTCTTCTCTTTCTCAAGGTAATATTGTATCTTTTGACCACAACAATCTCTGTTTTTTTCCCTGATGTCCCATACCCATATTCTAATTAGCTCATTTACCTTTCTTTTCTTTCTTGGGCCTTTCTTGGCAGCAAGATATTGATCAATAAATTCTTCAACGCTACCGGTAGAATTAATTCCCTTAAACCAGCGATACAATGTTGCTCTGCCAATGTTTAGTCTTTTGGCAATATGGTTTCTTTTTATCCCCTCAGCGTCAAGCTCTGAGGCCAAAACAATCTTGGTGGTATTTAACACAATATCCATATTCTACTACTAGATTAAGGACTGTCTCATATTTAACTGAACATTGCGTTTCCTATATAAATTTTTGGAGTAGGCCTATACTTTAAAAACCTCAAGAATTGTTTCTTTTAAAACATCACTTAATATAACAATGTCTTTCATCGTCTCTCTGCCGACAGACATCCTTATAAAGGGATTAGTAAACTCTCCTCCTTCAGTGTCTGCAACGGCTATTCTTGTCCAATCAAAACCAAAACTAGTCCCATGGTTAACACTCACATTTTTTTTCTTAGCGTTTTCTAGCAGTCGTTTTATAAAGTAAAGAAGAGTGGCAAAATTTTTATAGTAGTCTTTATCCAATTTGAAAGTAAAAAGGCCATTAAGAAAGGGGTAGTTTAGGGCAACCTTAAAATCTGGATGGCTCTTCAACCCAGGGTATTCTATTCCTTTAAAAATAAGTTTTGGATGTCTATCAGCAAAAACCTGGAGATTTTCTGCTAAATACTTAGCGTTTCGGGAAACCTTAATCATTCTGTTTATATATTGAGACCTGCTAATTCTAGGCAAGGTTTCTAGGTCTATATTGTGTAAAATAGCGCCGATTGATGCCCTAGCAGTGATTATTTTTCCTCGAAATTTTTTCTCGGCAACAATAAAACCAGCATTAACTTTATCCAATCCATATTGGCGATATTTGATTAAACTTTCTATATAAAAAATGTGTAGATTCGGGTTGTTAACAATAGAAAACGGTTCTACTGCTCCACTGAGCATAGAGACATCAATTATTAAATAAAGACCACTTTTAAACTTAATTTCATTTAATTTTTTTAATACTTTTGTTAAGTCGATTAATCTGATCGTATCTTCGCAATAAATAGGTTCTAAGATAACCAAAGAGGGCTTTTCGGATAATATTTGTTCTATGATAGTTTCTGTATCAGTTAAGTCAAAAGTTTTAATTTTAAAGCCCTTACTTTTGGTAACCACCCACCTAGTTTCGTAATAGCCCATCTTTGATAAAAGAATTTTGTCGTTCTCATCGAGAAGAAATTTAGAGATTACTTCATATACAGTTATAAATGCTCCTTGCCCAGAGTTAGTAACAAAGCAACATAAATCTTCTTTTGCAGGAGAATCAACATGCCCCTCTAAAATCCAATCTTCATATTCGAACAATGCGGGATAGTGAACTCGTTTATAACCAAGCGTTCCTTTATAATCAAACTCTTCTTTTAAGAATATTTCTGGCCTTTTGGAGCTTTCAAAGCTCACTGACTGCCATTCTAATCTAGTTGAGGTTGAGGCTAGAAAACTTAATAAATAACGATAGATATCATAAAAATCCTGTAATTCCTCTTCAAAGCTATTAACTAGAACATTATTTATTACCATTTGTTCTGAGAGTTTGTCTTGGAATAATAATTCTTCCAGTTTTTTAGAAAAATAGTTTATCTTTCGTGTGGCCATTATGTTGTCTTTTTGCTGATCATCAATCAGCATTTTATTCAGATACAGCTTTCTTTTTTTGATCTCGCTTATAAAGTCATTGAAATGTTGCTTAAACTGGTTTAATCTTTGTTTTATTTCGCCGATATTATTTAAAGCCTCAAGTGCTCGCTCTTCCAAATCACTAACTGTTTCTAAGTAAACTCTTTCTTCTTCTGCGTTGCACAGATTTATCCCGTAAAAGGCCATCTGTTCTCGAAAGTTTCTCAGGCTAAACTTTTTAGAAATATTCATCGTCTTGATTAAGGTTTTGTTATTTTCCATAGAAAAAGGGGCAGGTACACTTTTGACAATATTTAAACCTGTGGTTTATTATCTTTGATTTAAAATCGACCATTTTATCTGAATGGAGTATTTCTTCTAGGGAAGCTTTTGCGATGTTTCCTATACTTTTGTAAAAGAAGCAGGGCCGAACGTCTCCTTGAAAATCGACAACTATAGCGGTCCATCCAGAATTACATTTCGGATAAACAGGTTTTTTCAGTCCGTAAAAGGAAGCATAATAATCGTAGGCCCCTATTAGGTCATGACCCTGTTCTACTAAAAAACCACTTTTAAGATTCTGTTTTTGTGTCTCAAGTATCGATTTAAGTATTTCTTTATACTTAGCTAATTCCTCGAGAGAGAGAATTACTCTATTTTGATTTTGCATTTCTTCGGACCTTCCAAACGAAATACCTGAGACCATCTCGGCCGGAATAAAGGAAATTTTGTTGGCTCCCAGTTTTCGTCCAAGGCTTATTATTTGGGGAATCTCGCGGAAGTTTTCTTTTTGAATTACTGTTCTCAACCTAATTTCTATTTTGTGATTGAGTACCCTTAACCTGCTAATTCCCTTAGTTACTTGTTGAAACGCATCCGCACCCCTAATTCTTTGATATGTTTTTCTATTGGCAGAATCGAATGATACAGCGACTACATCGAATATTTTGCTTATAACGTCCACATGTTTTTCCAGAAGAATGCCATTTGTTAATAAGCGAAGAGTTAAGTGTGAGAACCCCTTTTTTAATTTTGAGGCAATTTCAATTAGATCTGATCTCAAAAGTGGCTCTCCTCCTGTAAAAATAATTGTTTCCAAGTGATATTTGTTGAGAGTAGAGATTAGAGAATAGATTCTCTCTTTCGTGAGAATTTCTTTTTTAGGACGATTGCGCCAATAGCCGCAGGTGATACATCGGCTATTACATCTCCCAGTAACAATCAAAAAAACAAAGGGTATAGATAATGGTCTGTTTTCGGAATCCTTTTGAAATTTTAAAGGTTTATAATTGTTCATAATTTATTTGTCTTACTTTCTTAAATCTACAATTTTTTTTATTTTACCTGTTGACGGTATGCGGGATATAGAACCAATGGCAACAAAATCTATTTCAAACCTAAGTATTTTCCCGGAAAATAGCGCCTCTGGAATATCAGTTATTTCTTGATAAAGCTTTTTAAGAACCTCTTTTTTTAATCGGCGAGTAACTTTAGGAGTCTCAATACGAAGAATAATTTCGTCAATTCCCTGTGGATTGGTTATTTCAATTTGAAATACTACAGGAGGATTTAATTCCGAGAAACTACTGATTATCGATTCTATCTGATCAAGAGAAAAATGAACAGAAGCACTAATGACCATATCTTGTAGCCTCCCTCCAATTTTTAAAATTTGTTTTTCGCCGCAAGGACAGGATTTTTTAAACAACCAACCGATATCTCCCGTAGAGAACCTAATCAAAGGAATAAGCCGAGGATTGAGGGTAGTAACCACAATTAATCCCTTCTTGCCTGATGACAATGATTGATTACTGTTTGTATCGACGATCTCGACAAAACGATTATGAAAGGGATGGTAATGATTACGATCAAGATATCGACATTGATATGCAATGCCAGCAGATTCCATAGTGCCATATTTCGACTTAATAACAGCGTTAGGAAAAACTTGCCGTATAAAACGAAGGGATGAAAGACGAATCTCTTCGCCCAAAGTGAAGATTTTATTAACCAAAGGGCAAATTGCCTGATAATGTGAATTTAAGAAAAGAAATCTAGCTACTGCCAAAATTGTAGAAGGAACGCCCAACAAAGTGTTAGCCCTAAACTGACCAATAAGATCAGCAATCTTGTGTTTATCCTTCTCAGTTAGATTAGCGCCTCCAAAAGGAATGATTCGACAACCAAGGCGTATCAGAGTAATGTTTACGCTGGTAAATATACCCCAGAGTCCAGGCATAAACAAATTAATCACGGTATCATTAGGACCGAGGTTGAGACCCTCATAGTCCTGAATTTGATAGTCAAAATCGGCGAAATCGCGCAAAATATACCGAGGTTCGGTTGTAGTTCCCCCAGAGGAAAAAACGAAACATCCCGAGGCTTCTCTTGAAAGAAGAGAATTGCTTACCGGCGGTGTATGATTACAGTAAATTTTATTGGTTAAAAGCGGAATTTTCCCAAAGTCAGAAACACTATTCAATTCAAAACGACTCAGTAAATTTTGGTAATAAGGAACCTTTATTTTACAAAACCCAGCAACGTCTTTTATTTTTCTAAACTCATCATTTTCCATTGTTAAGTTTTCTAGCGATTTTTTTAAGCTTATCTAAATTTCTGCCTTCTTTAAGATAAATAAATGCTAGTTCATAATCTTTAACCTTAGTTTGATAGGCAAGATCCACAATTTTTTTATCTTCGTCCAAATCAACATCATAAAGACCGTACAGAGAAAACTTATATTGTTCTTCAAACCTATTAGGCTCGGCAACTTTGCGACGAAAATATTGAGCTAGCTTAAAAAAGCGATAAAACTTATCAATTGGCTTCTCAAATTTTGTTCCTGTTCTTGAAAGTAAAAGCGGGAAAAGTTCGGTTCTTAAATTTCCTGCCCCTTTACCAAAACCTAAAATAGAACTATCAATAATATCCACACCATATTTCATTGCTACAAAGGCATTTATTTGGGCTAAACCCAAATTATCGTGAGGATGAAAACCTATTTTAATTTTTTTAGATATTTTTTTAAGAGCAGCTATATATTTTTCGACTTCCTGCGGCAGAAAATGACCGTTAGAATCAGCGAGATAAAAAAAATCTGCTCTCATTTTCTCTGCCTTGGCACACAATTCTTGACATTGGGCTACCGAGTAATGACTACTCCGAAGTAAATTCACGCTCACTTTTAAACCCTGTCGTTGGAAATAGTCTAAAACTGGAGGTAATTCATCAAAGTTCTCGCCGTCGACGGTAATTCTTATTAAGGAAAGTTTTTTAATTATTTTTGTGTCCCAAATTTGAGAATTAGCAAAATCTGATAGATGTATCATTGCACTTAATTTAGGTTTACCTTCACAGGCCAAAAAGGCTTTACTTATATAATCTGGCTGATAATTGAGAAAGGGAGATTCTCCTTGGTTGTATTTTAGATATCCAATCTCAATATAATCCACCCCCGCCCTACTTAACCTCTGAATGATTTCTAAGGCATACTCTAATTTTATTGCCGAAGTGCAAAAAACGCTTTCTCTGAAAGTAACATCAATAATCTTCATTTTTTGGCGGCTTAAAGTTGTAAGAAAAAGTAATTCTAGCTTCTTTAAGAGAAGCACCCTGTTTAATCGCTGTCAATATTTTTCTCTCGTTTACCTCTATTTCTTTTGCCTTAGTTATAGTGGCCTCAATTTTTCCAGCAGGGATTACCAAGATTCCGCTTTCGTCTCCTCTGATATAATCTCCTGGATTTACCCCAATTCCTGATACCACAACTGGTTTTTGAACAAAAGCAAGCTTAACTCTATTTTTACCGGTTTTCATAAAAACATATTTTGAGAATACTGGATAATCAGACTTGGCAATAGCCTCTATATCTCTACAGGCTCCGTCAATCACAACCCCGGCTAATTTTTTATACATTGCTACTTTAGTCAATATCTCTCCCCAAACCGTGCAATAATCTCTTCCTTCATTATCAATTACTATTACCTCTCCAGGTTTAACCTCATCAATGTAATCAGCCGCTTTAGCAAATGTTCCCGAACTTACTTTTGAAAATTTAACCGTAAATGCTTTTCCGACTATAACCTTATTTTTAGATCGCGGAAAGATTCCTTTGCAACCGCCATCTATACCAAGCTGATCCAGGGCATCAGATAGAACTGCAAGACTTAATTTCTTTAATTCACTTAAAATGTCCATAAATGTTATGATATGTAAGAGTTTTAATATCTCTTTTGGGAACAATCAGATTTAGACTCTCATCTATATTATAGAGGTAGTTATCGTTTGAAAATTTGGCAATTTTTGACGTATGGGCTGGATATCCCAAACCAATTAAAGAATCAAAAATTTTTTCTGTCGGTATTTGGAGAAGAGAAATAATTTTTTCCCTATTTAAAGCGTGAAGCCAAACGCTTCCAACGCCCAAACTCCAAGCGCATAACATAATGTTTTCTGCACAGGCTCCAATTTCATACTCATATCCCTCGTTCCTGATTTTTGCATTAACAAGGATAGCAATATAGGCGGCGGGGCTATATTGAAGGTCAGAGAACACTTTATTAATGGGATTTTTGACCCCCCAGAGAATATTTTTAAAAATTTCTTGTTTTAACTTGTCATCATCAATAATTATGAATTCCCAAGCTTGCATATTAACTCTGCTAGGAGCTAATGCACCCAGTTGAACCATTTTTTCTAACAAATCTTTATCAACCTTTTTATTCAGAAATCTTCTAATAGTTCTTCTGGTGGAAATTATTTTAAAAATATCCATAGTCTTCTCACATATTATCTTCCCAACAACTACGGCAGATAAAAGTCTTTTTTGGTCCTTGTAAATAAGTGCGGCGGCAAGGACAACCATAGCAAATTTCTTTTTTAAATTTTTCGCATGTTTGACAAATTCCCTTAATATGTTGAAAAATGTTTCTTATTTTTTCCATCGTCTCGCTTTCCCAACATTCTTTTAGACTTTTTTCTCTGATATTTCCTAAACAAAGGTGCGAAAGGCCAATGCAGGGCCAAACGTCGCCCATGATGGTAACCACAATATGATAAAGATAATAATTACAATTGATGCCTGCATAAGGTGGAGTAGGTTCCCAATAGTAGCCATAATCCCTTCGGTCAATTTCTGCCAACTTATAATAAAGCTCTTTTATCTTCAGGGGCGGAAGATAAAGATTTTTCATAACAAATTTAGAACGCCCCCTTTCGTTGCATAAAAAAGGTTTTACTAATGGAAAAACATTATTTTCTCTACACCACCTAAAAATTTTTTCAATCTCCTTATAATTTTTTTTCATCACCAAGATATCTGCGCCCAAACGGGTAGGAACTGTTTTATTAAACCCTTTCTCTATTAAAATTCTCAGACCCCTATTCCTTCTTTTAGTGTAATCCTTAACACCAGCAAACCAATCCTGAAGCTCGGGCTGGAAGCTGTGAATTTTAATAATTACTGAAGCATCATTTTCCCAGAGGTAATCAGTCCACTTGTTATCAATATTCCCTCCGTGAGTAAAAATCACCGGAATCATGCCTAACTTGTGAATATATTGAAGCTGGCGCAGGAATAAGGGGTCTACCATCGGTTCACCGCGGGCCGCGATATGGACCAATTGACAGCCTAACCCCTTAGCTTGATCTAGAAGGTCTTTTCTTTCTTCTAAGTTCATTTCTCCAAGCATGGCTTTCCCACTTTTAGTTTGACAGTAAATACAATGAAGATCGCAGGCAGCAGAAACTCCTGCATAAATATGCCTTAAAAGCTTTTTCTTTTTTATGTCCTCTAATTCTTTTTTATCAAATATTCCCCATCCTTTCAAAACCGGTGGTGGCTTTAATTTTGAGTTTTTGTCTGAATTTATTCTGTTCATTGTTTTATTTTTGGTAAAACTTATAAAGAAATTATAAGCGCACCGGAGGGCAGTTCCGAGGGCGGTTTAACAGCTAACTCAATTTGCCCTGCTTTAGAAAAATTCCTAATGTCATCTAAAAAAGGTTTTAGAAGATTCTGCATCTTAGAATCGCAAATAATTAAAAGAGAGGAAAGTGCCTCCCCGAGTCTTATGTTTCTCTCTGTCTTACCTTTTCTGATTTTTTCTAGTATAGAAAGAGCTTTCTCTGCCCCTTTCTCTATCTCATTATTGATCTTGGGCTTTTGGGCATCCGGAAAGGACCAAGAACAAAGATGAATACTTGGGACTCGTTCGTGTTGGGGGAAAAACCCCTCGTCTTCAGCGGACCTTAATCCCAAGCCTTTGGAAGATTGTTCGTAATAACTATGATACATTTCCTCTGTGATATGTGGCAAAAAGGGCGCAGCCATTTTAAGAGCAGCTAGATATGCATGATATAAAGCATACTGAGCAGAGCGTCGAAGTTTTTCATCTTGTCCATAAATTCTCCCCTTAGCTATTTCTAAATAATTATCGCAAAAATCTCTCCAGAAAAACTCCTCAAATATTTCCCTTGCCTTTCCAAATTCATATTTTTCAAATTCGCGGGCCATCTTGGTAGTCGTTTCTTGAACTTTGGACAAAATCCAGCAATCAAAAGCCCCAAGAACTTCTTGGGCTATTCCCTCCTGGGGGTTAAAATCCTGTAAATTATAAATGACAAATTTCCCCGCGTTATATAATTTTGTCACTAATTTTTGACCCTTTTCTACTTCCTTTTCCTCAAAATAAACATCTTTGCCCAATGCTCCTCCAGACATGGCATAACGGATAGCGTCAGCCGAATATCGATCAATCAATTCTCCGGGGTCGTACTGACTCCCCCCTGTTTTTTTACTTATTTTCTCCCCCTTTTTAACCAATATATGACCGGAAATCATAACGTCTTTCCAAGGAACTTCATTATGAAGTGAAAGCCCCATCAAAATAGTATAAGTCGCCCAGGTTCTAATAATATCGTGAGCCTGAGGTCTCATTGACATAGGATACATCTTGCCAATTAAAGAACCATTAAGAGGATAGTTGTTATTAATATCGGGTGTTAAAGCAGAAGTAAACCATGTGTCTAGAACACCCGCTTCTGGCTGGATATTCTTCGACCGACAGCGAGAGCAATTTCTCTCTTTTTTATCTAGTCGAGGATCAGTTGGTAACTCTTCGGATTTCGGCAGTATAATTTCTTCGCAGTCTTGGCAATAAAAAAGGGGGATAGGAATACCAAAAAATCGCTGTCTTGAGATACACCAATCCCATCTAAGTCCTTCAACCCAATTAAGATATCTTTTTTTCATATGTGAAGGATACCAATTAATTTGTTCGGCGGCGTTCAGAAGCTGAGGCCTCATTTCTAAAATTTTAACAAACCATTGAGTAATAGGAATCATTTCAATCGGTTTCCCGCAGCGCTCATGAACACTAATTTCATGGGTGATGGGCTTTTCTTCTTTAATTAATCCCTTCTTTTTCAACTCGCTTACTAATATCTTTCTTCCTTCCCCAACAGATTTTCCTTCCATCCCAGAGATACCAACCTCGGTGGTAAACTTTCCTTTTTTATCAAGAATAATTCTTTCTGGAAGATTGTGAATTCTTGCCCAATAAACATCAGTACTATCTCCATAAGTGCAACACATTACCGCTCCTGTTCCTTTTTCCATGGAAACTTTATCATCGGCAAGAACCTTAACTTTTGATCCCAAGGGCGTTTCTACTTCGGTTCCTACAATATCTTTGTATCTTTTGTCGTCAGGATGGACAAAGACAGCCACGCAGGCAGGAAGAAGTTCAGGCCTAGTGGTAGCAATTATTAACTCACTTCTATCAGGTTTTCTAAAAATTAAGTCATAAAAAATCCCTGGGTGTTCCTTATCTTCAACTTCTGCCTGGGCGATCGATGTTTGACATTCAGGACAATATAGGGCGGGGGATTCTTTCCTGTAGATTACCCCTTTTCTAAAAAGCTTTATAAAGCTCTCTTGAGATAATCTTTGTACTTCTGGAGAGATAGTAGAATATTCTAGCCCTAGGTCCCACCTAAAACCAAGTTTTCGAAACAAATCTTCGTATTTCGGCGCGAAACGAGCAATAACCTCAAGACATCTTCGAGTAAATTCCTCCGTCCCAACCCGAGAAGGATCTATATTCTCTTCCTTTTCGACTAATCTCTCGGTGGGAAGACCATTATTGTCAAGACCAAAGGGATAACGAACGTTAAATCCTTCCATTCTTCGGTAAGCGGCTATAACCTCTGTGTGAGTATATGAAAAAACATGTCCTAAATGAAGCTTTCCGGAAATAGTTGGAGGCGGAGTGTCAATAGTAAAAAGAGGTCCGGATGCTTCAGGATTAAAACGAAAAATTTCTTCTTTTTTCCACCATCTTTGCCAGTACGGTTCTTGAGAGTGATGGTTATATCTTTCAGGGGATTCTATTCTTTTTCCCATAATTCTTTCTTTATCCATAATTGATTTAAGAGAACATTTAGCAAATTTTATCATAAATAGTCATTAAGTGTCAATTAAGCGCAATATTTTCCTTTAATTTGCAACAGTTATTGGGCTAATGGCGGCCGCATATTTTTGGAAAGATGCGGTCTTTCTTTATGATAATATTCAAGATACTCTTCAACTTCATTGGTTAAAGCCGGCAAATCTTGTTCTTGATATTTTCCCCAACCCAAACACTCTTTTCTTAAGCTCCGGTTAAAACTCTCAATGTACGCTTGCTCGTTCTTCCGGTAAGGATGGGCAATCCGATGCCTCTGGGTAAATTCTAGCACATGTTTGGCAAACTCATCTTTGAATTCAGAGCCACCATCGGTCTGAATCATTTCCGCAAAACCGTCAAATCTTCTTATCATTGCTTGTCTTAGGAAAGTATAGCCAAATTGGGATGTTAGTCCATTGGCTGAAAGCACATCCGCTTCCCGGGAAAAGATGTCGATGCCAGTAAAGGCAAAGATTTCTCCTAAATCAACCGTATCCATTTGAATTACTTCCCTTGGTTTTATGGCTACCGGTATTGATCCGCGCTTCTGGTTTTTCTTCCAACGGGTTCTTAAGGTGTACCTCTCGCCTAAAATCCTGTAGATTGTTTTGACCGAAAGATCCAAATCGTAATCTCTTTTAAGGAAGTACTGGATTTTCTGGCCGCAACACTGGCGGTATTTTTCTCTCAAGCACCAGATTCTTACTTTAAGCAAACCATCAATTTTTCTCTTCTTTCTGGGCCCCTTTTTGGCTAAAAGATATTGATCAAGAAAAAGTTCCAGATCTTTTTGGTTTTGGACTCCCTTAAGCCAGCGGTAAACTGTCACTCGATTGACATCCAGCCTTCTGGCGATATGGACTTGAGGAATGTTTTCCTGGAACAGCTCCCAGCATAAACTGATCTTAGTTATCTGTTGCACAGTCATATTTTACTACTGACTGTTGCATTTTTAAGGAAACATATCGTTAAGATACTCAAAAATGGCTATTTTAAAACATTACCCAAATCAACATTGTTCCCTGATGGCCAAAATGGGCGAAATTGGCCATCCTAGTTCTGGATTTTCTCTTGGTTTTGTGGCGGCTCCGCCGCGCCCGCCCCGTTGGAATAACCCAGCTTAAAGGAGAGCCGCCGTCAGAAAACCTTTCGAATACCAATAACTTCGGATAGGCGGCTCGACCAGCGCGAGCCCCGCAAGAATTACTCTGGATTTAGAAAAACGCGGGGCGAGCCCTCGGAATGTCCTCGCGCAGGGTTCTATAATAATTTTTTACCTTAAGCGGGCGCGCAAGCCCTAGTAAATTAAGAAAGGGTACGAATAATTGCGGCGGGGGCGAAAGCGGATCACCCCGCCGCA
>Ga0210018_1000709_pt1 | contig 17284 bp, 23 predicted proteins | sample CryGeyCG2014_010_2_FD_183967 | JGI IMG/M metagenome (GOLD analysis project Ga0210018, IMG submission 183967) | Groundwater microbial communities from aquifer - Crystal Geyser CG09_land_8/20/14_0.10 (SPAdes) (version 2) | ecosystem: Environmental > Aquatic > Deep subsurface > Groundwater | place...
TAAGATCATTTTTCTGCTGACGAATACTCGTTCCGCCAATACAAGATACCACCCTAATACCCATTCCTCTGGATAAAGAAATAATCTCGCTGGAAATCTGGTTGGCTAATTCACGAGTGGGAGAAATAATCAAAACTCGCTCGGCCCGATTATTAAAAATCTTTTTTATAAGAGGAATCAAAAAAGCCGCCGTTTTACCGGTGCCGGTGTTAGCAATTCCTATCACATCACGGCCAGCAAGAACAAGAGGAATCACCCGATCCTGAATAGGAGTAGGAGTTACATATTTTTTACTGGCAATATTTTGCAGTAGTTCCTTTCCAAGACCAAAATCTTCAAAAGAATGAGTCACTGCTACTACTTCGTTGGAAGCAGATTTGTCAAAAGCGCGAACCATGTCGGATGGATTAAAGGCTCTAAAACCTCGCTTCACACGCACGGCAGAGCTTCCTCTACGGTGGTATGGCCGCCCCTTCTGATTATTACTATAATTTTTACCTCTGTTTGTTATATACATACTTTAAATTTTACCAACAACAAAATAAGCGAAATTACCCAAGTATAGAGCCAAATTTTGATTAGAGGGGAAAGATAAAAACAAGAAAGAGGACGGGGTTTACTATCTTTTACACAACTAGCCAGGACATGTTTCTAAATTGAGCAGGTTTGCTTCTTTAATTATAAGGTCTAATTATACTATAGTTTTAGAAATAGGCAATAGGTCATTATTATTTAGGCAAATTTCTCCTAAGATTATGTAAGACAACAAAGTTTAACAAAAAGTAAATCATTAAACAATTATGCTGTTAACAAAACACAAATGCACAGAATTGATAAGTTAATCAGATCAAAAAGAAAAACCCTAGCACTGGAAATAGGCTCAAACGCAGAATTAATTGTGCGCGCGCCGTTGAGAATGTTAGATGAAGAAATCTTCAACTTTGTGGAGCTGAAGGAAACTTGGATTTTAAGAAAAAAGGAAGCCGTGCTCAACAGAATAGCTCAAAGGGGAGTAAAGAAATTTGTTGATGATGAAGAATACCTATTTTTAGGTAAAGCCTACCCACTTGTGATCACCGAAGAAAAAGAAATCAAACTTAGTGATTATTTACACTTTCCTCGGCGGTACTTAGACTCTCCAAAAGAGCATTTAATAAAATGGTACAAACAGGAAGCGCTAACTGTTTTAACCTGCCGCTCTGAACATTTTGCCGAAGTGCCCGGACTAAAATACAGATCAGTAAAAGTTACGGGCGCAAAAAAACGCCTGGGCTCGTGCGGGCCAAATGGGAACATAAATTACAGCTGGCGATTGATAGTAACACCACAAAGCGTAATTGATTATGTGGTGGTTCACGAGCTCTGCCATTTGGAAATAAAGAATCACTCCCAAAGATTCTGGAACAAAGTTAAAACTATCTTGCCAGATTATAAAGAACAACGGAGGTGGTTAAGGAAAAATAGAGCCGCTTTGGATATTTAAAGGTTCCCAGAAAAACAAATAGGCATATTAAGATGCTACCTTCAATCAGCACTTCGTGATAAACTTATCATCATCATTTATTTTTAAGAAAATTTTATGAAAGGATTCAACGCCAACATTGAGCAAGCCACTTTGGAAAACAACAATTTTCGTAAGGTGCTGTACACAGGAAAACACAGTCAACTCGTTTTAATGAGTCTTAAACCAGGAGAAGAGATCGGCATGGAAACTCACGAGGAAAACGATCAATTCTTTCGCTTTGAATCAGGCCAAGGCAAATGCGTTATCGACGGTAATGAATACACTATTGGCGATGGGATAGCGATAGTTGTACCGGCTGGAGCACAACATAACATTATTAACACTTCTAACTTGGAGGAGTTGAAGCTTTATACCATCTACTCACCAGCTCACCATCAAGACGGCGTAATTCGGGCTACCAAAGAAGAAGCAGAAGCCGATGGTCCGGAGTTTGATGGCGTAACTACCGAATATTGACATTATGTTTACCCCGTTAGAGATCAGGTCGGCTGTCCACTTACTAGATTGTAGTACCATATCCTTCTCTAACGGGGTGAATCAATCACACCAGCAATTCTCAGATAATCGCGTAGGGCGCCGTGCCCGCCCGTTGGTGGGGACATTCATGTCCGCCATTCAGATAAGGCAAGCGCACCGAGATTGTGTTATATCAATAGGAGAGACATGTAAGGTACCTGCCATTTACCCGTTTACCCGCCTCTGGAGGGCCTCCGGAGGGCCGTCGTAGAGGTGATGGTCTCTGGCACCCGTCATCCAGAATAAACGGTGCGGCGCAGAAGTGTCACATCAATAGTTGATAGTAAATTAATGTAGTATTTTATGAGTAAAAAATCCAACATAATTATTTTAATTGTGGTTTTGGTTATAATAATAGGAACAATTGCTTTTGCCGTAACCAGAACCAAAAAAGGAAGCGAAACAAGCAATGGCGCTAATTTAAATCTAGAAGAAAGCAATCAAATGAAAAACCCACAGAATCAAGAAACAACACCAACCGATGCCAACACACTTTATGGCGATAACATAAAAGTGACAATAGAAACGAGCAAAGGCAATATTACCATTGAACTATTTAGCAGCGATGCGCCAAAAACGGTGGGAAATTTTGTTAAGCTCGCTCAAGAAGGCTTTTACGACGGCGTAATTTTTCATCGCGTTATCTCCGGTTTCATGATCCAGGGCGGAGATCCAACCGGTACCGGACGGGGCGGCCCGGGATACACATTTGAAGATGAACTGCATCCAGAAACGCAGTCCTATCAGCAAGGATATGTACGAGGAACACTGGCGATGGCTAATGCTGGACCGAATACCAATGGCAGTCAATTTTTCATTATGCACCAAGATTATCCTTTACCGCGTAACTACACTATTTTTGGCCGCGTACTGGAAGGAATGGAAACAGTGGACGCAATCGCCGCTGTTCCCACTGACCAGAGTGATAAACCAAAGGAAACAATAACAATCAATAGTATTAGTATCTCAACAAGCCAAAATCAAACAGAATAACCAGTTAGAAACACATTTTGATGTATAACTCAATCATATCAAAAGAAGTGATAGGACAAATAAAGGCAGAGCTTAAGAAAAACGCCAATGAAGAAACAAAAGCTAGCTTTCAAAGATTCTTTAAGGAAGAAGTAAATTGTTATGGAGTAAAATCGGCTGTCGTGGGAAAGATCGCCAAAAAATACTGGCAGGAGGTCAAGGATTTAAGCAAAGAGGAAATTTTTGGCTTATGCGAAAAACTCTATCAAAGCAATCTTTGTGAAGAAGGATTTATTGTTTCCAACTGGCTCCCCCACCTCAAGGACAAATTTGAACCAGAAGATTTAGAAATATTTGAAAGTTGGGTCAGAAAATACATTTCTAATTGGGCAGCTTGCGATGGCTTTTGCAACCATACTGTCGGAACACTGCTCCAAAAATATCCCAGTTTAATTAGTAAAATAACCAATTGGGCAAAGGACAAAAATCGCTGGCTAAAAAGAGCGGCGGCTGTCTCACTGATCGTTCCCGCTAAAAATGGAAATTTTTTACAGGAGGCATTTACTATTACAGATATATTACTAACGGATCAAGATGACATGGTACAAAAGGGTTACGGGTGGCTGCTCAAAGAAGCAAGCCGCCTGCATCAAAAAGAAGTTTTTGAATATGTGATTAAAAACAAAAAAATAATGCCCCGTACGGCTCTGCGCTGCGCCATTGAACTAATGCCAAAAAAGTTAAGGGAAAAGGCGATGACAAAGAAGTAAGGGCACATGGAGACAGACACCAATTTTGAAAAAAGAAGCCATGTCTTGGATGTTTCCGCGAACATCGTCAAAACATGGCGAGAGTACATCAATTCTTTGAATATTACAATAATAAACGCATTCACTCAATTCTAAAGATGCCGCCGATCCAGTTCAGAGAGACATACTGTCTAAAGAAATAGGTACTTGACAACTTAGATCACTTTCAATCTCGGCGAACATTGCCCGAGCGGCATCTTCAGAGTAGGGGGTATAATGTACATCGTTTACCCCTGCCGTAAACCAATCATGTAAAACAGCAGCTTCCATGGAAATGGAACTAAGTGCAACCAACCACTAACCACAATTGACGGCTTCCGGCGCCATCGGGAGATTTGACGAGTATGTCGTCATAAGGACAATTCCACCTTTTTCTCCAATTAAATACCCCCGCTTCCTCGCTACCGCCTCAAGTAAGCAACGAATAGCCGGAACAAGTTCTCCAAAAAAATAGACACTCATCTCAACCCTCCTTCATCCAAAAACAACCGGCCCCCTATCTTCAAGAATCGCAATCATAAAAACTAATGGCGATGTGGCCATCTCCCTTTAAGCCACCTCTTTAATCTGGCTACATAACCAAGATCATAAGGGTTAACTACGAGGGGGTGAACACTCCTTTTTGACCCCTGGCTTCCGCCTTTTCCTAGCCTTTTTGCCATCTGCTCAAGATCGTACGGATCTTTGCTCATTATCTCTCCTTCATTCAAAAAGCTCTTTGATCTCGCCAAAGTGTCTTTATTATGTCAGAAAATCCAAAAAAAGCAAATGCTATGGGGTAATGGCTTGCGGGAGCGGCCAAGGGCGGACGAGTATACATTCGTAAGTACATCCGTACTTACGCCATACTAGACCTTTCCTTTCCCCCACTTAATCTTACGCCAAACTTGCTCGTGAACAATTAGAAGAAGTCGTCCTGGTGTCAAATATGGAAAAAATAATCACGATCAGTCAACCCCATCTTGATTGGAAGAAACTGTACTGGCACTTACCTGAGCAATATCCTCTTCTTTAAACAAGCTCCGCCAATGACGAAGGCCTTTAACTACCTCCCAAACTGTCCGCGCTTCCCTTAAAGCAAAAGCCTTAGCCAAAGCTAAATAAATAGACAAACCACACAGGGAAGCGATTCCGGTCACTACAATTAAATTAATCACCTGCCGCGTGTCAAAAATATAAACATCCAAAAGTTTCATGGGAATATAGAGGAAGATACCCATAATCAAAGAGGCTAGGGTAATTTTTACCAAAGGCTTAATTAAAGCTTCGCGAGAAAAACCACCCACCCGCCGAGATAACAAAATCAATAACACAATAAAATCAATAAAAGCGTTTATAGAAGTAACTAAAGCCAATGACCACACTCCCCATCCTAACACCCGAGTCGTAAGATAACTTAATCCAATATTAAGTATAACGGTGGCCGTACCTATAACTACTGGGGTCTTGGTATCGCACAAGGCGTAAAATGCCCTGGTTAACAAGTAAACAGTGCTTTGGGCAAAAATTGATAAAGAAAAAAAAGCCAGCACATAACCAGTCGCGGAAGTAGCTTGCCAGTCAAATTGAGAGGCACCAAAGAGCAATCTAACTACCGGAATACGCAAAGTAACAAGCATTACGCTAATCGGAACTACCAAAAACAGCATTTGATGAAAAGAGTTTAAAAATACCGCTTTAAAATTATCCCAATCTTCTTTATTTGCGTAAGAGGACAGGATTGGCAAGGATGCCTGGGCTATTGTTAGTCCAATTAAGCTGATCGGCATAAACTGCACATGCTGGGCAAAGTTAAAAAACACTAATGAAGACGCGGAGATAAGCGAAGCAAAAAAAACATCCATAGTTGCATCTACCTGAAATACTAATCCGCTTAAGACTCGCGGAGTAGAAAGACAGATAATTTTTTTTGTTTCCTCTAAACGCCAGTTAAAAGATAGTTTAAATTTGTATCCCAGAGACGCTACCAAAGGAATTTGGCTCAAAAAGTAAAGAAAGGAACCAAACATAATACCCCAAGCTGGACCATGTATTCCTATTTTTGGCGATAATACAACAATACCCAAAATTATTCCCAAATTGTAAAACGACAGCGCTAGCGCTGGCAAGAGAAACCGCTGCAAAGCCTGCAGAGAAGTAGTATAAAAACTCGCCAGAATAAAAAAGATTTGAGAGGCATAAATAATGCGTGACAAGCTAACCATCAATTTTATTTGTTCGGGGTCAAAACCGGGAGCGATCAGACGAGAAATCGGATAGGCAAGAACAAAGAAAAAAAGGCCAAAAACAAGGAGAAGCACTAGATTAAATCCCGCCACGGCATTAAAAATTCGCCAACTACGTTGTTTATTTTTCTCGTAAGCGCGACTGAAAATAGGAATAAAAGAAGATGCAATAATACTGGAAACAAACAAATCAAAAAACAAATTTGGGATCCGAGTTGAAGCCAAATAAACACCCAAGACAGCGGAAGAACCAAAAAAATGGGCCAAAAGGCGGTCGCGAACCAAACCAAGAATACGAGAAAAAGAGCCAATGAGCATTACCACCAAAGCGGCGGAGATAATACCTTCTTGTTTGGTGCCTAGCCAACGCTTGCTCTTATTTAGAAGATTAGAAACCATAACTTAGTATAATACCCCCCACTTGATTAAAGCTCAATTAGGTGGTAAATTGCAGTACATATTTTTAATCGTAACAGTTATAATTAACATATATGGCTAACATTAAGTCGGCGATCAAAAAGATCGGTCAAGATAAAAAAAGAGTTAAGCGCAATGCCAGCCTAAAAGCTAGGGTTGGTTACTTGGTAACCAAGCTGAAAAAAATCCAAAAAGATCCAGAAGCCACATCGGAAGTTAAGACGGAACTGCTGCGTCAAACGCAGCAAGCCGTAGACAAAGCGGCCAAAAAGAAACTCTTTCATAAGAATAAAGCTAGCCGCTGGGTGTCAAGGATAAGCAAGTTATCCTAACAGTAAGAGCGGTAAAAGACTAAGCCCGCCCATGAAAACTGGAATAGAATTACTCACTAAGAAAAAACTTGAAGAGTACACCTTCGGCAAAAAACTTCTCATTTGGGCAAGTACCATTGGCCGAATAATCATTTTTACCGTACAGGCCATAGTCTTAGCGGTTTTTGCCTGCCGATTTGTATTAGACAAAGAGATTAGCGATCAAATCTCGCTAATGGAGCATAGAAGCACATTGGTTTCTGCGGGACAGCAGTTCGAAAAAAACTACCGGGAAGCGCAAGCAAAAATAAAAGCGATAGATGAAATTAAAAAAACAAATTTCGACCTTTCCCAACACCTAGCTAACATAATAGCCTCACAACCTCCAAAATTGATTTTGCATGATATTGCCTACGAAGAAGGTATTATCCAAATAACTGGCGAAGTAAAAAACCCAAACCTTATTGCCCAAATCGCGACCAACCTAAAGAAAACTTATAACTATAAAAGGATCGTGCTTACAGCCAATTCTTACAATAAAGGGTCAGAAGATTATAAGTTTTCGATTCAAATCTATTTATGAGCGACCAACCGGATTGGGTAAAATACGGACAACATACTTCTCTGGCGTGGAGAAGATCAATAAGACCTTATCTTGTCGATTCGGAAAAGAAAAAATACACCATCCTAGGACTTACTTTGTCGTCCTTGATAATTTTTGGCTGGTTTGCCATAAAACCAGCTGCCATTACCGTTATTAGTCTATTAACACAAATCAAGCAATACCGTGAGATAAACCAAGCTTTAGATAAAAAAAGTAATGCCATCACCCAAGCACGGGAGGATTATTTATCAAAAAGGCAATACTTAAAAAGTATTGAAGATGCTATCCCTACCAACCAAGCCTCCTCCAAATTACTTAATACTTTGGAGGAAATTGCCGCGAACAACTTGTGCCAAATAGGCAGAATTAGTTTTAGCAAAGATACATCCCAAAAGAATATTGGCAAAATAGAATTAATGAAGCTTGAGTTACTCGCTACGGGAACCAAAGATAACATATTTAACTTTATTAAAGGAATAGAAACGAACGAACGTATCTTCCAAATAGAAGCTTTAAGATTGACATCTAAAGAAGATACAAAGACAGAGCAGGAGTACCTGATTGCCAATTTAAAACTAAAAACATATTATTATAATGATGAGTAAAGATATAATTATTTTGCTTGTTACTACACTGATTACCATAACCGGATGGATTGTTTTCGAAAGTATGGGAGTTTCGAAAAAACAAAATATTCCCGAGGAAATTTTAGTACAGTCTGAAGAACTGATCCCTATTTTAGATATTTCTACTGTCCAGAAAATCTATGGGCCCTAAATTTAAAGAGCGATTAAAACTAATTACTAACCCTATTAAAAAATTTGCAATAGAGAGAAAAATTCTTTCCATCTGTATTCTGGTCTTAATTCTTATTTTCTTAACTTTAAGCGCTCTTTTGATAGCCAATGCGATCAAAAACAGCAAGCAAGTAGCTCCAAAACCTGGCTACGCGGGAAAGGTAGGAGAACCATGTCGAGGTGATGGTTTTATTAAAACAGGAGATTGTCTAAAGTGTTTATCTGCGCAAGGGTACAGAAGCCAGCTCTTTTGTCAAAGCAATGTGATTGTTGACTTGCCCCGAGCTGACCAAGAATGTAACTTCCTTTGCAGTTATACTGTCTGCCAAAGTTGGGGATATAAAGAGGACTTTTACTGCCAAGCTAAGGATTCCAACTGTCCTATCGACAAAGGCATTTGCTGTCTTAACGAACTAAGCAATCCAATTATCTGCTACGACACAGGTGAATGCGCTGAAAAGCAAACTTGTGACACTACACAAAATAAAGCACCCGTTTGCCAAGGGATAATCAAACAGCCAAATATTAATAATCTTCCAAACCAAGGAGGGGAAGTAACATTAACCGTTGATGCTTACGATCCCGATAACGACATTCTTTTTTACACATGGGGAGGAGATGATCTTTCTGGACAAGCAAAAGAAGTGATTTGGAATATTCCGCCAAACAACCAAGGCCAATCAAAAACATACACCGCTTGGGTAAGTATTACCGATGGTATTAGCGAAAAATCTGGGGGGGAGGGCACCAACTGCTCTACTCAAATTACCGTCCCCGCCCTAACAGATTACACGCTCTCTTGCGAAAAACTAACAATAGATAATAAAACAAATCCGGGCAAGGATCCAAAAACCAACGATACAGTGATATTTAGTTGCTTAGCTAAATCAAATTTGCAAACCGACAATTCTCCAGGACCGGAAATCAAAATGATTAAATTTATTATTAATCAAAATGGAAATGAAATAACTCAATTAAGCACAACCAAACTAAGTAACCAAGGATCCGGTCTGTATAAAGGAAGCGTGGAGTATACTTTAATAAAAAGCGGCAGTTACAGAGTAACGGCTAATTTGTGTTTGCAAGAAAATGATGATCAATCATGCCAGATTTAGAGACATAAACATTCTATGACCTTTCAAAAAAAACTTATCGCGATAACAAGTGTTTTTTTGATGCTGGGGGGGTGGCTCTCCCTACCAATCAAAACAAGAGGCCAAACAAGTATTGACTTTATTGTGGATGATGATTCTCCCACTAACACACCGACTACCACTGTAACTGCAACAGTAACTATCGTTGCTACCCCATCCCCCACCTCCCCCATCGCCACTGGCAGCGCCACTGCCACTATCCTATCAACTAACCTACCAAATACTGCCCACTATCAGCCAACCATTTTCATCTTAACAGCTGGCTTGATATTCGTTGTGGCAGCGATAGGGTCTTTAACTAAAAAAACAGTATGAACACCTACAGCGCAAAAAGGGGGTTTAAAACATTTATTATTTTAGCGGTAGTAAGCGGAGGCATAATTTTTACCACTACTCTAATTCCTCAAGGCTTCAAATATATTGGTTTTGCAAGCAGCGAAGCAACTCCGGAGAATGTGCAAATAGCAGTAGGTTCTGGTTCAGTAAACATAATCTGGCAAACAAGAAAGCCAACCAATGAAAGCGGCATTATCTACGGGAAAGATGTTCAACCCAATCTTAAGGCCCAATCGCTGGGAACAGATAAAAATCATTTCGTCAGTCTTAAGGAGCTGGAACCAAACACGGTTTATTATTTTAAAATAGTTTCACAGGAGAAAATCTATGGGAAAGACGGTTGCGTGGAAACCGACTCAAAAACACTCAACACCTGTGACTTCTATAGGTTTACCACCGCACGGACAGCCATCGAAGCGCCAACTGCTCCCAAGCTATATAGCTATCCTTAACTAGTCAATACCAACCAAACGAGCGATCACTAACAGCCTCTTTGTATCCAAACCGGGGGGAATACAAGTCATTAAAGTTAAATAAGAACGGCCCAGACTAGCCGGGGCAATTGTGTCGTAAGGATTAACCTGCTCTGGCGCGAGCACAAGGCTATTCTCAACCTGATAGATATACATATTATCCTGGTAATCCAAATAAATATAATCACCCGTTACTAAATCAGAAAGCGTGGAAAAAATTGTTTTGTATTTTTTTGGTTGATAAAAAGCCCTAAGAGCGGAATGACCAAAAACAAAAGTGTTACCGGGCTTTCCCGGCAGGGCAGAACCGGGATAATGTCCAAGATATTTATCCGGAACAAGAGATTGAGCATTAACCTCGACCGTGGCTCTGTAAATTGAAAGTTTTGGTATGTATAACTCAAAAAAAGGCTCTGTGGCAGAAGCAGTGCCGCTCGCGCCAAGAACATTGTCTTGCGCTTGAATGGAAGTGTTGGAAGAATAACTCGGATGAAAGGATGAGGGCACGGAAGGAAAAAAATCACGGTCGCCTTTGTAAAAAAACCAAGGAATAATAAACTGATTCAGCAAAATTATTGTGCCAAAACTCAAGGCTAAACACGCAATAAGCTTTGAAACGAACCAGCCGAAAGAACTGGTGGGGAACTGATCGCTTGACGAATAGTACTTTTGATATTTGACAGGCTTAAAATAACTGGAAAACCAGAGGTTCATACTTCCAGAAACATAAAAGATAAGCTCCAAACCGCATTTTCCGCCAACAGTTGACCGGTTTTGACTTTGTAATCAGCTTCGGCCAAGACAGCCAAAGCATCGCAAAGAAACTCCCGATTATAATTTTTTAATTGCGGACGAAGTTTTTTTAAGTAAAAAGGGTGTTTTTCTTCCATGTACTTACAGCCTTGAGATAACGCCAATAAGCTGCGAGTCTGCGAAACCATTAAGGCGATCAAATAAATGCCGCTCCCACCCTCTTCAAGTACTTGGCTCAACAGTCTAAAAGCCTTTGGCGATTGTTTGGAAAAAACTGCCTCCAGCCAAACAAAAACTAACTCGCTCTGCTTTTGTTCGTAAGAAAAAAGCCGTCCTTTTTCCTTTGCCAACTTAACAAGCACATGAGTAAAAGCCAATCCTTTATCAACCCAAACACAAATATCCCTAACAGAGCAGTATTGGGAAAGAAGATTGGGAAGACCTTTAAAAACACGCAGGTCCGGCAAGCCTTCCAAACAAATAGGCGGGGGGGATGAAAAGAGGAATTGGGAGCGCAAAACCTCCTCAAAACGGGACAAGGAAAAATCGTCCTTGGAAAAAATAATAGTATCTTTAAACTGCTCACGATAATCCAACCAAGCCTGGCGGCTCTTAATTAGGTCAGGACCGCAAAAAAGATAAAACATAAGATATTTCCCACAAGCTCATTCTTCAAAAATATGAGCAAAGAAATCCTGCAACGCGGAGTAGTCCCCCGCCTTGGGTACAAGAACATACTGCCCATCATATAAGTTCTCATCTATAATGTCGTAGAGCAATTGGGGATCGTCAGGAGAGGAGCCGTTCATAACATAATAGTTAGTGAAGCTAACTTGAGAAAAAATCTTAGCTATTTCTAGCGCCTCACCCAAAGAAACATTTGTCTCCAATGCGTCAGAAAATTCGCTATACAAACTTTTAAGACGGTCGGGGCTAGTTAAAGTCTCCAAAGACAAAGCTTTTGACTTGAGAGCCGCTACTACCTGCTGTTGCCTGGTGGAACGGGCAAAATCCGAGCCTTCGGGGCCTAGGGCTTTGCGGGAACGCGCGAACTTTAGAGCTGTTTGCCCGTTAAAATGCTGCCAGCCAGGCTCAAAGTGCAAATGCTCATAGCGATTCTCCTCCGGCAACACATCCTCTAAACCGGGAATTGGATACATATAATCGTCGAAACCGTTTCTAACTTCAATATCCACACCGCCAAGAATATCCACCATCCTTACAAAACTGTCAAAACCAATTACCGCGTAGTAATGAATGGGCAAACCAAGAATTTTTTCCAAGGTTTTGGCGGTATATTCCGCACTAGAGCCATAATTTTTTAAACAGGCGGGCTTTAAGATAGTGTTTAAACAGGTAGCGTAAACGGAATTAATCTTGCCACTGGCATTGGTCAAATTAGGCGGCAAATCCGAATAAGGAACCCATAAATCACGTGGCAAAGAAACCACCGCCAATGATTTTGACTTTATATCATAGCTCACCAGCATTATTGTATCGGTAAGCAATCCATGTTGAGAGGAAGTTAACAATGTTCTTCGATCAATCCCCAAAACAAGACCATTGATTCGATCGTTCGATTGATTGAGGTTAGCGCCAGAAGCAATAGTCGCTAAAAATGTTAGCGGCGCTGAGCCAAGTAATCGCCAACCAGCAAAAGCCACCAAAGCCAAAAGGATAAAAATTGACAGCAAAATCAAACCTTTTTTTTTATTTTTTCTGGAATTCATATAATTTCTTGGCTAATTGAGCAAAAATAACGGGGTCTAAACTCATTTGTCCAATCAAAAACCAGCCAAAGGCAGATCAAGAAAACTATTAAGACTAATTAAACTGACACTTCCCCCATACAAAAAACGGGCGGTGGGAACCAAGTCTTTGGCTGCGGTAATAAAGCTTTTTACTTCAGAAGGGTCCGCCGGATTCAATTGTCCGTCGCGACTGATGGCGTGTAGAGGTTCATAAGCGAACAATTGACCGGAAGGAACGGTAGAAATTTCTTTAAGAGAAGTGATTTGATCCAAATCGCTGACGCAAATTATACTTCGCAAACCAGCGCGTTGGCATGAATCAAGACAGGAAGCCACTTGTTCATTAGACAAACAGTGCGAATGGCGCGTTTCGGAATGCCCAACCAAAACATATGACGCCCAGGGTAAAATCATTTCCGAGCAGATATCACCGGTATAAGAGCCGAATCCGCGTCCAGAAACGAACTGGGCACCCAAAGAAAGGTTTAAACCTCGCTCTAGAATCAAACTTGATAAGATTGGCAAGTAAATAATTGGCGGACAGATTACCATATCAGGAGAGCCAGCAGACAAAGATTCAGCCTCTTTTTCCAAAGCATAAAACCAATCTCGTACCTGATTAAGATCTTTATTACACTTCCAATTAGCTACTAAGTACATACACAAATTAAAGATAACTAGAAACAAACTTTTCTACTCGAGTAATCTGATCATGGTTATATGAGTAACCTAAAGCGCGCAAACAGGAAAAAACAAGCCCATTATCATTAAAAATTGGTTGGGCCAAAGGACACGCCACTAAACAGCTACCCAAAGGCGAAGTATGTCGGCTAAACACTGAATCAGCCTGCTCACAACCGGCGGGACATAAAAAACAAGAATGATTTTGGCCTGGCAGTGTGGCAAGCAATCTGGTTTTACCGAGAAGATCTTCAATAATAAGACATAATTCCTCTCCGTCGCTAACAGGAACACAAGCATCTCCTTGAATAAATATCCGCGAAATTCCAATTTTTTTTAATGCATAGGCCGGTTTGCTTGATAAAACCATTCGCCCATCAATAACAAACTGACTGCCGGTGTAGGTCATGTGACTAGAATACCGTTCTTGAGGAAATATATCTCCTACTAAATCCGCGCCAAAACGCACGGTTTGAGAAGAAATACCAAGATTGAAAGAACCGGAAGATTCTCCAGATAAAACCAAAGCATCATAACCAGCCATTTTTAACGCACTAGGAAAAAGACCACCCCAGTAACAACTCTGCCAAGAAGATTCAATAAAATAATAGCCGCATCCAAACGAACAAAATGGTATAAACCCAGTCAGCGGACCCAAAGAAAAAATAAACCTGGCTTGAGGATACAAACTTGACAAGGCAACGGCTTGAGCCAAGCCTCCTATAGAGTCGCTAAGTTCGGGCTGTATTTTTGCTTCGGCCTGCACGGAATCAGTATTAACAAATAAAATTCTTCCCGATTTAAGCATAAAAAATATCTAAGAGGCGATCTCCAAACATTGGCGAGGACATAATTTAACAATCTTTTCAAAATCTTTTTTACCCAAAGAAGATCCAGGATCAATTGCTAATGTAAAGGAATCAACATCTGCGTGGTAATCAATTCTGACGCAGGAACAGTTTAACCCGGCTAGGTTTTGGCTTAACAACCCGGCGTAAAAAGAGCATAATCGACAGCCTATACATTTCTCTATTGCGCCCGCTACCAACATAAATAAAAAATTATATACCGCAAAACTAAAACCGGAGATTCATTAGACAAGTAAAGCTGTAAGACCGGGCAGGTCATTCCCAGCCAAAAAAGAAAGCATTGCCCCCCCACCTACTGATGCCCAAGTAACCTTGGACAAAAGTCTAAAATTTTTAAACACTTTAAGAGTATCTCCGCCACCAATCAAAACACTGTCTGCTGTATCTACCGCGGCGGAAGAGAGTATTTTTGTCGCTTTTTGGTATGCCTTCTGCTCCACTAAACCCAATGGCCCAACCCATAAAACAGATTTAGCCTGCTTGATGTAAGAAAGAAAGTCAGCAATGGTTTTAGGCCCCAAATCTTTACCTTCAATTCCATCTTGAGGCAAAATTACATTGTTTGGAACATCCTTCGCCGCCAATTCAAAACCCACCTTCCCACCAACCAAAACATAATCCGACCAAGAGGAAAGCTGCTTGACTACCGAACCTTTGTCGGCTACCTTAGCCCCACCCACCACTGATATTAACGGCTTGGGAGCATTATGTCTAAAATCCTGTAAAATGTCCACTTCCTCCACTAAACGGAGCCCGGCTGCCGAGGGCAGCAGAGTAGAAACAACCGCTAAAGAGGCATCGCGACGATGCGAGGTAGCAAAATTTTCGTTTACATAGAACTGACCATAAAGAGCTAAAACCTTGGCAAATACCAAATCGCCTTTCTCCTCTCCCGGATGAAAACGCAGGTTTTCCAGCATATTTACCGTCCCTGGCAAAGCGTTAGACACCACTCCCGCAGAAACAGGACTCAAGGGATTATCCAAAAAAATTATTGGGACTTTCAATAAACTTTCTAAAACCTTCTTAACTGGCAGCAAAGACAATCTTAAATCGAGCTTTGATTGGGGACGTCCTAAATGACCGCCAAGAGTTAAGACAGCTCCAGCTTTAACTAAGAAATTGAGAGAGGGAATCAACGCGCGCAACCTAAAATCATCTTCAATCCGACCGGAACTATTAATAGGAACATCAGCATCAATTGCCACAAAAACTCTAGTACCTGGTTCAATTTTTAAGTCTTTAAGGCTTTTTAATTTAATCATATAAGTAACTTGTATATCTTAGCACTTACGACAGAACTGCCAAAAGTGCTAAATTTTACTTAATATGAAAAAATACCTACCTAATGGCAACATTCCACTTTTAATAAGAGAACTGCAAAATAAATTTCAAGTTTATGCTCCTCAACTTGAAGGAAAACAAATAGCTTTTAAACACCTGGTCTTTCCCGAAAGAGTTAGACTAGATTACTCTCTGTCATTCTTACCGCCTGCCAAATTGATAATACCTTTTTCTTACAGCAAAGAGAGTGCCACCAATAAACAAAAACAGCTTCTTTTTGGCGTCCACCTAGCCGATTTAGATGCCATAAATTATCTAGACAGAATTTTTTCCCAACCGATTAATGACCCAATTTACCAAAACATTAGAAAAAACTTCATTATTGTAGGAGTGGACTATCCCCAACAAAAAGACGCTTTCTTTACCGATCAACACGAATATCTCAAAAGCAGGTGTGATCTTTTTTTGGACAAAATAAACAACGGGTACTTAGCAATTCCAGGGACGCTGTTAGGACAGGGGCTGCTTAAATCCAAGTATTTTGAAGTTGTAACCTCTCAAAAATACCAGCCGGCGGATAAAGTAAACGGAAACGATTTACTAAAAAACATACCGGCATTAAAAAAAGCGGTGTTAAACAAAAACCATCCAATATGGGAGGAGATGGCGCAGAAATGCTTGGGCTGCGGAATTTGCTCTTATGTGTGCCCCTTGTGTTTTTGCTTTGATCGCGAGGAAAAAAACACGCTTACCCAACCTCCTCAACAACTAAGATGCAGCAGCTCCTGCCTGCTTAAGGGCTTTCACGCAATAGCAGGCGGCAGCAACTTTGCTCCGACTATTAAGGAAAGATTCTATAATTGGTATTACCACAAATTCGTAAGAATGGTTGATGAGTATGGTCAACCAGGATGCGTGGGATGTAACCGTTGCAGTACATACTGCCCGGCCGGAATTAATATTTACGAAAATCTGCAAAGGCTAATTGAGCAATAGCTTACAGACTGAACACGCGATACCGCAAGCTCCAATCTTGGATTCTTGTTTTTCCATAAACGAATTTACTTACTATAAATGGCAAAATGAGTAGTATTTGTTTCTACAATAGTTGGTGATAGTCCAAATTCTTTTTGTGATCTCCACGAGTTATCTAATAGCAAATCTCGACCTTCGTAAACAGGAAAGCTAATTATCAAAAATCCCTCTTTAGTAAGAAGTTTCCGGCAAGCTAGAATAAAATCAGGCGTGTAAACAAACTCCGGAATATCTTTACCCACATATAAATCAACTAGTATCAAATCAAATTTCTCTTGTGATTCTTTAACATAATTTTGAGCGTCGGTGATGATTGCCTTAGTAGATTGAGCAAATTGAGGATATAGTTCCTGAGCCAGTGACCACATCACCGGATCTTTTTCCACAGCAGTGATAGCCAATTGCGGGTAGAATTTCTTGATTAAAGGAAATAAGCTTCCACCCCCTCCCCCCAACAACAGAGTCTTCGCCGGCTGGAAAGCCCGGGGAAGCCTCTTAATAACCTGTTTCCATAAATTGATGAGCAACTGGCCGCTTTGATGTAAACCACCAACAGCAACAGAGCTTTTGCCAGTTATCTTATTAGTCACTATTTTTATTTTACCGTTGATATCGGAATAGAGGTATTTTGTTTTGTAGATCATTATTGATATTGTAAAATAAAAACATGAATCTCACATACTCATCAAAAAAATATGAACTTTTAGCAACACAAGAATTGTCAGCTGATGTAACATTATTTACCTTTAAAGAGACGCTAAATTTTAAACCA
>Ga0210018_1000714_pt1 | contig 17231 bp, 15 predicted proteins | sample CryGeyCG2014_010_2_FD_183967 | JGI IMG/M metagenome (GOLD analysis project Ga0210018, IMG submission 183967) | Groundwater microbial communities from aquifer - Crystal Geyser CG09_land_8/20/14_0.10 (SPAdes) (version 2) | ecosystem: Environmental > Aquatic > Deep subsurface > Groundwater | place...
TTCCAATTTTCATCCTACTATTAGTATATCAAAACAAAGAAAGATAAAACTCCCCCAGAACTTTTACAAACTTAATTCTTCTATTGGACCAAACAGGAATATAGCGGTAAGTTTTTTTGACTGTATACATTTGTTCATTACTAAACCACTTTTCCCATTTTTCTGGCGTCCATTTTAGATGGTGTGTTTCATCTTGATTTATTTCTTTATCTCCTAAAACAGTTATTTTATGAAACATATTTATACCTTTTCTTTTCTTTAATACCCTTTTCATTTCAGTAAATGTATACTCTAATAAATTTTTGTCAGCTAAATGTTCAAGTAAATCATAAGAAATGACAAGGTCAAAAAAATCATCAGGAAAAGGCAATTTGTCTGAATTAGAAATTGTATATTTTGAGTTTTTAAAAAGATCTTTGTTTAATTTTTTAGCATACGGACTTATATCTACTAAATAAACATCATAACCAAAAACTTTTGACAAAATATGCTCTAATTGGCCAAGACCTGCACCAACACTTAAAATTTTTGACTTTCTCGGGAGACCTATTGGAATTACAATTTCAATTAGAGCTCTACAAAACCACCATAAACGATATACTGGTCTGCTCCAGTCAATATAATGAATATTAAAATATTCGTAATTTGAGTCGTATTTGTCGCCTTGCATTATTTAAAATAATATTTAACAAAACTTTCTAAAGTTTATCATTTTTCAATATTAAAATCTTGCTTGACAAAAATATGGCAGTGTGCAACTCTTAAATAGAGTGAAAAGTATTTTAAAAATTTTTCTAATTATTTTTACTCTTTTTCTATTTTTACCAAGGACTGTTTTTGCTTCAGTATATTTTTCTGATTTTTTTGATAGTCCTGATTATTCAAAATGGGAAGTTGTTGGAAATGGAGGATGGACAATTTCTAATGGCATGTTTGGAATTAGACTTAACCCAGGAACCTCAAACGCTGTTCCCAAAAATTGGAATTCATTATGGACAAATTACATCTATAAAGTAGACTTACACGGAATAGCTGGCACCGATAAAAATATCTTAATAAATTTTATTGATAATAATAATTTCTATGAAATTCACGCTCATGAAGATCACATACATTTTGATAAATACGTTGACGGACAAAATTACTTCATGTCAAGTTCTTACCCTTTTGCTTTAATTAACGGTACTACCTATCACTTTAAATTCATTAAAAACGGTCACAACATTAAAGTTTTTTTAGAAAATAAACAAATTTTTGATATAACAGACAGTAATCCATCTTTAGAGGGAAAAATTGGGCTTCGTGTAGGAACTGGAGGCGATCCTCTTGCTGAAGTTTGGTTTGATAATGTAATGGTTTGTAGTTTAGATGACCCATGCGAACCAAGTTCACCTACTCCAACACCTACTTCTCTTCCCCCAACCCCTACCCCCACGCCTCCAACCCCAGTCGTTTTTCTTCCGGGTTTAGGAGGAAGCATAAATTTCAAAGAAATGTTTCTGGGAGTTTCTGATCCTGGAGGTTGGCGAATGACACCCGGAGCAAGAGTTTATGACAATCTGCTTAAGGCTTTCGAAGGAAATCCTGATTTCCATGTATTTTATTATGATTGGCGAAAACCGGTTTTAGACAATGCTCAAAAGCTTAATACTTTTATCAAAAACACAGTTAACCCCTGGAATAATAAAGTTGATTTAATTGGACATTCACTGGGAGGTTTAGTTGCCCGGACTTGTGTTCAAAAAACAACAAATAACTGCTATGCCAATAAATTAATTACCATTGCCTCTCCTCATTCAGGCGCTGTTGATGCCTATCCGGCCTTGGAAGGCGGAGAAATATGGCGGACCGGCCCAATTAAACTTGGTTATGAACTGCTGGTGCATTACTTTCAACGCCCAGGAGAAACCAGAAGAGAAACAATTCAAAGAATTGCCCCTGTCTTAAAGGATTTACTGCCTAATTTCGACTATCTGGTTAAAAATGGCAGTAACCTTCCTCCTTCCACATTATCGTTCCAAAATTCTCTTCTGCCAAGCATAAGTAACATAAGTATCCTAGAGAATATAACTTATACTCTTTCCGGCCGAGGCTTCGACACAGTTGAACAAATTATTTTAACGGATCGGAACTGGATAGATAAATTACTCGGAAACTGGCCTGACGGGAAGCCAATAGACAAGCAATTGACACTAGAAGGCGACACTTCCGTCTTGGTCAAAAGTTCATCTTTCACCAACTCTCCCATTGAAAATTTTACTTACAACTTAAATCATGGCGGAATTATTTCCGAAGCAGCTCCTTTAAAAAAAATCATGGAAATTTTGAGTTTAAAACTGAAACCTGGAATTTATAACCCCCTAAATGACGAAGAAAATTTCTTGGTTTTTTTCGTTCATTCTCCGGTTAAAATATCTTCTCCCGATGTCACGCCTGATAGTTACATAAATGATGAATTAATTATTATTCCCTCTCCCAAAAACAAAGTTTACACTTTAAATGTCGAAGGAACAGGAAACGATTTTTACTCTCTTTCTGTTGGGCAAATTGGGACAGAAAGCGCCAGCTGGCAGGATTATTACGGCGAGGCGCAAACAGGGATAACGCAGAATTTTGAATTTGATATTAATATTGTAAATCCGCCGGAAAATCCGCTTGTAAATAATCAAAGTTTTTATTCATCTGAATTCGACTCTCTTCTCAACCAATGCAAGAATTTAACCAATTCACAAATTGCAAATCTGAAATACAAAAATATCATTCTTTCCCTTTTAAACTTAATTACCAAAGAAAAAAACAGCCCGGAAATGGCCCTTAATTATGTTAATTTGTTGAGAAATACTATTGCCACTTTAGAAAAGCAGAGAAATCTTGATTCGGCTCTTGCCAATCAGTTGAGAAAATATTCTTCCAAAATGACATTTTATTTTGAAAAAAAGGCTTCTGGTAATCCAAAGATAACCTCAAAAACTCAAGCCGACAATTATTTTAATTCAACAAAAACAATGCTGAACCAAATGGAGACCCTGCATAATTTCAGCAAAACTGCAACCCTAATTTTCCTTGAAGCAAAGGAAAAACTTAGCGAAGCGCAAAATTATCTTAACTTAAATCAGTATTATCAAACAAAAATCCTTGCCAAAAACATTATTGGTCTGCTTCTTGAAGTCAAAATCCTCTCAAGATAAATTTGAAGATTATAATATAAATTTCAAATTCGGCTCTTACTTTCTCAAAATCTGTTCAATCTACCAACCTTCAAGGTGTGATAGCTTCACCTCCGGTATTTTAGTTATATTAAGACCAGTTCAGACCCACTTGATAGACAAATTTATAGTTCATTTTAAATTTTCCTCATGAGAGACGGGTTTGGAGAGTTTGGCGAGCTTAAAGCCTTTGGCAATTTCCCCCAGAAGCTGTGTCGGGGTTCTTCCGTTTTTAATTCTGCCGGTTCTTTTTTTAAATTCGGTAGCAATATCGTTGGCGGTTTCGTCAGTAACTTCCACATAATTTAAAACATGAGTAAGATAATACTTAATAATATGCCGGCCGCTTAAAGGACCAAGCAAAAGACGGCGTTCAGTTACTCCAAAAAGCGATAAATCATAACCCTCATAAGTACTGGAATTTTTAATGACTGCTGATGTATGAGGTCCGGCCGAGTGAGTTCGATTAGTCAGACTAACCGGCTCAGTTGTCGAAACCTGGATTCCCAAAATACTGGATAAAAAAACATTTAAAGAATAGGACTCTTTTAGATTAAAGCCGGAAGTAAGTTTTGGATTTTCCAAATATAAATTGCAAAGAAGACCGGTCAGAGAAGTAACTCCCGATCTTTCCCCAATGCCCAAAACAGATGTTTGTATATACTGCATGCCGGCTTTAACCGCCGTTACCGCATTAACCAAAGCATATCCCCGATCATTATGAAAATGTCCTTCCAAGGGAGTTTTCGGGTATCTTTTTCTTAAGGCGGTAACTCTTTCGATAACTTTTTCCGGATTGGCAACGCCCACCGTATCCGGAGTCCCCAACCGATCAATAAATTCAACAATGGAATCGTAAACTTTAAATAATTCCTCAATCGGAGTTCGAAAAGCATCTTCTCCGCTAAAACGCAATAATAGATTAGGATAATTTTTTCTGAGACTCTTAAGTAAAGGCTTAACAATTTTTATTATTTCATTAATTTTTTTACCGTGGCCGTATTTCTTGATTTCTTCCGAAGTACCGATATATAAATTTAAGCCGTCAACTCCGGCTTTAATTGCCTCCTCAATATCGGCAGGGTGACAGCGGGCATGAGCAAGAATAAAAACCGGTTCTTTGGTTTCTTTACAAAAATTATTTCTGGCCTTGATTAAGTCGGAGAGATAACCGCCTTCTTTTTCATTAACTACCGGAGAAAAAACTTCAAAAAAGCGGACTCCATATTTCATCTGCGCGACCGCAAGATCACTTCTCTCTTCCGAAGAAAGATTATATTTTCCAACATCATCCAATAAGGGACTTTGCAGACCTTCTCTTAAAGAAACATCGATTATTTCAAAACCTCTGGGGGAATAATTCTTCGGATTAAACATTTTTGTTTAATCCATATTTTACACGAAAGCGGGAATTATTCCCAATTCTTGCTACTTGAAATAATATATTTAAGTGATAATCTAAGGGCAGATGGAAAAAATACAACTGATTTCCGGCCGCGGTAACCCGGTTCTTGCTCAAAAAATCTCCCAATATCTTAAAGTTCCCCTCTCTCCGGTAATCATTAAAAATTTTGCCAACGGGGAAATTTATGTCAAGATTGAGGAAAAAGTGAGAGGTAATGACGTTTTTGTCATCCAAACCCTTTCCTCTCCGGTAAACGAAAATTTGATGGAACTTTTGATTATGATTGACGCACTCCACCGCGCTTCGGCAGAAAGAATCAATGTTGTCTGCCCGCTCTTGTGCTATTCCCGTCAGGACCGGAAAACGACTTCCCGGGAGCCGATTACGGCAAAGTTGGTGGCAAATTTAATTACCAAGGCGGGTGCCGACCGGCTTTTAACCGTGGACTTACATGCCGATCAAATTCAGGGATTTTATGATATTCCGGTTGATCATTTAGTCGGTTATCCCCTTTTCGCCAAATATCTGCTCGCGAAAAAGTATCGTCAGATGGTGGTGGTTGCTCCTGATATTGGGGCAGTAAAAAAGGCCCACAAAATGGCGGATTTACTCCAGACTCCCTTGGTGATGGTTGACAAAAGAAGAACCAGACACAACGAATCTGAAGTTTCTTTTATTATTGGTGATGTGGCCGGAAAAACGGCCGTTATTTTAGATGATATGATCGATACCGGCGGAACAATTTGTAACGTGGCAGATATTCTCAAAGAAAAAGGAGCTAAAGAAATTATTATCTGTGCCACTCACGCTTTGTTAAACGGACAAGCCTGCGAAAGACTGCAAAAATCCCCGGTGTCTAAAATTATATTTTTGGATACGGTTAACATTGACAAAGAAAAGAAAATTCCGAAAATTGAAGAAATTTCTCTCGCGCCGCTATTATCCAAAGTTATCAAAAGACTTCATGGAGGAAAGTCTTTGGGTTCATTATTTAAGTGGGAAGAGAAAGAGATGGAATTGTAGTTTCATTACTTTCCCAATATTTCTTTAAGAAGAGATTTCCACCAGGGCAATTTGCCGGTCCATTTCGAATTCTCAACTTTTCTTGACCAGACGGAAAGAATAATCCACTCCCCTTTTTCATTTTGCTTGCCTACCACCTCCACTCGGTCGTTTTCCCAAGTACGGTAATAAACCGTGGAGCCGGGAATATTTCCCGGACGGCTTTCCTGCGGTGAATTAAAAGCGGCTAAAGCAACTTCAATTTTTAAGCCCCGTTCCTTTAGCCTCTGTAAAGCATGATCTGTCCAAATAGCATTACCGTATTTAAAGCCCATAAGTTATTTTAATTTTATTCCAACAAAAAAGCCCTATCAACAATAAAAAGACTGTTTTTTTGACAACCATGATAGTATAGAAACATGGATGCAGAGCGATCAGAGGTTTCAGAAAAACAACATTTTCTCGCCGGCCTAAGATTGCCCAATTGAAGATTTGACTGTTTGGGAGGATCTCTTTAGAAAGAACTTGCCTATACCGACAGAAGAAGGTGGTTTGGCTAAATTTAAAAGTGTCATGGAAAAATTTTCTTCACTGGTGAAAAGGGCAATAGTCGGTAGAAATAAATTAAAAAACTTACAAAAAATTCAAGGGGAGAACGATCGTACTGATTTTTTCCTCTCTAATGAAGAGCAATCGGCTATTACCTCAATGCAATCATTGATACCGGTAATTGAGATAACACCTCGGCTTCTTGAATTAGAAACAGGCATAGAAGCGTATTTGGATGGAAAACCTGTTAAGCCTGTAAGAATGAGGTCAGGAAATTCTTTAATAAAAACTGTCTAGGCAATTCTTTCGGTTTCTTAAGATTAAATCTTGGAAGAAAATTCAATCCTTCTGCCTTTCGGACATGCCCGCCAAGTCTGACTTGACCCGCCGCAAATTGTGACCGCTGGTGGATTCGGACCACCGACCTCTTCAATGTGAATGAAGCGCTCTACCAACTGAGCCAAGCGGTCGCTTTAGCGGTTCATTTTCTTCTTGACTCTCATTATAGCAAAAGTTAAACTTGTAAAAGACATGAATGACATATTAAAAAAGATTGGCCAATTTTTTTTGGACACGATTCAGGCTATTGTTCTGGCCTTATCTATCTTTATTATTGTCTATCTTTTTTTATTCCAGCCCCATTTGGTTAAAGGAAGCTCCATGTATCCAAATTTTATTGACCACGAGTTTTTATTGACCAATAAACTTGCCTATCGCTTTGGTTTACCCCAAAGAGGCGATGTGATTGTTTTTAAGGCGCCGCTTTCCGAACCCTGCGCCGAAATTGACTGCGAATACATTAAGCGCATTATCGGTTTGCCTGGTGACAGGGTAAGGCTGTCCGAAGGTAAAATTTATATTAACGATTCTCTTTTGAACGAAAGCGATTATTTGGCCAAAGATGTTTTGAGTAACCAAGGCACTTTTCTGGCCAATAATGTAGAAAGGGTTATCCCTGACGGATTTTACCTGCCTTTGGGAGACAACCGGCCTTTTTCCCGGGACGGTCGTGAATTCGGGCCCATTGCACGATCTTCAATTGTCGGCAAAGCATGGCTGAGATACTGGCCGATTAGGAAAATTGGTTTTGTGAAGCACGAAAGCTATAAATAATTTACTTGCAAATTCCTTGATAAATCTTCTGCAATCTGGGTTCGGTTTCTTCCAAACTGCCAAAAAGAGAAATGGTCACTCTGGTTTCCACCCGCGAGCGGGATAACTTAACCCGGGATTTTTTAGCATTATTATCCATCGCCAACAAAGCTTGCTCCATTTCATCTCTTAACCTATCAATGCTTTCATCTACTATCCGGGAAACTTTTGCCTTAGGATTTGATCCTTCTTGAACTCGCATTCTTCTGGCCAAATCTTCCGCCCTTCTGACCGAGGCAGTCTCTCTTAGAACAATTTTATAGGCCTCAATCATCAACCGGTTGTCGCCAATCGCCGCCAATGCCCGAGCGTGACCTTCGGTAATCAGTCCGGATAAAATTCCGTCTTTAATCGCATCCGGTAACATTAAAAGCCGCAAAGAATTGCAAACATAAGATTGGCTTTTACCTATTCTTTTAGCAATTTCTGAGGAAAGTAAATTAAATTCATCCACCAGTCTTTGCAAAGCGCGCGCTCTTTCTATGGGGTTTAAGTCAATCCGCTGAACATTTTCCACAATTGCCATTTCCAACATCCCCCTCGGAGTTGTTTCTTTAATTATGGCAGGGATGGTTTTCAAACCAATAATTTTGGCTGAACGCCAGCGTCTTTCACCGGCAATAATTTGATATCCAGCCGGAGTTTTAGCCACCACTAAGGGTTCTAAAATTCCATGCTCTCTGATTGAATCAATCAAATCGACTAAGCTTTCGGGAGTAATCACGCCTCGAGGTTGCAGAGGATTAGATTGAAGCTCTTCTACCGGGATTTGGACCACCGAAGCGCCTTCGTAATCAGCCATTTAAATTACCTCCAAATATTTTCTCCCTTTTTGGGTTTTAAAATTAACTTTGCCATTCTTTAGAGCAAAAATAGTAAAATCTTTCGCCATCTTTGTTCCCGAACCGGAATGAACTGAGGAACCTCTCTGACGGATAATAATACTGCCGGCAGAAACAGTTTCTCCACTAGAAGCTTTAACACCTAAACGCCTGCCTTTTCTGGGAGTTCCCTGTCTTGCTTTTCCTGCTGCTTTAGTGTGTGCCATATTAAAATATTAAAAAATATTAATTAAAAAAATAGTAGTTCAAGTTTTCACGAAAGTCAAGAGCACCAGTGAAAAAAATTAGGCAGTAATTTTCTCAACCGTTAATGTCGTCTTTTGGGGACGAAAACCAAGATGACGGTGATAACCGGTTTTAGCTTTAAATTTATAAACATCAAGTTTCTCGCCTTGATACTGTTTATCAATTCTGACACTAACCTTTGCCCCTTTTACTGTTGGGGTACCTATTTTTACTTTATCGTCATCGGAAACCGCCAAAACATTATCCAAATCAACCAAAGCGCCTTCTTTCCCGACCAATCGGCTGATTTCAAGACGATCTCCCTCACTGACTTTGTACTGCGAACCCTGAATTTTAACTACGGCAAATTTTGTCATTGGTCCATTTTAACAAAAGAGCTTCCCTTTTGCAATTTGGAAAAGATCACTTAATTTTGAGCATAAGCGAGAATCAAAGTTAATTTTTTTCGACAGAAAAAAATTATTTTATCTCAAGTGGTTTTTCTTCATTACTTTCTTTAAATGCCCCCTGAACCATTCCCAAAGAAATCATCGTCGCCAAAAGAGAGCTGCCGCCGTAGGAAATAAGCGGCAGGGTAACCCCTGCAATCGGCAAGATACCAATATTCATACCAAGATTAACTACCGTTTGAAAAACCAAACCGCAAAAAATACCCACCATCAACAAAAATAAATGTTTATTTGGGGAAGACTTAATAATGGTAAGAAGCCTTAAATAAAGAAAAACATATAAAGCAATTACCGCAAAAGAACCCCAAAAACCCGATTCTTCGGCCAGAGAAGCAAAGGCAAAATCGGTATGTTTTTCCGGTAAAAAAGCTAGGTGACTTTGTGTCCCCCGTCCCAGTCCCCGGCCGAAAAATCCGCCGCTGCCGACACTGATTTTTGCCTGAATTAAATTATAGCCTTCGCCCAAAGGGTCGGAATAGGGATTAATAAAGTGAATAATGCGCATTTTTTGATAATCCCTCAGGGAAAACCAAAAAAAAGGTACTATTAAGAGTCCCAGAAAGGCAATCACCAAAACGTGTTTCAACCTTATTCCGGAAACAAAAATCACGCCAAAGGCAATGCTTAAAACCACCAAAGTACTGCCCAAATCCGGAGACAAAAAAATTAAGGCTAAGACAGGCAAGGCTAATAAAACAAACATTCCTAATCTTTTAAAACTAAATTCTTCTTTAGTCCAATACCAGGAAGCAACCAAGGCCAAAAATGGTTTGACGATTTCCGACGGCTGGATGGTAAATCCGGCCAAGGGAACCCAGCGGACAGATCCCCGAGTAACCGTACCGACGATAAAAGGCAGGGCCAAAAACAGCAAGCAAGAAACATAAATAAATGGACTTAAGGAAAAAAGGATTTCTAAATCCAGAAAGGAAAAAATGAAAAAGAAAATTAAAGCAGCAGCAATATAAAAAAGATGGGTCACCAGATTTTCTGGGGAAACACTGCCCACAGTGGCAATGCCGAAACCCAAAAGAAAAATCATGGGCAAAAAGAGAAAAAAATCAAATTTTCGGTTGCGAAGCATTAATGCCGTTTAATTTCTAATTTGGAACATTTATAAAGATTTTTAATCAAGGTCTTCTTTTTAATTTCCTCGGTAAATTTTTCGGGCCAAGAAGGCAAACCAACATCAACCCGGTCGGAAAGTCCGCAATTTGCCTCTTTTCTCGCCTCTTGAATTTTCCGGATTATCTCTCTTGCTTCCCCTTCTTCCTTTAATTCGGGCGTGATATTTATATCCAACTCAACTCTTATCTCTCCATCGCCTATTTTTACCTCCACCTCTTTTACATTTAACTCATCTTTAATTAACTTCAAAAGATCATCATTAATTTCGAATTTCGAATTTCGAATTTCGAATTTCGCCAAAGGTTGTCTTAATTTTATCCCGGCCTCTTTTCTCTGACTATGTCCTTTTTCTACTATTTCGCGCAAAAGTACCATTTTTTCTTCCAAATTGTTATCAATTAATTTCTCTTCATATTTTGGCCAATCTTGAAGATGAACCGATTCCTGCCTCGCCTTGCTTCGCTCGACGAAATCGAGGCGGGCCGCTTCGGTTAAATTTTTAAAGATTTCTTCCGCCAAAAAAGGAGTAAACGGAGCCAGCAATTTGGAAAGAGTTTCAAAAACTTCCTGACAGGTGCCATAGAAACATTGACGGTCTTCACCAACGCGTTCCCGCGAACGGCGGATATACCAAGTAGAAAATTCATTAACAAAGCTTTCTATGGCCAATGAAGCATTATATGCATCAAAATCTTCTAATGAAGCCGTTACTCTTTTAATTAGGTTATTTAACCTTGAAATAATCCACTTATCTAAAACATTATTTAATTTGAAATTTGACCTTGCCTGCCGGCAGGCAGGAATTTGAAATTTGAAATTATCAAGGAGCGCATAGGTGACAAAATAGTTATAAGTATTCCACAAAAGCAGATGAAATTTTCTTCTGGTTTCGTCAGCCAAATGATAGCCAAAACGTAAGTTAATTTCCGGATTTTGCGTCATATACATCCACCGCATGACATCCACGCCAATTTTTTCGGCGGCATCATCAAACCAAATAGCATTGCCTTTACTCTTGTGCATTTCTTCGCCATCCTCATCTACCACCGTCGCATAACCAAAAAGTGTTTTAAAAGGTGATTTATTTTCCAAAACTGTGCTCATTGCCAAAATTGAATAAAACCAATTTCTAAACTGACCGGGAAAACTCTCGGTGACAAAATCCGCCGGAAACCAAGAGCACCAATATTTTTTATTATCAAAGTAACTCACTTTTTTAGTTTCCGGATCTATTAAAGTTGAAAAAGGAACAATACCGGCATCAAGCCAGGGATTACCGACATCTTTTATCCTAGAAGTTATTTCGCCGCATTTTGGACATTTTATTTTAACGCTATCTATCCAAGGACGATGCGGGCTATTACCTTCAAACTCTTGCCACCCTAAAACCGCTTTTTCTTTTAATTCTTCTTTTGAGCCGATTACTTCAAAGTTCCCGCATTTTGAGCATTCCCAAATCGGCAAAGCCAGCCCCCAATAACGTTTTTTGGAAATGAGCCAATCTGACATATGGTCCAACCAGTCTATCTCCCGATCCTGTCCCCACGAAGGAAGCCAAGCGGCCTCTTTAACTGCCTTTTTCATCGGTTCCCGCAATGGGTCCATTTTGATATACCATTCGTCAACCACCCGCCAAACCAGTTCGGTTTTACAGCGCCAACAAGTCGGATAACGGTGAAAAAACGGCTTAACACTAAAAATATAACTTTTAAGCAACGGATGATCCAAAATAATTTTGGGATCATTCTTGGCATTTCTCCCGGACAAATCTCCAAACCCTTTTAAATAATTAGCCGCCTCATCAATGGCGGCGATTACCGGTAGCCCCACTGCTTTTCCTAAAGCAAAATCCTCCTGGCCGCAACCGGTAGCTAAATGAACAATACCTGTTCCTTCTGTGGCTACAACTAATTCTTCGCCGGCGACAATTGAATGAAAAGTTTTCGGATTTTCTTTTTCCGCTTCTTTAGAAGCCGGCAGATTGTCAAAAGGTCCAATATACTTAAGACCTAAAAGATCTCTTCCTTTAACCTTCTTTATCGGTTTAGCTTGCTTCCCAAAAATTGTCTCTGCCATCTCCTTAACCAGCCAGTAATTTTTACCGCCTTTTCCGGCAACCAGCCAATATTCAAATTCCGAATTTACTGCCAGAGCAACATTTGCCGGCAGAGTCCAGGGTGTAGTGGTCCAAACCAAAAATCTTTCATTTTCCCGGTCAACAATAGGCAGACTGAAATATATTGAATCATGAGTCAGTTCCTGATATTCTTCCTGTAAAATTTCATGCTGGGAAATTGCTGTTCCGCATCTTGGACACCAGGGAACAGAATCCCTGCCTTTATATAAAAGCCCTTTTTCAAAACATTTTTTCAAGAAAGACCAAATAGAATAGTTATTATCATCGCTCATGGTAAAATACGAATTTTCCCAATCCATAAAATAGCCCATTCTTTTTGATTGTTCAGTCTGTATCTCTGCCCAGTGTTTAGTCGCTTCTTTGCATTTAGTGACAAATTTTTCCAGGCCGTATTTTTCAATATCCTTTTTATTTTTAAAACCCAGTTCTTTTTCCACCACCACTTCCACCCAAAGCCCCTGATTGTCAAAACCATTTTGAAACCGCTGTTTAAAGCCCTGCATATTTTTAAATCTCTGCCACAAATCTTTGTAAGTTCTTCCCCAGGCATGATGCACACCCATGGGGTTGTTGGCCGTTATCGGTCCGTCAAGAAAGGAGAATTTTTTAGAAGAATTTTGATTTTTTTTCAGATACTTTTCGACAATTTTATTTTCTTTCCACCACGAAAGCCACTTTTTTTCAAGCTCGACAAAATTAACCTTGGGATCTACAGGTTTCATAATAAGTGTATTTTACAAGAAATCAGAAGAAAATTCACCCTTGTGTATTCGTTCATACACATTTAGTTGCTAAAACATGATAAAATACGCTCGTATAGCCGAGATTTAAATGCCAAAAGAAAGAAATTTGTTTAATCCTGAAAAAGTAAACACACCAACAATCATCACTGCCAAAAATTTTTCTCTCTTTGCCGGAACTAAACGCTTAATCGATACCAGTAATTTTACAGTTGGCGGAAATGAAAAAATCGCTTTAGTGGGAAGAAATGGAGCAGGTAAAACTGTTCTTCTGGAAACGATTTCTTCTGTTGATAAAAGGTCTTCTCCTCCTGATGGAGTTTCTTTCGAAGGTTTGCTGGAAATGTCCCCGGGAACAAGAATTGGCTATTTACCTCAAGATCTACAAATTAATTATGAAGGAACTGTGGAAGAATATCTTGAATTTTCCAGCCAGGAAACTGCTGGAGTAGTGAAAAATTTCGAGAAATTGTCGGATTTGATACGAACAGATCCTTCGGAAATCAACATTTCCTCTTTGGATCGAGTAATAGAACTTATGGATTCCCTCAATGGTTGGGATTATCAGGAAAGAAAAAAAGACGTCCTTCAAGGATTGGGTCTTTCGAGTCAGTATTTAAGTAAATCTATCAGAGAAATCAGTGGAGGTGAAGCAACCAAAGTAGCTCTGGCAGGAGTCCTTATTTCCGCTCCAAACATTATCTTACTGGATGAACCGACAAATAACCTTGATATCGAGAGCCTTCTCTTCCTCGAAGAGTGGATCAAGAAACAAAAATCGGCTAGCTTTGTAATCGTTTCCCATGATCGCCGTTTTTTAGACAATATCTCCGACAGGGTTTGGGAAATAGACGAAGAAACTTATAAAATTGTTTCTTTTGGAGGAAATTATTCTTTTTATTTCCAAGAAAAAATGAAAATATTTGAAGGGCGTTTAAGGGATTATGAAATTGCCGTTAAAAAAAGAAAGCAACTGGAAAAAGAAGCTCAAAGACTTAAATCAAACATTGGTGTCTTTGAAACAACTTCCCCCGAAGCTTTTTTTAGAAGAAAAGGGGCAAAACTGCAAAAAAAAGCGACTCAAATGAGAACGAGAGCACAAAAAATAATATTAGAGTCTCCTGAACCCCAACCGCCAAAAATACCGCGCATAGAAGTTGGTGAAGTAAAACCTGGTGAGGCAAACATTCTTTCTGTCAATAACTTGTTTTTTCGTTACTCGGAAGGAGAAAAGGAACTTTTTGGCGGTTTTTCTTTTTCTTTTCATCAAGGAGAAAGAATCGCCATTATCGGACCAAATGGATCAGGAAAAAGTACTCTTTTACAAATCGTCTCCGGCAGACTTCATCCAACAGGCTCTGGCGTAGAATTTAATCAGGAAATGAAAATCGAATACCTACCACAAAGTCTGATTTTGACAAATCCAAAAGAAAATCTTTTAGACTTTTGCTGTCACTTTATTACCGGTCACAGGGATGACATTAATAGCATGCTGGGAAAAGTTCTCTTTGAAGATTCCTCTCAAATGAGGGTTGGCAATTTAAGCATTGGAGAAGTAAAAAGAGTTCTCCTTTCAATTATCTTTGCTCAAGGTCCTGACTGTTTATTACTTGATGAACCAGTTAATCATCTTGATCTTTATACCGTAGAAATGTTGGACAAAGCCCTCGAACAATATAAAGGAGCCGTTGTGGCCGTCTCTCACGACAGATATTTTCTTGAAAAATTTGGAGCGAAAAGACTTCTCATCATAAAAGATGGAATAACAACCGAAAAACAAATAACCCAACCTGAAGAAATTACGGACGTTTTTTGGGAAATATTACACAAGTCGCCCGGCAAGTAGTCAAAACCTGTTTATATTTTTTAATTTCGCCAACCTTTGTGAGAATAACTTCTTGTCTAAAAGAGTAAGGATCCTGATAAACGATACTGATTTTTTGATCATGGTAAAATTTGTTCCTCAAAAATTCAATAAATTTATCATAGACTGTCATTTTTCTTCCGGGTTGCAATTTATTAGACAAACAAGCAATTACGTTGACCAAGTCAGGAGAAAAGCTCTTGTAAATTTTTTCCTTAAACAATTCGCTTGCCGCAGTAAATTGCATTCCCAATCCCGGCTCGAATCTTGCATCCACAAACAACGAATCTAGAAATGATAAATTTGACAAAACTTGTATTTCTATCCCGGATTGTTCGGCCATTTTTATAACTAGTTCTGTCGGGTACTCGCAAACAAAAGGATGTCCGGGAACCAAATAAAGTATTTCCCCTTTTTCTCTTGCTTCTTTTATTAAAAACCTGGCCATGTTCTTGTAAGTTTTATCAAAAGAATCATATCTTTTGTAAAAAGAAGTCAGAGAAATTACTTCTTTCTTTTTTTCTTTCAATTTTTGTATTATTGGTTCAAAGTCAATCCGGCAGTAAATTTCCTTTGCCTTCATAATCTTCCAATATGACTCGAGAGTAAGGCTTTTTAAATCGTTCCCGTTTCCGGTTCCAATAATTATAATTTTCGGTTTTTTATTTCTACTCTTAGAAAGTTGACCAATTTGCCGGAGGGATTTCTTCAGATTACTTTTTTTCATATTAGGTCATTTCAATGATTCAAAAATGTATAATCCCCAACTCGCCGGTCGAGTTAACTCTTTAGTATATACTAATCTTGGTTTTAACCAGTATTGTCTTTCAAAATATGCAACGGACGGTCCTCCCCAAGTAACAATTTTAATTCTCTTTTTGCTGGAAATTATCTTAAACTTTTCTCCTACTTTTTCCAAGGTCTTCCAATTAAACGGATTAAAAAGGAAAAAAATATTCCCATCTGAAAAATCGCAATTGAGAACATTACCTTGAACAAACTCGACATTCGACAACAATAATTCCCTTGCCGCGTTCTGGGAAATTTTTACTCTCTCAGGCACAATTTCAATTCCTCTACACGTTCCACAACCAGTCGTCAAGGCCGCATACAAAGGGATTCTCCCATAACCTGAACCAAGATCATACAAAACATCTTCTGAACCGAGATCAAGTACGTGCAAAAAATCGGCAATAAATTCATATGGTGCTCCCTGATATTCATACTGTTCATTCCCATATCTTCGCCTAGGCAATTCTAAATCTTCACTTACTTCTTGAATACCCAAAAGCCAATCAATTGCCCTTAAGCGAATAAGATACTCGGGCCTAGAATCTAAAAAACGAAAAATATGGACCGTTTCTTCTTTATTTGTCCGCCGTAGATACTCTTCCAGTTTACTTTCAAACTCACCTCCAGTTGCTTTAAACCTCTCTCTTAAAACTCTTTCTTCTGTCAAAATACTATGAAGTTCACTTTTCGTTAACCTGTTGATAAGAAAGGAATTGCCAATTCCAATTTTCTGTAAAAAAACAGCGGTATCAGCATTCTTTTCAGTAAATTCTTTTCTTAAATCAGTCCCTATTTCGTAAAAAATAATTTCTTCTCTTTTCGAAAAAGGTTTTATTTCTCCATCAAAAGGAAAAATTTCCTTCCCTGCCATTGGTAATCACCTCCAAAATTCTTACTTAATAATTTAAAAGAGATAACTTTTGGTCCCAGGGAATTATGGCTCCTGGAGAGTACAACCTAGAGATCAAAAAATCAACAATTTGGGGATTATTAAAAAGATTTCCGTATTTTCTGTTGATAAAATCTATAAACGTTTTTTTAGCCTCCCAAGCCAAAACATAATCTTTAATATCAAAGGGGTGAATAAAAACAAATTCGGAATATATTCCTAAACGGTCATCTACTCCTAAAATATCCCTTGACAAGCTTCTCCAAACATTTTTAAAATCGCATTCAGGGTCAGAATAGATGTTTAATTCAAATTCGGTTTCTAAGATTTGAGACCTTAACTGGAAAACATCCCAAATTAATTTTGAATTTATAATTTCTTCCGCCATCTTTTTCTTTTGGGCAAATTCATTTAAGATGAGCCATTCAGGCTGTTCAATAAAACCAACCCACATTTCTGCCATTACTTCACGGGAAAGATGAGAATCTGTTAGGAGGAAAGAGGATGGAGAAAATGCATAATAAATTGCGTGGCCGAATTCATGAAAAAGAAATGCGTAAGAATTCCAACCCGCTCCCGGATCTATTGCTATTGTAATTTCCCTATCCTTGCTTTTTCTGGGCAACCCAAGAGCATAAACACCGGCGGGCGGGGCATTAACTACACCGGTTACTTTTATTGGCAACTTGTTAAAATCAACGCCTAATGCAGAAAGTGTTAATTTAAGTGAAGAAAGAAAATTCGTTTCCGGCAACAATTTAGTTTGATTACTAAGTTGATTGATTCCATAATATAAATCATATTTCTCAAGATTATCATACCCAACAACC
>Ga0210018_1000715_pt1 | contig 17223 bp, 13 predicted proteins | sample CryGeyCG2014_010_2_FD_183967 | JGI IMG/M metagenome (GOLD analysis project Ga0210018, IMG submission 183967) | Groundwater microbial communities from aquifer - Crystal Geyser CG09_land_8/20/14_0.10 (SPAdes) (version 2) | ecosystem: Environmental > Aquatic > Deep subsurface > Groundwater | place...
TTACAGCCAGGTTAAAAATGGAATCTGGTATTTCCATGTCAAAGCAAAAAAAGCTGAGGTTTGGGGAGGAACATCTCATTATCTAGTTCAAATTGATACTGCTCCGCCAGCTATTTTTATACCGACCGTTGAACCTTCTCCAAAAACCACGGAAAAACAGCCCCTGATTTCATTTATGACGACAGATGCCCTTTCCGGGATTTCTTATTATGAACTAAAATACATTGACATTAGCCCGGAAAAAAAAGAGGAGGAAGTTGGTTTTTTCAGAGAAGTTGTTAGTCCTTATAAACTTCCAAATTTGGAGGTTGGTAAATATTTAATAGTGGTGAAAGCCTATGACATAGCTGGAAATTTCCGGGAGGGGACAGTAAAAATTCAAATTCTCCCCGGGAAAATAATCTTTACAAAAAAAGGTATCCAGTTTAGAGAAATTATTATTCCCTGGTGGATATTAATTTTGATTTTGATAATTATTTTGGCTTCAATTCTCTTTTATCTTTGGCAAAGACATCGAACTCAGGTTAAAAGAAGAAAAAGCAAATTGGGCGAAATAGAAAAAAAATTCGAAGATCAAAGAGGAAAAATACTCGACGGCATAAAGAAATCATGAGACTTCAAAATCTTCTAAAATCTAAAAATATTTTTGATTCTTTGATTACATTTTTGATTTTTGATTTTTTATTTTTGATATTAGCTTTTGCTCCTCAAGGGGCAAAAGCGCAAGAGGCTTCTTTTTATCTTTCTCCGGCAAGCGGAAATTATAAGGTGGGAGAGAATTTTTCTGTTACTCTTTTTATTAATACTCAAGGCGTTTCTATTAATGCTAGCCAGGCAAAAATTATTTTCCCGCCAGAAGAATTGAAAGTTATTAATATTTCAAAGAGTGGCTCAATTTTTACTCTTTGGGTTCAAGAACCTATCTTTTCAAACGAAAAAGGCGAAATTTTTTTTGGCGGTGGGTTGCCGAGTCCGGGCTACATAGGAGAAGCCGGAAAAATAATAACAATTTTTTTTCAAGGGAAGACTAAAGGCCAGGCTCAAGTGAACCTTAAAAATGAAGTTATCACCGCCAATGATCCCAGGGGGACGAATGTTTTTTCTTTCAGTCAGGGAGGAGTCTATTCAATTTTTCCTTCTGAAGAAGTTTTGCCACCACCGGTGTTGGAAAAAATTCCCGCTGCTCCCAGAGTTACCTCACCAACCCATCCCGATGAGACTAAATGGTATAACAACAATAGCCCAAAGTTCCAATGGGGGCTTGACAAGGATATTATTGGAGTAAGCCTGGCATTGAATCAGCAACCAATTTTTAATCCGGCTTCGGTTTCCCAAGGATTATTTGATTCAATCTCTTCTGAAGGAATAGAAGATGGTATTTGGTATTTTCATATTAAACTTCAAAATGAAACTGGTTGGGGCAGAATAACTCATTTTAAGATTCAGATTGATACCCAGCCCCCTTATCCTTTTGAAATAACCGTTGATAACGAAGGAGACCCGGCTAATCCTCAGCCCATTTTATATTTTGAAACCAAAGATGATACTTCAGGAATAAACCATTACGAAATAAAAATTGGAGTAGGGGATACCTTTAAAGTGATTCAAGCCCAAAGTAATCCTCTTCGCCTTCCTTATCAGGCTCCCGGGATTCATAAAGTTTCGGCGAGAGCAATGGATATGGCTGGGAATTACACTGAAAACGTGACCCAAATTAAGGTGGAATCAATCGAGGCTCCAAAAATTACTGTCTGTCCTGAAACTTTTATTGCCGGAGAAGAAGTATTACATATTGAAGGAACTGCTTTGCCAAATCATACTATAATTTCTTTTTTCAAAAGCGACGAAAAGTTGGTTAAAAGCTGGGAGGTTTTTAGTTCAGAAATTGGGGAATGGTCTTTTGAGGAAGATGGTTTATTTCAATCCGGAATTTACAAAATTTCAGCCAGAGCCGAAAATAAAAAAGGAGCAATAAGTAATTCATCAGAAGAATGTCAGGTTAAAGTTATTCTCTCGGGACTTAGCTTTGGACCTTGGATAATAAGTTATAAAACTTTGATTTGGATTTTTATAATTATTTTGATTTTGATTTTGATTTTAATCTTTTATCTCTTTTGGAAAACCAAGAGAACTCGAAAACTGGTAGAAAAAGAAACTCAAGACTTAAAACAAAAATTTTATAAAGAATATAAAGAACTTGAAGAAGATATTGGGAGAGAATTAGAAATATTAAGAAAATTAAAAGCAGGGAAAGAAATTACAGAAGAAGAAAAAAAGCGAGAAGCAGAACTTTTGAAAAACCTCGCTGATGTCAAAGAAGTTTTAGAGAAAGAGTTAAAAGATATAGAAAAGGAATTAGAATAAATTTTTTATTTGTGGTATATTAACTTATGATGAACACTAAACTGAAAAAATCTTTAACCTCATTTTTTTTGGTTTTTGCGATTTTAACCAGTTTTGGTTTGGGAATTTATTTTGGTAAAACCCAAGTGGTTTGTCCTTATTGTCCGCCAGAGGAAATTGATTTTTCTCTTTTTTGGGAGGCATATCATAAATTGCAAGAAAAATTTGTTGATAAAGGAAAATTTGACAACCAGAAAATACTTTACGGAGCGATATCGGGAATGGTAAAATCTTTGGGAGATCCTTATACAGTTTTTTTCTCACCTGAGGAGAACAAGAGATTTGAGGAAGATGTCAAAGGAGTTTTTGAAGGGGTGGGAATGGAAATTGGGATTAAAAAAGGTCAACTTCAGGTAATTGCCCCTTTGGAGGGAACTCCGGCTCAGAGAGCAGGGTTTAGGTCCGGTGATAAAATTATAAAAATTAATGACACCGAAACCTCTAATTTAACTATTGATGAAGCGGTTAATTTAATCAGAGGACCGAAAGGTACCCAAGTGACACTGACTATTTTTAGAGAAGAGTGGGGAAAAACTAAGGAAATTAAAATAGTGAGAGATGTAATTGAAGTTCCATCTTTAAAATGGGAAATAAAAGAAATAAATGGCCAAAAAATAGCTTACATTCAACTTTATCAATTTTCTGAGAATGCCTCCTTTGATTTTAGAAAAGCGGCTATTGAAATTTTAGAAAAAAGCCCAGTCCAAAAAATAATTCTGGATTTGCGAAATAACCCGGGAGGCTATTTGGAGGTTGCTCAACAGATTGCAGGTTGGTTTTTAGAAAAAGGAAAAATAGTTGTGCTCGAAGATTTTGGCCAGGGAAATAAACAGGAATATAAAGCTCAAGGTCCGGGAACTTTTTCAGATTATAAAATTGTTGTCTTAATTAACCAGGGTTCGGCATCTGCTTCAGAAATTTTGGCTGGAGCCTTGCGTGACAATCGTGGTATATTATTAATTGGAGAAAAATCTTTTGGCAAGGGTTCGGTTCAGGAAGTGGAAAAATTAGAAGAAGGCTCTTCTTTAAAAATAACAGTTGCCAAATGGTTAACCCCAAAAGGTCAGTTAATAACCGATGTGGGTTTGGAACCGGATATTAAAGTGGAAATGACAGAAAAAGATTATGAGGAAGAGAAAGATCCCCAATTAGATAAGGCTATTGAAATTATAAAGGGAATGAGATAAAATGACTAATAACAAATTTCTAATTTCTAATAAAAATCTAAATGTCAAATGCTAAAAAAATTTTTGACATTGGACATTTGAGTTTTGACATTTTATTAGACATTAGAAATTAGGATTTAGAAATTTTACTTCATTTTCGGTATTTAATATGAAAATAATACTTCTTCAAGACATAGATAATCTGGGGAAGAAATATGAAATCAAAGAGGTGGCTGATGGCTATGCCAGGAATTTTTTGATTCCCAAAGGTCTGGCGAAACCGGCAACAAAAGAAAATTTAAAGTGGCTGGAAAGTCAAAAAGAAATAGAAGTAAAAAAAGCGGAAGAAGAATTGAAAAAAGTTCAAGAAGTGGCAACGAATATTGATGGACAAGAAATTATTATACTCGTTAAGGTTGGTGCAGAAGGTCAGCTTTTTGAGTCAATTACTTCTCAAAAAATTTATGAAAAGTTAAAAGAACTTGGTTTTGAAATTAAAAAGAGCCAGATTGATTTACCAGAACCAATTAAAGAATTAGGTGAATTCCCAGTAAAAATTAAATTGGAACACAATCTTGAAGCGGAAATAAGAGTAATAGTAGTCGAAGAGAAATAACGCGATGCCAATATACTAATACATACTAATGATACGAATATTAGTATAATTAGTATCAATTCGTATATTAGTATCGATTAGTGCCTATGGCGCGCTATATTTTTGTAGCTGGAGGCGTAATGTCCGGCATTGGCAAGGGGACGGCGGTGGCTTCTATTGGCCGGATTTTAAAATCAAAAGGATTTAAAGTCACAGCAATTAAAATTGATCCTTATGTCAATGTTGATGCCGGAACGATGAACCCCGTTGAACACGGGGAAATTTTTGTAACTGACGACGGCACGGAATGTGACCAGGACGTTGGAAATTATGAAAGATTTTTAGATGAAAATTTATCAACTGATAATTATATTACTACCGGCAGAGTTTACCAGGCAGTAATTTTAAGAGAAAGGAATTTAGGATACGGGGGAAGATGTGTAGAGGTGGTGCCCGATATTCCCAATGAGGTAATTTTTCGAATAAAAAAGGTGGCCGATTCCCAGCGGAGCTGGGACGGCCCGTCCGAATCGAAGATTCGGAATAGGGCTCAAAAAACCAAGCCCGATTTTATTCTAATAGAAATTGGTGGAACGGTAGGGGAGTATCAAAATCTTTTATTTTTGGAAGCTGCCAGAATGATGAGGTTACAAAAACCAAAGGACGTTTTATTTATTTTAATTAGTTATTTACCCATCCCGGAAAAAATTGGCGAGATGAAAACAAAACCTACCCAGACAGCAGCGAGATTATTAAACGAAGCGGGAATTCAGCCGGACATTATTTTAGGTCGCTCCAAGACTCCTCTGGATGAGCCGAGGAAAAGAAAAATTTCAATTTTTTGTAATGTTTTCAAAGAAGATGTTATTTCCGCTCCGGACGTCGATTCAATTTATGAAATCCCCTTCAATTTTGAAAAAGATAATTTAGGAAATCAAATTTTAAAGAAATTTAATTTAAGAGTCAGGACGAGTAAAAATTTAAAAAATTGGGAGAGTTTAGCAAAAGTTATTAAGGCCGCAAAAGAGAAGGTTAAAATTGGAATAGTGGGAAAATATTTTGAGACGGGAGAATTCACCTTAATGGATTCTTACATTTCGATTATTGAGGCAATAAAACACGCGAGTTTTGCCTTAAAAAGAAAACCAGAAATTTTTTGGTTATCAGCTGAAAAATATGAAAAGAACCCAAAATTTTTAAAAGAATTAAAAGATTATGACGGAATAATTGTTCCCGGTGGTTTTGGAAAAAGAGGGATTGAAGGAAAAATAAAAGCGATAGAATTTTGCCGAAAAAATAAGATTCCTTATCTGGGATTATGTCTTGGTATGCAGCTGGCGGTAGTTGAATTTGCCAGAAATGTCTGCGGATTAAAAAACGCCAATTCAACTGAATTTAATCAAAAAACAAAATATCCGGTAATCGATGTCATGCCCGAACAAAAAGTTCTTTTGAAGGAAAAAAGATATGGAGGAACAATGAGATTGGGTGCCTATAAATGTGAATTAAAAGAAGGAACAAAAAGTTGGAGAGCCTATGAGAAACAAAAATATGTTTTTGAACGACATCGCCATCGTTATGAATTGAATAATGAATTTAAGGAAATTTTAGAAAAGAAAGGAATGGTGCTCGCAGGGATTAACCCGGAAAGAAATTTGGTTGAGCTCATTGAATTGAAAAATCATCCATTTTTTATTGGGACCCAATTCCATCCAGAATTTAAATCAAGACCCTTAAATCCCCATCCTTTGTTTCGAGAATTTATAAAAAGCAGCCTTCGGCTGCGAAATTAATAGAAATAGATAGAAATAAATTGCAATAAATTTCGCGAGCGAAGCGAGCAAATTTCAATGAGTTTCAACAAATTTCTATTTAATTATGTTGACAAAGATTAAAGAATTTCTTAAAAAATATCAAGCCGATATAATTTTAGTTATTGGGGTTATTTTGATTTCTTTACTTTCTTTTGCCATAGGTTTTATTGTCGCAAAACAGCAAGAAAAAGAGCCTTTAAAAATTGAGAAAATTTATGAAAATAGCCATTATTGGAGCGGGAATTTGCGGTCTTTATTTGGCATGGAAACTTTCAGAAAAGGGTCACGAGGTAACTGTTTTTGAAAAAAAAGAAAAAATTGGGAAAGAAGTTTGTTCTGGACTGGTTTCAGAAAGAATTTTAAAATTTATACCCGAAAGTAAAAAATTGATTCAAGGCGATGAACTTCGTTCATCTTCACGTTTCGCTAGCGCTCGCGTGAATGAAATAGATTATTGTCTAATTAATTTTCCTAAAAGAACATTAAAAATTCAGTTTTCAGGAAAATTTTTTGTAATGAATCATTTTGAATTAGATAATTTAGTAGCCAGTTTAGCTGAACAGGCCGGAGCAAAAATCCTTTTAAAATATAATGTAACGAGGAAAGAGTTCGTTACATTTCAAGGTGAATTTGATATGATAATTGGTTGTGACGGAGCAAATTCTATTGTCAGAAAGAATTTAGGATTACCAAATCCAATTTTTCGTTTAGGGATTCGGGGATTTATTCGTAAAAAAGATCATTCAGACCCCGAAGGAGAACCCTCGGTTCCCTACAGGGCAGGTTTTGTTGAAACTTGGCCAGTGAAAGAAGGTTTTATTTGGAAAATACCTCGGGGAAAAGAGACAGAATACGGAATAATTTCTGACCCAAAAGGAGCTAAGCTCCTTTTCGATGGCTTTTTAGAAAAAAATAATTTTTATTTAGAAAGAGTAAATTCGGGTGTAATTCCGCAAGGATTAATAGTTCCAAAAAATCAAAAAATTACTCTCTGTGGAGACGCCATGGGCCTAACCAAACCTTGGAGTGGGGGAGGGGTAATCTGGAGTTTAATCGCCGCCGATATTCTCTTAAAAAATTTCCCCGATTTCTTAAAATATCAAAAAGAAATAAAAAAATTTTTCTTATCAAAAATCATTTTTTCAAAAATGGCAAAAATTTCGGTTTATTTTTTTGGTTTTAATTTCCCCTGTATCTTACCAAAAGAAATCAGAATTGAAGGAGACTTCTTAATTTGAGCTGAAAAATTACATTACTTTTTAAAATTTTGTCAATAGCACAATTTCTACGGCCGTAGAAAATGTATTATACGAAAAAATATGATTCATTCTTCTTTAAAAATTCCAAATCATTTGGGTATCATTCTTGACGGAAATCGGAGGTGGGCAAAAGAAAGGGGATTGTCATCTTTCGAAGGTCATAAAAGAGGTTTGGAAGTAGTAAAAAATGTAATAAAGTGGTGCAAGGAAAAGGGAATAAAGATTTTGACTTTATTTGTTTTTTCAACTGAAAATTGGAAAAGAACGAAAACAGAGGTTAATTTCTTAATGAAATTGGCGAAATTTGCCATCAATAATAATTTAGAAGAACTTCATAATAGAGGAGTGAAAATTAGAGTAATTGGTCAGAGAGAAAAATTACCAATTTTTCTTAAGAAAGCAATTTTAAAAGCTGAGGAATTGACGAAAAATAATGAAGAAATGGTTTTAAATTTCGCTCTAAGTTACGGAGGAAGGGCAGAAATTATTGAAGCAATAAAAAATATAATTGAAAAGAAAATCGCCGTAGAAAAAATTAATGAAGATGTAGTTAAAGAGAATCTCTGGACATCTGATGTTGATTTAATCATTAGAACCGGCAAAGAGCAGCGCCTTTCCAATTTTTTATTATGGCAGGCAGCTTACTCTGAACTTTATTTTTCTCCCAAATACTGGCCTGACTTTACTAAAGAGGATTTAGACAAGGCTTTGACTGATTATAGCAATCGTCAAAGAAGACTTGGAAAATAATAGAAAGCAAAAAGTCTTTTGAAAATGAGAAAAATTCGTTCAATTTATAAATTGTATCTTAGGCTTTTAAAAAGATATGGCAGGCCGGAAGGTTTTTGGGAAAAGTGGTGTAAAAGAAAAAAAACTAAAAAAGACAAAGAAGAGATTGTTTTGGGGGCAATTTTAACCCAGAGAACAAATTGGAAAAACGTAGAGTTGGCCCTAAGAAATCTTAGAAAGGCAGGAATTTTATCAATTGAAAAGATTTATCAAGCTGGAAACCCCGAAGGAATGTCTTCGACATCCTACGGGGTAAAGAAAAATCTAAAATTAATAGAGAGTCTTATTAGACCTTCGGGTTTTTACAAACAAAAAGCCAAAAGACTTTTTCAGCTTTGTGAGTTTATTATTGAAGATTGTGGAACTTTAGAGAATTTTTTTAGCAAAGATTTAAGAAGTTGCCGAAAACAACTTCTCAAAATTTATGGTATTGGACCGGAAACGGCTGACTCGATTTTGCTTTATGCCGGAGATTTACCAATTTTTGTTATCGATGAATATACTCGGCGCTTTGTGAAAAAATACCATATCGAAAATAAATTTTCCTACGATTATCTCCAACAATTATTTCAGCAAAATCTTCCCAAAGAGATTAAGATTTATCAGGATTTCCATGCTCTAATTGTTTTAGATAGCAAACCCCACCACCCAATATAAAATTATGAATTTGGATTCTTTGAAATCGAAAATTCGTTCCATTCCCGATTGGCCCAGGAAAGGAATTATTTTCCGTGATATAACTCCGGTTTTGGAAGACAAAAAGCTTTTTCAATTTTTAATAAATAAACTGGCAGAATTTTGCAAAAATAAAAAAATTGATAAGATTGTCGGGGTCGATGCCCGGGGCTTTATTTTAGCTTCAGCCCTGGCTTATAAATTAAAGACCGGTCTATCCCTTGTCAGAAAAAAAGGGAAATTGCCTGGGAAGACGGTAGGAAAAAAATATACTTTGGAATATGCTTCTGAAACCTTAGAGATGCACCGAGGAGCAGTAAAGCCCGGTGAAAAGGTTTTACTTTGTGACGACCTTTTAGCCACTGGTGGAACAATGAGCGCCACTTGTGATATAGTGAAAAAACTTGGGGGCGAAATTGTAGGAATTGTATTTTTTATTGAGCTTAAGGATTTAAAAGGTAAGAAAAAATTGAAAGGGTATAATGTGAAATCACTAATCAGGGTCAAAGATTATTGAAAAGAAGACTTAAGGAATATTTCTACAAATTGAAGAAATAATTCGAAATTCTTCTATGGGGTATGGTGGAAATAAAAATTGGGATTATTGGGGGCTCGGGATTTTATGAATTTTTAAAAGGAAAAGAAATTTCTATTAAGACTCCCTATGGTAAACCATCTGATAAAATTTTGATTTCTGAATATCAGGGTAAAAAAATTGCTTTTTTACCCCGGCACGGGAAAAAGCATCAATATCCACCTCACAAGATAAATTACCGGGCAAATTTATTTGCTTTTAAAAAATTGGGGGTTGAAAGAATTATTGCTCCTTGTGCTGTAGGTTCTTTAAAGCCCGAAATTAAACCCGGGGATTTTGTTATCTGCGATCAATTTTTGGACCGAACAAAAGCAAGATTAGACACTTTTTATAATGGGCCAAACGTTAGCCATATCTCAATGGCAGAGCCTTATTGCCCGGAATTAAGAGAAATAGCTATTGAAAGTTGCCAGAAATTAAAAATTCCATTTCGCAAAAGAGGTCAGGTTATAGTTATTGAAGGACCTCGTTTTTCAACAAAGGCTGAATCAAGATTTTTCGCCCATTTTGCCGATATTATCAATATGACTCAATACCCAGAAGTGGTTTTGGCTCGAGAGCTTGAAATGTGTTATCTCAATATTTCATTGGTAACTGATTACGATGTGGGATTAAAAGGAAGAAAAGACATTAAACCGGTCACTGCCCAAGAGGTAATGAGAATTTCTAAAAAAAATAACCAAAAAGTTAAAGAGTTGATTTTAGAAATGATAAAGAATATGCCTGCTCAAAGAAAGTGTAAATGCCCTCATTACTTAAAAGAAGCATTTATTTAAATCGAAGATGAATTATTATTCCTTTAAATTTTTACCTGAGTGAAATTGTCTATGAATATCTCGCAGTCTCTTATTAGTAACGTGGGTGTAGATCTGGGTGCTGGTAATACTTCGATGACCTAAAAATTCTTGGATGATTCTTAAATCGACGCCCTGATTAAGTAAATCAGTGGCATAAGAGTGGCGAATGGTATGGGGGGTAGTAAAGGTGGGCACACCGGCTAAAATTGCATATTTTTTAACAATTCTCTCGATAGAACGGGCCGTTAAACGGGCCTCTACGCCCTTTCTAGCGCGATAATGAATAAATAGGGCTTTTTCTTTGTCTCGGCGGCTTTCTAAATACTTCTTAATCCAAGATAAAGCCCTTTCTGAAAAATAAACAGTTCGTGGATTTTCTCCTTTACCAATAATTGAGAGTTCAAAATCTTTTTTATCTTTTATATTGGCAAACTGTTCTTGATTAAGAGCAACAAGTTCCGCTATTCTTAAGCCGGTTGAAAAAAAGGTTTCCAAAATAGCCCTATCCCTTAAACCAATAGGATTTTTTATGTTAGGGGCCAATAAAAGCTTCTCTATTTGCTCTAAATTAAGGAATTTAACGGTTTTTCCTTTTTTAACGTCCCTGGGGAGCTTTATTTTCTCAGCCGGGAGCGAAACTATATCTTTCTCTGTAAAATAGTTCAGAAGTGCCCTCAGAGCGATTAAATAGAGGTTCTGAGTAATCTTTTTCAAAGGTTTACCTTTATAAGTGTGAAATCGGGATAAGTATAAACGATATTGCCAGATATCATCTTTAGTTAATTCGTGAGGTTTTAAATCTCCCTTATTTTTTATTTTCAACCAAGAAACAAATCTCGCAAGATAGAGCTTATAATCTCTTTGAGTGGTATCTGCTAATCCTTTTTCTACTTCACAATAATCCAAAAAGTCGGGGATATATTTAATGATTGGCCCTTCTGATTCTTCCATAAAATTCAAATTTTAATTACTTTTTTATATATTTTCTCGTTTTCTCAGGAGGAAGAAAAATTGGCTATTTTGGGGGAGTGTTAAAAGAGGTTTCTGTTTTTCCTCTTAGCAAAAGCGGTTAATCAACATTGAACGACATTGTCTATATCTATAATAAATAGCCCAAAGGGTTATGTCAAGCCCTTTAGAAGTCTATCCCCTATTTTTTACTATCCCAAAAAGAGTCTAAATATTTTATGCTCAAAGCTTAATTATTCTCAAGCAGAAAAAATTTATTCTAAATTTTTTTGCTCAAGACTTCTAACGGGGCAAGTGGAAAAATCCCACCTCACCGATTTTATGATTATTTAATTAATTCTTTAAATTTTTCCCAGAGTGATTTTGTAACTTCTGGTACTTCTTCTTTCATTTCTTCTTTTTCTTTCTTGAATTCCTCTTTGATGAGCGGTTTTCTCTTTTCAATTTCTTCTTTGGTTCGGGGCTGAACTTCTCTTTTTAACCAACTTTCTATTTTTAACCAGATATTAACTTTGAACCACTCATACATCTTTTGCCAAACAGGCAAAACTTCTTCTTTCCAAATTTTCTCTAAAATTCCTGGTAATTCTTTTTGGCTAGTTTTTAGGGCTTTCTCTCCCAATTCTTTTACCTCTTCCAAAGTTTCCGGTGGCGTTGTTGTTTGAGTTTGAGCCAAACTAAAACTCGGCAAAATTAGATAGAAAACAAAGAACAGAAAACAAAAAACAGAAAACCAAGAATGCCATTTGTTATCTATTATTCTTTGTTCTTTGTTCATTGTTCATTGTTCTTTTATTATTCTTTTTGCCTCTCTTATTCTCTTTAATACGTTTTCTCTTCCTAAAATTTCAGCAATTTCAAAAGGACCAGCCGATGCCTCTTTTCCAGTTAAAGCAACCCGTAGTGGCCATAAAAGATATCCCCTATCCCCCGCCCGCAACGCTTCGCGTAGCGATGCGGGCGGGCCCGCTTTCCCAAGACTTTGACCAAATTTTTCTGCCTCTGGTGATAATAAAGCTTCCAAACTTTCTTTAGTCCAATCTTCATCTTTTATTTTAGACAATATTTTTTCTGATTTGTCAAGAGAATGCCTTATTTCTTTATCTGACATTTCACCCCACCTTAATAAACTCTTATCATATTTCAGTTGAGCCTTAAAGAAAAAATCAGTCAATTCTGAAATTTCAGATAATTTTTTTAATCTCTCTTGATAAATGGAAACAATTTTTTGAAGAAAATCTAAACTTATTTCTTCCCCGCTTTCAGCGATTTTGTATTTTTGGACAATTTCTCTTGCCCCATAAGCTGGGGGATATTGGGTTTCTTTGAATTCGGGGAAAATCAATCCTATCTCAATTAAATAAGGAAGACATAACTCAGTTAATTTCTCGATAGATTTTTGGCGAACATAAAATCCATTTAAAAAATCCAATCTTTTAATATTAAAAATTGCCCCTCCCTTTTGAATTCTTTCTAAGGCAAATTCTTTGCTCAATGATGCCATAGAATAAATTTCTCTTTCAGTGCCCGGATTCCAACCCAAAAATGCTATAAAATTAATTAAAGTTTCCGGTAGATAACCTTGTCTTTTGTATTCTGAGACTGATGTTGCTCCGTGTCTTTTTGAGAGTTTTGTCCTATCCGGACCCAAGATTAAAGGTAAATGAGCATATTTTAGTTTATTTGCAAAACCTAAGGATTCCTGCAACAAAATTTGTTTTGGGGTGTTAGAAATATGATCTTCCCCTCTGATCACATGCGAAATTTTCATCTCATAATCATCAACAACACAGACAAAATTATATAAGGGCGTAAAAAGGTCTTTGGCAATAACAATATCTCCCATTAAAGAGGCGTCAATTTCTATTTTACCCCTGATTAAATCTTCAAACTCGACTTTCCTGGCTGGAATTCTAAATCTTATTACAGATTTTTTTCCTTCGGCCAGATATTTATCAACCACTTCTTTTGGTAAGGTGGCACATTTTCCCGAATAACGAGGCGCCTCCCCAATTGATAATTGATATTGCCTTTGGGCTTCCAATTCTTCTTCTGAGCAGAAACAGTAATAGGATTTATTCTCTTCTAATAATTTTTTTAAATATTTAGAATAAATTTCTTTTCTTTCAGATTGGCGATATGGTCCGTAATCTCCGCCAATATCTGGACCTTCATCCCACTCAATTCCCAACCACTTCAGGACTTCAAGAATATCTTTTTCATATTCGGGTTTTGATCTCTCAGGGTCGGTATCCTCAATCCTCAAAATAAAAACACCCTCGTATTTCTTGGCGAAAAGATAATTAAAAAGAGCAGCTCTGGCCGTGCCAATGTGTAAAAAACCAGTCGGGGAAGGAGCAATCCTCACCCGGATTTCCCTCGGTTTAACAAATTTAAATTCCTCAGGATCCACCCCGTTAGAAGTCTGTCTTTATATAGCTGACAGCCAATTTTAGACAGACTTTTGTTTGTTGATTAAACCCCGTTATTACCAAGCAGAAAAAATTATTTAATTTTTTCTGCCCAAGACTTCTAACGGGGTCCATCAATTTCCACCCAGTAGAGCAACTTCGACTCGCCTTGCGGTTTTAACCCCGCTCTTTCTTCGGAAAGGGCGGGGTTGTCGAAGTTGTCTTACTGGGTTCATTTTGAAACAAATCTTTCATTTAGTCAAATAATCTACTATATATCCAGCGATAATTCTAGTTGCCTCGGGTCTAGAGAATTCTTTAGCCGCCCGACCCATTTTTTCAAGTGCTTCGGGCTGAGATATAAGATATTTTAATTTTTCTAAAAAGAAATGGGGAGTGAAATTCTCTTCTTCCAAGATTATTGCTGCCCCATTTTCGGCGTAGGTATAGGCATTTTTTAGTTGATGGTTTTGAGCGGCCTCTGGCAAGGGAATTAAAATAGATGGTTTCCCCAAGGCTGATATTTCGAAAATGCTGCCCGAACCGGCTCTGGAAACGACTAAATCAGAAGCCGCATAAGCCATTTTTAATTCTTCCTCTTTTAAAAAGGGAAAGAGATGATAATATTTTTCTAAATCTTTAGTTATCGTAATTTTTTCTTCAGCCCTCACCTCCTCATCGTTTTTTTCTCCGCATTGATGGATTAATTCAAAATCTTTTAAAATCTCTGGCAAAATTTCCAAAATCTTATCGTTAATTCTTTGGGCTCCCTGAGAGCCACCCAAAATCAAAATTACCGGTTTTTCCCCACTCAATTTGAAAAAAGTTTTAGCCTCCTCTTTTTCACCCTCTAAAATTTCTTGTCTAATTGGATTTCCCACTAAAATCATTTTTCCTTTTGGAATATATGGAGTTTTAGGAAAAGAGATAAAAATTTCCAAAGAAAATCCAGCCAAAAATCTATTAGCCATTCCTGGAATAGCATCTGATTCGTGTAAAAATATTGGTGTTCCCAGAAGTTTACCAGCTAAAACTGCGGGAATTGAACCAAAACCACCTTTTGAGAAAATTAAATCGGGGGCCAAAAAGAAAATATAGAAAAAAGCCTGGAAGGTTCCAATTGGAATTTTAAACAGGATGTCAATTAAATTTTCAAAAAAACTCTTTGCATTAAAATACCTCCGGATTTTTCCTGCCAGAATTTTTTTTACCTTTATTCCCTCTTGGGAAAGGAAAATTTTCCCGAGCTCATCTTTCGGCCCAATGTAAAAAAATTCTATTTTTTTCTCAGGGCAAATTTTTCCTATCTCTCTTGATATAGCAATTATTGGGAAAATATGACCTCCGGTACCTCCACCGGTAAAAAGTATTTTCATAATAATATAATGCTAATCTACAAATTTTATGCTAATTTTGCGAACTGCTAATCCTATAATGCTAATTTGCGGATTCCTATGCTAATTTTGCGAATTGCTAATAGATTATTCGCAGTTCGTAGATTAGCATATTATCTGTAGATTTGCATTATGTACTTTTTGATATATTTAAAAGAATTCCTATTCCAATTAATTCTGAAATTAAAGCCGAGCCACCATAACTAATAAATGGTAAGGGAATTCCGGTCAGAGGTAAAATGCCGAGCATTGAACCAATATTGATAAACCCCTGGAGAGTAATCCAGAAAGTAATTCCAAAAGCACAAAATTTAGAAAAATTATCTGCGCTTTGTTTGCCGATTTTTAACCCTCGCCAAAAAAAGACTAAATAAAGTAAAACCAAAACCAAACTGCCCAAAAATCCAGTTTCTTCAGCAAAAATCGCAAAAATCGAGTCGGAGATCGCGTGAGGTAAAAATCCAAATTTTTGAAGCGAAAGCCCTAATCCCGAACCAAAAATTCCTCCAGACCCAATAGCAATTAAGGCCTGTTTTATCTGGTATCCTATTCCCATTGGATCTAATTCCGGATTTAAAAAAACCAAAATCCGATTAAATCGATAAGGTGCAATTTTTACCAAAACTAAAAATCCAAAAATTATAATTAAGGCGAGCAAAATACTATGCCAAAAAGGAGTTCTGGCTAAAAAATACATAAGGGTAGCAACTAAAATAATTACGAGCAAGGTGCTAACATCTGGTTGAAAAATTAAAAAGATGCTTGTTATTCCCATAACTACTAAAAAAGCAATAAAAGTCTGACTAAATTTTTTCTCAGTTTGCCTCGCCTCGAATTTATTATGGTGCGGGGTTCGGCTTGCCAGCCAACTAGACAGATACAAAATAAAACTTAATTTTAAAAATTCCGAAGGTTGGAAAAAAATTGGTCCCAGGCCTATCCACCTGGCTGACCCCCCAAAACTAACGCCTAATGGTGGCACGAAAACCATTCCCAAAAATGCCAGATTAATTAAAAGTAAAATAGGAGCCCATTTCTTTAAGATAACCAGTTTAATTTTAAAAGCTAAAAAAGCTAAAATGAGACCGGGCAACAATCCAAAAATTATTTGATGATTTAAATAATAAAAAGAGGAGCCAAATTTCTCTTGAGAAATGGTTGAAGAAACACTAACCAAAATTAATCCCCCCAGCAATATTAAAATACCCACTGCTAAAAGAAGAATAAAATCAGGGTGAGTTTTTACCATATCTTTTCACATATCTTTTAAATAAATTCCCTTTTTCTTTATAATCTTTAAAGATACTAAAACTTGGGGAAGCACAAGAAAGGAGACAAATTTTTCCTTTTTTGGTATATTGATAAGTCAATTTTACCGCATCTTTCATATACTGAGCCCCACTGCAGCAGGGCGAGGTGGAAGAAGAGAACGAAGTTCTCTTCGCCCTTTGGACCAAAAAGGCCTTAAATGGATTTAGGGGCCCGCCGAAGGCGGGAGGGTGGTGGGTGGGTTGTAGTCTTTTCAAAGAAATTATTTCTCTCCAGATTTTTTCTCCAGTGGTTGGAAATAAAATCAAATTTTTTATTTTACTTTTTAAAATTCTTTTAGCCAAATTCCTAAATGAAATTCCCCTATCAAACCCACCTAAAAATATCGTTTCTACGCCATCTCCCAAGGTATCTAAAGCGGCAATAGTAGCTTCCGGAATTGTCGCCAAGGCATCGTTATAAAAAGTAATTCCTTTAAAAGTTCCGACTAATTCTAATCTGTGAGGCAGGGGTTTAAATTTTTTTATTGCTCTTTCAACAGCTTTCTCTGATATTTTAAAAATTTTTGCTACTGCTTTCGCTGCTTCAATATTCTGAAGATAAGGTTTCTTGCTAATGGGAATTTTTTTGGCTTTCGATTTTTTAACAATTTGTCTTACAATTTTGTTTTGAGAATTATAAATTAGATAATCGTCTTTTTTTTGATGAAGAGTGACATTGACTTTGGCATTGGCATATTCTTTTAAATTTTTATAATAATCCAAGTGTTCAGGATAGATATTTAAAAGAACGGCAATATGGGGGCGATTTCCTGCCTGCCGCCTGCCTGTCCGGTAGGCAGGGCAGGCAGGTTTGAGATTAAATAGCTGATGGCTTGATAACTCATAAACATAAATGTCATTTGGTGTGGCTGAGAACAAAAGATTCAAAACCGGCTTCCCAATATTGCCAACTAAATGGGCTTTTAATCCAGCAGTTTTTAAAATTTGATAAATTAAAGAAGCAGTAGTACTTTTCCCCTTAGTGCCGGTGACACCAACGATTTTTCCTGGACAATTATCGAAAAATATTTCTGTTTGGGATGTAA
>Ga0210018_1000720_pt1 | contig 17180 bp, 15 predicted proteins | sample CryGeyCG2014_010_2_FD_183967 | JGI IMG/M metagenome (GOLD analysis project Ga0210018, IMG submission 183967) | Groundwater microbial communities from aquifer - Crystal Geyser CG09_land_8/20/14_0.10 (SPAdes) (version 2) | ecosystem: Environmental > Aquatic > Deep subsurface > Groundwater | place...
TCATTGCAGAGCCTGCTATTGTTACATTATCTTCAATAATCACAGGAGCATAATATGCCTCAATAAAAGCCCTGTTGTTAATATTGCAGTTCTTTCCAATTGATATTTTCTTTCCTGTCATTAATGTCTGATAGCCAACATGGGTATTATTTTCTATTATTAATTCATCTGCTGTTATTGCAACACCCAATGAGAAAAATACATTATCGCCAATATTTATTTTCCTGTAATTATTGCTTATTATTATGGACTGCGGGCCAAAGTAAACATTTTTGCCAATAGTTGCCCCCATCATCCTATACAAAAATTTCTTAAAGCCTGAGAAAGGGCAGAACATTGCGAGGCCAATAAAAATCTTATTTTTGAGGCTGATATTCTTCATATCCCGCGGATCACTTGATTTTGCCATAATCAAAAGAAATAACCCGCACTTTTAATATTTTATGGATTTTGTCTAATTAATATAAACTCAAACAATAAATTTTTAAATTAAATGCTTCTTTATTTTATTATGGTTTGTAAAGGAGTATTTTTAGAATTTGATGGTATCTCTGAAGGATTAGATGTGTATAACCCAACAGCCCCTTTTACTAATAACAATGGAATGTATCTTGCTGCCCGGGTAGAGCCAAGAAAAAGCGAAACAGATTCTAAAGTGAGATTCTTTAGAAAGTCTGGCACTACTTGGAAATTGGATGAAAATACTCCTATTTTTTCTCTGCAAGATCCTTTTTTATCCAGAATAGGAAATCAAACTATATTTGGGGGAGTGGAATTATTTTACAGAAATAATGAACTGAATTGGAGAACTTTGTTTTACAAGGGAGACAGCATATATAACCTAGAAAAATTTTTTGAGGGGCCCGAAGGAATGAAAGACATTCGTTTAACAAGCCTTCCAAACAAAAGAATTGGCATATTCACAAGACATCAAGGAAAAATTGGGAGAAGAGGAAATATTGGTTATACTGACTGCCAATCTTTGAATAAAATACCTTGTTTAAATTTAGAAGATACTCCTTTGTTGGAGGATTTGTTTGATGATGAGTCTTGGAAAGGTGCCAATGAAGTTTATATTTTAGAGGCCAATACATTGGGCATACTCAGCCATGAGGCACATATGGATCCTTCAGGGGCAAAACATTACAGCGCAACCTGCTTTAAGTTTGATTATTTAAAAAGAAGAGTTCATAACCTAAAAGTAATTGCAACAAGGTCTGATTTTCCTGATTGCGCTGCAAAGAGATCGCCTGGGCTTGATGATATTATTTTTCCTGGAGGAATGATCATTCAGGGTAAACATGCTGAATTATATGTTGGTTTATCTGATACAAAAGCAGGAAGGATTAGAGTTCCAAACCCATTCATATAGTTTCATTTTCTTAGCTTCTTCGGATTTTCTCCTTAAATCTTTTGCCATCACATTCATTCTGTGGATTTAACAACAATTGCAAATGTTATATGTTTATTTGTGTTGCCTATTTATTATTCTTTTCCATGTGTGCAAGACTATTTATTTTGTATAATCTTTTCATCTTTTCTATTATGTTTTCCTTTTTTAATTCTTCATTTATTTCATCAAGAAGAGGATTGCCTGCCTTTATGCCAGGTTTTGCTTCAGGCATTACAGCATCTGCAGGAAAATATATAGGCACCAATTTTCCAGATTTTTCATCAACAACATAATAAGGCTTAGAATCAGCAGACCCTTTTTGATATTTATTTTCCATAACCAGCCTAAGATATTAGGATATAAGTATTTTTCCTATTACATTAGTTAAATTAATTTTGCCAAAGACCTTTTAAGATTTTCTATTGCTTGTGTTTGATATTTTTCTCTAAAGAAATCAGTTGAATATATACTCTTTCTATTCAAAAATCCTTTTAATATTGCTGCCCTACCTATTTTAAACTGTTCTTCAGGAATATGCTGATATTCATACCTGATACCTCTTTCATATTCATCAAATTCTTTTTGAGGTTTTCCAAGAATTGCTAAATCAATATCAGCAATGTATCGAGCATCTTTTTCTCGATGAATCTTCTTATGATCAGTTGCAAGTATTAACATGGTCGCATTATCAATAAATTGTTTTTTTAATCCGGATTTACTTAAGTTTTTCTCTGCAAGTTCAGCGCTTTTCTTTTCATTATCTTCTGCGTCATGATACACTAATGCAAATTCAACTTGATCAGGATTTTGTATCAAACCTTGGGTATCATCCATTTCCCTAAGTGAATGAACAATATGCACAAGATTATGATAAGCTCTTTGTGGTCTACCATACAAACTCAATAATTCAGTGTAAGCTTCTTCTGAACTTCCGCTTGCATTAATTCTTTTCCATAAAGAATCCCACCTGCTTTGCAGTCCTTTGAACTTAATAAGAAGACTATTGTATACGCTTCTTGGGACATACATTTCAATAGCATCTTCCCAATGTTCTGGTCCGATGAGATTTTTAACAGAACTTGAGCTAATGTCTGCTATTCCTTCAGGAGGAATGAGAAGGCTTGTAGTGATATTTGGATTTAAATTACTATTAGTATGTATCATTACCTTCTCATCTTCATAATCCTTTACACTTCTAATTCCTCTTAAGATAAATTTAGCTTCAACAGAGTTTGCATAATGAACTAGAAATTGGTTTTCAAATGAATCAACAGTAACATTTGGTGTGTCATAGCTAACTTTCTTCAGCATATCAACTCTTTCTTCAAGAGAAAAAGTAGGTTCTTTATTGGGATTTGTACCTACAGCTACAACTAATTTATCAAACAATTTTGCACCTTCTTTTATCATCCAGAGATGCCCATTTGTTACTGGATCAAAACTTCCAGCATAAACTGCTTTAGCCATGTATAGTGTAACTACTCTTAAGTATATAAATGTTGCGTTATAATTACTCCAGAAAAAGCTTACCCTTAATTAATCCCCTCAAAAGAGGCTTGTTTTGATGTTTTTGTGAGTTTTGTTTAATTTAACCCAAAAAACAAAACTTATTAAACTCCAACCACAAACAACCCTTCTATGAAAGAGGAAAGGCTCAAAATATATGAAAAATATCCTTTGTGGATGGTTGCTGTTATAAACATTCTAACACTTGCTGTTTATGTTGCAGGGGCCTATATAATGTTTAAGCTAAGCTTAATTACCGGGATTCTTTATGTGATATTCATTCTTATTCTTGAGTTCCAGCTTTATAAAAACGCATGCACATGCTGCTGCTATTATGGAAAAATGTGCGCTTTTGGCAAAGGCGCAATAGCATCAGTATTTTTCAAAAAAGGAGATCCCAAAAAATTTGCTGAAAAAGAAATCAGTTTTAAGGATATGATTCCCCAGCTCCTTGTGGTTCTTATTCCATTAACAATAGGAGTAGCCCTTCTTGTCTCAAGGGGTTTTGATGTTTTAATCCTAACAGCCCTGATTTATCCTGTTTTCTCATGGGTCTGCCTTAACCAGATTATCTATGGAAAGCTTGCATGCCCACACTGCAAACAGGGCACTATCTGCTGTCAGGCACTTAAATTCTTTTCAAAAAAGAAAAAATGAAAAACAACAAGGCGTTTGGAATATAGCTCATTTCAGACTAAAAGGACCTTTTTCTTGATAACTTAGATTGTTCGTAAATTTTTTTTGCAGTTGTACTACTATCACCATCTCCATACATCTTACACAACAGCTCAATTTCCGATTGAGGAATTCCTCTTGCATGAAGAGCGTAGAGAGATCCAATACTAGCTATTACTTCACTTTCATCTATTTCTTTAAAATTTATTTTAATCCTTTGTTCTTCTAATAATCTTTCTGCAAGAGCATCAAGTTGATTAAATATATCCAATGCGTGAGTTTCTTCATGTGCCCTTACCAAAATATTTTCTGTTTCTATTGATTGTTTTATATAAAAGATATGACAGTTTAGATATATTGAAGCACATTTTCCCATAGATAGTTCGTTTACTCTAATATAATTATAACATTCACAATCATACAATCTATTTAGTTTTATGATATGTCCTTTTAGGGATTCTACAAATCCATCATCATGATATTTTTTAATGCCTATTGGTGCGGTAATGCCCAAAATTTCTAAGTTTGCATAATTCATGTTATAAACAAAATAATATTAGGTTTATATACTTTTCTATTTTTGCTATCATATAGTAGTACTAATCAATAAATTGAGAAAAAGAAAAATTTATTTCTTAACCAAATAACTCCCAAGAGTTCTTCTATATTATTTATCTTTATTCAATAACTCCTGTATTAAGTCACCATACTTCCTTCTTTCAACCTGTGAACCAGGAGCAAGTTTGTTTAACAATTCCATGCATCCTTGTCTTATTTTTTCTTCTTCAGAATTTGAATACACCAGTTTTTCAATTTCAATAAAATTGCCTAATTTATCAACCTTATCTAAACATATTGTAAAATCATTATATTGAAAAACATCTCTTGATTTCTTTAAAGTAAATGCTTCTTCAAATCCGAGCTTTTTTAAAAATCTAAGCCCGTCTTCAACACTCCCAATCTCTGCTGAAACTTCTATCCCTGCCTTATCTCTTGTTATTTCTTTAAAATCAATCTGTTTCTTGTCATTAACCTGCCTTATTCTTGCACTTAATCCTCCTTCTGTAATAAATTTATTTTCATCTAGAAACATAGAATGCCCAAAAATCCTGTCAACCTGCTCTTCGGTTTTTATAAACCTGGCATCAGCTTTTTTCAGATTATCTTTTACCTTTTCAATATCCTTAACTTCAGCTTTAATTTCAATCTCTATCATAAGAAGAAAAAATCAGAGATATTATATAAATTTTTGCAAATATCTTTGATTTTTTATAGATTTAAATATTCAGAATAAAAAGAACCTTTTTCTTGGTAACTCAAATTGTTTGTAAATTCTTTTTGCAGTTGTACCACTATCATCGTTTCCATACATCGTATACAACCACTCAATTTCCGATTGAGGAATTCCTCTTGCATAAAGAGCATAGAGAGATCCAAGGTTAGCTATTACTTCACTTTCATCTATTTCTTTAAAATTTATTTTAACCCTTTGTTCTTCTAATAATTTCTCTGCAAGAGTATCAAGTTGTTCAAATGCATTTAATGCGTGAGTTTCTTCATGCGCCCTTACAAAAATATTGGCTGATTCTATTGGTTGTTTTACATAAAAGATGTGATAATAAAAGATGCGATGATTTATACATACTCTATAAGATGTTCCAACAGCCCTTTTACATGCTTTAATATCACAATCAGAATTAGTTTTACCATACTTTTTATTTAGTTCTAGACTATGTTTTAGTATAGACTCTACAAATCCATCATCATGATATTTGTCAATGTGTCCTATTGGTAAGGTAATGCCTAAAATTTTTAAGTTTGCATAATTCATATTATAAGTAAATAATATTATATTTATATACTTTTCTATTTTTGCTATTATATAGTGGTACTAATCAATAAATTAAGAAAAAGAAAATTTACTTATTAATTAAATAATTGCCCAGGACCAGCCATTTCAAACCGCTATTCTCTAAAGTGCTTATGGCCACATCTGGGGTTCCAATTAAGGGAGAGCCATGCAGGTTAAAAGAAGTATTCAATACAGCCCCAATTCCTGTCTTGGCCTCAAAGGTCTCGATTATCTTCTTATATCCGGGATTCCATTCATTTACTATCTGAGGCCTTGCTGTCTTGTCAAATGGATGTGTTCCTGCGATTATATCATCAACCTTTTCAGTTGTGTCAAAGGCTTCTATCATATAAGGGGCAAACTTGGCATCAATAAGATAATCCTTCATTCTTTTCTCTAAGATAGAAACTGCAAAAGGCATCCAGAAATCACGCTGCTTTATTGCAAAATTAACCTTGCCAATAACTTTTAAGTCGCGAGGGTCAGCCATTATACTCCTATTGCCCAAAGCACGAGGCCCCCATTCAACACGCCCGCTGCATCTTGCAATTATGTTTCCTTTGGCAATCATCTCACCTATTTCCTCATCAATATTGTCAATAAAGCTTGCTTTCTTAAGCCAACCCCTTTTCTTCAATAAGTCCTTAACATAATCATTTGAATATTCCATTCCATAATAAACATCTTTTATCTCTTTCCTGGCTGGCTTTATCCCATTTGCCTCACAATACCTGTTGTAAGCTTCCAAGGCAGCTCCAACAGGGGTTCCTCCATCATCTGAGGCAGGATAGAAAAAAGCAGAATCAACCTCAGGCATCTCCCTGATAATCTTATTTGCTTTAACATTAAGTGCTGAGCCTCCTGCAAAAACAAGATCATGTATGCCTGTTTTTTTAACAGCAGTCCTTACCCATTTTTCCATTAATTCCTCAAAATACAGCTGGCAAGCAGCAGAGATATTATCAAACCTCTGGCCAGCAAGCATTTTAATTAATTTTTTCTGGATGTAAACACCGCAAGCTCCAATAGTATTCTGAAACTCAAGCGGGTTTCTTGGATTGATTCTTATTATCTTCCTGACTTCATCAATGCAGTACTCTGCCTTGCCATAGGGAGCCATCCCCATTGTGTTATGCAATACAATACCTCCAAATCCACCAATAAATGTATGGGTTTTCGGCACATAAAGATCATAAACATAATCATTTAACTTGATTTTTTTAATATCTTTTATTTTATCCCAAAAGATATCAGAGTCAACAAGCAATCTTAATTGTTTTATCCTTTTGTCACCCTTATGGCTTTTAGTTAAAAATCTCTTTAATTTACTCACTGAAATATTTTTATTTTGCCTGCAGTCGTGATAATAAGTCAGATAATCTTTAATTCCAATAATTTTATCATCATACAATTTCTTAAACAGGCTTACGCAAGGAATTACATCAATGTGCGTGTTTGGATTATCAAACATTATATCCTTTGCTCTTTTATTGTTTTCCTTGGTAACAAATCCTATATTATCCATAAATCTTTTAATATTCTCAGTTCCCATAACTTTTATTACATAAGCCCATCTTATTGCTTTCTTTTTGCTGTTTGTGGCTCTTGTTTTATAAAAACCATTTCTGGATACAATACCAAAACGTAGCAATAAATAATTTATTTTGTTTGCAACATCCTTGCTAATTGTAGTAAAATTGATGCTGGAGCCACCACTCTTGTTTTTAATAACTCCTCCATCACAATCACAGAACATCTTAAGAAATTCAGATACACCAGATTTTGACATTTTCATAATTTTATCAGGGATTTTTTTGTTTTCTGACAGGTTTTTTTCATAGCCTATAGCAGATAATTCTTTCCTGTGTTTAAGAAGGGAGAGCCTTGAGATAGGAGTTTGATTCTTGTAAGTATATAAATTAGGTTTTACTCCAAACAACTTTGAGCATGACTGCTGGAACTTAGTATGAAGAGCATTTGAATTATTGGCAAAATAGAAAAGGTCTGTTCCTTTTTCTGGTCTGTAATCTTCCCATCCTTCTGATATCATTCCAGCCAAAAAATTTGAGATAGCATACTCATTTTTAATTTTAGTTCCATTAATATTTAGTTTCTTTGGAATTGCAATGTAATCCTTTTTTGTCAATTCTTTTGCCTGTTTTTCAACAACAAATCCATCTTTGATAGTCTGAAATTTATGAATATTAGTAACAACTACTTTTCTTCCAGAATGTGTTGTAATTTCATATAATAAGTCATTAAACTTTTTTCGATAAACATATTTTGCATTTTCTGGTTTAATTTTTAGAGAAGATGAATTAAAACCCATTATTTTTAGATTATTTGCCTTAACAGTAATTTCATCTTTAGTTTTTTCAATTATATTCTCTTTTTTAAAGTTCTTTTCAAAAAGTTCCTTAATTTCTATTAGTTTACCATCAGACAAAAGCACAGGAGTATCACCTTTTACACATTTAAATTCGTGCTCCCATGGCTTCATTCCCAAATAACGAGTTATCTCGCTGTACAGGACATTGCTTAAGCTGTCATAATATGTTGAAGAGGCAATTCTTTTAATATTATTATTAACTCCAATATTAACTGTTGATGAAAGGCCGTCTCCAGCACCGTCTGATGTAAATACAAGCGCTTTCCTGTGCTTTGTAGAATAAAAAGCGCAGGCAGCATGCGCCTTCTGGTGCTCAACAAAAACAACTTCTTTATTATCAATGCCTAATCCAGAAAATATCTTATTGAGCTTCTGCATTGGCCTGAACTTATGCAGAATCTTTACATAAAAGCTTGAGAATGAATGACCATGAAGTAAAGGTGATAATCTCATGAATAATTTAACCCTTAAAGGCATCTCTTTCAAAGGAGCATAAACCCTGTTCAGGCTGACCATTGCAATAACATTAATATCATGCGGATGAATTTTTGCTATCTTAAAAACTTCTTTTATAGCAAGCTCTGGAACACCGCTAAAGTTCTTTACATTGCATAATCTCTCTTCCTGCACAGCTGCAATAACCTCTCCATCTCTGACCAAAGCTGCCCCTGCATTATGGCCATCGTTTATTCCCAATGTTACAACACTCATTTTTCAGACCTCAAAAATTTCTCGAGCTTTCTATCTTTTTCCATGTGACTATCCTTTTCTTCCTTATGAAATCAAAAAATCCCAAAATAAGTATGTAGTTTGTTGCCATGAAATATTTTATGAGCACAAACAATGGAAACTTCTCTATTGCCTTTAGCGGAATGAATGAAACAATTGCCAGAAAATAAAATATTGCCTGAAGCATTAAAAACATCAGTATAAGTGAATCATTTGTGAATGAATATATAACTGCAGAGCATAAGAATATCAATATCAGAAAAAAGGGAGTCAATACTTGGAAAAGTTTGTGGGACGGAAGTATGACAAGGCCATACCATCCATAACGAGGGTTAAAAAGAACATTCTTATGCTTAATTAATTCCTGCCATGTGCCTATTGTTATCCTTTTTTTCTGTATTGACAAGTCTTTTACATTCTCAGGAGCAGGCTCATATGCAACTGCATCCGGCTCATACAAAATCCTGAATCCTGCCCTTCTTATCCTTATTGCCATGTCAAAATCCTCTGACAGGCTTGATTCATCTACTTTGTCAATAACACCTTTCCTGAAAGCTGTTATTTCTCCGCTCACGTGTATTGCAGAATCAATATCACTCTCATGCTTTCTAAGGAATTTCTCAATTTTCCAGTATATGCTTCCTCCTGCTCCAATGCTGGTGTCCCTTATATCCCTTGCCTCAAACCTTCCGCATACACCACCGATTTTTTTATTTGAGAAATGCCTTGCAATTTTTTTTATTGCTTCCTTGTTCATCATTGCATTTGAGTCTGTAATTATTATAATCTCCCCTGATGCATATTTCATCCCATAGTTTATTGCAGATGCCTTTCCCTTTCTTTCGCCCTGCTCAATTAATTTTACTTTTCTAGAATATTTCTTAACAATATTTTGCGTTCCGTCATTTGAGGCGCTGTCAACAACAAAGATTTCAAGTTTGGGATAATCAAGCTCAAGAGAGTTTTTTATTTTCTTCTCGATTACCTTTGCCTCATTATAAGACATTATCATCATTGTAACCTTCGGCATATAACTATCAGAAATAAGATGTTTTTTCCTGAACAGCTTTGAGGCAAAGAATAAAAAAACCGGATACCCAATCCAGGTCCAGAGAAATAAAAAAGCAAATAAAATCAATAACATTAATAGTATAGTTATTATCATTTTCAATTATTCTCCCTTTTTATAAGCCTGTAAAGACCCCTTAGGTATATGCTGAACTCAGAGATATTTCTTATTTTAAACAGTCTTTTTAATATTATCTTCGGCCTGAAATAAAACGACCTGAATGAATGCACAACCCACATATCAAGGTATTTGTTTGATAAATTTGGATATCTGACCAAAGATCTCTTGCTTGGGTCTGCCTTTCCAACATCCGGCTCAATAACCCACCCTTCTTTTAATCCTTTTGCCCTGAATTCTGTTCCTGGAAAAGGTGATGCAACAGCAAACTGTACAAAATCAATATTCAATGCCTTGACTTTTTTCAGGCTATCTCTTAATGTTTCTTTTGTCTCAAGAGGGCATGTACCATAAAGAATATTTAACTTTGGCTCAATCCTATACTTCTGCAATAGCTCAATTGACTTTTTAATAGTTTTCACGTTAAGGTCTTTATTACAATAATTGAGTATTTCCTGGTTAAAGGACTCAATGCCCATATCAGCATAAATACATCCTGCATCTGCCAAGTCCTTAACAATATCCTCATCAACTAATCTGTCTGACCTTGCAAGTATGCCAAACGGCAAGCCTATTTTCTTGAAAGCCATGCATATTTCATGATGCCTTTCCTTATCCCATACAAATTGGTCATCAATAACAGATATTGCCTTTATGCCGAGTTTTTTTATCTCAACAAGCTCTTTGTAGATGTTTTCAGGACTTATTAATGTTACAGGAGGCTTTCCCTTATTGTATGATTTCCAGTCAAGCTCGCGGGCATAGCTTAAAGAGCATGGAACACAATAATAGCACCTATATGAGCATGCCCTTGATGTGAGCATTGTCGTATAAGGGCTTCTTGGAAGCTTTGGATTCCTGTATTTCTTATAAGGAATAAGTGTCCTGTCTGGAATTGGTAGATTATTTATGTCTTTTATATAGCCAATATTCTTATTGCTGATTATTTTTCCATGTTTTATATAAGAAAGCCCAAGAACTTTGTCAAAACCTTTTTTCTTTTCAATTGCATCAACTAATTCACATATTGATGCCTCAACCTCTCCCCTTATAACATAGTGATTTTTCTCTCTTAAAAATAACTCCGGCTTGTCTGTCGGCTCTGGGCCAAAAAATATAACTGGCTTATTCTTTAAAGCCTTAACAGCCTCAAGGTCAAGCTCTCTTGACAATGGAACTGTGTGAAAACAGTAGATATCAGAGTCATCATGCCTTGCCCATTCAATAAACTGCTTATAAGAATAATCTTCAACAGGAAAATCCCTTACAATAATTTTGTGCTTCTCTTTAAGCATTGTTGCCGGGTAAAGAACAACTAAATTAGGCTGTGCATAAACCTGGAAAGTACATCCAAACAATCTTTCAGCAGCCCTGCCTTTTTTAGCAGGCGGTATAACAAATGTTATTTTCATATTAAAACCCCTATATTTTTTAAGTGAACCTTGCTTATTATTAAAGGTTTTGGTAATGCAAAACCAATAATTTTATATAAGTTTTTAGTTTTGATGTTAAAAGGTGAGAAAAATTAAGATTAGCATGATTGGAACATTGCCCCCTATAAAGGGAATGAGCGATTACTGCATAGAGCTAACTCAGGCATTATCAAAGCATGTTGAGATTGATTTCATTTCTTTTAAAACGCTTTATCCTAATTTTTTGTATCCCGGCGGCACAGAAGACAAAGATAAAAATTTTAAATTAAAAACCAACCAAAACATAAAAATAAGGAGTTTTATAACCTATTATAACCCTTTCACATGGGCATGGGCAGGCCTCTCTGCAAAAGGAGATATAGTCCATTTTCAGTGGTGGACAACATTCCTTTCCCCAATTTTCTTTGTTATACTTTCTTTTTTAAAGCTTAGGAGAAAGAAAATTATATTTACAGTGCACAATGTTCTTGGGCATGAAACCAACTTTATAGACAGGTGGATTACAAAAATAATCTTCCTTTTCCCTGACTTTTTCATACTCCATTCAACAGGAAACATAGACAGGATGGAAGAGGTATTTCACATCAGCAGAGACAAAATGATAAGAATACCCCACGGGATTTATGAATTCTATAAAAATGAAAAAGTGACAAAAAAAGAATCCAGAGAAAAACTTAACATAAGGCAGGATATCCCTGTTGTTCTTTCTTTTGGGAATATAAGGGAGTACAAAGGAGTTGATATACTCATAGAGGCATTTGCTATTGTTAGGGATGAGATTCCAGATGCACTCTTGATAATAGCCGGAAAGTCATGGATAGACTGGAAGCCAAACAAAAAACTGATAGAAAAATATAAACTTCAGAAAAACATAAGGACATTTCTTGAATATGTCCCAATGTCAGATGTAAAACATTATTTTGAAGCATCTGATCTAGTGGCTTTACCTTACAAACATTTTGAATCTCAGAGCGGCCCTGGCAATATAGCCCTTGCTTTTCACAAGCCGCTTATTGTCAGCAATACTGGCGGGCTTCCTGACTTGTTAAAGAACAAGGAGTTTGTAATAGAAAAAAATAATGTAAAACAGCTTTCTGAAAAAATAATAAAAATTCTCAAGAACAAAAAGCTTGCAGAGCAGCTTTCAAAAGATTCAGAAGAGATGTGCAGGGAATATTCCTGGGAAGGTATAGGAAAAAAGACAGCAGAACTCTACAAAAGGTTAAGATGACAATACTCGTTACTGGTGCAACTGGCTTTATTGGCTCTCACCTTATTGATGAGCTTTTGAAAAAAAAGGAAAAAGTCAGGATTCTCATAAGAAAATTAAACAAAGATGAAAAACTTAAGCAGCACGGCCTTGAGATTTGCTCTGGCTCTCTGGAAAACATTGACTCGCTTACAGAAGCAACAAAAGATGTTAAAACTGTTTATCACCTTGCAGCAATGCTCGGCGGTCCTGATGTAACATACAGGCAGCTTTATAACACAAATGTTATTGGAACAGAAAATCTGATTAAAGCATGTGTTAAAAACAATGTCAAGAGATTTATTTATATAAGCAGCGTTGCAGCAATGGGCCCTGCAAAACACATGGCCGATGAAAAAACAAAATGCAGCCCTGTAACAGACTATGACAAGACAAAATACTTTTCAGAGCTTGCTGTAAAAAAATCAGGATTAGACTGGACAATCATAAGGCCGACAATGGTCTATGGCCCAGGAGAGATAAGAAACAAGGCGAAAATGTTCAGGCTTATCCAAAAGGGAATATTCTTCATAATAGGAAATGGAAAAAACCTAATGAGCCTTGTTTATGTTGGCAACCTTGTAAAAGGAATAGTGCTGGCAGGGAAAAGCAAAAATGCAGTAAGGCAGACATACATATTATCAGATAAAAAAAACTACACAATGAATGAATTTGTTGAAGCAATAGCAAGAAATGAAAATGTTAAGATGCCGATACATCTTCCTCTTTTTATTGCCTATATTGGTGCATTGTTTTTTAAGGCATTGGGCTTTTTTAAAGTTCCCCAGCTTCTTTCAAAAGACAGGATAAAAAACTTAACAGTAGGCCGCTCATTTGATATTTCAAAAGCAGTTAAGGAATTAGGTTATAGCCCTAAGATAGGCCTTGACGAAGGCGTTAAAAGAACAGTTCAGTGGTATAAAGAAAATAAAATCTTAAAATAAGATATTTCTGATTACCTTGAGCATGTATCTTGGGTTGCAGAGCATGTTTGTGTATGAGATGTTGGCCAATGGACAATAGCAGTTTTTCTGTTTTATGTATTTTCTTACCCCATCGGCCTGTTTTGAGCGCCAGACCTTCATGAAATCATAGCCATAATCCCTTAAATTTCCCATTGATTTCTCATATCCGAGGATGCAGCATGGCCAGACATCGCCATAGGCATTAAGATGAACACTTGCAATGCCTCCATAGCACGGGATAACCTGCCTTTTCTCTCTCATTGTTCTTACAGCAAGCTCATAGTAAACAAGGCGGAATGCCTGCATAATCCTTACAAGCGATTTCTTTTTTTTCATATCCTTTCTTATTTCTTCTGAGAAAAATTTTATTGCTTTGTTGTACTGCTCTGAATCAGGGGTTATTGGCTTTCCTTTTGTGAAAAGCTCTGAGCGCTCCTCAGCTATCTCATTTATGTAGCTGTCTGGTTTAAGGTTTTTACCATATTCAACAATTTCTTTTATCTGGTCAAAATTAAATCTTGATATGACTGTTCCAAGGCTAACATCAAGATTGGGGTATTCTTTCTGCAGTTTTTTAAGGCCATTGTATGTTCTCATGAGCTTTTTGAAGTTGCCTTTAACTCCTCTTATCTCATCATGCTTTTTTCCAATGCCGTCAAAACTTGGCTTTATTGTGAATACTGCATCACAATTATTTTTCTTCATTATCTCAAGAATCTTTCTTGTCTGCTTTAACACAAGGTCAGATGCAATTGCATTTGTCGGGGTGTGAATAACCCTCGGAGTTAAATACTTGCATGCCAAATCAACTATCTCAGGTAGGTCATTCCTCAAGAAAGGCTCTCCTCCGCTTAGATTAAAGAAATAGACATGACCCATGCTTTTGAATATTCGTTCTATCTCCCAAAGCTTCAGCTCCTTTTCCTTTAGCTTTGGCTTTTTTTTGTAAAGCTGCCATATATCACATGTCTTGCATCTTGACTGGCACATGTTTGTAACAGAGAAAGTGAAATTATCAGGTACAGGCGGCTTTATAACCCCCCACATGCTTAATTTATATTTAATCACTTTTGGAAAAAGCTCGAGAGCGTAAGATAATGTTCCCATTTTAAAAATTATAATAAGGGTTAACTTAAATACTTTTATATCTTTCTAATGCTTTTTTGCCCATGTCCAAATCAGCAATAAAATCCCTGAAGAAATATAACGTATGAATAGTAAAATAAGGTAAGCACTCATCGTAAACTCAGCTAAAACCCCTAATTTAGAGAACATAAAAACAACAGATGTTTCTCTTAATCCTAAACCGGAAATAGTTATTGGAATAAGTGAAAGAATCTCTGTTATGGACACAATTATTATTATTGTTAATATACCAACATTTATTTGCTGGTTGATAGAAAAGAATGCAAGATAAACCATAAGGCCAAAGAAAAATGTATTTACAAGAGTAAATATTGTATTTATCAATAAAAGATGTTTATAGTGTTTAAAATATCCTGAGAATGTCTTGTAAAATCCAGTAAACATGTTTGAATGTTTTCTTAAGACATATTTTTTAACAATGTCCCTCCCTTTTTTCCATATTATAAAAAATATTAATACAAAAAAGGTAAGAATTGATATGCAGGTTAGCCTAACAGCAACTATTGGCGGAAAAAAGATAAAAAAACCAAAAAATGCAAGTATGAAATGGACAAAAAATGATATTATCCTGTCAATAATGACAATAGCACTTGCCTTGCCAATAGTAATATCCTCTTTTTTTAGGAAATAAACCATTGATAAATCGCCTACTCGCCCAGGGATAAATTTTGATATTGCATAAGTCAGCATGTTATACCATACTATTTTTTTTAATCCTAATCTTCTTGCTTTTAGAGACAACAACAGGGCTTTTATGCTGATTGATGCAACTAAAAAACTCATGAGAAAAACAATTATTACAAGAGTAAGATAAAATAGATTTACTGTCACAAGATTTTCATAAACTTCTTTAAATCCCACTTTGTAAAACAGTATAAATATTAATGAAACACTCACTACTAACTTTAAAATCTGTTTAATATATTTTTTCATTTCAGCATATCCAAAACTAACTTAACATTAAATTTAGCTTTTTCTTCTAGTATTTTTGATTTTTCCTTAAAATTCTTTTTCATTAATTCCTTGTTGGATAAAACAAGCTCTATTTTTTCTGTCAAATTCTCGTATTTAACTTCTTCTGCAGGAATTGCATATCTTTCAATCCCGAGATAACTGATTAACCTGCGCCCCTTGGGGCTGTAGGGAATGGAAACAATCAGCTTTTCCATGCTGCATGCAAAAACAAGGGCATGAAACCTCACGCCCAAAATTAAATCCATCTGCCTGTAAACTCCCTTAAGCTCATTCATCTTATACTTATTGCTGTTGACTATGCATGTATTTTTTTTGTATTTCATCTTTTGAATTATTTCAGCTGAAATCTTATCATCCTGCTGCTGCTGAGAAGAAGACATCTGCATTGGAATAAAAACTATTCTTGCATCAAGCTTTTCCTTTAGGTAATCTGCTGCTCTTGCAATAGTTTCCTCAAACCTTTCAAACTTGATTTTGCTTTCCCTGTCTATGATGCCGAACTTCACTTTGTATTTAACAGGTATTATGCTGCTTGATTTTCTGTGGAATATCCTCCTTGGCACAACAGCAACTAAAGTTTGACCTGTTTTTTTTATTATCCCGTCTCTTTTCATAAGCTGCATGACCCTTGACTGTTTTGCAGGCTCAAGGTTTATTGCAGGGTCTGCAGTAACATATATTGGCGGCTTTTTTACTCCCACATCGATTAATATTTTTCTGGATTCCTCATCCCTCACAGTTATAACATCTGCTTTGTTTATGATAACCCTTGTAAGAAACTTTCCAAATGATCCGGTGAGAGGGCCAACCCCAATTCCGTAAACTATAACTTTTTTTCCCATCAGCTTGGCCAGAAAAACTTTTGTCAGATGAAAGGGAATGAACAGCTGGCTTGGTGCGTCAGTAATAAGATTCCCACCACCCCAAACAAGAAGATCCATTTTTGAAAAAAATCTCAACATTCTGAAAATACCTGTTATAAATCCAAAAGCAGACATTTCCATTTTTATTGAGTTAGTCCCATGCAATTTCTTTGTCCTTTCAGGGTCAGAAGAAAAAATAGTTATGTCAATGTCTTTTCTTAACTTTCTGAGGTTGGTTACAATTGATGCTGTTATTGCCTCATCTCCAAGGTTAAAATGCCCATCACCGCATGATAAAAATATCTTTTTCATTTTAAATCCTTTATTTTAACTGCCCTAAGCACAAGACCATTGCCAAGGCTGCACCAGCTGAAAAGATTGTCAAAAAAGAATATGTATGACAATATATTCATAAGACTGTGGTGTGACTTTCTTTCAACTGTCTTTTTTTTGCTTTTCATTTTTTTTATGAGCACAAACCTGAACAAATAAAGGTAAATCCTCATTAATGGAAACCCAAAGAAACGCATTTTTTCTATCCTAAAACCGTTTCTTAAAAAAAGATTTCTTAGTTCGCCTGCTTTATACCTTCTTACATGGCTGCTCCATTCATCCTCAAAGCTCCACAGCTTTGGATTGTGGCAAGTTGTTATGATACACTGGCCCCCAATTTTCAATACCTTATTAAAGTTTCTTACAACTATATCATCCTCTTTTATATGCTCCAACACTTCCCCGCTTACAACCGCGTCAAATGAGTTTCTTGGCAGGTTAATATCAACTAAATCCATCTGCATAAAATCTACATTTTTTATTCCT
>Ga0210018_1000728_pt1 | contig 17145 bp, 19 predicted proteins | sample CryGeyCG2014_010_2_FD_183967 | JGI IMG/M metagenome (GOLD analysis project Ga0210018, IMG submission 183967) | Groundwater microbial communities from aquifer - Crystal Geyser CG09_land_8/20/14_0.10 (SPAdes) (version 2) | ecosystem: Environmental > Aquatic > Deep subsurface > Groundwater | place...
ACTTTTAGCTTGAAAACAAGATATTTTAAGAGTTCTTCGGTTGGCGCAATAATTAAGAAAATATAAAACGCGCCGCTGATAATTTTGACAAAAGCAAGCTCAACAATAACAGCCGCTGGCGTGATCAGCATGCCGTATAAAAAAATCTTAGCAATCATCCAGCCCGGCTCTGGTTTTCTGCGGTCGCGATATAAAAATATTGCCAGCCAAATTAAACCCGGAATAAAACCTAATAGCAGTTTAAACATCAAATTGTTCTAATTGACCTAATTATTCTAAAAAATTCCAAGCGTCAAATCCTAATACCCAAATTACTTTTTCGGAATTTTTCTATAAATTGAGTTAAAAATTAAATTTAACTCCTTAGCCTCTTTCCATAATATCCGAATTTTTTCTTTTTGATTAACAATAGCTGTTGCTATCATTCTTAAAAAATGTTTACTTTCTCTCGCCTCTTTTTTGCAAATTCCTACTTTATGTCTAAAATCCTGCCCTGATTCAGCGTCATCTGCTTCGCAGTAAAATGCGCCAACGCTTGTAGCGCATTTTACCAGTTGAGTAATAAGGGGACGCGTAATCTCATTCTTAGGCAGAATTTTAACAAACTTAATCACTTCTTCACCAAATTTAGCCGTGCGTTCTTCCAGATCAAAATTCTTGATTATTGGAATTTGGGATTTGGTCATTATTTAGGTTAATTAGAAATTAGGTTAATTAGTAATTTTAATGCCAGGCCATTGGCTTAAATGAATTGATTTTTTATTGCCAAGTTTATGCCAAATTTCTTCAGTGATAAACGGCAATATCGGGCCGTATAATTTTAAAATATTAATCAAACAAAAATATAGACAATTTTTATTATCTTGATCTAATCTATTTTTGGAAAGCTCAATATATTTAGAGCAAAACTCGTGCCAGAAAAATTTATCAATTATATCTCTGGCTTTGGAATACTCATATTTTTCAAAATAATCAGTTGCCTGCTTAATTGTTTCTTGAAGTTTTTCAAAAATTGCCTTATCTGCCGGGTTTTGCGGCTTAAAATTTTTATTCGGCTTAAAGTCTTTTAAATTAATTAAAACAAAGCGCGAAGCATTAAAAAGTTTAATAACAGTACGTTTGCCTTTCTGCACTTCTTTTTCGGAATATCTCATATTTTGGCCAAGTCGAGCTCCAGTTGCCCAATAGCGCAGAGCATCAGCTCCGTATTCAGTAATAATTTTCTGCGGGTCTTCGTAGTTGCCGAGCCGTTTTGAGATTTTCCTGCCTTGTTCGTCTAGGCCGTGGCCAGAAATCATCACATCTCTAAAAGGCAGAGAATTATGATGATAATGCGCTTTGACTATGGTGTAAAAAAGCCATGTTCTGATGATTTCAAAAGCTTGAGGTCTTAAGGTTTTTGGGAATTTGCCAATGATTTCCGGAGTCATTGACGAAGTCGCCCAAGTATCCATAACATCGGTTTCTGGCAGAGCTAATTTTTTGCATTTTTTGCAAATCTTTTTTGTTTCTGTCGGGTCAACCGGCAGATTCTTGTTCTCTGCTAAGATTATTCCACCGCAGTTTTGGCAATACCAAACCGGGAAAGGCACGCCATAATATCTCTGTCTTGAAATACACCAATCCCATTTTAAGTTTTTAACCCAATCAAAATATCTTCTTTTCATAAACTCTGGGAACCATTTAAGCTCTTCACCCCTTTTAAGCAAATCATTCTTATTCTCCAAAATCTTGATAAACCACTGCTTGGTTAAAACAAATTCAACTGGCGTTTCGCATCTTTCGTGAACATTCAAAGCATGGGTTATTTGCTCTTGCTTAATAAGCAGATTTTTTTGTTTTAATTTTTCTAAAATATCTTGACGCTTTTTTAATATTTCTTCTGGCTTAGTTTTTTCTGTGAAAATAGGCCGGGTTTCAAGCTTGTGCTCCTGCCATTTTCTGATATCTTCAGTGTCTCCCCAGGCGCAAACCATTATTAGGCCGGTGCCGAATTTCGGATCAACATTTTTATCAGTTAAAACAGGCACTTCAAAATTAAAAATCGGCACTTTGGCTGTTTTGAGATTCTGGTATCTTTGATCTTGTGGATTATAAAATAAAGCAACGCAAGCTTCTAAAAGTTCTGGTCTGGTCGTGGCGATTTGTAGGGAACGCAGATCTGCGTTCCCTACAGGGAAAAATTTAATATAATTTAAATATGTTCTTTCTTGTTTATCTTCCAAATCAGCTTGAGCCAGAGCAGTTTGACAGGCCGGACACCACATTGTCGGCTGTTCTGCTCTATAAACTAGATTTTTTTTGAATAAATCAAGAAAAGATTTTTGCGAAATTTTGCGGCATCGGTCATCTATGGTGCTGTAAGTTTGACTCCAGTCAATTGAGATACCTAAAAGATGCCAAAGTTTTTTGTAATTTTGAGCCCCAGTTTTTGTTTCTTTAAGGCAAAGCTTGATAAAATCTTGGCGCGAGACTTTTGATTTGTCTAATTTATATTTTTTTTCAACAAATCTTTCGGTTGGCAAGCCATTGTCATCAAAGCCCATTGGATAAAACACATTAAAACCCTGCATGCGCTTAAAGCGGACAATAAACTCGGCTTGGGCATAGCTCATAATATGGCCGACATGGAGATGTTCGGCCGAGACATAAGGCGGCGGCGTGTCAACTGAAAAAACAGATTTCTCGCTTTTCGGTTGAAATTGATAAATTTTATTTTTCTGCCAATATTTTTGCCAATGATTTTCGCGCTTTTGAATATCGTAGGTTTCTGCTAGAATCATAATTAGGTTAATCTTATCAAATTTATCTTTTTTTGTCTATGCAAATTATTGATCTTATCCCAGCCACAAAAATTCCAAGAAATTTGCCGCAAGCATATACCTATTACAGCCGACAGCAATTAAGAATCGGTTCTTTGGTTTTGGCTCCTTTGGCTAAAAGAAAAATAAAGGCAATAGTCATAAAAATTCGCGATTTTAATAAATTAGAAATTAAAAATTATGATTATCAATTGCGGCCGATTATTAAAATAATTCAAAAAGAGCCGATTTTAGACAAAAATTTATTTGAATTAGCAGCTTGGATTTCAGATTATTATTATGAACCAATTAGCTTGGTGATCAAAATAATTATACAAAATACTAAATACAAAATACTAAATACAAAATCGCAAATTATTAAACCCGAAAAAGGCATGTACGAAAAAGTTTTTGCGTTTTGTGCAAACAAAATGATTATTCAGGACGAGCATAGCCCGCTTTATAAATCCCAAAGAGCGCCGAGAATCAATTTAAGAGACGCGGCTGTCAAGCTAGCCGAGATTAAAAAAAATAAATTTGAATTGCGAAGCGACACGCCGTCTTTAGAGTCATATTATAAATATAATCTGAAACCGAAAATTAAAAATATAAGAAGACAAATAATTGATATGCGGGGCAAAAAAAGCATTATTTCAGATGTTTTACTTCAAGAGCTTAAAAAATCAAAATCTTCTTTACTTTTTCTAAATCGCTTGGGCGCGGCAACCTTGATTTTATGCCAAGACTGCGGCTATATCGCCAAATGCGAAAACTGCGACGGCCCAATGGTTTATCATCTTTTTGAAAATCAATTGATCTGTCATCATTGCGGCTTTAAATCAAAAGCATTGCTCACCTGTCCAAAATGTAATTCTTGGCAGATTAAATATTTGGGCGCTGGTGTTGAAAAAATCAAACAAGAAATTACTAAATTAAAACTTAGCAACAAAATTTTAATTATGACTTTAAAGCAGAGATTGCCTAGAGTTGATTTAATCGGCGTGATTTCAGCTGACACGATTCTGCATTTGCCGGATTTTCGTTCGCCAGAGCGGACTTTTCAGGCCTTGGTTAAATTAAATAATTTATGCAAAAAAATAATTATTCAGACTTATACGCCGGAACATTACATTTTTGACTTTGATAATTTTTATCAAAAAGAATTGAAAATCAGAAAAGAACTTAATTACCCGCCATTTTGCCAGCTTATTAAATTAACCTATCGCCACAAAAATCTCTTAAAAGCAAAAACCGAAGCATTCAGAGTTTCCAAAATACTAAATACTAAATACCAAATACCGATTCTCGGTCCTGCCCCGGCTTTTATTGCTAAAAAACGCGGCTTATATTATTGGAATATCATCATTAAAATACCAAATACAAAATACCAAATACAAAATACTTTATTAAACAAAGTGCCTACTGATTGGATTGTTGATGTTGACCCAGTAAGCCTACTTTAAAAAATAACTAACCAGAATTATAATAGCAATTTGGCCGAGCAGAGCTTTTTTGCGCGAGATTTGATAAGAAAAAAGGCGGTGAATATAATTGTGCATTTTATGAAACCAGCCGAATCCTTTGATTTTCCATTGTTCGTGAATTCCCCAAATGCCGTCGGGCAAAACCGCGCCGAACATACCCAAAATTAAAGAATGGCTATTTTGAGGAGTCAGCCACTTGAGCCAAAAGAGCATTAAAAAAAAGCTGATCAACAAGTCGGAAGCGACAACTAAATAAAGGCTTTGTTTATTTATCGGGTCTATAGTAACATCGTCGTTGTGCGGAATCATATCTAAAATAAAATGACTCAAAAAGCCAAGAACAAAAGCCAACCACTGATGAGCTGTTACTATTTTTTCTCCAATTAATCCGCCGATTGAGGCGTGGACCGCTAAAAACATTGGTTTAAGCTTAACACGACTCTTTCTATTTTGCAAAAATATGCTATACTCTTAAAAAGCCAATGTAGCTCAGTCGGTAGAGCAGGGCTTCTAATCGCCAACCACTTCTAAGCTTGACAATGGTCGGCAAATCCCGCATACTTGATGTATGCCAATGCCTAAAAAGCCCAGAAAAAGATGTCTTTACTGTGGTAAAGAAACCACACGCCCAGGATATAAATATTGCAGCAATGCATGCCAAATTAAATATCAGCATCAGTCTTATATCAAAAGATGGCAAGCTGGAGAAACGAGTGGACTACAAAGCATAGGTATAGTTTCAGGACATATTAAGCGATATCTGCGAAGAAAGTTTGGGAATAAGTGTTGTTTATGCGGATGGGCAAAGATTAATCCTAGGACCAAACGAGTCCCATTAGTCGCCGACCACATTGATGGTAATTGGCGCAATAACATTGAAAGTAATCTTCGCTTGCTTTGCCCCAATTGCGATTCATTAACTCCTACATATGCTGGATTAAATAAAGGAAATGGTAGGGCAGGTCGGGTTTTAAGCAAAAGAGCTAAAGAAGGCCGTTTATTGGCGATGAATAGGCCGGAGTAACTCAGTGGTAGAGTAGCTGTTCCGTAAACAGCAAGTCGCGAGTTCAAATCTCGCCTCCGGCTCAGAATAAAAATAATTTGAAGATAGATATGGGATATGAATACTATTCTGACAATTTATCCCGGCGCTGGCGGAGATGACGCCCAAGACTGGGCAAAAATGCTTTTGCGCATGTATCAAAGATTTTGCGATAAAAAAAAGTTGGTTTATAAAAAAAACAAAAAATTTGTTTTAGAAATCAAAAACGGCTATGATTTTTTGCAACAAGAAGCGGGCGTCCACAGACTAGTCAGGCAGTCGCCGTTTTCAGCCAAAAAACTGCGCCATACCTCGTTTGCTTTGGTTGAGGTTTTGCCGGAATTAAAAAATATTCAAATAGAAATCAACCCCCAAGATTTAAGAATAGACACTTTCCGCGCTTCGGGCCCGGGCGGACAATATGTTAATAAAACCGAAAGCGCGGTGCGCATGACCCATTTGCCGACCGGTTTTGTTTCTGCCTGCCAAACCGAACGTTCCCAAGCTCAAAACAAAGAAAAAGCATTGCTCTTATTAAAAGCTAAATTATACGCAAAAGAGCAGAACAAAGCCAAGGCCGAACAAGCTGAATTTAAAACTGGTCTTTCGCCGGAATGGGGTAATCAAATCCGCTCTTATGTTCTGCATCCGTATAAAATGGTCCGTAACGAAATAACCGGAAAAAAGCATTATAATGTTGATGAAATTTTAGATGGAAACTTAGATAAATTATAAAATGATTTTATTTAAAAATGTTTCTAAAATCTATTCCCCCAATATTGTTGCTCTTGATAATATTAATCTGAAAATAAAAAATGGCGAATTTGTCAGCATTGTCGGCCAAAGCGGCGCTGGCAAAACAACTCTTTTAAAGTTATTAATTGCCGAAGAAAAACCGACTCAAGGCAAGGTTCTTATTAATAAAAAAAATATCAGCAAAATCAAAACCAGACATTTGCCGATTTTCAGACAGCAAATCGGCGCAGTTTTTCAGGATATAAGACTTTTACCCCGTAAAACTTCTTTTGAAAACATTGCTTTTGTTATGGAGGTGGTTGGTAAAACACAGGCTGAAATTGAAAATGAAGTGCCGGAAATTTTAAGTATTGTCGGCCTGGGAAACAAAGCTAATTGCTTTCCTTATCAATTAGCCGGTGGAGAAAAGCAGAGAATTTGTCTGGCTCGCGCTTTGGCTCATAAACCTGAAATTTTAATTGCTGATGAGCCGACAGGCAATCTTGATTTATTAAACACTTGGGATATTATTCAGCTACTGCTTAAAATTCATCAATTCGGCACAACTATTATTTTAGCGACGCATAATAAAGATATTGTTAATAATATTAATAAAAGAGTAATTACCCTTGACCATGGACGTATTATCAGGGACCAGGAAAAGGGCGAATACTTATTGTAAACATTTGGCTCTTATCTCAAACATTCTCAAGGGCTTTTGCTCTAAGATGTTTTTTCCGAGGGCAAGGACAAGGGCACGACTTTTACAGTGAGTTTGCCGATAGAGTCTTAAATCTTGGCATCCAAGACTATATTAAATTAAATCCATGCCAATCCAAAAAAATATCTCTTTGGCTCAATACACAAGTTTTAAAATCGGCGGACCAGCCAAGTTCTTTTGTCAAGTCAAAACAAAACAAGCATTAAAAGACTTAATCAAAAAATACCCAAAATATTATATTTTAGGCAATGGCAGCAACTTGCTTGTTTCAGACAAAGGCTTTGACAGCCTAGTAATTAAATTGCTAAATACTAAATACCAAATACTAAATACTAAAATTTATGCTGAAGCAGGAGTAAATTTAGCTCAACTTGTTCGCGAAACAGAAAAAGCTAACTTAACCGGCTTGGAATGGGCGCTTGGTATTCCTGGCACAATTGGCGGGGCAGCGGCTGTCAATGCCAGCGCTTTTGGTTCCTGCATGAATAATCTTATTGAGAAAACCGAAAAAATTGATCATATAATTTGGTCAGTAACTTTACGATTAAATCGCGGCTTTCGGGCTGATTTAATGCAGCAATATCTTAATTACCGCCAAAAAACCCAGCCTCTGGGCCATGCCTGCGCTGGCTGTATTTTTAAAAATCCGCCTGGCGATTCAGCAGGCAGGCTTATCGATCAGGCTGGTTTAAAAGGCGTAAGCCGCGGCAAAGCTCAAATTTCAAAAAAACACGCTAATTTTATTTTGAATATAAAAAATGCTCAAGCAAAAGATGTGATTGCTTTGATTAAATTGGCCAAAAAAACTGTCAAAGAAAAATTTAATGTTGATTTGGACCTGGAAATCAATCTTTTAGGCTTCAATCCTTTGGATATCAGCGCCTAATTGCTGAATAAAATTTGACAAATTCTAAAATACTTGTTATGTTGAAAATGCTAGTATTTGCTAGCATTATTTAATTTGCTCGTTGAAAATTTTTAAATCTCTCAATAGCCGCAATAACAACGAGTCCGATTCTGTCGCCCAACTTGTTTTCAAGAGCCATTTTGGTTGCTTTTTGAAAGCTGGTTGGAATTGTTTTGTATTCAGGCGCAATAGAATCATCTTTTGTTAAATTTGTGGCCAAAAAAGCAAATCCTTTTTGTTGGTATTCGCTGCTGCCAGTGAGATTATAAAGCGGTATCAGCTTTTTAGATAACAATCCTGTTTCTTCCAGTAATTCTCGTTTTGCAGTTTTTTGTGGAGACTCTTTGGGGTCAACGAATCCTGTGGGCACCATCCAAACTGTTTTTTGCAAAGCAGAGCGGAATTCTCTGCCCAGTAAAACTTGTTTTTCTTTGTTAATCGGCACAACTATAACAAAAGAGCGTTTCTGCATTTGCACTCGTGTACTGATTTTACCGTTTGGTTTTTGAGTTTCTACTTTAAAAACTTTTGTATAATTATCTTGATACAATGTTTTTGAAGAAATAATTTTTGATTGCTGCATAAACCTAGATTATCTTATTAAGATAATATTGTAAAGGAGAGAGAATAATGCAGGAGAAAAAGCAAGGCCTTGTGTTATGGTTCACAGGAATTCCGTCATCAGGCAAAACCACTTTGGCAAAATGTGTCGCTGAAGCTTTTAATCAACAAGGATTAGAGGTTGAAGTTTTGGATTCTGATAATATCAGAAACGAGTTGAGTCCAGATTTAGGATTCACGCTTAAAGACCGCGATTTAAACACCAAAAGGATCGCTTGGGTAGCAAATCTCTTGGCTAAACATGGTGTGTCGGTGCTGATTGCGTCAGGCGCGAGTTCACGCGAACACAGAGAGCGGGCGCGTTGTCTTATTGAAAAATTTGCGATGATTTATACTAGATGCCCTGTTGAGGTTTGCCTAAGCAGGGGCGGATTATATGCAAAAGTGCAAAGAGGTGAATTTAGTGGTCGTCCAGGCGAGGCAAAAACCATAGAAGAGCTTTATAAGCCGTATCAAGAGCCGATTAACCCAGAGATCACAGTGGATACTGATTTATTATCTATAACCAAAAGCGTTGAATTGGTAATGTCTAAACTGAAAGAATTAAACTTGATATGATTTGAGGTGAACAACATGGATACTAATAGTATGTGGGAATGGAAAGGAAGTAATATCAAATTAATGGCGCGGAGTATTCCGTATTATATATTGGGTGCGGCAGGGCATGCTCCCGCCCCTAAAATTGCCAAGTTTGATATTACCTACAGATGTAATCTTAGATGTCAAATGTGTTTTTATTGGAATCAACGCACGTGTGCTAAAACCGAGAATATCATAAAAGCAAGCGGCCAAGAACTGTCTTTTGCGGATATAGAACAATGCTTAATTCCTCAATTGAATAATGTTGGTTTGGAATATTTTAGCATTAGCGGAGGCGAGCCGCTTATAAGAAGCGATATTTATGATATTTTGTCTCTGTGCGGAAAGCAAGAATTCAGGACATCCTTGAATAGCAATCTTTACAATGTTGGGGAAGACGAAGCAAGGCAACTTGTTGATTCTGGTATTTCCAGTATTCAACTGTCTTTGCACGGACCGTCAGAAATACACGATTTTATTGTTCGTAAAAAAGGTGCTTTTGAAAGCGTTATTAACGCTGTCAGGAATATTCAAGACTATAAATGCAAAACAGGCACAGAGCATCCTAAGCTAACAATATGTTGCGTTGTTTCTAAGCACAATCAATATAATCTAGTTCAAACCCTGAACGTGGTCAAAGAACTGGAAGTTGATACATTATTTTTTCACTTTATAGAATGGCAAGACGAGCTATTGCTAAAAGAATGCGACAGAAAATCGCGTGCAGAAATGACCGAGCGAGAAATATTGCAAATTGATACAGAAAATCTTATGTCGCAAATTGAAGAAATAGTGTCTATTGCGAAATCACTCAAGACAAAAATCTTTTTCCATCCTATTGATTATCCCCTTACGAAAGAGCAGTTAGAGCGATGGCATTATGATCCTGAATTTACGCAAGTGAAAAATTGCTTCTACTTGTGGATGGAAATGCGGATAGATCCATATGGATGGGTTTTGCCGTGTTATTATATTGACCAACCAATGGGTAATATTAAAATGCAGGCATTAAAGGATATCTGGAATTGCGGCGGTTATAGAGATTTGAGAAAGCAAATATCTGATGGCTTGCTGCCAATGTGTTATAAGTGCTGTAAATTATCTAGGCAATGGCAAAATTTCTTATTTCATATTTGACTAGGAAGGGGAATTTATTGTGGACGTTTCTTGTATTTGGGATAATATTGAAATCACGAAGAACTTTATTGCCTTGGCTCCAGTCAGGATTCAACCTTTGCACAATGGGCATGTAGAATTATTGTTGAATCTTAGCAAAAGATTCAAAAAAGTTATTGTGCTGATAGAGCCAGAATTTGGCGGGCAAGATGACCCTTTCTCGCTTGCAGATAGAATCAAAATGGTTAAAGCGGTATCTCGCCACTTTAACTTAAAAAATATTACAGCTTGTCCAATTCTTAAAGCAGAAGTTCAGCCAATTCAAGCTAGAATTGATTGGTATTATGAATTAGTTATGAACAATGGCGGAACTTGTGAAAGTTTTGTTGTTATAAGTGGTAATTCGCAGGTTTTAAATTCTTATAAAAACAGATACAAATTTCGTTTTGTAGATTGGAGAAAAGTTAAAGCTGATAAGTTCTTGGATAATATTTTTTTTGCAAGCCGAGATGGCAATGCAAGAAAAATTAGAGAAATGATTAAAAGCGGATGCACGATATCAGAAAATTTGGTGCTCCCAGAAATATTAGAAATTATTAAAAGGAGGTTCAACTAAGTTGTCTCCGTGAGACATAACAAGTATGAGCGAATTAGCAAAATGGTTAGCTAATCCGCTCTTTTCTTTGACAACGCCTATAATCTTTTAGGCTTCAATCCTTTGGATATCAGCGCCTAATTGCTGGAGCCGCTGTTCTATTTTCTCATAGCCTCGGTCAATTATTTCTGCCTGATGAATAATGCTTTGGCCTTTAGCTGTTAAAGCGGCAATCAATAAGCTGGCGCCGGCCCGCAAATCATAGCTTGTAATTTCCCGGCCGAATAAAGCTGTTGGCCCCTGAATTAAAACACGGTGCGGATCGCATAAAAAACAACGGCCGCCCATTTTATTTAAATCAGAAATATATTTAAATCTGTCTTCGTACATCCAATCATGAATCAAGCTCAAGCCCCTGGCCTGGGTCATTAAAACAGCAAAGGGCTGGAGCAGGTCAGCGGCAAAACCCGGATATGGCATATTATGGATACTAACTGCTTTGATATTTTTTGCGGGTTTAACCAGAATCTGGTCTTTGGCTATTTCAAGATTAATATTTGCCTGCTCAAATTTTGAAAGCTCCATTTTTAGAAATTGCGGGTCGCAGTTTTTAATTAAAATACTGCCTCGGGTCGCGCCAGCCAAACAAATAAAAGTGCCGGTTTCTGTGTAATCAGAAATAATTTTATGCTTTGCGCCAAAAAGTTTTTTAACTCCTTGAATTTTTAGAGTATGGTTGCCAATGCCAAAAATTTGCGTTCCCATTTTATTTAAAAAATTGCATAAATCCTGTACATGGGGCTCGGCAGCGGCGCAGTGAATAATTGTCTGGCCTTGTGCTAAAACAGCGGCCATGATGGCGTTTTCAGTGGCTGTCACAGAAAATTCGTTCATGGTAAACTCTCGGCCGATAAGCTTTTTTGCTTCTAGAAGATAGGTCTTGTTGCTTTTTGTTATCTTTGCGCCTAAATTTGCCAAAACCATTAGGTGCGTGTCAATCGGCCGAACTCCGATTTCGCAGCCGCCAGGCATAATTATTGTTTGCTGGCCGATTCTGGCTAAAAGCGGGCCTAAAAGCAAAATTGATGAGCGCATTTTAGCTATGCTTGTTTTGTCCATTTTTGACAAATTCAGGTTTTTTGCCTGGATTTTTAATTTATGTTTGCCAATCCATTCTGTTTTAACGCCAATGCTTTCAAGTATTGCGAGCATACTTAAAACATCAGAAATTCTGGGCATATTTTCTAAAACGCTTTCTTGGTCAGTCAAAAGACAAGCAGCTAAAATCGGTGTAGCCGCGTTCTTGGCGCCATTAACCTCAATCTCGCCTTTTAATTCTTTTTTGCCATTGATGATGAATTTGGACATATAAAAATCATTTAGCTATCCATCCGCCGTCAACCACTAAAACATGGCCATTCACAAAGTCTGATTCGTCAGAAGCTAAATAAACAGCGGCTGAAGCAATGTCTTCTGGCTCTCCAAGTCGCGGATAAGGGGTTTGGGCTTCTAACCCCTGTTTTTGCGCCGAATCATTAAGCAAATTTTTGGTCATAGCGGTTTTAATCACTCCCGGAGCAATGCAATTAACATTGATTTTATGCTTGGCATATTCCAAAGCCATTTCTCGCGTTAAAGCGATTATTCCGCCTTTAGAAGCGCAATAAGGCCCGGTGTTTTCAAAGCCGACTAAGCCGGCGATTGAAGCGGTATTAATGATTTTTCCCTGACCTTGTTTAAGCATTTCTGGAATAACTTTTTTAGAAGCCAAGAAAACGCTTTTGAGATTAATATTTAAAACTGCGTCCCAATCCTCTTCAGCGGTTTTATGAAGAGGACCAAATTTAACAATACCAGCATTATTGACTAATATGTCAATCCGGCCAAATTCATCTAAGCAAGTTTTTGTCATCTTATCAATATCTATGGCTTTGCTAACATCTGTTTTAACAAAAACTGCTTCTCCACCTGCTTTTTTAATTTGCTCTGCTGTTTCTTTTCCGCCCTCTTCCGACCAATCAGCTATCGCTACTTTGGCTCCTTGTTTAATAAAAGCTAAAGCAATGCCGCGGCCAATACCAGAGCCAGCGCCAGTAATAATTGCAATTTTGTTTTGTAAACGCATAATTTTTTCTTTAATATTTAATTTTTAATCAGCTTCTTTCGACTAAAAGAAGCTTTGAAAATGAGTCGCTTCTTTTTTCGCCACTTGCCTCAATTTCGCTTTTTAATTCTTGTTTGCCATTGATGATGAATTTGGACATGGTTGTAATATTTAATTAGAACAAATCCGATATTCGGGACAGAGCAAGGCGCTTCATATCTTCGTCTTTGCTGTCGTGATACAAAAACTGAATCATATTTAAGTCATTTATTTTTGGCATAAAAGTTTTAAATCAGTGGACCGGAGGGGAATCGAACCCCTGATCTTCGGTATGCAAAACCGACGTTCTGCCGCTGAACTACCGGCCCTTGAAATACTAGTGGGCAACGATGGAGTCGAACCATCCGCCTCCTCTTTATCAGAGAGGCGTTCTACCGATGAACTAGTTGCCCAAGATTTCATCCTAGCATTTTGCCAGCCCTATTTCAAGCCCATTGCTTTAATATCCTCTTAATTTTTCAAGACCTTTTTGTCCTTGAATACGCTCTAAAGCCTTGGCTTCAATTTGACGAATGCGCTCGCGCGTGACGCCGAATTTTTGGCCAACCTCCTCCAAAGTATGAATCACTCCGTCTTCTAAACCAAAACGCATTTCTAGAATTTTTTGTTCGCGCGGATTTAATGTTTTTAAAACTTCTCCAATATGTTCTTTTAATATTTTCTGACTGGCTGCCTGGTAAGGTGAAATTGTTTCCTGATCCTCAATAAATTCAGCCAAACTCGTGCCATCGTCATCGTCGCCGATTGTCGTTTCCAAAGAAATAGTATCTTGAGATATTTTCAAAATATGATGGACTTTGTCCAAGGGTAAATTCATTTCCGAAGCTATTTCTTCGGGCAATGGCTCGCGGCCAAGCTCTTGAACTAGTCTCTGATTAATCTTGCTTAGTTTATTAATCGTTTCAATCATATGAACAGGAATGCGGATAGTCCGCGCCTGATCAGCCAAGGCCCTGGTGATTGCCTGGCGAATCCACCAAGTAGCGTAAGTTGAAAATTTATAGCCCTTTTTATAATCAAATTTTTCAACCGCCCGGAAAAGACCCATATTACCCTCTTGAATCAAATCTAAAAGACTCAAATTTCTACTGCGGCCGACATAGCGCTTAGCAATACTGACAACCAAACGTAGATTAGCTTCGGTTAATTTATGTTTAGCCGATTCATCGCCTTTTTCAATTCGTTTAGCCAAAACAACCTCTTCTTCGGTTTTGAGCAAAGGCACTTTGCCGATTTCACGCAAATATATTTGCACTGAATCGCCAGTAAAAGACGCTAAAGAGAATGGATCTTTTTCTTCTTTCAATTCTTCGCCCTGGCTCATTATTTTAATATTTGCTTGTTCCAGAATTTCGTAAAGTTTTTCAAGTCCCTTAATATCTTTTTCTACGTTAGGAATTAAATACAAAATTTCCGCTTCGGTAATAAACCCGCGCTGCCGGCCTTTTTTTACTAATTCATCAATTTTTGCTTGTGTAATTATTGATTTTTTGCGTCGCATAATTAAAATTTTGTAAAAATTTATTTAATGATTTTTTATTTTTATCAGCTTCGGCTTGTTTAATTTTTTCTGATAAGCCTTTAAGTTCATCTTTCAATTCTATAATTTTAATCGCTTTTCGGCAAACCTCAATTTCTTTTTTTGCGTCGTCAATCAGTAATTCTCCTTTTTCTAAGCTCGCCAATCTTTCTTGCAATCTCTCAAATCGAGATTTGGTTGGGAGTCTATTTGGATTTTGCCTGCCTGCCGGCGAGGCAGGGATTTTAGACTTTAACATTACTTCTAGCAATGTTTTCTCATTTATTCTTAATTTTTGAGCCAATTTCTGAAGCCAATGGGCTTGCTCTATTCTATTGGGAATTCGTTTAATAATCGGTAGTAAAATTTTGGCAATTTCTTTTTTGCCCTCAACGGGCAGGACATGTCCTGCCCCTACAGGATTAAATTTTGCGAAAGCATCGTCAAAATAATATTTCATAATTGGTTTGGCTTTTTTTATTGCTTTTTGCCAGACTAATTTGCCCTGCCCTTTAATTAAATCAGCCGGGTCTTTTTTTTTGAGAATAATAATTCTGACATTCATTTCCTGCTCAATCGCCAAGTCAATTGTTCTTTTTGTCGCTTTTTCGCCGGCTGAATCAGAATCAAAAGCCAGAGCTAAATTATTAGTATAACGTTTGATAATTTTAAGCTGGTCCAGTCCCAAAGCGCTGCCTGACGAGGCAACTGCATTTTTGATTCCGGCTTGATGCGACATAATTACATCCATATTGCCCTCAACCAAAATACAGAGATTTTTTTTTCTGATTGCTTCTTTGGCTTTGTCAAGGCCGAATAAAATCAAAGATTTTTTATAAATCAGAGAATCCGGGCTATTAATATACTTTGGCCCGCCCGCAACGCTTCGCGTAGCGATGCGGGCGGGTAGTATTCTCGCTGTAAATCCTGCGACTTGTGAATTTAAATCGCAAATCGGAAAAATAATTCTGTTTTTAAATTGTCTTAAAGCTTTTGTTTTTTCCGGAGCATAGCCGAGCCGGAATGCTTTAATTGTTTTTTTAGCCAAACCGCGCTTTTTGAGATATTTCAGAGGTTCTTTGGCCGCGGCCAAGCATCTCTCAAAATAATCAGCCGCTCTTTCATTAAACTCATAAAGCTTAGCTCTTTCTGTTTTTAACCTAGGGTCTTGCTTTGTCAAAACCACGCCAGCTTTGTCAGCTAATAAGCGTAGGGCATCCGAAAATTCAAGACCTTCTATTTTCGTCACAAATTTAAAAATGTCGCCGCCTTCTGAACAGCTGCCAAAGCAGTGCCAAATCTGTTTTGATGGCGAGACAATAAAAGACGGTGTTTTCTCGTTGTGAAAAGGACAGAGCGCTTTGTAATTAGCGCCGACTTTAGTTAATTTGATATAACCAGAAATTACATCAACGATGTCTAACCGCTGTTTGATTTCATTGATTGGGTCAATCATTTTAATATTTCATCATGCTTGCCGATTCTATGTAAAGTACAGATATTGTTTTTAATGCTAAAAAGGCAGCGATATTGCATTGTTATACTTGATTCAAAAAGCTCTTTGTATCTTTTGACTTTTTTGATTCTTAAAGAAGGATGTCTGATATCTCGCAATAAAAAATCTAATTTTTTATCTGTTCTGTTTTGAATATTGGCTGGCAACCTTTTATAATCTTTGCGGAAACATTTCGTGAAAAACAATTCCATAAAATTATTTTTTGAGGTTTGCTAATAAGTCATCAGTATTATTATATGGGCCCGACAGACAGCCTTTTCTAATATCATTGAGAGATTCTCTTAGCATTTTTTTGCCCTTTTCAGAAAGTTCAACTTCGGGCAATTTGTCTAAAAGCAATTTTGGCTTTAATAAAATACCTTGCTCAGTAGCAGAAGCTTCTATTAAATCACCCCCGTCAATATTGTATTTTTTGCGAATAATTGCTGGAATAGTTACTTGAAAATTTTGATTTACTTTTATAATAGATTGTAATTGAGGCATAGATTTATTAAATTAATAATTTCTGAAATTATTATATACTCGCTTCGGGACAATGTCAACCAGTAGGGCTTGCTCTGATTTTATAAATAGTTTATAATATGAGCGAAGCGAATATTAAAAGGTTCTTGAGCCCGCCTTTGGCGGGCGAGAGGTTCTTATAATTTTAATAAATGCAAAAAATAGCTAATTTAATTCGCCAAGATATTATTAAGCAGAAGCGGAAAAAGCATTGGAAGAATTAAAATTAAAAATATGAGTATAAAAGATTTTTTTAAGCCGACCAAATTAAAGATTATTATTTTCATTATTATAGCTGTTTTAGCTTTTACTGTTGGTTTAGATAAAGAACCCGTAGGGGTTGGGGAACCAAAGTTGCCAAATTTACAATATGTCGCACCAGAGTGCGAAACCTACGTTAATCTTTTATTAGGTTTCTGGCCATTTTCCGAAAAAGTTTGTATCAACATGGATGGATTCCCGCTTCTGGCAATACCATCGGTGATTGCAGATTATGCAGATTATTTTGATTATCTTAGTAATTTTACTGGTTTTTTCCAAATTACCAGCATACTTGTCTTCTCTATACTATTTATTTTATTTTCAATGATTTATTGGTATTTATTATCTTGTTTAATGGTGTCGATTTATAAAAAAATTAGAAAAAATCATATCTTTAATCAAAGATCTTAAAAATCAAGCATGAAAGAAATTAAAGCTATAATAAAATGGATAGAACTTCAAGCTCGTGGCAGAAAATTTATGTCTCCAGCTATGGATATTCTTGGGTATACTCCAGAGGAATTTGAGAAATTAAGCAAAGAATCTATTGTTTTAGCCGAAGCTAAAAAAGAGGGAATAATTT
>Ga0210018_1000732_pt1 | contig 17126 bp, 18 predicted proteins | sample CryGeyCG2014_010_2_FD_183967 | JGI IMG/M metagenome (GOLD analysis project Ga0210018, IMG submission 183967) | Groundwater microbial communities from aquifer - Crystal Geyser CG09_land_8/20/14_0.10 (SPAdes) (version 2) | ecosystem: Environmental > Aquatic > Deep subsurface > Groundwater | place...
TATCTGAACAAACAATACAAAGAATAAAAAAGGACTATGAAAAATTTATTGAAAACGACGAAATGAAAGTTTTTGACATTGAGATGGTTACAAAACCCATTTTGTGGTAAAATAAGGGCATAAAGTCAATTAACCTTGCGCTCTTATGCTACCACAAAAACAAAAACGAAAACCTTACCCTTCAGATCTAACGGTGAAACAATTCCAACTCATTGAACCCTTAATCAGGCGGAAACGTCGCAAGACCGGCCGGCCGCCAGCCGACCTTTATGAGGTGGTGAACGGCATGCTTTATGTCCTTTCCACTGGTTGTCGCTGGCGTGACTTGCCGCATGATTATGGAGTATCTTATGTAACTTGTTACCGACACTTCATCCGCTGGGTTAACAATGGCAAATTAAAGAAAATCTTTGAAGAATTAAAACAGCGGGCTGATAAAAAGAACTTGCTTCATTGGCGCAATGCCTACCTTGACGCTAGCGATGTCAAGTCTAAAAAGGGGGTAAAAAACATGTCGGTTATACGGGGAAACACAAGATAAATGGCTTAAAACGCACTATTGTGATTGACGGCCAAGGTAATCCTTTAGCCATCGCTTGCGGTCGAGCCAATCATCACGACCAAAAATTCGCGTTAAAGACAGTTAAACGGATAACTGTGGGAGGCAAAACCAGACATCCGGCCAGATTAGGCGCTGACAAGGGCTACGACGATGCTAAATTCAGAAAAGAATTAAGGACAAGAAATATCAAACCCTGTTTAATTAGACGAAGCAACAACCAAAAGAATATTACCAAAGCGGAGTTAAGAGAAAGGAAATACAGCCAGCAAAGATGGAAGGTGGAAAGAAGCTTTAACTGGTTGAATAACAACCGCCGGATTGACCGGTTCATGGAAAAGAAAACTTCCACTTACCAAGGATTCTACCATTTAATGTTTATCAAATATTACCTTAAAAAGTTAAGCAAGTGAGTTTTGTAACCATCTCATACTATTCTCGGACCGATTTCTATTTTACTCCTTTTTGTTTTATCCGCGGCCATTACTGGCGCTTTAATTTTAGGCAGGCCTGTTTTAATGTATATGGAAAACCAGAAAAAAGAAGCTTTAAAATTATTTTTCTGCACTCTGGGCTGGTTAATAATTTTTGTAATAATTATTTTAGCTATACAAATTTTAAAATAATTAATCATGTGGTAAGGGCAGGTTTAAAATCTGTCCTTACAATTAAATTTTATGAATCAAACCAATGCTAATTTACTCAAAGCCATTGCCGGCGAATCAATGGCCAGAAATAAATATACTTTTTACGCAGAAATTGCGAGAACCGAAGGCTATGAATGGATTGCGCAGGTTTTTGAGGAAACAGCAGATAATGAACGGGCACATGCCCAGGAAGAATTAGAAAAACTTACTGAAAAAACAGAAATGACCAATACATATGATATTAATCCGCTTGGTACAACTTTAGAAAATTTAAGGCACGCAGCTGAAGGCGAAACTTATGAATTCGGCACCATGTATCCTGATTTTAAAAAAGTCGCAGAACAAGAGGGCGAAACAGAAATTGCTCATCTGTTTCAAGAAATTTCCGAAGTGGAAGAAAAACATGCGGAAAGATACACGATTCTGGCTGACCGTTTGGAGCAAGGAAAACTTTTTCAAAACGACGAAGAAATAGAATGGAAATGTTTAAATTGCGGCTACATTCACAAAGGCAAAAGCGCGCCTGGCCAATGCCCATTATGCAAAAAACCCCAAGGCTGGTATATGGGGTTAAAAATTGTGAGATAAAAATCAACCAAAAATCCGGCGTTCAGTCTGGATTTTTGATTTTTAAAATGATAAAATAAACTTATGCCAAATAGAAAAAAAACTTATACAAAAATTTGATAATAATCATGGCTAGTGTTATCATTGCTATTTTTTTCGTGAGAAACGGTATCTTAGATAATTTTTTAACAGCCACGCAAGGGATAAAATTTATAAGCGCGTTTTTGGCCGGTATGTTTTTTATTTCAATTTTCACAGCTGCGCCAGCTATAGTTGTTTTAGCAGAACTTTTCAAAAACAATCAAACCATGGAAACTGCTTTAATCGCAGGACTTGGTGCCTTGGTCGGTGATTTAATAATTTTTCGCTTTGTTAAAAATCATATTGCAGAAGATGTTAAATATCTAATTGAAGCAACTGGCTTAAAAAGAGTTAAAAAAATATTTCATTTAAAATTTTTTCACTGGCTGACGCCTTTTCTCGGGGCAGTCATTATTGCTTCACCTTTACCAGATGAATTAGGTGTCTCGCTTTTAGGACTTTCAAAAATTAAAATCAAATATTTTATTCCTTTATCTTACATTTTAAATTTCATAGGTATTTTAGTTATTGGCTTAGCTGTCAAAAATATTATCTAAACATTGACCGATTTTAAACCTCTTGCTAAACTATCAAATATGTTTAAAAAATAATTAAATTAGAAATTAGACATTAGTAATTTTGATTTTAACAAGGTCCCTTCGTCTAGTGGTTAGGACACCAGGTTTTCATCCTGGCAACAGGGGTTCAATTCCCCTAGGGACTAATTAAAATATTATTCATATTACAAACTAAAAATTAACATCAAATTTTATGGACAATCAAATTGAAGAAATCACAAAACAGGAAACGAAGGTGTCGGCTTCTCCATTGCCAGAAGCGCCAAAAGCCAAGCTTTCTTTCTTAAAAAAATTTAATAAAAAAACAGCTCTTATTGCGCTATCCATAATTGTCATTGCGGTCATAGGATTTTTAGCTTATCAATATAAAAATTTACTCATTGCCGCAAAAGTTAACGGAACCCTTATTGGTCGTTTAGAAATTATCAATATCTTGGAAAAAGCCTCTGGTAAAAATGTCCTAGAATCATTGATTACTCAAAAACTTATTGATGAAGAAGCTAAGAAAAAAGGAGCATTAGTCAATGCCGAGGAGATTGATGCGGAAATAAAAAATATAGCAGACCAGCTCAAAGCGCAAGGCGAAACATTGGACAAAGCGCTGGCTACTCAAAATATGAGTCTTGATGATTTAAAAAAACAAATTATTACGCAAAAAGAATTGGAAAAAATACTCGCTGATGAAATACAAGTGGCTGACGCGGAAATAGAAACATATCTCAAAGACAGCGGCGTTACTATCCCAGCAGGCCAAGAAGCAAACTATCAAAACCAGGCCAAAACACAACTCCAGCAACAAAAACTCGCCACTGCTTCTCAAACACTAATTACCTCTTTGCGCGCGCAGGCAAACATAAAATATTTTATTAACTATTAAAATATAATTTTAATAACAGCTAAAAAACATTTCTCGCTTTCAGAGGATGTTTTTGTTTTCTTGAAAAAAAACAAATTTTAAGCTACAATATTTGATATGCGAATTTTAGCCATAGAAACTTCTTGCGATGAGACCGCGGCCGCAATTTTAGAAATTAAAAACAGCTATTTTAATCTGCGTTCAAACATTATTTCTTCACAGGTTAAAATTCATGCCAAATACGGCGGCATTGTGCCCGAAGTGGCAGCCAGAAAGCAAATAGAAATGATCATGCCTGTGATTAACAAAGCAGTGATTTGTTTGCCTGGAAAAAATTTAAAAGAAAAAATAAAAAATATAAATTATATTGCAGTGACGCAAGGACCAGGGCTTATTACTTCTCTTACAGTTGGTGTAGAAACAGCCAAAACTTTGGCTTTCACGCTTAATAAGCCATTATTTTTAGTTAATCATTTAGAAGGCCACATTTATTCAGCTTTGCTGAATAAAAATCAAAATTATGGAAAATTAATTAAAATAAAATTTCCAGTGCTGGCTTTAATTGTTTCCGGCGGACACACCATGCTTGTGCTAATTAAAAAAAATAATAATAAAATTATTGGCGAAACTTTAGATGACGCGGTTGGCGAAGCTTTTGATAAAGCGGCCAAAATCTTAAACCTCGGTTACCCAGGCGGGCCAATCATTGCCAAACTCGCGGCTAAAGGCAATTCAAAAAAATTTAATTTACCCAGACCAATGCTAAAAAGCCATGATTTTAATTTTTCTTTTTCCGGTTTAAAAACTGCTCTGTTATATTTAGTGCGAGATTTAAAAAGACAGAAAAAATTATCAACTCAAACAATCCAAGATATCTGCGCTTCATTTGAACAAGCATGCGTTGATGTTTTAATTGCCAAAACTTTATCAGCCATTGAGAAATTTAAACCCAGCACATTCATACTTGGCGGCGGTGTGGCTGCCAATCAATTATTGCGCCAGACATTAGCGCAAAAAATCAGGACTGAATTTCCAAAAATTAAAATTCTAATGCCAGAAATGAAATTCACTGGTGATAACGCGGCTATGATTGCTTTGGCGGGTTATTATATGATTGGATCCCAAATTAAATTTGGGATGACAAAAAAGAATAACTACAAAAAAATAAAAGCTGAACCAAATTTAAAATTATCCGCGTAAATCCGTGTGGTATTCCGCGTTAGTCCGCGCTTTATGAAAAAATATATCACTCACAACTCTGAAGAAACCAAACAAGTGGCAGCCACTTTGGCAAAAAAATTCCAAGGAGGAGAAATTTTAGGTTTGGTAGGAGATTTAGGATCTGGCAAAACTAATTTTGTCCAGGGTTTAGCCAGATATTTAGGCGTGGCAAACAAAGTTAACTCGCCAACTTTTGTCTTAATGAAGCCATACCCGACGCACCATAAAAAATGCAAACTTTTGGTCCACATTGACTGTTATCGTTTAAACAACTGCCAGGAACTTTTAAATTTAGGGCTTGAAGAATACCTCAAAGATAAAAGATGTTTAACAGTGATTGAATGGGCTGATAAAATTGAAAAAATTTTGCCAGAAAAAACTATTTGGATTAGATTCAGGTTAGGGAAAAATATTGAAGAGAGAGAAATTAAAATAAACAACTAAAAACAGCCCAAAGATATTCGAGACTGTTTTTTTAAAATATTACTAATATTATGCCGCCCTATATTCTCCATATTTGCGACCACCGCGCTTACCTGTCGGCAAATCATAACCTGCTGAAATCCTAGTGCCGTGTTTGTGTTTGCCTTCTCTTAAACTTCTTTTATCATGATCAGAATAAGTAGCGCTGTCTTTCATTAAACGCTCTGCTTGTTTTTGTTTTGCCAACTCTTCCTTTTGTCTTTGAAAAAAATCTTTTTGTTCTAAATTGCCTTTGGAAGCTTCAGCAGCATCTTTTTGTATTTTTTCAAGTTGTTTTGGACTAAGACCAAAATTTTCCATTGATCCTAATTTAGCCATATAATTAAAAAAAAATTATAACTTGATTTAATAATACCACTCTTAAAAATTTTGTCAAAAAAATATTCTCCCGCTATAATGAGTTTATATGAGCTCAAAAATTTTTTCCGCAGGAACAATTGGCTTGGACGCGCAAATTATAGAAGTGGAAGCAGATATTGGCGGCGGCCAAGCTGGCCAATTTCCTATTGTTGGTCTGCCAGACACGGCTGTGCAAGAAGCCAAAGAACGAGTTTGGTCAGCCATTAAAAACAGCGGGCTTGATTTTCGACGCGAAAGAATCGTGGTTAATCTGGCGCCGGCAGATTTGCGCAAAGAAGGCCCATCTTATGATTTGCCAATTGCCTTATCGCTTATTATGGCGGCTGGTTTATTAACTATTAACGAAAGCGATAAGCAAGCAATTTATGTGGGCGAATTAGCGCTTGACGGACGGCTCCGGTCAATCAATGGAGTTTTGCCGGTTGCTTTAATGGTTAAAGAAAAAAAATTATCACGGCTTTATCTGCCAGAAGAAAATGCCAAAGAAGCAGCTTTGATTGAAGACATAGAAATTGTGCCTGTTAAAAATTTGCTGCAGTTGTTTGAACACTTAACTGGCTCGAATATTATTGAACCTTACAAATCAGAAACCGAAGCTATTGCTACTATAGAACAAAATTTTGAAATGGATATGGCTTTTGTCAAAGGTCAGGAACATGCCAAGCGCGCTTTGGAAATCGCGGCCTCGGCCGGGCATAATGTTTTAATGTCAGGCCCGCCTGGTTCTGGAAAAACGCTTTTGGCTCGCGCCCTGACCACTATTCTGCCGCCTATGACCAAAAATGAAATTTTAGAAGTGACAAAAATTTATTCTGTGGCTGGCAAATTAACCGCTGACAAACCATTGATTATTGAACGGCCTTTCAGAAGTCCGCACCACACTTCTTCTGGCGTGGCTTTGGTCGGCGGCGGCACTTATCCAAGACCAGGAGAAATCAGTCTGGCGCATAAAGGCGTTTTATTTCTGGATGAACTGCCAGAATTTCCAAGATTGGTTTTAGAAAATCTTCGCCAGCCATTAGAAGACGGCGTGGTCACTGTGTCGCGCGCTCAAGGCACGATTACTTTTCCAGCGCGTTTTACTTTAATCGCTTCACAAAATCCCTGCCCTTGCGGCTATTATTCTGATCCGGATCGCGAATGCATTTGTACGCCCACTCAAATTTTAAAATATCAAAAAAGAATTTCCGGACCACTTTTAGACAGAATTGATTTGCATATTGAAGTGCCGCGGGTTAAATTTGATAAATTAACTTCTGATCAACTAAGCGAGCCATCAGAAAAGATCCGTGCCAGAGTTAAGGCAGCTCGTGATCGGCAAATTTTTCGCTTTAAAAATTTAAAAATCAGCACTAATGCGGAAATGGGCGCTAAAGAAATCCGCGAATTCTGCCGAATCAACGCGCAAACGCAGGAATTATTAAAAAACGCGGTGCAACAATTAAAGTTATCAGCTCGGGGTTATCACCGTATTTTAAAAGTCAGCCGCACTATTGCTGATTTAGCCGGTGCGGAAAATATAGAACTACCTCATGTAGCTGAGGCGTTGCAATATCGCACGAAAGTAGAATAATTTTTTTGTGGTTGTCATCCCGAGCGATTAGCGAGGGATCTTATTTAAAAAATAAAAAAACCGATGCATATTATGGCATTGGTTTTTTATTTAAATCCCTAAAATATTCTTAAATATCTTTTTCCACTCTTTATCATCATCTTTTTGGCCAGTGTAGACCAGCCAAAAATCTTTAGGCGATAAAATTTTCACACTCTCATACTTTTCCAAAAACAATAAATGCTTATCAGAAGAAATAATATAGTCAGCCTCTGCCTCAAACGCGCATTCAACAAATTTGTTATCTTCCGTATCATCTAACACTGCCAACACTTTTTTATCAACTAAAATAACTTTAACTGCATTAAAAAATTTTTCCAGCCGCTCATTGTCTCTGGCTCGCACAATATTTCTCGCGATAATCAATTTGTTTTCTTTTAAAATTTTTTCTGAAACAATTGCCTCAATTTCTCCTGTTAAAACCAAATCAATGATTTTCCAGGTGTAAGAAAAATCATCAGCCATGGCGTCAATTAAGATATTGGTGTCAATAACTACTTTCATAAGAAAGTTTATCAGGTGACAATTAATATTACTAGCGCAGACAATTAGCACAATCCATAATACTACTCTAAAATACTACTCTAAACATCCCTCTATTTTCAACTCTTCTCCACTTTGTTTCACATCAAACATAATACTCCCGACTAAATTCAATAAACTATTTTCCAACTGCCCGGTTTTTAAATAAACCACTTCTTGGCCGGAAAAATCCAGACACGCTTCTGTTTTATCATCATTAATATTCAAAGCCAAAATATTTTCTAATAAACTCCGGTTATTGCTTAAAATCAAATACCCATCTTTAACAGCCAAAACTAAATTCAATCCTGAATAATCCACATATTCCAAAGCACCAGCTGGCTTAAATTCAAAAACATTTTCATCAGTGACAAGTTCGGTCATGCGAGTGCCATCAGGCAGCTTTTTAATTCTTTCCTGTGGATAATTAAAAGCTAAATTTTTTTTAATAACTTCTTTAATCAAATTTACCTGCTCATTTGCCGGCTGATCAACTGATAGTTTAATCGCAAAACCATAATAGTAAGAATTTAATTGAAAAATATTTTTAGGCGCGATTTTCTTGGTTTTTGTCTGGCCAAAGAATACGGCTGGTCCGCTAAAAGTATCTGCCAAATTATTAGAAATTGTTTGCTTGTTTAGAAATTCTGAACCAATTAAAATATCTAACACTGCGCGGCTATCAGACAATTTCAAAACCATAAATAAATCTTCAAAAGAATCCAAAGGCGCTATATTTTGATCATCGTTTTTAAAATTATTCAATTCTTTTTCATTGGTCAAAGTCTCTAAATTAAACACTAATTGACCGTTGCCCAGCTTTAGACCTAAAAATATGGGTGCGGTTAAATTTAACTTATTAAAAAAATTAAACCCCAATCCTGTTAAATGTTTTTTATAAAACTCTGGCGCGAGATAAACATTTAAAAAATTATCTAAAGAAAATTTTTCTAAAATTTTAGCCCTCGCTTCCTCTAACTCTAAAAAATCATTACTAATTAAATTTAAGTCTTTTTTATCTTTGGCCAAAACCATCATTTCCGCGTCCATAATCTTACTTGCATAATTAGCTGGCAAAAACGAATATGCACGGCGCACATTGTTCACTTCAAGAAGCCAAAAACTTTTTTGTCTGCCGTCAATTTCTGCTATTGCGTAACCAATTTTTTTAATTTCTTTCAATAAATCAACTGGCCAGCCTTTTGTTATTTCTAACGCTGTCCAAAAGCTCTGCCAAGTATTGGCGCTTGAAAAACCATTCTCATTCAACGCGGCCAATTTCTCGTCTGCTAGATTATACTCCAAATAAAGCACAGTTTCTTTGGGCAGATAAACAGTCAAATTATTACTAACCTTTGCTTTTCTGCCAGTGACATAAAAAAACCCGACACCAAGCACCAGGATAAAAAAAATAATTAAGGATAAAATAAATTTTTTGTTCATAAAAATCGGTTACAAATTTTTTATTTGCATTCGCCCCAACTATTTCCAGCTGTCACTTCCACTCTAATCGGCGCTTTCATTTTATAAACCGCTTCCATTTCCTGTTTAATAATTTTTTCTGCACGGGGAATTAATTCTTCGCGCACCTCAAACACTAATTCATCATGAATCTGCAAAAGCATTCTAACTTCGCCTGGCGCAAATTCTTTTTTAATTCTTTCAGATAATTTTATCATAGCCATTTTAATTAAATCAGCAGCTGTGCCTTGGATTGGATGGTTAATAGCCATGCGCTCGGCCTGAGCTTTTAATTGCTGATGAGTGGCATTGATTTCTGGCAAATAACGGCGCCGGCCAAACAGAGTTTCAGTATAACCAAAATTTCTAGCCAAAGCAATAGTATTTTCCAGATAATCATGAAGCTCGTTAAAAACTGTAAAATATTTGGCAATAAATTCCTCTGCTTCTTCATAACTCACACCCGCGCCCAGAGCCAGCCCGCGCGCGCCTAAGCCATAAATCACGCCAAAGTTAATCACTTTGGCATGGCGCCGCATTTGTTTGGTCACATCACTCCTTGGCACATTAAAAATTTCGCTGGCTGTTTCTGTGTGAATATCGCGTCCATCTAAAAACGCCTGAAGCATTTTTTCATCGCCTGACAATGAAGCCGCGATCCTTAATTCGATTTGCGAATAATCAGCCGCGATTATTTTATAACCATGCTCCGCTATAAAAGCCTGGCGAATTTTCGCGCCCAAATCTGTCCTGATTGGAATATTTTGCAGATTAGGCTCGCTGGAAGACAAACGGCCAGTCGCCGTTATTGTTTGATTGAATGAAGTATGCACACGATTATGTTCATCAGCCAGACTTGGTAAAGGATTAAGATAAGTATTTTTTAATTTGGACAATTCTCTAAATTCCAAAATCAGATCTATAATTTCATGCCGGCCTTTGAGTTTGTCCAATTCGCCAGCGGCCGTAGAAATCCCGGTTTTAATGCGCGCTAACCCGGCTGTAGAAATTTTTAATTTATCAAACAAAATTTCCTTTAATTGCATTGGCGAAGCCACATTAAATTTAAGGCCGGCCAACTGATAAATTTTATTTTCCAATTCCTGAATGCGCTTGGCCAATTCAGCACTCATTTTATTTAAAAATTTAATATCTATTTTAACACCATATCTTTCCATTTCAGCCAACACAGAAATCAAAGGTATTTCAATATCTTCCAAAACTTTTAATAAATTATCAGTTTTAATTTTGGGCTCTAATTTTTCATAAAGCCGCCAGGTAATATCCGCGTCTTCACAAGAATAATTTGCCACCTGCTCTACCGCAATTTTTGACAAATCAATTTTAGTTTTATTTTTTTCCTGGGCCAGATCTTCAATTGATTGAGTGCAATAACCCAATTCCACAAAAGCTAAATTATCCAAACCATGCTGGCGCGTGCCAGGATTTAACAGATACGAAGCAATCATGGTGTCAAAATACAATCCTTTAACTTGGAATCCTGCTGTTTCTAAAATCTCCAAATCAAACTTCAAATTATGCCCGACTTTTTTTATTTTTTCATCCGCTAAAATACTTGCTAACTCTCCATAATTTTGATTTTTGATTTTTGATTTTTGATTTTCCATTGGCGAATACCATGCTTCTTCTTTTTTCCACGCAAATGATATGCCAATCAATTTATTTTTAAAAGGATCTAATCCATCAGTCTCTGTATCCAGAGCAAATATCTTTTGCTTTTGTAGTTTCTTAATAAATTGATTATATTTTTCTTTAGTGTCAACTAAATTATATCCTTCTTTAATTTTTCGTTCATTACTTTTGAGTTCTGAGTTATGAGTTTTGAGTTTATCAAAGATATTTCCTTGTTTCTCGTACATCATACTCTCTGCCTGAGGAATTTTACCAATCAAAGAATTAAAATTCCAGTCGCGAAAAAGCCCTATGACTTTTTCTGTGTCAAAATTTTCTATTTGGCAGGCGTCTAAATCAAATTTAAACGGCGCGTCCCGGACAATTTCAGAAAGCATCCTTGATTGGTAAGCAGTCTTTTTTTGCTCTTTTAATTTTTTAAAAATGCTGGGCGTAATTTTTTTATCTTTTAATTCATCGACTTTTTTTTGATAATCAGTTATTTTTTCTAAAAATCCATACAAATTATCCAGAGTGCCAAAATTTTTAATCAAATCTATCGCTGTTTTTTCTCCAATACCTTTGACACCAGGAATATTGTCCGAGATATCCCCGCGTAAGGCCTTGTAATCAATCAGTTTTTTTGGTTCAAAACCAAATCTTTCCTGCACTGCTGATTCGTCATAAATTAAAGTATCGGAAATTCCTTTTTTTAAAGTATAAACTTCAGTATTATCATCCACTAATTGCAAAACATCCATGTCTCCGCTCACAATAATGCTTTTTAATTCTTGCCACACACCGCCTGTTTTAATCCGCTCGTCAATAATTTTAGAAATTGTGCCAATAATATCATCAGCCTCATAGCCCTCTAATTCAAAAACTTTGACTTTAAAAGCCGCGAGTAATTCTTTAATATAAGGAAACTGCTGATATAATTCGGTTGGTTGTTCCTTGCGGTTAGCTTTATAAGCGGCAAATTCCGCTTTTCTAAAAGTGGCGCGCGACACATCAAAACAGCAAGCCACATAATCCGGCTTGATTTCTTTGAGTGCTTTTAAAAAAATCGTGGTAAAACCATAAACCGCATTAACTAACTGGCCCTTTTTATTAGTCAAGGGCGGCAAAGCGTGAAATGCCCGGTGGATTAAAGAATTCGCGTCAATAATAAGAAATTTTTTCATGAATTTATTTTACCTTTTTATTATATTTATTTCAAATTTGCTTTTTAATGGTTTTTTGGTATGATTAAACTGCAAGACAAATAAATGGTCACGTGGTGAAGAAGTTTAACACAGCGGTCTGCAAAACCGCTATTCGTGGGTGCGAATCCCACCGTGACCTAATAATAAAAACTTTATGAAAAAAACTCTTTTTTCCGGCATTCAACCAACAGGGAATTTGCACATCGGCAATTATTTAGGCGCTCTGAAACAATGGGTTGCTTTACAAAATGACTATAATTCAATTTTTTGCGTGGTTGATTATCATTCGCTCACTGAAAATTTTGACCCCAAAATAAAACGGGAGCAAATTTTAAATACGGCCATAGATTTTCTGTCCTGCGGCATTGATCCAAAAAAATCCGTTGTTTTTGTGCAGTCAGATGTTTCGGCGCAGACAGAACTGGCCTGGATTTTAAACTGTTTAACGCCAATCGGAGAATTAGAAAGGATGACACAATATAAAGATAAATCAGCGCGGCAAAAAGAAAATGTTAATGCCGGACTTTTTACTTACCCAGTTTTAATGGCCGCTGATATTTTGCTTTACAAAACAGAAGCGGTTCCAGTCGGAGACGACCAAGTTCAGCACATAGAACTTGCCAGATCTATTGCCAAAAAATTCAATGCTAAATTCGGAGAATTTTTCAAAGAACCAAAAGAAATTTTAACCACAGCCAAAAGAATCATGTCTTTAACAAGCCCAGATAAAAAAATGTCCAAATCTTTGGGAGAAAAAAATTATATTGCTCTTTCTGATACACCGGAAATCATTAAGAAAAAAATCCAAAGCGCGACAACAGATTTTGGTTCAGCCACCAACAATAAAATCAGCGGCGGCAGAAATTTATTGAACTTGCTCAAAGAATTTTCTTCTGATAAAAACATAATCGCTAAATTTGAAACTGATTATAAAAATGGCTCGCTTAAATATTCTGAATTAAAACCAGTTTTAGCCGAAGCGATCATTGCTGCCTTAAAACCAATTCTGGAAAGAAGGACGGAATTATTAAAGGACAAAAAATATGTAACTGAAATTCTGGCCGCTGGCGCAATTAAAGCTCACGCAATTGCAGACAAAAATTTATTGGAAATTAAAAAACTAATTGGGATATTATGATCATCTACGATACCATTATTATTGGCGCGGGACCTGCTGGCTTAACAGCTGCTATTTACGCAGCCAGGCGCGCTATGAAAACTTTAATGATTGGTGAGGAAGTTGGCGGCCAGATAAATAAAACATTCACGATTGAAAATTATCCTGGCATCAAAACCATTGGTGGCAGTGAATTGGCTTTAAACGCGGGCAACCAGGTAAAAGAATTAGGTGTAGAAATAATCACGGGCCGCGTTAATAAAATAACCAAAGAAAATAATCTGTTTATTATCAGTGAAAAAGAAACAGGCGCGACATATCAAGCCAAAACTTTGATTTTATCTTTTGGCCTTAAAAAAAGACAGCTTGGTTTATTAGGCGAAGAAAAATTTGATGGGCATGGATTGTCTTACTGCGTGAACTGCGACGGACCTTTATTTAAAAATAAAACTGTGGCAGTGGTGGGTGGCGGCAATTCCGGGGCCGAGGCAGTGGAATTTCTAGCGAAAATTTGCCCCACTGTTTATTGGTTGGAAATAATGCCAGATTTAAAAGCTGACCCTGTTTTAATCCAGCAAATCAGACAGCTTAATAATGTAAAAATTTTTATTCAAACAAAAATTACAGCTCTTAAGGGCGATCCATGGCTCACTAATATCGTTGTTGATCATGAAGGGCAAACAGAGACTTTGACAGTTCAAGGAATTTTTGTGGAAATCGGTTATATTGCCGAAACAGACTGGCTTAAAGGAGTGGTTGAATTGGATAATGCTGGCCAAATTAAAGTTGACGCGCTTGGCTCTACCAATGTGCCAGGAATTTTTGCCGCAGGAGATGTGACTAATTCAAAACATAAACAAATTGTGGTAGCGAGCGGAGCAGGAGCGATTGCGGCTCTTGAGGCATACGAATATCTAAGAAAACAAAATTAAAAATGTTCTTACATTTTTATCATCCTTCAGCAATTCTTTTAGATTTAAATTTTATCCAAATTCATTGGTATGGCTTTATTATTACTCTGGCTGGCTTGGCTGGATTTTTTGTTTTTAGAAAATTGGTAGGGGCGTATTGCAATACGCCCCTACAAAAAATTGTATTCAAATCTACAAATATTTTAAACCTGTTTTTCTGGCTCATTATCGCGGCTATTATTGGCGGACGGCTTTATCATGTTTTGTCTGAAATAAATTATTACTGGCAACGTCCTTTGGAAATTTTTTATCTTTGGCAAGGAGGCATGGGGATTTTCGGCGCGATTATTGCAAGTATAATAACTATTTATATTTTTTTAATTAGACATAAAAATTACAGATTACGGATTACAGATTACGGATTACTTTTATTAGACACGCTCGTCCCTGCTCTTGCTCTTGGCCAATCAATCGGCCGCTGGGGCAACTATTTTAACCAAGAACTTTATGGTTTGCCAACTAATTTACCTTGGAGTATTCCTATTGATTTAATTAACCGCCTGCCTGGCTATGAAAATTTTACTTTTTTTCAGCCATTGTTTTTGTATGAAAGTTTATTTTGTTTAATGCTGTTTTTTTTTCTGGTCAATACTTTTTGTCATTCTGATGCAAATCAGAATCCAGAAAAAAAGAATTTAATTTCTTTCTGGATTCCTGCTTGCGCAGGAATGACAAAAAAGAGGAATTCGGATGTGATAATGACAATAAAAATACCTGGCACTATTTTTCTTCTTTATCTTTTTTTGTATTCCCTCTGGCGGTTTTTTATTGAATTTCTCCGCCTTGATCCTCAGCCAATATTTTTAAATTTGCGACTGGGCCAGTGGGTAAGTCTGTGTTTAATAATTATTTCAATTGTATTTTATTTTTTGATTAAAAAGAGGTATAATAAAACTGTAATGAATAACGAGCAATAAAAGCAATAATATTGTCCCCTCCTTTTGAAGGAGGGGTGCCGAGCGGAAGCGAGGCGGGGTGGTTATAATCTTATGAAAAAAATTTTTGCCATAATTTTAATTTCTTTGATCTTCGCCAGCTATTTTTTGATGTTAGTTGCACAAACAACTTTGGCCCAGGATGAAGTAGGCACTCAAGATAATGAAGTTGGAACTGAACCAGATATGCAAAAAAGTAATTTAGTTAATCCTATTGGTGCTTCTTCTGTTTCTGAAGTAGTTGGCAAAATCATTAAAATATTTTTAGGCATCATTGGCACGATTTCTTTAATTATGTTTATTTATGGCGGCTTTTTAATGCTGACTTCTGCTGGCAGAGCTGGGCAAATTAAAACAGGCCAGCAAACATTAGTTTGGGCTTCAATTGGAATCTTAGTTGTCTTTACTTCTTATGCGATTTTAAGGTTTGTCTTTAGCGCGTTTGGAATCTGAAATATCTATTCAGAAAATAAATAAGCACCATGACAAAAATCATGGTGCTTTTAATCTGAGGATGTTATTTATAAAATTTTAGCTTTGACTTTGGCAACATCCTTTCCATTACCATAAGCATACACTTGTCCTCCGTCCGCAGTGATACGCTTAACAATTGAACCAAAAAAAGAGAATTTATTTAAATCTTTATCACATAAATAAATTGTCCCCTCTGTCTGGATTAGAACCCTCCATTTTTCACCCGTTGGGTTCTTGGGCAAATCAACCAAACAAACTTTTCCATTCGGTAAAACTTCTGTCCATTGTTGGCAAAAATTCACTGACTCTGGCTGCTTTCCAGATGAAACAATTTCCACCCCAAGAAAAAAAGAATCAGTTTGGTGTGTTTGTTTGTCATTGGGTTTGGGTTTCAGAAAATCTGGGTTTACTGCTCTTGCGGTTGTAAAGATAATCAAAAAAATATACCCGACAACCACAGCAATATTAACCCCTTTAAAAAACCAAACTGGAATTTCTACCCCCATACGAAACATCCCGTAGAAAAGGAGTAACGCGACTGGCAATGACCAAAAAATTGGATTTTTAACTAACGCTTGCCCAATTTCCTTATTCAGAAAAAACGACAAAGTTATAGCTATTACAAAATATGTGACAACTAAACCAGCTGCACTTCCCATGCTTGCTACTTCTGGTCGCCAATCTTTTTTTTTACCCTCTTTTTTTTCTTTTTCTCCTGTTTCTCCTTCTGATCTTATATACTGAATTAATTTTCTTAACCCAATAATTAAAATAAAAACAAGACCTGCAAGAGAAACATATAAAAATCCTATTAGCATCATTTACCTCCAATCATTTGTAAAATCTCACTCTTAATTTTTTCTTTATCAGAAGTATTAAGAGTGGAAAAAATTTTTATTAAACTCTCGGCGGTTACGGTTTTGGCACTACCAAAAATTTGTCCGAGAATTTCTGACAAATTTGGCGCCATAAAAAGATTTAATTTACCAACATCTTTTATTTTTTCCGCCATTTCGGTACCAAAAAGGAGAATGGTAAGAACTTTACCGGCGCCATCAAACGAAACTTTATTAGTTTCGTTGATAATTTGCAGTTTGGCATTAAGCCGGGCAAAGTCTACTTTAGCTTGCGCTTCGCCTTTGGCTAAATTAACATCAGCCTCAGCTTGACCTTTAGCGCGATTCCCGTCTGCTTCTGCTTTTGCTATAACCACGGTTGTTTGTGCTGTGATTCTAGCTTTGTCCCTCAAAATTGCTTCTTCCGCCTTTTTTTCTCTAGCATTGATAATTTCTGGTCGTGCCGATACATCATAAATAATGGTCGGCCGCCATTCAATACCAAATTCACTTAAAGGTAATTCAGCGATAAGTTTTTTTAAGATTTTTTCGCCCAAATTCTCCCGCATTTTGTAAGCGTCATCAAGGGTCTTGACTTCGTCAGACGCCACATATTCGCGAGTAATAGAAGCAATTTTTTCACCCGCTAAACCGCCTTTCCATGTGCCATCCGTTAGTTCACCAAATAGGACGCTCATCACTTTATTTATATCACGGGCACCTAATTTGATATAAATAGAACGAATGTTTTTAAACAAAAAAGGTTGTCTCACATCTACTGTGATTGGTTGTGACTCTTCCTCAAAATTTTCTGTAGCTGCAATCATTACATCTTCCGGAATAAGCTTTGCTGTTTGTATTCCGGTTGGAAATTTTACCAAATAGGCGAACCACTCTGGCACAAAATTTATACCAGATTTGATCGCTCTTTTTGGTCTATCCAAAAAATATAGATAGGCCTTTTCGTTTGGCTTGACAAATTGAATACTTAGCAAGCCAAAAATTAGTG
>Ga0210018_1000733_pt1 | contig 17125 bp, 18 predicted proteins | sample CryGeyCG2014_010_2_FD_183967 | JGI IMG/M metagenome (GOLD analysis project Ga0210018, IMG submission 183967) | Groundwater microbial communities from aquifer - Crystal Geyser CG09_land_8/20/14_0.10 (SPAdes) (version 2) | ecosystem: Environmental > Aquatic > Deep subsurface > Groundwater | place...
GCGGAGGACGGGCATGCGCCGCAGCACTAAGTAAACTAATGTAAATACTTTGTAAGTTACGAGTATCGCATTCATCCACGGGCAAGCCCGTGGTATTCTGCGAAGGTGCACAAACTATCCGCAGACGCCAGCTTTAAATCACTAATCTTAAGTTGAAGTGCCTTATTGCCCTGCCAGACATTCTCTTGCAGATTAAAAACAGCATCCACCAAACATCCAGGGTGTATTTGACCGTAAAGACTACCCAAACCAAATCCAACCGCGTCAACAATATTAAAGGAAGCTTCCTCACTATCAGAAAGCTTGAGCTTTAAGTGATCGTTATGCGAACCAATCAACTTTATATCGACCACCTTCAATCCCCGAACCAAAAAATTAGGCTCGGGATTACCTTGCCCAAAGGGTTCCAATTTACCCAAAGCTTTCAAGAGACCCCAGTCAAGCAAAGAAAACGGAACACAAGCGTCAATATTCAAAATCGGAACTAAATCTTGTTCTCGCAGGCCTTTTTGGCCTAATTCTTCTAAACGATCAGACAAAACTTTTATATTTTCCTTTCGCAAACTAAAACCGGCCGCCATTGGATGGCCGCCGTAACCTTCCAAAATATCACTCAATTGACTAAGAGCTCGAGCCACATCAAAAGCAGAAATGGAACGAGCCGAACCTTTTGCTAACCCAGAATTATCACAAGCAACAACAAAACTGGGACGGTAAAACTCGCGAACCAATTTTCCCGCCACCAAACCAATTACTCCCTCATGATAAGTTTCATGCCCCACCACAATAATTCGTCTCTCTTTTGGTGAAGCAACTTGCCCTTTGGCATGTTCAAACATTTTTTTTGTAAGCTCTTGCCGTTCTCTATTCAACAAATCTAGATAACGGGCTAACTCTTGTGCCTGACCAGTATGACGGGTGCATAATAACCTTAGAGCATCGTAAGCTCCTTCCATACGGCCGCAGGCATTTAACCTTGGGGCAATAATCCAACCTACATCGTAAACAGATAAAGGCGCCTTTAATTCACAAAGTTGAAACAATGCCTGCAAACCAGGACGCGTGGTGGCAGAAAGCGCGTTCAATCCGTGCCAAACCAGCGCTCTATTCATTCCAACCAACATTGCCACATCCGCTATAGTTGCCAAACAAGCCAAATCCAATCCCCAAAACCCGTCCATTACCTCAAGAGACTGAGATAGCAACCAAGCAATACCAGCGCCGCAAAGCTGATCTGTCCAAACAACCAAATCAGCACTGGGCAATTGCTTCGCCTGCTGGTGATGGTCAGTAATAACTACATTAAAACCAAGCTTTTTTGCTTTCTCCACTTGAGAGATTGAAGCAATACCGCAGTCATTGGTGATAAGCAAACCGCGCTTATATTTGGAAGTAATCTTCTCCAACGAATCGGTGGAAAGGCCATAACCGTCATCAAAACGGTCGGGAATAAACGGAATAACATTTTTATAATTTAATCCAAAATATATCGCCTCCCAAAGTAAAGCGGTGCCGCAAATGCCATCAACATCATAATCGCCGTGGATAATAATTGGTAGATTATCTCTTACCGCGCTAAAGACCAAATCTTTAAATCTGGAAATTTTTTCTTGGCCAAAAAGCAAGGGTTCCGGAAGACGGGGAGAAAAAAAAGGCTCCTTGTTAGAAGAGATTCCCCGATTACCCAGAAGAAGATCAATCAACTGTTCAACATTCTCTACCGGCGCATCCGACAAAAGTTTCCAAAGGTAACTGGTCATAATAAGTAAAGTGTACTATAATATTCGCTGATAGCAACCAGATTCCTTCAAAAGGAGAAGAAAATGAACCGCGAAGGAGACTATAACAGAATCGCTTCCTTGTGCTTTATCATGACATGCCTGTTAAATATAATATCACAGGCTGGTATACCTCTATTACTTATTTTGGGAGGTTTTCCAAAAGCGAGGTGGCAAGATTTGCTTTGGCTTATTCCCGCTCAAATCCTTTTTTGGATAGGAATAGCTATTACAATCGGTAGGATAAAAGAAAAAACAATATCAGCCAACAAGGACATCATCGTAGCAGTGTTGATTTCATTGCCAGCAATACTCACTACTACCTTCTTTATTCTCTGGAAACCGGGAATAGCCATTGTTCCTGTTTTTTCTTTAGGAATACTGAATCTGCTTTACAAAAGACGCCCTTGACACTAAGACCTTCCAGCAAAACGCTTGCCTGGAAGGTCATTTTTTTAGTTTAAAGATTTTGTTCAACTCCAAAAGCAAGGGAGTGGCCAAAAAAGTGGAAGAATAAGTACCTAAAATAGTACCAACCAACAGAGCAACCACAAACCAACGAATAGTGCCTCCTCCAAGCAACACTAGCGCCAGCAACATAAAAATTATAGTCAGGGAATTATTAATGGAACGAATGATCGTTCTATTCAAGGCAAAATTGATTGAGTCAATTAAACTGCCGCCAGACTTTTTAACCTCTTCTTGAACAGAATTATAAATAACTACCGTATCATGAACACTAAAAGAGAGCGTCGTCAGCACTGCCGTTACAAAAAGAGTGTCTATCTGAACTCCCCAAAACTTACCCAGCCAAGAAAAAACTCCCAGCAAAATAAAGCTGTCGTGCAACATTCCCAAAATCGCTCCCAAACCGTATAACAAATTCTTTAACCGCCAAGCCAAATAGAAAAGAATTAGAATCGTGGTCGAACAAACGGCGGTAACAGTTTTAAAAAGTAATTCCTTGCCCACATTAGGCCCAAGAGTTTCAAAACGATGTTCTTGGATCTGCCCAAACTTCTCTTCAATCGCGAGCTGAAGGGGTTGCTTATCCGACTGCTCCAGCGGCGGAGCGCTAACGACATATAAAAACCCATCATTGCTTTTTAGCTGGTTAAAGGCAAAACCATAATCGTTAAAAAAGGCGGTTAGATCTTCTTTGGTAACTTCTTGAGAAAAACGAAACTCCCAGAAACTGCCACCCGTAAAATCAATTGAAGGTTTTAAACGGTTAAAAAAAAGCGAATAAGCGCTCAAAACCAAAAGCGCCGCCGAAACAGAAAAATAAACCCATTTTAACCTCAAAAAATTTATCATAATCCAAAGGCAGCTATCATTTTCGGTAAAAAACCCTAACTAATGTCCTAGTTACTACCACGCCAGTAAACAAACTTACTAATACTCCTAAAGCCAAAGTCAAGGCAAAACCACGCACTAATCCGGATGTGTTTAAAAATGACCAATCAAAAGGATTAAAAAGAACAAAACAGGCAATAAGGGTACACACATTAGCGTCTTTTATATCATCCCAACCGCGGCCAAATCCAAGTTTTAAAGCCATATTTAAAGGCGTCTCCTTAGCTAACTCTTCACGAATCCTTTCAAAAATCAAGATATTGCTATCCACCGCCATGCCAATTGAAAGAATAAATCCGGTCATACCGGCCAAAGTAACTGTCACAGGAATTAGTTTATATAAAGCCAAGGTAATTAGACCGTAAACCAACAAACCAATATCGGCCAAAAACCCCAACCGTCCGTAGTAAACAAACATAAAAAAGGCCACTAAGCTCAAACCAATTACACCAGCTGCCAAGCTGCGCTCAACACTGTCACCACCCAATGTGGCACCGATATTCTGCTGACTAATCTTGGTAACAGGAACGGGCAGCGCTCCAGCATTAAGTTGAATTACCAAATCCTTAGCCTCTTGCAGAGAGAAATTACCTGTAATCCTGCCTTGATCCTTAATTACTGCTTGAACCACGGGAGCAGATAAAATCTGACCATCAAGAAAAATAGCTAACGGCTGACCCTGAATTTCTTTTGTGAGAGCTTCAAGTTTTTGCCCGCCAGAGGGCGTCATTTCAAAACCCACTTCTGGCTTACCAGTCTGTTGGTCAAAGGAAACTACACTTTTAGCTAAATCAGCCCCCGTTAAACCAGAGTCAACAAAGTATTCACCGGAAAATCCAAGTAATTCTTCTTGTGTCTCGCTCTGATTTGACAGTTTTTCTTGGTAATCAAGTAACTCCTGACTCTGCCTTTTAAATTCCAGGTTAGCTGTTTGGCCAATCATTTCTAAAGCCCGGTCAATATCTTCAACTCCAGGTAACTCCACAATTAAACGGTAAGAATTTCCAGAACGGGAAGTTTGGATTGAGGGCTCGGACACACCATAAAGATCAACGCGATGATTAATATTTTCCCGCAAAGACTCAAGCGCTTGAGAACGATATTCCTCTTTTAATGAAGATACATCCGCCTCGTAAATCACTTGCAGACCCCCCTTTAAATCAAGCCCTTGCCTAATTGATAGGTTACGAAAAATCCTTTTTCCAAAGAGCGTGAAATCTAAATTGTAGCCACCAAAATCTTGGTTAATCTTAAATTTTTCTCCAAAAGGTACATTTAGATGAAACCGAGGCAAGTCAATAATAAGACACACCAAAGAGATTAAGGTTATTGCCAGCAATAAATATCTATTTTTTGCCTTCATAAATAGGTAAAGCAAAAACTTAACGCCAAGTGATATGGCACATATTAACGCAAAAAGAAAAAAATTGGCAGTAGTAAAATATAATCTAACACGCGCCAAATCTAGCTAACTTCTAAAAGCGGTTTCCTCGCCCAGCAAAAATACACAGGTATCGCTGAGCAGTTGATTAATAAATTTATCCCGGCGCGACTTGAGAATTTCAAAATCTTCTTGGCTAATTACCGTATAGTTTATTTCCCTACCTAGGCGCTCCTGCTCACGGTCAATCAATACTTGCAGAAGTTTTAAATCTACTTTACCCACAATCGCCGTATCTACCCCATTTTTATCCGGGACCTGCTTATAGACGAAATATTTAGTCAAAACCGCGAAGTTGATTTTTCCCAGTTCCTTTTGTTTGGCAATTATATTCTCTCCAAAACCTATCTGTTTGTAAAACAAACCCAAGAGTTCGGGCAAAAGAGCAAAATCAAGCCTAACTTCGTAAAAAACCCGATTTCCGCGAGATGTTCTTTTTAAAAATTTTATTTTAGTAAGACGGTTTAATTCGCGCCGGACCGCATTTATTTCTGTATTAACGGCACGGGATATTTGACGAACATAGTAAGACTTATCTAAATTTTTTAAGAATAAATCCAATATTTTTACCCGAACCCTTGAAATAAAAAGCTCTTCCAGCATACTAAATATAAGTAACACTGTTACCCATCGGAACTACCTCAATCCAGACTTGACCGCGATTAAACTTTAGTTGTACACCAGACGCATCGTAAAATTCAGTACGATCATTAATGGTATCACGAGACCAACTAGCTTTTATTGCTTTTCCGTCCATAAAGATTCTCGCCTCGCCCTGACCCAGCGTCTGATATAGTAAATGAGCCTTAAGATCGTTTAAAGAAGTTTCTTTCATTAACACAACAATAACCGTTTTTGCTTCAAGCTGTTGACTATTTCCATGGTCAATGTGCGCCTGGCCTCCTTGCTTTCGTTTATAGGTATTAGTGTCGCTCTGATACTTCCACTCCACTTCATAACCTTTTGTGGTGTCCCAAAAGTCAAAGGATATAGTCGAGATCGCCGAAGCAGAAGGCACCGGTTGATCGTTTTTGAACTTCCAAACAGCAAGCAACGACTGATTAAATTCCTTAGGCTGGTCAGGATATAGTTGATAAGCTTCATTGAGCAAACCGGAAGGGTCACAAAATAAAGTATGCTCATAAGCCAACCCATTGTTTTCGCGCCAGCAGGAAGCAACTCCCTCAACACTAGAAACAAAAATACTCTGCATATGAGAAAAGGTATCGGCTCTCGGGTCGCAGACGGCCGGATTGTTAGGGTCGATCTGGGCGCGGCCATGATGGGCGTACCAGGCATTGTACTCTTTCGCCCAATCAATATAGTAAACACGGGCGCTGCGAATTGTGCCAACCTTACTTGGAAGTTTGGAATGATAGATAGCTAAAAAACGGCTGATGCCGCCTTCAGCAACCGCCTCGTAAATTAAGTCGGCTTGCGAAAGACCGACTTGAACCTGGCGGGCAGTAACATGGTTATTCATCATAACCGCGATAGGACGGCGACCTTGCCAAGTTAGCGCTTCTTGCGGCGAATACAAAAGACCGTTTATTGGCGATTCAACAAGTTGCTCCGTATTGTTTATATCACTAAAGATATTAAGAGGAGAACCTTTATCCTTATACCCGGAAAGCAAATCGGAAGACGGGTTCTTTTTAGTCAATAAAGCAATCGCAAAACCGACTCCCCCCATGAGAATAAAAATCAATAGTAGTATCCCCCCACCCCGCAAAAATTTAGCCCTGCGAGATTGTGATTCCCAACGCGCCAGCAGACTGGGTCGCGGTAAATTCATTGGATCAGATGGTAAATTTACAGAAATAGGAACAGTAGGTTTGGGGGGCATAGTAATTATTCAATACAAATGTAACTACAAAGATGAATTAAGGGCAAGATCAACCGCATGTTGTTCCTCTTGAGAAAATTGGTATCCGGACTGCTTGCCGTTTTTAATAGGTTTTCCAAAGACACGGCTGGTGGCGCGGCCGTGCAGGGAGGATATTACCACCCCGTCACCCTGACCGGTAAGAAAAGCCGCCGCAAAACTCTGATCCCCACCGGTATCACCAAAAGGATTAAATCTTACCAAACCAAACTTTTGCAAATGATGTTGACAACTTTTTTTAATAGCGCGGTTATCTTCCTCCAGTACCTGCATCTTTGAAGAGAGAACCTCTAAACGGTCGAGTTGATGCTCCAAAATCTTTGACAAATCCTGCCGTTTACTCAAACCACGAGTTAAGTTGCGGTAATGCCTAACCGATTGGTAATACATAAAAAGTAAAACCGCGCTGAACAAAAAATTGGCAACCAGTAAAACCAAAACAAGGAAATTTAGTTCATTGGCAAACATAGATGTGAGTACATTATGTACACTAAAAAGACGGTTGTCAACTATAGCCGATGGGGTATTCTAAACCTGAGGCAAAACCCATCATCCTGAGTCCCACCCTTGGCGGGACGGAGGATCTCATCCGATCCGAATGGGATTCTTCACCCGCCTTTGGCGGGTTCAGAATGACGAGGAATATTCAGGAGAAGCAGCAAGACCCAGTCTGCCTAAGGCAGATGGGTCTTGTCTCCGTCATTCTTGGAGCGTGTTCATCATCCTAAGGCGTAACCTGTCATTCTGAGACCGAAGGACGAAGAATCTTCTCCTGAATGTTCAGCTAGAAATACCCGACCGACTATGATATATTGACATCACATTTATCGATCGCCCTAAAATCAAATCACGCAACTGCGTAGGGTGCGCCTGCTCGTTTACCCGTTTACCCGCCTCCGGAGGGCCTCTGGAGGGCCGGAGAGGTGGGGGTTTCAATGGCCACCATTCAGACGAGTCCACCGCAGGAGGAAAAGAACAGCGCGTGGGAAAAGTGTGGCTTCTATAGTTATGATATGTCAAAGAAAAATAAAGATTGGGAAATAAAAAAACTGCGCCGCCAACTGGAGGCGCTAAAGGCGCAAATTCCTAATTCAAAAGACACAAAACCAACAGTACCCGCCAACGCGGTTCATGAAAAACAAGAACAAGCCAGCGAAAGTTCAACCCAACTGTTGTTTAATTACACCAAAAAGGGCTTGCTAAGAACCGCGGTGGCATCCAGCCTCGCTTTAGCGGTGCTTTTGGCCGTTTTTCTAACCCAATCTTATTGGTGGAGCTTGCTGCCTTGAGTTTTAGACCCGCTCGCGATATTGCAAAGCCTCGGCAATATGCGATTCCAAAATCTCTTCTTGTTCCCCCAAGTCTGCGATAGTCTGAGACACCTTTATAATTCTAAAGTAGGCTCTGGCAGAAAGACCAAACCGAGTTACCGCCTCTTTTAGCAACTTTAGCCCCTCTGGTCTTACTTTACAAAACTGGCGAATATGGATGGTACGCATATCAGAATTACAAATCAAATCAGCGTCAAGCAACCGGCGGCGCTGTCTTTGTCTGGCTAAAGTGACCCTAGCCTGAACAACCGCGGAGGATTCTCCCATATGCTGATCTGGTTGAGTAAGTTTTTCCAACTTTACTTCGGGAACATCAAGATGCAAATCAATCCTATCCAAAATTGGACCGGAAATCCTATTTTGGTAATTACTGATCTGGCTGGAACCGCAAGTACATTTTTTAACCGAGGAGCCAAAATAGCCGCAAGGGCAAGGGTTAGCCGCTACTACCAAAATAAACCGAGCGGGAAAAGAAAGAGTACCGGAAGCACGGCTTACCGTAACCACACCGTCCTCCAACGGCTGCCTTAAAGCTTCTAAAGTTGCCCGAGGCAATTCAGGAAATTCATCCAAAAACAACACGCCACGATGAGCCAACGAAATTTCTCCGGGGCGGGGCGGTGACCCCCCGCCAATTAAACCGACTCGGGAAGCGGTGTGATGGGGACTGCGAAAAGGCCGTTTGGTAACAAGCGCCTGCCCTCCGGAGAGCAAACCGATAACTGAATAAATCTTAGTTATCTCCAGAGACTCTTCAGGAATTAAAGGAGGTAGGATCGACGGCATGGTTCTTGCTAGCAAGGTTTTACCGGAACCAGGCGGCCCTTTAAGAAAAACATTGTGGCCGCCGGCCGCGGCTATTTCTAAAGCTCTTTTAGCATGCTCCTGACCACGAACATCTGCTAAATCGTAATCAAAACTTCCCGATAAAGGCTCGAATTGCTCAAACGATTGATGAGGAAAAGGAGCCAAGAGTTGGATACCAAGCAAATGAGAAACCGCCTGACTTAAAGTTTCTAGAGGAATAACATTGATATCATCTATAACCGAGGCCTCCCGGGCATTGCGGGAAGGAACCAAAACTTGACCAAAACCCCGCTCTTTTGCCAAAGATGCCAGTAAAAGAACCCCGTTAGTTTGCCTGACCAATCCATCAAGAGAAAGTTCTCCCAAAACCAAAAAGGAAGACAAATCAACATCCAGTTGATCGCTCGCCTGCAAAACACCCAAAGCAATAGCCAAATCAAAAACCGGCCCCTGTTTAGGGAGATCGGCAGGGGCCATGTTTACGGTAATACGAGAGATAGGAAATTCAAAACCGCTATTTTTAATAGCGGAACGAACTCGTTCTTTTGATTCATCCACCGCTTTGTCAGGCAAACCCACAATCTTGAACGCAGGAAATCCTTGATCTTCGATGTTAACTTCTACCTCCACCAAAACCGGCTCCAATCCCACGGTTGTACCAGAAAAAACTCTCGCCAAAGACATATCTGGGCAGTTACTGATTAAAACAACTACTTACTTTCGTTCTGATGAGCGTACACAGCAAAAATAGCAAAAACTACCGCGACCAAAATATACTGGGTGCCGCCCAAAAAGGTCTTATACCCAATAAAGGAAAGTCCGGCCAAAGAAGTAAAAAGCAAGGATACCAGTATTAAAAACTGGGAATTGGTTGGAGTTTTAAAATTAAAGCTAGGTAACCCGCCGCCGTTATTCTTTTTAGCCACAAGACCCACCCCCCTTCGCGATAACAACAAAAGAGAGATCAAAATATGAGGTTGCGCTAAATTGGCGACTTGAGTTTGTCATGGCAGGTTATGAAATGTTTCTCTCACTTTATTAATGTAAATCTTACAAAACAATAAAAGCAACTGGGAAGGAGTAAGCCAGATTCTGTTCCCCTCGTTCGCGCGTGAACGAGGCTGGTAACAATCTATCTAGTGCTCCATCTTGGTCACGCTTCCACGCCGAAGAGCCGTGTACTCGTTGAACCACCTGATGTCGTGATCTTCGTGGATTGCTGCAGGTAGGATTCCCCCGTTTCATACTTTCCCCATACCGTAAGGTTTAGAGAAAAGATCGTCTCTGTGGGTCTCAAAAGGTGTTGGTTCACCCTCTGTTTTTGGTCGCTTTCGCAATCAAAACACCAGACCTTGCCTGCCAAAAAGGCAGGGCCGGTTCGGAGCTTACGCCCCGTCCCTTGGTTCAGCGCAGTCTGGACTTTCCTCCACGCCCGAAGGCGCAGTAGTTACCCTCTTCCCAGTCTCCAATATTCTACCATAGTTTAGGCATTTTATGGCAAAGTATTAAATAAGAAGCCCACTCTATAATTTAATGTCACGATCAGTTATATGCCGCAAAGAAATAACAATAATAAGCAATGTTGGCAAAGCCAAGACCGCCCCAATCACTCCCAGAAGCTTTCCACCAATCAAGATCGCTAAAATCGTGGTTAGGGGATTAAATCCCAAAACCTTCTGCATTATTTTTGGGACAATAAAATTATTTTCCAACTGCTGAATTAAGACATATAGGGCAAGCGTTCCTAAAGCTAACCATGGAGATACCGCCCAACCCACTAAGATAGCGGGAACGGCGGAGAGAGTGGGACCAATATTTGGGACAACTTCAAGAAGCCCAGCCAAAAAAGCCAAAGGAAAAGCGTATTTAATACCCAACAAACTCAACCCAACAAAAGACATTAAACCTATTATTAGCATCAAAAAAAGCTGCCCTCTTAACCAAGAGCCCAACTGCTTTTCCACATCATCAAATATATGCTGAACTTTTACGCGCTGATCAGAATCAAAAAAAGAAAGAAAAGTATCGCGTAGCCTTTCAAAATCAACCAAAAAATAAAAGGTGAATACAAAAATGGAAAAGATTGCCAAAACATTTGAGAAAACCCCCTTCGTTATCATTACCACCCCGCCAGACCCACTGCTAGCCAATGTCCCGGTGAGCGATAAAAAAATCTTCTCCCCCATGTCACTATAGCCGAATCTATCAAGTAGACCCTGAATCAAAGAAGGAAAAGTGGCCGCAAAAGATACGGTCTGATCAATCGCCGCTTTTAAACTAAGGCTGGCAACAGTTCCGAACAGAGCGGCGGTTGCCAAAACAACCAAAAATACAGCTATCACCCTTTTCTTTAACCGAACTTCAAGTTTTGCAACTAGCGGATCCAAGGTCAAAGTAAATATTAAAGAAACAAAAACTATTAAGACTACATCACGAACCTGGTACAACAGCCAACCAGAAACAAGAACGCCCATTAATGCTAAAATTGATTTAACGGAAATAACAATGTTGCTTGGCATATGCTTTAAGAATATTACTTATTCTTTGTTAATAAAAGCCCTAACTAAAAGTTCAGCTTTATTACAGTAATCATCTTGACCTGAATCAAGCCAAATAACCTTTGGTGTTTTCTTGAACCAAGTCAGCTGGCGGCGAATATAGCTATGTAAATCAAACTTAATCCTTTCCAAGGCCGGCTGATTGGTTAATTTTCCGTCTAGATAATCAAAAACAATACTGTAAATAATACCCCGCACCGGACGGGTGTTTTTGTAACCGGCTTTATTCAACTCCTTTGATTCCTCCAACAAACCGGTCTGCCAAATAGAGTCTGCCCAACGATCCGCTCGTTCGTAAAGAGTCTCCCTCAAAGAAGACAAACCAATCAAAAGGGTCTCTTGGGCCTCAAGCAATGGAAGGTCTCCTTGATAGTATTTGTCTTTATAAGTTTCCACTTCCAGCGCGCGGATTAGCCTTCTTTTATTTAACGGGTCAATCTTGGCCGCCCAATCATGACTTATGGTTCGCAAATTATTTAGCAGCTCTTGGTTGGATAATGACTCACAGCGCGAACGGAATTCCGGTTGGCTCGGAACCCGCGCGATTGAAGTATTACCCAAAACCGCGTCAATATAAAATCCTGTCCCGCCAACTAAAAAAGGAATCTTTTCCCGCTTCCATATTTCTTTTATTTTTGGAATTGAATAGGCCAAATATTCCCCAACAGAAAAATCGTGGTCAGGATTAACTAAATTTATCCCCCAAACCGGTATTCCTTTTAGCGACCAGTGAGAACTAAAACCATCTTTAATCAGCTCTACTAGACCTTTATTAGTACCAATATTCATTAAACGATAAACCTGACGGGAATCGGCGGAGATGATTTCACCGTTATGACGATGGCAAAGCTCCAGAGCTAAGGAAGTTTTACCGGAAGAGGTTGGGCCGAGAATTACTACTAATTTTGACATGAATCAAGAGTAGCACATATCTTATAGGTTGACAATTGGCTGTTTTGTGCTAAGATGTTACCCAGCATATATAAACGCGAGAAAAAGGAGGAAATAAGATGAGGGTAATAGCAACTCTTGTAATTGGCCATATAGAATCTTTGGGGTGGAAAAAACCCGCCTTTGCCAGCGATCTTCTATCAGAAAAACAAAGGAGTATCACAAATAGAAGGCATTTCGAAAGAATTTATCGAGCACAGTTCAGTAGGGGAAATCGGCCTAGGCACTAGCCAAAGTTTTTACTAAGTAAGTTCCACTTGATCGTCAGGCACCACCTAAAAATAATTTCTAAGGTGATGCCTGCTATATTTTTATTCCCCACAAAGTATTGTCCGATTGGTTATAATTAATAAAATGAACCTACTTTTTCCTTTTGAAAAAAACTGGCAAAAGAAGCTTGACAATAAGCTTGACGAGCATCTTGACCGCGAGAGCTGGTTGAGGATTCAACTGGTAAAATGGCTCCCTTGGACATTTAGAATATTATTGGCGGCGTTCATAAGCTTTTTGTTTGTAGTATTCACCAACTATGGCAAACAAAAACAATCTTTTATTTACGGCACCACTTACGATCCGTGGTATGCCATGAGTTTGGGCTTGAACTGGAAAACAACATATTTGGAGATTCTTGATGATTTAGGGGTTAAATATCTTCGCCTTTCCACTTTTTGGGACCAAATTGAACCAATCAGAGACCAATATTACTGGAACGACTTTGAATGGATGTTAAACGAAGCGGACAAAAGAGGAGTTAGAGTAATAATGGCGATCGGCCGAAAGCTGCCTCGCTGGCCGGAATGCCACGATCCAAGCTGGTTGGGAGAATTAAATGAGGAAACACTTAAGCAAGAACAAATGGAGATGCTAAAAAAGGCGGTGATAAAACTAAAAGAACATCCCAGCATCGAAGTTTGGCAGGTAGAAAACGAAGCTTTTTTCCCTTTTGGAATTTGCCCCTTAGCTGATCCGAGATTTGTTAAAAAAGAAATTGAATTAGTCAGGTCGCTTGATCCAAATCGAATAATAATCACTTCCGACAGCGGTGAGGTGGGTAATTGGATTATTCCCGGATACCTAGCTGATAAATTAGCTATTTCTATGTATCGAAAAGTACGACTGGGTTGGTCAGGTTATGTAGTTTGGCCAGTACCAGCTTGGTATTACCGATTAAAAGCTTCACTGGTTGGATTGGATCACAATGATGTTTGGGGAACAGAACTGCAAGCCGAGCCGTGGGCACCTGGACCGCTACATTTGCAGACGAAAGAAGAGCTAGAAAAAACCATGAGCCCCAAAAGATTAATTAATAATATTCAATATGCAAAAAAAGCTGGACTAGAAAGAGTTTACTTATGGGGCGTGGAGTGGTGGGCGTATGAGAAAGAAAGAGGAAATGATTGGTATTGGGAATATGCTAAGAAGTTATATAAAGTTAGATAACTATAATTTATGGAGAAAAAGTTACTAAAGGCAGTCATTATAAATGTCACGATAGCAGCTGTTGTAACTACAGCTGTATATATTACCTATACTAGATTAAAAAACTCTAATAGTGGCTCCTCCGGATGGATGATGGCACCAGATTTTATATTATTGGGAATTGTTTTCTTAATGCCTCCAGCAATCACTATTATTTCAGCATTAATAACAAAAATCAAAACTAAGGGGGGTATGCAGTCAGTAGTAGTATCTGTAATTATAACAATACTTGCAGAGGTAATATTTTTCTCTTTACTGAGAGTTTATGCCTTAATGAAAATCGTCACCATAAAAAACGAGTTAAATACTGAAGTTGAAATATACAAACATCGGGAAGAAATGTATAAACAAAGGCAAGATACAAATAGCGAGAATGGCTATGAGTAACAACAAAAACTCAATCGCCTTCTCCGATAACGCAGACAAATTCTCCAACCACCAATATTGGCAAATAATTACCCCACCAATTAAAGCTCTTTTTGAAACACTGAAAAATATTCCAGAGATAAAGTGGCAAAAATGGCTGGATTTAGGCTGTGGCGCGGGCATGTGTTTTACCCACTTCCCCACCACCTGCCAAGTTTGCGGAGTAGACTTTTCCCCCGCGCTTTTGACCCACGCCCGCGCCAATATAAGAAAAAATCACTTAAAAAACATTAAATTGATTAACCAAGATATTAATCAGTTAGATCTAAAAGAGAAACGATTCGACGGTGCCATGCTTTTTCAATGTTATCCGCATTTGAATTACGAGGTTCTAATTATAATTAGTCGCTTTTTGAATTTGAATGGCTGGCTGGTAATTGCCTACGGCGCGGAAATTGAAGTGATTGAAGCCAAACATCATCAGCACCCAGAATTAACTAACCGACCGATACCGCTAGGGTTGCACATGAAAATGGACTTCACCAACGGTGGTTTTAAATTCGAAGAAGAGTGGAAACTCTCTCCTCAAGAAGTAAGCGATAAAGCGAAAATGGAGAGTGAGCGACCACTGATCGCTTTTTTGGGAAGAAAGATTATATAATGTTTGTATGTCACTTACCGAATTTTTAAAACAACCTTATGCAAACGCGGCAGAAAAAATACTTCCGAAAGAAAATGTTGAGCAGCAAAGACAGCAAGTCGGAGAGAAAGATCCTCAAAAAATCCTATGCGTCTGTATGGCTGGTGTTAACCGAAGCGGAGCAATAGCCGAAGAGCTCAAAAACCGCGGATACGAAAGCTGGAACAAAGGCGCCCACAGTGGCGTTAATCCAATTACCCAAGAAGATATTAATGAAGCTGATTTGATAATATTTGCTTCCGTAACTGCCGTGGATATTGCCGCTTACAATTTTAATCTTGAGGGAAAAATAGTAAGAATGCTACCTATTTCCGAAGCTGTTTCTCCAGCTATTAGACGCGGAGGTGCAGGAAGAGAGAAAGTAATGGGAGATATTAGGGAAAATTTGGATATATTAGGTCTGGAAAATAAAGCAAATTAGAGTAAAATAGCAAAATTAAGGGCCGTTAGCATTCAATGAAGCCCGAAGAGTGCGATCCGCCTAAGGCGGAGAAGCACGATTCGCTGGCTGAATTAACCCACCGTAACTCCTGCGGAATAAGAGTAAGTTACGGGTTGTAAGGTAGATTATTAATCACAATATAAAGAGGAGATAAGTAGTGCAGGCGGGCAGTTAAAATAAAATAGTAAGATTAGCTAATCAAGTTTTTCTTGGGCCGTTAGCACAGTTTGGTAATGCGCCGCATTCGCATTGCGGAGATCGGCGGTTCGAATCCGCCACGGTCCACCAAAGACGATTTGTCGCCTCGCTTCTTTTTTCGCCGCCGCAATTTTTCGTATTTCGCCCCCACCCGCCATCACATGAGCGAAATGGTAGCGGGTCATCTGATCGTTTTATTAAGAAATAAATATGACCATTACTTTGAGAAAATTAAAAGAGCAATTAGAAAAAATTAAGGCGATGGGTTTTGTTAAAACTCATAGAGCGCATGATACTGGTATTGGTAAAACACTTGAGGATCTTTTGAGTATTAAGGAAAACAATCTACGCCTTCCTGATGTCGGCGATGTTGAATTAAAAGCCAAAAGGATAGATTTCGGCAGTATGCTTACTGTCGCTACAAAATCACCAGAACCAAAAGGAGTAAATAAAGTCTTGTTTGAAAAATATAAATATTTAGACAAAGAGAAAAAATATAATTTACATTCCACTGTTTGCGGATCACGAAAAAATTCACAATCGTTCAAAATCGTTTTTGAGAACGAAAAACTTGTTTTAAAAAATAAATCTAAAATAGAGGCGTATTGGCCTATTTCAATTTTTGATAATGTTTTGAAAGCAAAATCAGATAAAATTCTATTGGTTTTTGCAGAAACGAAAGGTGTGCGAAAAACTAAAAATGAAAAATTCCATTTTACAGAAGCTTATTTGCTCTCAAATCTCAATATCAATAAATTTAAGACGGCCGTTGAAAGCGATAAATTGAAAATTGATATTAGGATAGGCGTTTACAGAAGCGGAAAGAATAAAGGAAAATACCACGACCATGGCACGGGTTTTAGAATAAACAAAAGAGATTTTTTACATCTTTTCGATAATTTTACTCAAATTATTTAGTCTTTTCTCAAGATAACAATACTCTCTTTATTCATCGTTTCCTCTAATGCTCCGACGATATTTGTGGGCGAGTTTTTAATAGGCATTCTTTTGCCGGGGATATTTCTAACAAAAACATCTTCACAAGTAAAGCCAATTTTTTCACCCAACTCCGCGATTATAAAATCTGTTGGTATTCTTACTTGTTTTACAAGTCTGTTGCCAACAACCAAGCAAAAATACTTTTTAGATTTTAATATTTTATAAGCTTGCTTCAGGCAATCATTCAAACCAATATAAAAGCTTAAAACATCTTTAGCTCTTTTCTCGTCTATTTTCGCGATTTTATACAAAGAATCTTTTAAATAACTTGAATTTAAGGAGTGGTCAAGGGTTTTCGTCGCTTTCCCGCCAAGCAATTCATTATCAACCCCCGAGGCTTTGTTTGGGTCCTCAAAAATATCTATCCATTGAGCGGAGAGGCGAGAAAATTGGCCGTAAGCAACCGTTGTTCTTGAATCTCCATAAGGCGGTGAGGTAATAATGCAATCAATTGAATTATCTTTTATTCCATTATCTTTTGACGAATCGCCATAGATAACTTCAACCCAAGTTTTTTTGTTTGTATCTTTGCAAAAATCTGCCATTCCTTTAATATTTGCTTCGGTTTTCTTTTTGAAAATTCCTAAAACATCGGGGTTGTAATTTTCTAATTTCTCTTTTTTTATTCTAACGAGCTTAAACTCACCGCTTTTTGTGTTTGATGATAATCGCACAGTTTCACTAAACGAAACCATAAAATAATTTCGTATATTCTCGTCCTTTATTTTTAAAATTGCCCTTTTGATTTTTGCTAATTGAATAATAACTTTTTCTTTAAACCAAAAATCAATGTTATTAAAAACCGGCTTTTCCATTCCCGTTTCTTTTATTTTT
>Ga0210018_1000734_pt1 | contig 17121 bp, 15 predicted proteins | sample CryGeyCG2014_010_2_FD_183967 | JGI IMG/M metagenome (GOLD analysis project Ga0210018, IMG submission 183967) | Groundwater microbial communities from aquifer - Crystal Geyser CG09_land_8/20/14_0.10 (SPAdes) (version 2) | ecosystem: Environmental > Aquatic > Deep subsurface > Groundwater | place...
TTTTTGGCAAGGACAGCCTATTTCCTTCAGTTAGATTGGGACTAAACTCACCGGTAAAATAATTCATGCTCTCATGCTATTTCACCAATACATGCTCTGTCAATACCATAAAACACCATTTGTTATCCAAGTGTCAAGAGGGAGTTGTTTGAGAGCCTCAAAGAACAGGTATCAGGGCACGGTCTGCCGTAGGCAGACCGTGCCTTAGTCCTCCACCCGTCATCCTGAATCCACCGAAGGCGGATGAAGGATCCCCTTCGGAAAGGAGGATTTTTTCGTTACGCTCAAAATGGCGCGAAAAAAAGTTTTTCATAAAGTTCCGCGTAGTAGGATTAGTCCACCGAGGATCGCCCGCGGGGTATAGTCGAGGTTAAATCTAGAAGATAAAGAACCCCCAGTAACGCGATGCATTAAATACAAGGAACCCCCCCACCCCAAACAATGGCGTATTCATCCTCATTGGTGGCTAACTGAGGACGGTAATAGCCCGAGGGGCCTAAGGTAGTGGCACTTTTAGAGAGGCGCGGCCACAACTCTGTGATTGATTCTGACGGGCAGAACAAGAGCACTACTACCCCTATTTCCAAACATCCGAAGGCAGACACGCTAGAGGCTCTACATGGAAATATGTCGAGCCTTTTTTCTCCTTCTCACACGAAAAGCCGACGATATTACCACACCCCATTATGCGGTAATATTAATTCATAAGGTTTTGCTTGAATCGGTCTAGGTAGAAAAGACGAAAGAGGACACTTAAAGAAGTTTCAAGATGGATAAGGAAAGCTAAAGGAGATTAAGGGCAATCAACCGAATAATGAATAAGACAATCTAAAGCGCTAGTTTAGAGGAAAAATGAGGGATAAGAGCATCAACCGGTACTCGCTCCTGCGCCATGGTATCCCGATCGCGAACCGTGACGGTACTATCTTCCAAAGTTTGGTAATCAACTGTCACACAAAAAGGCGTGCCGATTTCATCCTGGCGGCGATAGCGCTTGCCCACATTGCCGTGCCCATCCCAAACAACGGAGAAACTGCCAAGTAATAATTTAAAAACACTCTGTGCCTTTTCCACCAATTTCGGTTTATTTGAAGATAAAGGAAAAACCGCTACTTGATAAGGAGCTAGATTAGGATTTAACTTGAGGTAAGACCGAATCTCTCCGTTTACCTCGTCCTCCCGATAGCTATCTAAAAGCAACATCAACAATGTCCTGCTTACTCCAAAAGTCGGCTCCACCACATGAGGCAGGTACTTGGAACCGTCATCAAGCGAAAGAGAAAGATCTTGCCCAGAAAATTTTGAATGATTGGCAAGATCAAAGTTGGTACGATAGGCCAAACCGCAGAGCTCATTAAAGCCGCCAAAAGGAAAATCATATTCAATATCCTCGGTCCGCTTAGAGTAATGTGATAACTCCTGTTCGCTATGTCGCCGCCAGCGCAGATGGTCAGAATTGATACCCAAACTAATCAACCATTCCCACATATCCGTTTTCCATTGCTCAAAAACCGCTTCCCAATCCCGTTCATGAATAAAATACTCAATTTCCATTTGCTCAAACTCAAAAGTGCGAAAAATAAAGTTTCCCAAGGTGACTTCATTGCGAAAAGCCTTGCCTATCTGTGCCAGTCCAAAAGGCAGTTTTGGACTAAAAGAATTAATTACCGATCTAAAATCAACAAACATATTTTGGGCTGTTTCCCCCCGTAAATAGACCGTGGTTCCCCCTTCTTCCAAACTGCCTAATTCTGATCGAAACAAGGTATTAAATTTGCGCGCCGCGGTAAAATTTTTCTTACCGCAGGCGGGGCAAATTATATTTTTAGCGGCGATTGCTTTCTCCAATTCATCTAAAGACGCCCCCTCAACCTTCTCACCAGTCTGCTCTTCAATTAAATGATCAACTCTATATCTAGCTTTACAAGAACAACAATCAATCATGGAGTCGGCGAAATTGGCCACATGGCCAGACGCTTCCCAAACTTTGGGGTTGGAAATAATCGCCCCATCAATACCGTAGATTTCCGGCCGCTGATGGACGAATTTTTTCCACCAGCAATCTTTAATATTACGCAACAACTCAACCCCCAAAGGACCATAATCATAGGCGTTGGAAAGACCGCCGTATATTTCGGAATTAGGATAAACAAAACCCCGCCGCTTGGCCAAAGAGGTTATTTTTAACATTAGATCGTTCGCTTCGGTCATATATTAACTAGAGGCTAACAGAACCATTTATTTTTTCCAAGCAGGAAATATCAGACAGCAACTCTAAAGAACCAAACTTTCTCTCCAGTAACCACTCCAAGTAGTATTTTAGGGAGTCGCCAACTTGGTTAAGTTGCGCATTCAAGCAATGCACCCGTTTTACATCGTTCCAAGCCCGACTCTGAAGATTACGAATCAACCGCAATGTTTCCAGCTCCATGGCAATCCCACCTCGGCGACCGACAGCACAATCTCGGCAGATTACCCCGCCCTGGCTAGCATCAAAAACACAGCCTTCATGACGAATCGGCAAACCGCAAATCACGCAGCTGCGAAACTGCGGATTAAAACCCAATTCTTCCAGTAAATCAAGCTCAAACAAGCGCAAAGCCAGTATTTTGCGCAAGAAACTGCTGCGCTTGTCTAAACGGCTCAAAGTCATTAATGCGGAACGAAAAATACTATAACAGACTTGCTCGTCCGCAAAAAAGCGGTCTATTAATTCTGCCACATAGTAACCCAAAACCGCCAAATTCAGCTCATTTTTAAGCCGGTGGAACGAGGCGAGCGATTCCACCTCGGTTACAACATGTAAATCTCTGCCCTCCGCCAAAGAGACCAGTACATAGTTTAACTGATCCACATTTCCACCCTTACGAGACTCCATACGTCTAACCCCCTTGGCGATGGCGCCGATTTTGCCGCGATCTTTGGTAAAAACCGTTAAAATACGGTCCGCTTCTCCATAATCTTTTGTTTTAAGAATCAATGCTTCGGTAGTATATACTGCCACAATTTTTGGCTGAATCAAAATCTAAAATTTATTTAATTAAGTAAGTTGATCAAGCCTAATAAACTAAAAACTAACAATAGTGTCTTTATTCAAAACTATCGACTCCTCTTTGCCCAAAAAGTCGATTTTGTAAGAGAAACCTTGGGTTCCCGGCTGCTTTTGAACAAGCAACTTATATTGGCCATCTTGAATAATCTCTTTGGGAAGCTTGTATGTAACTTTTATAACAGTCGTTTCTTTTGGACCCACGCCAAGAAAGGTGGCAAAAACGGTTTTCCCCAAGTCATTAAAACTGGTAAATGGTTCAAGACCGCCACTGCCAGAAATCAATTGAGAGCCGCTCGGAACTAGGATTCTCATGTAGTCACGATAACCGGTGTTCCACTCGCTGTCATAGTCACCAATATTTTTATAAACTAGCTCCAAATCACAAAGCAAATTATCACCTTGACGATAAACTTTCTTAGCAACAGTTTGCTCCATGTACCAATTTGCTTTGCGCCCGCCAAAATTAGCATCGTTAATGTGGAGATAATCTCCAGAAAATTCAGTAATTCTACCGGCTAGATTGTATTTTTGAGACAATTCCTGCGCTAGTCCATCAACAAAATAAAGAAGAATGTGCTTTTCCGCCAACAGAGCTACACCAGTATTAAGAAGGTCATTATAAGAATTTGAGGGCAAAGCGAAAATCTTGGCAATCATCTGACTCATCAAACTTCCCAGCACATCCTTCCGCTCACCGGAATGCTTCATTAAAACATTGGAATATTCCTCTAATTGATAGACTACATTTTCGGCGCTAAAGGGCTCTTTAAACCCGGGAAGGGAAATAGGTCCAACAATTTTTAATAAACCCTCAACAAAATAAGTATCTACTGCGATCACGCCATCCAGATCCGGCACTCCTGGTACGCGATTCCAAAATTCAAGCATTGTCTCAACCGATTCTTTATAATCAGGAGAGAGGTTGGAGTCTCTAATATACCACTTATCCAATTTTAAGTAATTAGCGATTGGCGCCGGAGCGGGCGGATAGTAGGACACTCGGTTGTCAATATCCAAAAAGTACATATCTCCGGATTGGGCGCTAACAATTCTCCCCTGCTCAACGCCTAGTAAAGCATAGGCGGTCCAAAACCCACCGGTCGGTCTAATCTCTTTGTCGTTTTGAAACAGAACTAAATAAACCTTACGCTCTTGATCACCCATTATCCTAGGAAGGGTATTTAAAATATCCTCCAAATCTGGACCAGATTGGGCCAAAGAATCTAGAGTTGATTTTACGGATTCTAAAGTGGAACGGATTTTATAACCGCGCATAGTTTCGGGATAACGATTCGTATTAACACGGGATAATTTTTGGCTGCCAGAAACAATGTCAATTTTAACCGCGTCTAGTTGACCAGCTACTTGCGGCATAGCTTTTATTAAACCGGCAATTCTTTCCTGACCACCTAAGGTTACGATTGATTCCTGGGTCTTAAAACCCAAAGTGGGGGCGAAGGGAGCAAGAATATTTAAAAACTTATCTCCAGCGGAAATAAGATCAGCGCCTGCCAATATAAAGGCCTGTCCGTCAAGATAGTAAGAACGGACCCATGGAATAACCTTTAGCCAAGAAAGTTTTTTGTAATTTGATTCAAAACCTTCTAAATCCCCTCCCAAACGAGCTACCCCTCTTTGAAGTTGAGGGTAATCCTGCAAAGCCAATCCATCCTTGGTGTAACGAACACTTTCATGCAACGCGATTGCCTTTGACCGGATTCTTAAAAGAGGAATAATAAGGAAAAATATAAAAAAGACCGCCAAGGTTACAATTAGAAAAACCCCACCAAGAAAAACGCTCTTGCGATTCAGAGATACTAATTTTGTTTTTGCGGACCAGTATTTACTCATATTTTAACCACGGTCAACAATACCTGTACCGGCTAAAGCCGCCCAGGGAGTTTTTAACATAATAGTAAAATCATAAATCAGCGATTGACGTTTGGCGTATTCCGCTCCCAAACGAGTCCGTTCGCAAAAATCAATCTCGTTGCGCCCGCCCACCTGCCAGGGACCGGTAATACCGGGACGAACGGAAAGCAGGTCTTTAATGTATTTTTTTGATTCGGGAAAGACTTCCTGCTGATCGGAAAGCTCATTAGGTTTGCAGGCGCGCGGCCCAACTATACTCATCTCTCCAACCAAAACATTAATAAATTGGGGCAATTCATCAAAACTTAAGCGGCGAATAATACTCCCAATCGCGGTAACTCGAGGGTCGTTGGGTATTTTGTAGTTATTTTTTTTGTAAACTTCTAGAAGCTCGGGATCAGATCTCCACAAAATCTGGTCGGCATTAGTTACCATGGAACGAAATTTATATATACGAAAGATTCGACCGTATTTTCCACTTCTCTCCTGGCGGTAGATAACCGGTCCGGAAGAGTCAAGTTTGATCAATAAGGCGATGAGTAAAAAAATTGGCGCTCCTATAACCAAAACAGTTAGAGAGATAATTATATCGATCATCCTTTTTACCACTGAATAGAAGGAGTATGACTGCTTTTCAAAATTTGAATTATTTATTGTTTCTGCCATGCTTTAATGACAAACTCCTCAAGCTCCTTAGCAAAACGCTGGTAGCTAAAATTCTTGGCCTGGGCGAAGCACTTTTGACGAAGAAACTGAATACCATCAAAAACTTTAAGAGTATTTACCAAACTAACAACAGATTGTTCTTTAAAAAACAGACCAGTCTCGCCTTCAGCCACTGTTTCCACGGAACCCCCCTTACCGTAAGCAATGACCGGCTTGCCATGAGCTTGAGCTTCCAAAGAAACCAATCCAAAATCTTCTTCTTGAGTTATAATCACAGCGCGACATGATTCATAATAAGCTTTTAACTGGGAATCTGTCAACCTGCCCGCCAATAAAATACCGTTGCTACAGTATTTTTCTAGCCTTCTTCTATCCGGACCATCTCCCACCACCACCAAAGGAAAGTTCAAAATCGCGCAGGCTTTAATAGCCAAATCCACTCTCTTCCAGCCAACGAGGCGGCTTACCACCAGAAAGGGGCCATCTTTTGGACAAATACCATCTAAATGTTCTGACAATGAATCAACATTAACAAACGGGTGGATAATTCTAGACGAGCGCTTATAAAAATGATGAATCCTTTTTTGCGGCCAGCCGGCATTGGCTATGTAACTGTCAACCAAGCGGGAACAAACCCAATCTTTTATCCTTAAACGGCTCAACCAAGGGGTAAGTAATTTTCTAAAAAGGAGGCGGTTTTGAAAGTAGTCGTGAGGCTGCCAAAACATTCTTCCCGGTGAATTACAGTAACAAATGTGCAAAACCGATGGCGGTATTATCAAATGATGGGCAAAACGGGCGCTGGAGGAGATAACCACATCAAAATCAGAAAAATCAAACCCGCTGAAGGCGATGGAGTAAAAAGGAAAATATATTTTTTCGGCAAGAGATTTAAACGGCAATTTTTGCATCCAACTCAAATGTAGTTCAACCCCAAGTTTTGAATAATAATTTTGCCAATAATTTGAAGCGATTGAGCTAAAAAGCACCGCGCCTGGCCAAAGTCGACAAATAGCGCTAAGAAGTTTTTCTGCCCCGCCTTTTTGAATCAAACTGTCATGCACTACTGCCACCCGCATAATATATGACATTACCGGCCCAGAAATGTTGCCAAATATTGAAAAGTGCGGCGGGCGGTTCTTTCCCAGCTAAATTGTCCTGCCCTTAGTACTCCTCTAGAAGAGAGGTTCTGACGAAGGCTTTCGTTTAAAATAATTTCTTTAATTTTTTCTTGAATGGAATCAATTTGATAAGGGTCAAAATAAATTACCGCGTCGCCGCAAACTTCGGGTAGAGAGGAAGCGTTTGCGGTAATGACCGGAGCACCGCAGGACATTGCTTCCAAAACAGGAAACCCAAAACCTTCATAAAAGCTTGGGTAGACAAAAGCTAGAGTTGCTTGATACCAAGAACGCAAATCTTCATCAGGAATAAAACCGGGAAGAATAATATCATTATTTATTTTTGAACTGTCAATCAAATTCATAATTTTTATTGTTTCAGGACGGCTCTTTTGCCAAAAACCCCGTCCACCCAAAACCAATTTAAGATCAATCAAATCTTCGGGGAGGTTTTGCTTCTTTAGCTGATCAAACGCTTTGATCAACCGCTCAATGTTCTTGTTAAACTCCACCCCACCGATGTATAAAATAAAGGGTTCGTTTGGAATGCCCAGTTGATCAAAAGGTAAGGAGCTAGATGGCAAATTTTTTAAACCTAAATGAATCACCTTTACTTTGAAGGACGGAATTTTTAAGTAGTGCAGTACATCTTGGCGAGTGTTCTCGGAATTAGTCAAAACCAAGTCTGCTTTTTTTACCGACCGAAGTTTGTAGCGATACTCCAAACCACGCAAAGCATTAACCAGACATCCGCGGGCAGAAAAATAATTAAACTTAAGCAAAGTAAGGTCGTGAACCATTATTACCTTTAACCCCTTAAAGCCGTGAGGAAAACCGTCATAAAAACTTGGCTGAAGAAAAACATCGCAATTCTTCCAACCTGATCTTACTACGCTAACCTGCGGAGACACTTTAGGCAGCCATTCAGCCATATTCTCCGTATAAACGCCGACGCCATGACCCTGATATTTATTTCGAGTAGTTCTAGTATCAATAAAGATACGCATAGTTGCTAACTCAAAGAGGATAAAATAATCCCAGCACTACTATCCCAGCTTGTTTTTACTATACCATGGCGCTCCTTGATCGGCCAACCGAAAACGCGCTTAAGAGAATCAGCCCAAATATCTATATTGTTAACCGGCACAAAATGAGCGTAGCCTTCCATAAATTCGTAAAAAACAGGCAGGTTGGAACAAATAACCGGGCATCCAAAATACAAAGCCTCCAACCCGCTTAAGCCAAAACCTTCAAAAAGCGAGGGGATTAACAAAGCGATCGCGTTTTGATAAAGGTTAGCTAATTTTGCATCGTCAATATCCTTAAAAAATATAACCTCATTGCTAATCCCAAGCTCCCCTACTTGATGCTGAAGCGCGCGGGTGTTTTTACTTTTAGATAATAGGTCGCAACCAACCAAAGCCAATTTTACCCGATGCGAAGATTGCTTAAACCAACATGAAAAAACATTAAGCAAAAAAGGCAAATTTTTGTGGGGGCGGTGATTTCCCACATACAAAAAGTAATCGCCTTCCAATAGGCGCTGGCCGCGAATTTTAACCATAGGGGCCAGTAAGGGCGAAACTGCCAAGGGGGTTATCACCAACTTGTTTGGAGGAACGGAGAGTTTATCTTGTATATCCTTCGCGCAAAAGTCGGAGATTGTGATAATACGAGCCGCTTCTGAAGCAGCTCGTTTTTCCAAAAGTGATTGGTACAGACGAAACTTAAAACCAGCCTGATTAGGGTAGCGGTGATAAAGCAAATCAAAAATAATCAAGGCGACATGGCATTTTAGTCCCGGAACATAACCGTAAGGGGTGGTGATCAACCAATCAAGATTAAATAAACGAATCTGCTTTTGCCAGCCAAGAAATTGAATAAATGATTTTGAGGGAAACCGAGAAAATACGACTTGAAAATTATCACCTTTTGGCAGATTGCCAACAAAACCGGCATCACCAGAAACAAAAAGAAAGAAAAAATGATTACTCCCTTGTTTTAGCAATTCGGGAACAATCCCTTCAAAGTAGCGGCTAATGCCAGTTGGAAAGTTTTGCCACTCGCGTAAATCAAGACCGATGTTCATAGTTGTATTGTAAAGCAAAACAATTTACTTTTGACAACTCGATTACAATCTTATATTATGTAATAAAGAAACGATCACGATCAAAAGGAGGGGCTGCGCAAATGCAAAACAGGCACAAGAACACATTTAATTTGCTTGGCTTTTTAAGTGACTATTTTGAAACTGCTCTAATCTTGTTAATTGGATATGCGGTAAGCTTGTTAATCTTAACGCTTGCCGAAAATCGAGGGTTCAATAGTTTATGGTCAGGAGTGATTGCCGGAGCTGCCCTTATAACCACCGTATTAATTCCGCTGGCAAAAAATTGCTTGCGACGGAAGGTAAACTTTACATTGGTTTTGGTTTTTGCCGCTCTTACCATTTTTACGATTTTCGCTTGGGGCGTACCGAATATGATCACTAATGCCAGCCGATCAATTGTAAATTGCATTTTTGCCGGTATGGGTATTAGCTAACAAATACTCTCGCCCTAGCCAAGCGAGAGTTTTTTCTTTCCGTAAAAGTTTGAGTTCTATAACACACCCAAAGCGTTAATCAAGTCATCCGCTAAAGTTACGCTGTAATTTATTCCCCGATCCCAAGGATAAATGTTAGCGATACTGCCAGCCGCCAAACCCGTCCACGGAGTAATCAAACCGGGTAAACGATCCTTGTAGCCGCGATCAACCACTGGCTGCGCGTAAGGAGCGTCAAATTTGTAAACATCCTCAACCAGAGACTCTTTTAGATCGGGACGAATTTTTCTTATGTATGGAAGGTATTTTTTAAAAGTTTCCTGCGCGCTCCAAGAAAAACGGAGGTCATCCGACGGCCAGTAATTACCAAAGTAGAGGTAGTTGTAACCACCGTAATAGGCGGGGCTGATCAAATTACCCTGCTCTACCATCGCCAAGAAAGGAAAGGAAGTATCGTTAATATTTATCCAATAGTAATCCGTTAGCATCTCTTTTGTTTTTACCACCAAAGTGCTGGCGGAAAGATATTTTACACCAGTTAAACGCCATTGATATTCGTTATCCTCAAAATCAACTATCTTGGCCAAAATCGGCGGGGCAATAGTGGAAATAATTCGATCAAAGCACTCCTCGCCAAAATCACCATGAACCTTCAAATACCTGTTCTCGCGAGTCACTCTTTCAACCCGCGTCCCCAAACGCACTTGTCCGCCTTGCCGGCGAATCCTCTCCTCCAACTTATCAAATAACACCTTTAAACTACCCTTAATATAAACCAGATTAAAAGTTCGCTTTTTAAGTCTCGCCCATAACCAAGACATAATAATTTGATCCGCATACTTACCAAACTTTGAGGACAAAAGAGGCTCCCAAACTATCTTGGTAACCGATTGGCCAAAATATTGCCGACACCATTCCAACGCGCCAATATCCTGCAAAGTTTCCCAAGGAGAAAGATATTTTAAGTAAGCGCTTACTAAACCCAAACGGGCCCGAGAAAAAATATCCAAGGACGAAAATCGCAAAATATCTAGAGGTGAGGTAAAAGGATAAAGATTATCTTGATAATAAAGGCCGGTGCGAGGAGCAACCGTTATTAGGTTATCCGATAAACCTAAATCCTTAATCAAGCTGATAATAGCGTGATCGTCAGAAAAAATGTGATGGTAAAAACACTCCAATGGATATTTATTAGCGGAAAAAGTCCTGGCTGAACCGCCTAAACTGGATTCCCCCTCAAACAATACTACGGGATATCCCTTTCTGCTTAATTTATAAGCGGCCGTTAAACCAGTTATTCCGCCGCCAATAATACCAATGTTCATACTCCAATCACTTTAGGTTTCTCCATAGCCAAAGAAGCTCCTTAAAAGCTTTAATTATGACATTAAGATTGGCACCGGTAGGATTTCCTTCCAAACGGGGATAATGATGAACACCAACTTGGGCAATTTTAAGATCAGCTTTACGGCATCGTATCAAAAGCTCCGCGCTGATCAACGCTCCATTTGATTCCAGTTTGGGAATATGGTCAAAAACATCTTTTTTAATAAGCTTAAAAGCGCAGTCTATGTCTTTAACGCGCAGACCAAATACAAGCCAGATCAAAATACCCCATAACCTAGCATTAAGTTTGCGAATAAAACCTTCTACCCGCTTAAGCCGGTAACCAACCACTAAGTCGCTATCGGATGATTTTTCCAAAAGTTTTGACAGTTCAGAAAAATCAAATTGACCATCGCTATCGGTAAAAGCCACCCACTCATACCTTGCGTTATAAAAACCTGATTTTAATGCGCCGCCGTAACCGCGATTAATCTCGTGGTTAATAACCTTTACTTTTGGAAACTCTGCTTCCAAACCACGCGCCACCGCTAAAGTCTGATCAGAAGAACCATCATTAATAACCAGAATCTCGTAATCGCCAGCCAGCTGTTCAAGCACAGCTTTCGCTTTGTGTACCGTGTTCGCGATGTTTTTCTCTTCGTTATAGGCAGGAAAAAAGGCGGAGATATTTGGTTTCATAGGCTCTTTAAGCAACTACCAAGTTTCCAACAAAACCATATCATGATAGCTAGAAATAATCTTAGTCCCAATTTTTACCTCTCTAAGTTTAGCACGAATTTCATAAGCGCGCGCCCCATTTACAAAAGCATAATATTTGGTTCCATCAGAACGATCTTTATAAAGAATCGAAAAATCCGAAGAAATTTCAAAAGGAACATCGCTATAATATATAACAGGCAATGGAACTTCCGAATCTGCAACATTTGGATGAATACCGACACGGCTAGTCTGCTGACGTGATAAAACAAGTTCTATCAAAGACTGATACTTATTAGCGCCTTCCCAATCAGTATAGTGGTAATCAAGCGCGGAAAACAAAGAAATAATAACTGTTAAAGCAACAATTGAAGATAAAGAAAAACCAAATTTAGTCCTTTTTCTAATTGAAAATACGCGCGAAAAAAGAAACGCACATATAACTATTAGCCAGGATAACCATGGCCACCATCCCCACGGATAGCGCAAAAAATAATCTCTAAAATAACCAAGACAAAAAAGGCCGGATCGACAAGCCAACCAAATCCAGGGAATCAAAAATAGCAAACCACTTAAGCCAAAAATAACCATCAAAAATGAATCTCGCTTCTCCTTATTAAAAATAAGAAGTAAACAAGAAAAGAGAAGCAGACTCAATGTTACTACCCAATCGTAATAGGAAGAAATACCAATCACCAACGGAAGAGTTAACATCCAAAGACGATTTTTATTAAGGGAAAGATAAAGAAAAAACCCGTAGAGCAAAATCAGGCAGACTCCTCCTGTCATCGGCGTTGCTAAACGGGAAGCGGAGATAAAACCGGGCGCGGCGAAAGCAAACAGCGCCCCAATTACCCCATATTGCCATTTTCCACTAGCGTAACGAAACCAAAAATATACTATCACCGCGCCTGCCAAACCAAAGACAGCGCTCCAAAAACGAGCGGCGTAGGAAGTTACATAATAAAAAAACATAAAAAACGCCTGCGCCCAAGAAAAGAGCGGCGGAAAGAATGAGAACGCGGAACCTGCCCAGTTCGGCAGCCACCAGCGAGGCAGGTGGACAAAGGCATTGCGCAAAACACCTTTAGCAGCCAACGAGTAGTACCCCTCCGCGCAGCTTAACAAGTAGCTATCACCTAATCTCCAAAACAACCAAAAGCCGCACCACAAAACCAAAACCGAGAAGGGCAGGATTTCTTTCCACGGCACCGACTCAACATCATTTTTCACTAATATTTTATTGGAAAGAATATGATTATTATTAAAAAAATAAACTAGGAAAAGATAAAACCAAACAAACTCAAGGTTGTAAGAGTAATAAATCGCCCCTAACATAATCCCCAAACCACCGGCAAAAAGTGCCGCTGCCTGCAATTGAAGCACTTTATCTCCTTTTGATAAAGCTTGCCGATAACTGCCCTCGAGCAACAACATAACCAAACAAACTAAAGCTAGGAACCCAGGCAAGCCTGTTTCTGCCAGAGCTTCCATCCAAGAACTGTGAGCAGGAATTCTCATTTCTAAAGCAGGATCTACTGTGGCGTGATACTGGCCAACCGTACTGGCGCGGAAGTGTTCGCTAAAACTGCCGTAGCCAACCCCAAGAATTGGGCTGGAAAGAAACAATTTCCACTCGCCAAATAAAAGAAGTCCGTGAGCGACTGTAGATTTCTCGTTGCCGCTCAAAGAAGAAGCAATCCTTTTGGTAAAAGAGTACTGCGTACGGGAGGAAAGAATTACCAACGCACCCAACACAAGAACGATGGAGGCAAAAAAGACGGTTTTACGCCAGTATCCTTTTAAAATACAAACAAGGGCAACAAAAAAACAGGCGCCAGAAAATCCCAAAAGCCCGCTGCGGGAAAAGGTAAACATTAAAACAACAGACAACAACCCTGTCAATACAAATAAAATCCTTCTCCACCAACCGCTCTTTAGTATCCAAGAACCTACCAATAATGAAGGGATCGCGGTAAGAAGATAAGGAGGTAGATGATTGGCATCATAGAAGGTAGCGGGAATTCTAAAAAAAGTCCCGCCAATAAGCACTCCCGGAAGCTTAATTCCAAAAAAAGGCGTGGCTATTTGAATTAATCCATAAAGCCCTATTAATGAAACAACCCCAAGATGTAGAAAAAACAATATTTTTAAAAAACTTCGCTGTTCTTGATACAAATGAAGTAAAAGAATGTACAAACCTACTATGGCGGTATAAAAAGCCAGTAAATTTAAACTCGCACTAATATTAAGACTGTTTAGCAAAGAGAGCGCTCTCCACAACCAAAGAAACATCAAACACCACAAAACTTTGTCAGATTTGATTTTTGCCCAATGGGCTTTGATTAATGAGGGTAGTTGATGTTTCCGCCAAGCAAGAAAATAACCGCGCATACCGCCCAAAAAGGATAGGAGTAGTAAAACAACTAAAATCAGCCTAGCCGGAAAAAGTTTAGGATGAATAATTGAAAAAAGATCGGTATTAATTAAAGGAAGAGTGGCAACAAAACCAATCAATAAAACCTTTTGTATTAGTCTAAAAGCTTTTGCCACAAATTAAATTGAATTAGAGGAATTTAGAAAAGTTCCAAGATTAGAGACAAATTGATTATTAATATGAGCAACATTAAAATTATTTTCCACAAAAACCTGACCACAACGACCGAGATGGCTTCTAAGCTGAACATCGCTTAAAAGTGTAAGGACAGCATTTGCAAATCCTTCGGAATACGGCTCCACGAATAAAGTTTCCCCAGGAATTACCGGCAACCCTTCCACTCCTTTTGGACTGGCCACCACGGGTAAACCCACCGCCATTGCCTCCAAAACCTTAATATTGGTACCACTGCCCACCGTCATTGGCGCTACAAATATATCACCTCGCGCCAAGTGATCGCGAACCGGATTTTTTGTATCCTGAATAAGCTTAACCCGCCCGTCTTTTAAATATCTTTCTATCCAGGCCGGTTTTGTTTTGCTAACAATCTCCAAATGAACTTTTTTTACCTTGCCAACAATTTTAGGCCATATCTTCTCCAAAAAATACAAGACCGCCTCCCGATTGGCCAAGTAAGACAAATTACCGGAAAAAACTAGAACCGGATCACCAGACTTCTTAAGATTTGCCCGCGAATAAAATTCATAGTCAATGCCATTCGGAACTAGCTCACAACTTTTCCAAGTAACACGAGATATTTCTTTTGCGTCTTCCGGAGAAACTGCCAAATTTAGATCGGCCATCTTCCACCACCGCCGCTCAATTCTTTTCATTTTCCAATTATCAAGAAAAAGAAACGGCCAAAGAAAAAAAAGCTTGCCGGACTGACGAAAACGTTGATAAACCAAATATTCCAAATTCTCGTTCCCCAAAATGGTTTTGACTTTATATTTTTTTGCTGCCGGCAGGTAAACAGTCGGATAAAAAGATTCAAAAAAAACAGCATCATAGGAACCGTCTTTCAGTTCTTTAACCAAAAAACGCTTAAGCGATGGTTGCAAATAACTAACCGCCGGAAAAGGGAGCCAACTAAAAACAGCTTTTAAAAAATTGTATGGGTGCCAAACCCATCGCCTAGGAAAAACATGAATAGAAGAGCAATATTCTTTTAATTTATCGGAATCGGAAAGATCATCCCCGCGGCGGCTGTAGGAGATAAGTGCAACCTGGTGACCGTGCTCCCATAAAGCCTTAATCAGATGAAAAGCTCTAATCTTACCACCGGAAGTAAGGGGGTATGGCAAGTCATAAGTTAAGAAAACAATCTTGGCCATATTGACTAGGCAATAACTTGTTTATATAAGCTTTCTAATCGATCAACAATATTTTCCCAATCGTAATCTCTTTTTACCTTGATTTTGGCATTGGTGGACAAACGACCACGTTCTTCTTTATTATCAAGCAAATATTTAAGATTTTCAAATAAAAGCTGGCCGTCACCGGGCCTAAAAAGCAAACCCGTTTCCTGATGGGCAACAATCTCTGGCAAAGACATAATGTTGGTAGCGACAACAGGACAGCCCGCCGCCATTGCTTCAATTACCGTTACCCCAAAAGCTTCAGAATAGGAAGGCAGACAGAAAACACTGGCGTGTTGCAGGGCGGATATTTTTTCCTCATGATTAAGCTTACCGGTAAAAAAGACGCGGTTTTCCAAACCCAAACTAATTGAACGGCGCTTGAGGGATTCCAAAGCGCCGACATCCGGACCGGATATAACCAGAACCGGCGCGCTGTTACGATCAAACAGTTGCCGACAGGCACTAAGCAAAACATCTAAGCCTTTGTGAACAGCCAATCGGCCAAGGTAAAAAATAATCGGGCGATTCTCCAAGTTCAGTTTACTAAAAAAGTTAAATTCAACCGGGGTGCTAAATTCCTCTGTGTCTACGCCATTAGGCAACACTTCCAGTCGTTTAACAGCAATACCGGAATTCTGTATTAAGCTTTTTTCATATTGAGAGACACAAATTACTATTTTGGCCCCCAGCGCCAAACGGCCGATGGTGTTGTTATGAATAACTCCCAAAGAGTTATCACCAAAAGTGCCGGCATGAGGATTAAAAACAAACGGCCACTTTTTTAATCGGCAGATTAAAGCCCCTAAATCAGTTGTAAAGTATTTGTTAGCGTGAAGATGAAAAATATCCGCTTGACTTTTAAGCAAAAGTGGAACAATTCCCGGCGCCGGAGAAAGCGCTTCCAATGGCAGACGCAAAGAACAGGCTCTACGCACCTGTACACCGTTGATAATTTCAGCTTCTCTTGAACGACTATTATGACAAGACCCGGTCCCGCCAAGGCGGGACCGGGCCTTGGTTAGATCCGCGTCTCCAGTGATCACACTCACGATGTAACCTCGTTTAACCAATCTTTCCGAATATTGCTTAACCACCTCTTCTACCCCACCAAGAGCGGGAAAATACTTTGGACAAACTTGAGTAATCCTCATATTCTAATTTTATCAGGTAAGAGAGCGATATGCATTTTAGGAAGACACCACCAAACCAACTCCAAGTTGACAAATAACAAATATAGGTTAAAACAACCGATATAGTATAAAAGGAATCGTAAGAATAAGAAGGGAAGGGAGAAAATGAAAAAGATTGAATTTGCCCTAGGCTTTGTGCTTGTGCTTGCGGCTTTTGCCATCGGGATCATGGTCGGGCATACTACCGTGTCAAAAGAAAAACCGATGCGGGATCTTTTGGAAGAGCCCAGCACAAACCCCGAGATTCTTGCAAAAAAAGAGGAGCTTCAAAGTGCTTACTCGGATCAAATTCCCGATCATGGATAAAACTTATCGGACTGGGGATATCTGGATTGAGACGGGAGATACTTTGTACCCCGACGATTTCCAGATCAAGTTGTGTGCCAAACTAATGGGAGAAGGGCACGAGTTATACAGTGGCTCGGCCAATCTTTTAGCCGATCCTGGGGTAGAACTGGTTCCGGGGGAATATTATGTCGCTGTGACTTCCCCCAGCTGGTTTGAAAAACAGGGGTATCATTGGCTTAATATTGAGCCAAAAACGGTACCATTCGAAGTTCCAGAAATCGCTGGCGAGGTGACATTTTATCTGCCGGCATATCAAGATCAGTAACTGTAGATTCCAAACTCCCCTATTTGCTCAAAATGGCAGGGATCCGTTTGGAGATTGAGATCGCTTAAACATTCTTGCGTGTGATAAGTTCTTCCGGGGGCTCTAACATACGCAAGATTTTTTTTGTCTGCGTTGATTACCATTTCTTTGTACGCCGGGTAACGATTGGTAGTAAAACAATCGGTAATAGGCGTGCAAATAATCCTCTCATTGCTTTCAAAG